>Ga0180085_1000124_pt1 | contig 25098 bp, 13 predicted proteins | sample EasRiv730_16_10D_FD_123013 | JGI IMG/M metagenome (GOLD analysis project Ga0180085, IMG submission 123013) | Soil microbial communities from meander-bound floodplain in the East River, Colorado, USA - East River metaG ERMLT730_16_10D | ecosystem: Environmental > Terrestrial > Soil > Floodplain ... | reverse complement strand
TCGCGGCGCCGCGCCCCGACCGCCGCGCGCAGGCCGATCTCGTGCGTCCGCTCGGCCACCGAGATCAGCATGATGTTCATGATCACCACGCCGCCGACGACGAGCGAGATCGTGGCGATCAGCACCATCATCGCGAACGCCGCGGCGGAGATCCCCTTCCACAGCACCTGCAGCGCCTCCGCCGTGACGATGCCGAACGGATCCTCGGCCCGGCTGGCCACGCCGCGCATGCGGCGCAGGAGCATCCGCACCTCGTCCTGCGTCTGCTCGAGCGAGTCGAGCGACTGCGCCTGGACCCATACGTCGATCGAGCGCTTGCGCCCGAAGACTTTGTCGTACAGCTCGATCGGGATCCAGACGACGCTGTCCTGCGACTGCCCGAGCACGCTCCCCTGCCGCCTGAGCACGCCGACGACCTGGAGCGGGTAGCCCTCGACCGACAGGCTGCGGCCGAGCGGATCGACGCCGGGGAACAGCTGATCCTTGACGTCCCAGCCGATGACGGCCACGGGTGCGGCCCGCCCGACCTCCGACTCCGTGTAGAACCGACCCTCGACGAGGTCCAGGTTGTACAGCTCGGCGAGGTTCGAGGTCGAGCCCGTGATCTGCACGTCGGGGAGCCTGCGGTCCCCGCGCCGCAGCGACTTGGCTCCCTGGACCGTGGCCCCGACGCCGCGACAGGACGTGCACAGGTGCCGGATGCGCTCCATCTCGGCCAGGCTCAGATCCTTGCGGCGCAGCGCCTTGAGGAACTCGTCGCGGCCCCGGATGATGCCGAACTTGGACACGATGAACACGTCCGGGCTGAGCGAGAAGATCTCCTCGCGCACGAACCGGTTGAGGCCCGAGATCACCGAGACCACGGTGACGATCGTGGCCACGCCGATCACGACGCCGAGCAGGGTCAGTGCGCTGCGCAGCCGATGGGTCCAGATCGCATCGAGGGCGACGCGCACCGCTTCGAGCAGGCGGTTCACGGCTTCTTGCGCTCCGGCTTCGCCGGGGCGATGCGCACCGCGCTCCCGTCCTTCAGCTCGCGCAGCGCACGAAACGGGCCGGTGATGATCGGATCGCCCTCGCTCACGCCGCTCTTCACCTCGATCTCGAGCGAGCCGGTGAGGCCGGTCTCGACGCGGGCGAAGCGGGCCTTTCCGTCGGCGAAGACATAGACGCCCTCCTCCACCTCACGGGACGCCGACGGCGTCGCCGCGGGTAGACCGGGACTCGGCTCCGGATTGCGGCTGACGAGCGCCTGGAGCGGGATCACCGGGACGTCCTGGGCTCGACCGCTCTCGATCTCGGCGGTGACCGAGAAGCCGGGGCGGATGTTCTGAGGTGGGGCAAGCAGGGTCACCTTCACCTCGAAGTCGATCGCCTCGGTGGTCGTGCTGCCGGTCCGCGTCGCCGCGTCCGAGCCCGGACGGATCGGGCTCGACCCCACCTCGCGCACGACGCCCTCGAACGTGCGCTCCGGATAGGCCTCGATCGTCAGCGTCGCCTTCTGCCCCACGGCGAGCCGTGGCAGGTCGGTCTCGTCGACCGCCAGATCGGCATCCATCTCGCTCAGATCGGCGATCGTCAACAGCACGGTGCCCGGGTTGTTCATCGTGCCGATGACCGCCACCTCGCCCTCGTGGATCGGCAGCGCCGTGACGATCCCGCCGATCGGGGCCCGGATCGTCGTCTTGCTCAGCGTGTCGCGCGCGCCCTCGAGACCCGCGCGCGCCTGCTCGACGCGCTGCTCGGCCGCGCTCGAGCTGGCCTCGGCCGCCTCGAACGACGAGCGCGCGCGCTGCAGCTCGGCCTCCGGGATCAGCTGCTCGTCGAACGACTTGCGCGCCTTGTCCAGGTCGTAGCGCGCCTGCTCGAGGTTGGCCTGCGCCGCCGCGCGGTCGTGCAGCAGCGACTGCAGGTTGGCCTCGCTCGAGCGCGTCGACGCCTGGTACTGCGCCCTGTCGATCTGCAAGAGGAAGTCGCCCTTGGCGACCGCCTCCCCTTCTCGAACCGCGAGGTTGACGACCTGGCCGGGGATGTTGGCCGAGATGTCGACCTTGCGCAGCGGCTGGACCTTGCCGTTGGCCAGGACGGTGGAGACGATCTCCTTCCGTGCGACCTTGCCGACCTCGACCTCGACCCCGCGCTGGCTGTTCCGCCGGGCGATCCAGGCCGCGGCCGAGCCGAGCAGGACGACCGTCCCGACCACGAGGATGACTTTGGTTCGGGTCTTCATCGGCCGGCATCGTAGCGCAGACCGGCCGCGCGGGGTGGCCCGATCAAGGAATCGAGCGCATGAACAGCTCGTCGAGCGCGACCGAATCGAGCGTCTGGTGCCCGGCGGTGCGATCGGTGTCGACGACACGGATCAGCACGCTGCCGGAGACTGCTCCGGACAGAATACCGACCAGGTCCGTGTCGCCGTCGGCGGGCGGCAGGCTCGCCATCGTCACCGGCGTGAACGTCGTCCCGCCGTTCGTCGACCACTCGAACCGGAAGTCGTCGCCGTCGGTCGACGCGCCGCGGAACCCCTCGACGTGCAGCTCGATCGTGCTCCCCGCGGCCACCGTGAAGCTCCACCGATGCTCCAGCCGGCTGAACTTCGTCGACGGGCTCCCCCCAGTACTGAGGACCTCGGTGATCGTCTCGACCGCATCGTTCGACGTCAGCGTCGCGCCGAAGGTCCCCGACACGGTACCGAACACCGGCGTCTCCGCCGACGCGCGAGCATCCGAGACCGCGACGCCTGAGCAGGAGCCAGGTCCCGGCGCCCGCTCCTGCTCATCCGAATCGAATCCCAGCGTGCCCAGGCCGCAATCGAAGTTCTGCGCCTGGATCAAGTAGGTGAACCCCTGCCCCGCAGCCGGATCGCTCGAGTCGGGGTAGCTCGTCCCGGGCAACCCCTGGATGAGGCAGGCGCCGTAGGTCGATCCGAGCGTGCTCAGTGTTCCGCGCGTAACCGCGTACGTATCGGCTCCTGGCACTGCGAACCACGAGAGAGTGGTCACCGAGCCTGCGCGCGACAGCACGAAGCCCGGCACCTCGGCCGGCCGCCGGTCACTCGGATCCTCGGGCTGGCAGTCGCAGGCGTCGCCCGCGCCATCGGCATCGGTATCGATCTGGGTCGAGTTGGCCGACGACGGGCAGTTGTCGCAGTAGCTGCCGACGCCGTCGCCGTCCTGGTCACCCTGAGGCGGATTGAACGTGGCATCGCAGTTGTCGACGCCGGCGCAAAGATCGTCGCCATCGGCGTCGGCGCCCGGCCCCGCATCGACCGGGCACTCGTCGCACACGTTTCCGAGCCCGTCTCCATCCGTGTCGGCTTGCGTGGGGTCGTACACGAACACGCAGTTGTCCGAGGCATCCAGGTCGCCGTCGTTGTCGTCATCGCTGTCGCAAGCATCGCCGATTCCGTCGGCCTCGTTGTCCAGCTGACTGGTGTTGACGGTAAACGCGCAGTTGTCGCACGCATCGCCGACACCATCCGCGTCGCCGTCCGCCTGGGTGGGATTGGGGGCGCGCACACAGTTGTCGGAAGAGTCGGGCGCACCATCGCTGTCGTCGTCCAGATCGCACGCATCGCCCGCGCCGTCCCCGTCGTTATCGCGCTGCTGGGCTTCGGCAACGCCCGGGCAGCGGTCGCATGCGTCGCCGCGCCCGTCTGCATCCGCGTCGGACTGCGATGGGTTCGCGAGCAAGCGGCAGTTGTCGTGCGTGTCGACCACGCCGTCGCCGTCTGCATCGATGTCGCATGCATCTCCGAGACCGTCGTGATCGAAGTCGGACTGGTTGAGGTTGACCAATCCCGGACACAGATCGCATGCGTCGCTCGCTCCGTCACCGTCGCTGTCCGTCCCGGGAGCGGTGATCACGTAGCGGCCGCCGCGGCCGCCAGACCAGTACATCATCTCGCTGTTGGTCCAGACCGGTCTGGTCCTGACTGTCGAGCTCGGCCCATCGACCGAAGACATCGGTAGCCACTGGTCGTCGAGCGGATCGTAGAGGAACCCGTTGTATGGCGAACCGTTGAAGGCGAGGAGCCACCACGTGCCGGTCCAGAGGCTCTGTTGGACACCCTGATCGTTGGCCGGTGCACCGACCGCGGAGACCGGCGACCAGGTGTTCGCGACCGGATCGTAGCTCTGGGGCGGAGGAGCGACGCCGTTCAAGAACCCGCCCCAGACCAACATCCGGTTTCCCGCCCAGACCGCACGGTGGAATGCCCGTGGGATCGCGCCTGAGCCCACGATCATCTGCCAGGTGTTCGTCGCGACGTCATAGCGTGCACCGTCACCGAAGAGTGTGTAGTTCTGTTGAAAGTCGTGGATCTCGCCGCCCCACAGGAACATTTCCGAGCCGGTCCAGACAGCCGTGTTCACTCCTCGAAGTACGTAGGGATACACCGCCATCGGCGTCCAGGTGTTGGCCTGCGGGTCGTAGAGCGAGCCCGTCCGTCCGTACGACGTGAACGACGTGTGCGTGGCAGTGCCACCCCACACCAGCATCCGCGTCCCCGTCCAGAGGACGAACTTGTTCGACTGGGAGCCTGAACTATCGCTGAACAGGTTCGTGACGGGTGGCAGCGCGGTCCAGTGGTCCGTCAAGGGGTCGTAGCGTCCACCGTCGTTCAGCACGGTGCCAAAGCTCGCAACGTACCCATTGAAGACGATCATCTCGGATCCAGTCCAGATCGCCTCGGGCCCCGTACGCCCGAGCGGGGCGTCGACCGTCGAGGTCGGCGTCCAGACGTCGAGCATCGGGTTGTAGCGATACCCCGATTCCGGACCGAGCGTTCCCGTGCCGCCCCAGACGATGAGCTCGCTCCCCGTCCAGACCTGTGCGCCTTCGCGCGGTGGCGGGTTCCCGGTGGTGGCGGTAGGGGACCAGGAGTCGGTGGCCGGGTCGTAGCGTCCGCCTGAATCGAGAAGCGTGTTCGAAGCGACCTCGCCTCCCCAGACGATCATCCTGGAGCCGGTCCAGACGGCGACGTGGCGCGAGCGCCCCGCCGGAGCGTTGACCGTCGTGAGTGGCGACCAGCCGTTGGCCAGCGGATCGAAGCTCGCGCCGCTGTTCACGGGCGTGCCGGCCGAAGACCCACCCCACACGATCATCCGGCTCCCGGTCCACACGGCGCCAGGCGCGGTCCGCCCCGCCGGTGCTCCCGATGTGTTCATCAGGGACCACGTATCGTTCGCGGGGTCGTAGACGCCGCCGGTCGCCGCTCCATCGCCTCCCCAGATCAGCATCTGCGCGCCGGTCGAGACCGCGGCTCCGGGCGTACGGGCGCTTGGCGCGTCGGTCAGGCTGGTCGGCTGCCAGGTATCGGTGGTCGGGTTGTAACGCGCTCCCGTGTTCAAGGCATTGAACGGGCTCAGAAGATTCGAGCCGCCCCATACCACGACACGGCCGGACGCAAAGACCGCCGCTTCTTTCCAACGGACGCTCGGGGCGCCAATCGTGCTCATGGGAGTCCAGCTGTCCGTCGCCGGCGAGTAGCGGCCTCCGGTCGTGGTCCCGGCGCCGCCACCGTACCCGCCCCAGATCACCATCTCCGTGCCCGTCCAAACACCTACGTGGTGCGAACGCGGTGACGGCGCGAAGTTCGTGCTTGTCTGCGTCCACGTGTCGGTCTGCGGGTTGTAGCGAGCGCCTGTGTCCAGTTCGTTTCCGCCCCAGACGATCATCTCGGTGCCCGTCCAGACAACTGTGTAGTCGCTACGGGCCCCCGGTCCCGCCGCGGTGGTTGACATCCGGCTCCAGTGATCGATCAGCGGGTCGTAGCGTGCGCCGTAGTTGATGCCCGTCCCCCACACCAGCATTTCGGTGCCGGTCGAAACGGCGCGCGCATTGGTCATCGCTATGGGTGGGGCTGTGTCGGAAAGGCTGCCGCTGTTCCAGTAATCCGCGGGAGCGCAGGCTCGGATCGAAAACGAAGCGTCGTCGGTTGGAGGGCACTTCGGCTCGGGCAACGGCAGCTCGCCCGCTGCGACGTTCCGGAGCTCGCCCGCGAGACCCGCTCGCAGCTCGCTCCACGTGTGCTTGGGCACCTCGCAGAACGCGAGCGTCGCACCTTGCTCGTCCTCGTCGAGGGCGACGCCGAAGCGGAAAGCGTCCTCGCTATCCTCGAGCGCACCGATCTCGCCTACTTGGGTCGGCGCGCGTCCGCGGATCTCATCGAACGACTCGCCCGCCGAGTCGCGCGTGATCCGGGTGGCGCTGCAACGGTTTCCTCGCAGCGCTTCGCGCCGCAGCCGCTCAGCTTCGGCGCGGCGATCGGCCTGCAAGGCAACGTCTGCCGCGACGAAGCTCCGCACCAGCCTGTCGGCGAGCGCCGGACGGATCAGGCACTCCTCGACCAGCACGGGATCGTTCCCCAGGGCTTCGTAGACCTGGCGCAGCCTATCGGGAAGCTGCGTCTTCTCCGCCACGCGTTCGAGCTCCCGTCGCAGCATCTCTGCGGTGATCGGGTCGTGATAGCGCCGCTCGAGGAGCAGCGACTGCGCGATCACGCGCCGGGCTTTCTCCTCGATGACGCGGCGCGGCACCGCTCGCTCGAACGGCTCGGTCGCACGCTCCCGGTAGGCATAGTTGACCCTCTCGATCGCCGTCATCGCGGCCACCCGGTCCTCGAACGAGAGCTCGCGAGGCTCGCTCGAGAAAGCGGGGAGAAACACGCCGAGCACGGCGAAGCCGACAGCGACCCTGGCGATCGTCATGACCAACCTCCCGCGACGGGCGCAAGGAAAGGCGTCAAGAGCGAGGAAAAGGCGCCATGCAGGGAAGTCGGCGGGCGAGTTTGGGTAACGGGACGGCCGGAGAAACGAACGGCCGGTCGGCGAGGAGCACGATCCATGACGTCCCCCCTTCCTGGCGTGTCCGACATACGCCGAGAACGGCCGGGCGTCAATCGGGGAACGTCGCAGCGGGTGGCTGTCGCCATCCGCCGAACTGCGCTAGATAACTGGAACCATCACGGGATCGACCGCAGGAACACCTCGTCGATGGCGACGGAATCGAGCGTCTGGTGGCCGGCCGTGCGGTCCGTGTCGACGACGCGGATCACCACGGTTCCCGACACCGTTCCGGGCAGGTTTCCAACCAGGTCTGTGTCGCCGTCGGCGAGCGGCAGGCTCGCCATCGTGACCGGCGTGAACGTCGTCCCGCCGTTCGTCGACGACTCGAAATGGAAGTCGTCCCCGTCGGTCGACGAGCTGCGGAACCCCTCGACGTGCAGTTCGATCGCGCTCCCCGCGGCCACCGTGAAGCTCCACCGATGCTCGAGACGGCTGAACCGTGACGAGGGACTGCCGCCGGAGCTGAGGACCTCGGTAATCGCTTCGACCGCATCGTTCGAGGACTGCGTCGCCGTGAACGTGCCCGACACGGTGCCAAAGACCGAGGTTTCCGCAGCCGCCTGGGCGTTCGCGACCGCGGCGCCCGAGCAGGATCCCGCCGCGCTCCGCTCCTGCTCGGCAGAGGTGTAGCCGAGCGTCCCCAGGCCGCATTCGAAGTTCTGCGCCTGAACGAGGTAGGCGTATCCCTGCCCCGGCTCGGGAGCGGCCGTGTCCGGGTAGCTCGTTCCAGGAATCCCCTGCGCCAGACAAGGTCCATAACCCGATCCGAGCGTCGTTAGAGCGGCGCGCGTCACGGCGTAGCTGTCGGCTCCGGGAACGGAGAGCCAGCTCAGAGTCGTCGTTCCGCCGCTTTGTGCGGCGGATAGTCCTTGGACCTCCTCCGGCCTGTGGTCGTTCGGATCCTGGGGCTGACAGTCGCAGGCGTCGCCCGCGCCGTCCGCGTCGGCATCGGTCTGGCCGGCGTTGGGGGAGGCCGGACAGTTGTCACAGTAGTTGCCGAGCCCGTCGACATCCTCATCGCCCTGCGCCGGATTGAACGTCGCGTCGCAGTTGTCGATGCTGGGGCACACGCCGTCGCTGTCGATCTCGGGGACGGCGTCCGCCGGACACCCGTCGCACGCGTCGCCCAGCGCGTCCCCGTCGGTGTCGGCCTGGTTCGGGTTCGGCACGACGGCGCAGTTGTCGCAGGCATCGCCCTGCAAGTCGCCGTCGAGATCGGCCTGCGTGGGGTTCGCAATCATCGGGCAGTTGTCCGCGGCACCACAGGTACCGTCGGAATCGAAGTCGGTGCACGGATCGCACGCGTCGCCGAGACCGTCGCCGTCCGTATCGGCCTGCGTGGGGTTGTACACCCCCAAGCAGTTGTCCGAGGAATCCACGATCAGATCCCCATCGTCGTCGACATCGCAGACGTCACCCTGGCCGTCGCCGTCGAGATCCGCCTGGTCGAGATTGACGGAAGATGGGCAGTTGTCGCACTCGTCTCCGAAGGGATCCCCATCGAAGTTCGCCTGATTGGGATTGGGTGTGCGTAGGCAGTTGTCCGAGAGATCGGAAACACCGTCGTTGTCGTCGTCCGGATCGCAGGCATCGCCCGCACCATCGCCATCGTTGTCCAGCCCGCCGGGGTCCGCCACCGCGGGGCACTTGTCGCACGCGTCGCCGCGACCGTCAGCGTCCGCATCGACCTGCGACGCGTTGGCCAGGAAGCGGCAGTTGTCCTGTGCGTCCGCGACGCCGTCGCCGTCCGCGTCGGTGTCGCAAGCGTCCCCCAGCCCGTCGTGGTCGAAGTCGGACTGATTGAGATTCACCAACCCCGGACAGAGATCACAGGCGTCGCTCGCGCCGTCCCCGTCGCTGTCTGTTCCGGGAGCGGTGATCACGTAGCGCGCACCGAGCCCATCCGTCCAGTACATCATCTCGCTCTTGGTCCAGACCGGCTTGGTCGCCACGGCGCTGCTCGGCCCGTTGACGGAGGTCATCGGTTGCCAGGCGTCATCGACCGAATCGTAGAGGAACCCCGTGTACGGGGAGTCGAGGTAGGCGAGGAGCCACCACCTGCCGGTCCAGAGGCTCTGTTGCACGATGCCGTTGCTGGGCGGCGCCCCGACCGTGGACAGCGCCGACCAAGCGTTCGCGACCGGATCGTAGCTCTGTGGCGGAGAGGCGACGGAAAAGGCGGACCCGCCCCAGACCAACATTCGGTTTCCGTCCCAGACCGCCTGGTGCCCGGCCCGTGGGACGGCGTCCGAGCCCGTGATCATCTGCCAGCTGTCCGTGGCCGGGTTGTAGCGTGCGCCGTCGGCATAGTAGGCATCCGGGAAACCGCCAGTTCGAGTGTAGCCGCCCCACACGAACATCTCCGATCCCGTCCATACGGCGGTCTTCCCCAATCGCGAAACGAAGGGATAGACGGCCATGGGCGTCCACGTGTTGGATTGTGGATCCCAGAGCGCGCCCGTGCGTCCGATCGTCTCGAACCTGTTCTGGACCGAATCGCCGCCCCAGACCAGCATGCGCGTTCCCGTCCAGAACACGAACTTGTTCGTCTGGGGCACTCCACCGGTGAACAGATTGTAGACGGGAGGCAGCGGGATCCAGCTGTCGGTCGCCGGGTTGTAGCGCCCGCCGTCGTTGACCCAGTTGTTGGCAGACCACACGAACCCGTTGAACACGATCATCTCGGAGCCGGTCCAGATCGCCTCGGGCGTCGTGCGGCCCAACGGGGCATTGACCGTCGAAGTCTCCGTCCACACGTCCAACAGCGGGTCGTACCGATACCCGAGATCGGGCCCGACCGTCTTCACGCCACCCCAGACGATCAGCTCGCTGCCGGTCCACACCTGCGCGCCCGCATGCGCCGGTGGTATGCCCGACGTGGCCGTCGCGGTCCAGGAGTCGCCGACCGGATCGTATCGTCCGCCTGTTTCCAGAACCGAATTGGACGGATCGGGGTTCGGGCTCTGCCCACCCCAGACGATCATCCGATCGCCGGTCCATACGGCAACATGATCGTGACGGCCCGAAGGCTGCCCGGACGTCGTGATCGGAGACCAACCGTTAGCCACCGGATCGAAGGACGCTCCGCCGTCCGTTTCGCTCCCGCCGCCCCACACGATCATCCGGCTCCCGGTCCACACCGCGGTTGCTCCGACGCGTCCGGACGGACCCGCGCTCATGACGGTCCAGCTGTCGGCGAGAGGGTCGTAAACCCCACCGGTGGACAGGCCGCTGTCTCCACCCCATACGATGACTTGCGAGCCGGTCGAGACGCTGGGAGCGACTTGCCTCGCGCTGGGTGCGTTCAGCAAGCTCGTGGGCTGCCAGGTATCGCTCGTCGGGTCGTATCGTCCCCCCGTGTCCAATACGCTCGGTGCGGAGCCGGGGGCAAAGCCGCCCCAGATCACCACGCGACCGCTCGCGTACTGGGCGATTACGCCCATGCGTGGAGCGGGAGCGTCGACCGTGCTCGTCGTCGTCCAGCTGTTTGTCGCTGGGGAGTAGAGGCCACCCGTCGCCGTCAGCGTATTGTCGGTTAAGCGTCCGCCCCAGACCATCATCCGCGTGCCGGTCCAAGCGCAGAAGTGAAAGATGCGCGCGGGCGGCGCCCCGATCGTGCTCGTCGGGGCCCAGGTGTCGGTCTGCGGGTTGTAGCGCGCCCCCGTATTGGTGATTCCCACCCCCTCGTACTGCTGCCCGCCCCAGACGATCATCTCGGCACCGCTCCAGATCACGGTAGTCCCTGCCCTCGGGCCGGGGCCATTCACGGTGGAGATGGGGCTCCAGGCGTCGATCAACGGGTCATACCGCTCCCCGTGGTTGGTCCACCCGCCGCTCGCATCGATCCCACCCCATGCCAGCATCTCGCTGCCGGTCCACACGGCTTTCGCTTGGGTCAGCGCTACGAACGGGTTCGGATCGTCCAGGCTGCCGCTGTTCCAGAAGTTCGCAGGGGCGCAGGTCCGGGGCGAGAGCGGCGCGCCTGACACCGCTGCGGACGGCACGGGCAGCGGCAGCTTATCCGATGCCGTCGTCCTGAGCTCACCCGCGAGACCCGATCGCAGCTCGCTCCACGTGTGCTTGGGGATCTCGCAGAGCGCGAGCGTCGCTCCTTCCGCATCCTCGTCGAGCGCGACACCGAAGCGGAAGGCATCCTCGCTCTCCTCAAGCGCTCCGACTTCACCGATACGCGCCGGTGCCTGCCGGCGGATCGCATCGAACGACTCGCCCGCCGCCTCGCGAGTGATTCGAAGATCGCTGCACCGGTCCGAGACCGGCTCCGTAGCGAGCGTCCCTCGAAGCGCATCACGCCGCAGCCGCTCGGCCTCGGCGCGCCGATTGGCTTGTAGCGCTTCGTCGTCCGCCACGAAGGTCCGCACGAGCCTGTCGGCGAGCGCCGGACGGATCAGGCATTCCTGGACCAGCACGGGATCGTTGCCCAGTGCGTCGAAGATCTGCTCGAGCCTCTCGGGAAGCTGCGTGTTTGCCGCCACCCGCTCGAGCTCGCGCCGCAGCATCTCGGCTGTGATCGGGCTACGGTGGCGGCGCTCTAGGAGCAGCGACTGCGCGATCGTGCGCCTCACCTTCTCCTCGATGACCGCGCGGGGAACCGCCTTTTCGAACGGCTCGGTCGCACCTTGGCGATGGGCGTAATAGACGCGCTCGATCGCCGTGGTCGCGGCCACGCGCTCCTCGAACGAAAGCTCGCGGGCCACGGCGGGGAGGGCGGGGAGGACGACGCCGAGGAACGTGATGCCGAACATGATCCTGGCGGTAGTCATGGCGACCCCCCATAGCTGCTGGCGAAAGGGAAGGAGTCCGGCCGCTACAGGAATGCCCATACCAGCATGTCGGCGGGCGAGCTCGGGCGCGGCGGCGGGAAAGCGAATGACCGTTCGGTCCCCCTTCCTCGCGTCTCCGATGTACGCCGAAAGCGCTACACCGTCAATCGGGGATCGTCGGCAGGTGGCCTGAGGGCCGGATTTACGAAGACGACGCCTGGAAGTTCAGCGTCCCGCGGGGACGACCGCGATCCGCGTCCCCTCCCGAGAACCGGCTACGGGATCGAGCGCAGGAACACCTCGTCGAGCGCGACAGAATCGAGCGCCTGGTGTCCCGCCGTGCGGTCCGTGTCGACGACGCGGATCAAGACGCTCCCGGATACCGTTCCGGGCAGATTCCCGACCAGGTCGATATCACCGTCGGCGAAGGGCAGGCTCGCCATCGTCACCGGCGTGAACGTCGTCCCGCCGTTCGTCGACCACTCGAACCGGAAGTCGTCCCCGTCGGTCGACGAGCTGCGGAAGCCCTCGACGTGCAGCTCGATCGTGCTCCCCGCGGCCAGCGTGAAGCTCCACCGATGCTCCAGCCGGCTGAACTTCGTCGACGGGCTCCCCCCAGTACTGAGGACCTCGGTGATCGTCTCGAGCGTATCGTTCGACGTCAGCGTCGCGCCCAAGGTCCCCGACACGGTACCGAACACCGGCGTCTCCGCCGACGCGTGAGCATCCGAGACCACGCCCCCTGCGCAGGCGCCAGGTCCCGGCGCCCGCTCGTTCTCATCAGAATCGAATCCCAGCGTGCCCAGGCCGCATTCGAAGTTCTGCGCCTGGATCAGGTACACGTAGCCCTGCCCCGGAGCGGGATCGCTCGAATCTGGATAGCTCGTGCCGGCCAATCCCTGGATGAGGCAGGCGCCGTAGGTCGATCCGAGCGTGCTCAGTGTTCCGCGCGTAATCGCGTACGTATCGCCCCCCGGCACCGTGGACCACGTGAGCGTGGTCACCGACCCCGCGCGCGACAGCACGAAGCCCGGTACCTCAGCCGGCCGCCGGTCGCTCGGATCCTCGGGTTGACAGTCGCACGCGTCGCCCGCGCCGTCGGCGTCGCCATCGGTCTGGGACGGGTTGGCGGAGGTCGGACAGTTGTCGCACGCCGTGCCCACACCATCGCTGTCCACGTCGCCTTGGATCGGGTTGAACACCGCATCACAGTTGTCTACGCCGGCGCAGAGATCGTCACCGTCGGTGTCGCCTCCGGCGTCGACGGGACACTCGTCGCAGAGGTCCCCGATTCCGTCCGCATCGGCGTCCGCCTGCGCGGGGTCATAGACGAGGACGCATTTGTCCGAGGTGTCCACGATACCGTCGTTGTCGTCATCGAGATCGCAGACGTCGCCGATCCCGTCCCCCTCGGTGTCCAGCTGATCGGCGTTCGCGTTCATCCAACAGTTGTCGCACTCCGAACCGACGCCATCCGCATCCCGATCATCCTGATTGAAGGCGTTGGGGATCCGTACACAGTTGTCGGAGAAATCGGGCACACCGTCGTTGTCGTCGTCCTGATCGCAGTCATCGCCTTGACCGTCGCCATCGTTGTCTCGCAGATTCGAGCTGGCGACCACGGAGCAGTTGTCGCAGGCATCGCCTCGGCCATCCACATCCGCATCGGCCTGGGAAGCGTTCGCGAGCAGACGGCAGTTGTCTTGAACGTCGGCGACGCCATCGCCGTCCGCGTCGCCGTCACACGCATCCCCGAGCCCGTCGTGATCGAAGTCGTTCTGATTCAGGTTGACCAAACCGGGACACAGGTCGCAGGAGTCGCTCGCTCCGTCTCCGTCGCTGTCGGTTCCCGGAGCCGTGATCACGTAGCGCCCGCCGCGACCGCCGGACCAGTACATCATCTCGCTCTTGGTCCAGACCGGACCGGTGGACACGGTCGAGCTCGGCCCGTCGACCGATGTCATCGGTCGCCATTCGTCGCCGACGGGATCGTAAAGAAGGCCCGTATACGGCGTGCCCATGATGCCGAGGAGCCACCACTTGCCGGTCCACAGGCTCTGACGAACGGTCGCGTTGTTGGCCGGTGCACCGAACGTCGAGAGCGGCGCCCACGCGTTCGCGACCGGGTCGTAGCTCTGGGGCGGAGGTGCGACGCCGTTGAGCGCCCCACCCCAGACCAGCATTCGGCTTCCGTCCCAGACCGCCCGGTGAAACGCCCGTGGGATCGCGCCCGAGCCGATGAACATCTGCCAGGTGTTCGTCGCGGGGTTGTAGCGCGCGCCGTCGGCGTAGAGCGTGTAGTTCTGTTGAGAGTCGTGTGTCTCCCCGCCCCACAGCAACAGCTCGGAGCCAGTCCACACGGACGAATGCCAGCCTCGCAATACGAAGGGATAGAGCGCCATCGGTGTCCAACTGTTGGTCTGCGGGTCGTAGAGCGCGCCCGTTCGTGAATACGAGTCACCCCACGTTTCCGTGGTGATACCGCCCCATGCCAGCATCCGCGTTCCCGTCCAGCGGACGAGCGAGCCCAAGCCAGGGACGAGATTGTTCACCGGCGGCAGCGTAGCCCAACTGTCGGTCACGGGATCGTACCGTCCACCGTCGTTGAGCACGTCGCCGTATGCGTGGACGTACCCCTGGAAGACAATCATCTCGGAGCCGGTCCACACTACGGACGAGCTCGAACGCGCCTGGGGCGCGTTGACGGTAGAGGTCAACGTCCAAACGTCGAGCATCGGATCGTACCGATAGCCCAAATCGGGACCGTACATCGCCACGCCGCCCCAGACGATCAGCTCACTCCCCGTCCAGACCCGTTGGATCGGGTATGCCGGAGGTGGAGGATTGCCCGTGGTCGCCGTCGGAACCCAGGAGTCGCTCGACGGTTCGTAGCGTCCTCCCGAATCGAGGAGCAAGTTCGGAACGAAGTCCTGAGGGACCTCGCCACCCCAAACGATCATTCTCGAACCGGTCCACACGGCGACGTGACGCTGGCGTGCCACTGGAGCGTTCGTCGTCGACAGCGGAGACCAGTGGTTGGCCACGGGATCGAAGCTCGCTCCGCTGTTCACGACCCCTGGAGAGCCGCCCCACACGATCATCCGGCTCCCGGTCCACACGCCCGTTAGGTTGCTCGTACCCGCAGGAGCACCCGCGGTACTCACAGGCGTCCAGGCGTCACCAATGGGATCGTAGATCCCCCCCGTGGGCCAGCCATCGCCACCCCAGATGATTACTCTCGTTCCCGTCGAGACGACGGCTCCCGGAATGCGCCCGCTCGGCGCGTTGACCGTGCTCGTCGGTTGCCAGGTATCGTTTGTCGGATCGTAGCGCCCGCCGGTGTTGAACCTCTCGAACGGGGAGACGATGGTGGACCCGCCCCAGATCACGACGCGACCCGCTGCGTACTGGATCGTCGCTCCGAATCGCGGGCCGGGTGCCCCCACGGTGCTGGTTGGCGTCCAGCTGTCCGTGGCGGGATCGTATCGCCCGCCGGTCACGGTATCGATTTCCATGCCGCCTGGGTCGGGAAGCCGTCCGCCCCAGATCATCATCTCGGTGCCGGTCCACACCCCCACGTGATTCTTACGACCGGCTGGTGCGCCGGTGGTGCTCATCGAGGTCCAGCTATCGGTCTGTGGGTCATAGCGCGCCCCCGTGTTCAGGTAGGCGCCCGCACCTGCCGTGCTCCCTCCACCCCACACGATCATCTCGGTGCCGGTCCAGACGACCGTGTAGGAATCCCTGGGACCGGGGCCGTTGACGAGGGAGATCCGGCTCCAGTCATCGATCAACGGGTCGTAGCGCATTCCGTAGTAAGCGGCTGAGCTGTTCGTGTTCCGGCCGCCCCAGACCAGCATCTCGGTGCCGGTCCAGAACGCCTTTGCGCCTGTCGTCGGCAGGGGCGGCAACGTGTCGGACAGGCTGCCGCTGTTCCAGAAGTCCGCAGGAGCGCAGGCGCGGGGCGAGAACGCCCCACGGGAGGGATCGTCCGACGGCTCGGGCAACGGCTCATCCGATGCCGCGACTGCAAGCTCACCCACGAGACCCGGTCTCAGCTCGGTCCACGTGTGCTTGGGCACCTCGCAGAACGTCAGTGTCGCACCGTCCTCGTCCTCGTCGAGTGTGACGCCGAAACGGAACGCGTACTCGCTATCCTCGATCAGCCCCACCTCACCCACCTTGGCCGGCGCCTGCGCGCGGATCGCGTCAAACGCGTCGTCCGCCGACTCGCGCGTGATCCGGGCAGCGCTGCAATGGTCGGAGCCATGAGGATCGAGAGCCCCTCGCACGGCTTTGCGACGCAGTCGCTCGGCCTCGGCGCGCCGATCGGCTTGCAGCGACTCATCGGCCGACACGAAGCTCCGCACGAGCCTGTCGGCGAGCCCCGGACGGATCAGGCACTCCTGCACGAGCACGGGATCGTTCCCCAAGGCGTAATAGACCTGCTGAAGCCTCTCGGGAAGCTGCGTCCTTTCGGCCACGCGCTCGAGCTCGCGACGCAGCATCTCGCTGGTGATCGGGGCGTGATAGCGCCGCTCGAGAAGTAGCGACTGCGCAATCGCGCGTCGAACCTTCTCCTCGAGGACCCGACGTGGCACCGCCGTCTCGAACGGCTCGGTCGCGCCCTGCCGATGGACATAGTAGACGCGCTCGATCGCCGTCGTCGCGGCGACCCGCTCTTCGAACGACAGCTCGCGGGCTGCGCCGGGAAACGCCGGGAGGAAGACGCCCAGAAAGATGCCCACCACGACGATTCTGGGACGGATCATGACGGCGAGGAGCGCGCGATGAGACATGACGCCCCCTTCCTGGCACGTCCGATGTACGCCGAGGGCAGTTCGCCGTCAACAGGAAGGACGTCGCGGCGGGTGGCTGCGCCACCCGCCGAGCCGCGCCAGAAAGCCAGAAGACGACTAGACGACCCCCTGGTCCATCATCGAGTCGGCGACCTTGAGGAACCCGGCGATGTTCGCGCCGTTGACGTAGTTCCCCGCCGTGCCGAAGCGCGCGGAGGCGTCCACGCAGGCCTGGTGGATGCCCTTCATGATCAAGCGCAGGCGGTTGTCCACCTCTTCGCGGGTCCACGAGTAACGCATGCTGTTCTGCGCCATCTCGAGCCCGGAGGTCGCGACGCCGCCGGCGTTCGCGGCCTTGCCCGGCCCGTACAGGATCCGCGACTCGACGAACTGCGGGTAGCCGTCGGCCGTCGTGGGCATGTTCGCCCCCTCGGCCACGACGTAGACACCGTTCTTCAGCAGGTTCGACGCATCCTTGACGTTGATCTCGTTCTGCGTCGCGCTGGGGAACGCGCAGTCGGCCTTGTGGTCCCACAGCGGGTTGTGCGAGGCGGCGCTGTCGATCGGGCGGTACACGGCGCTCTTGTACTTGTCGGCGAACTCCTGGATCCGCCCGCGCCGCACGTTCTTCAGCTCCATCACGAACGCGAGCTTCTCGCGATCGATGCCGGCTTCGTCGTAGACGTAGCCGCTCGAATCGGAGAGCGTCAGCACCTTGCCCCCGAGCTCGAGCAGCTTCTCGACCGTGTACTGCGCCACGTTCCCGCTGCCCGAGACGAGGCACTTCTTGCCCTCGAGCGTCTGGCCGCGCGTGGCCAGCATCTCGGCCGCGAAGTACACGCAGCCGTAGCCCGTGGCCTCGGGCCGGATCAGCGAGCCGCCCCAGTTGAGCCCCTTACCGGTCAGGACGCCCGTGAACTCGTTGGCCAGGCGCTTGTACTGGCCGAACAGGTAGCCGATCTCGCGCCCGCCCACGCCGATGTCGCCCGCCGGGACGTCGGTGTTCGGGCCGATGTGCCGGAACAGCTCGGTCATGAAGCTCTGGCAGAAGCGCATGACCTCGTTGTCGCTCTTGCCCTTGGGGTCGAAGTCCGACCCGCCCTTGCCGCCGCCCATCGGCAGCGTGGTCAGCGAGTTCTTGAACACCTGCTCGAAGGCCAGGAACTTCAGGATCCCCAGGTTGACCGACGGGTGGAAGCGCAGGCCGCCCTTGTACGGGCCGATCGCGCTGTTCATCTCGATGCGGAACCCGCGATTGATCTGCACGTCCCCGCGGTCGTCGAGCCACGGCACGCGGAACAGGATCACGCGCTCGGGCTCGAGAATCCGCTCCAGGATCTTGGCGTGCCGGTACTCGGGGTGGCGGTCGAGCACCCGGACCACCGACTCGGCGACCTCGTGGACCGCCTGGTGGAACTCGGGCTCGGCCGGGTTCTTGGCCTTGACGTCCTGCATCAGCTTGTCGACGTACGCGCTCACCATGACCTCCGTTTCAGGAACCGTTGCTAGCGTCGGACCACGCCGCAGCCGATCCGTCCGCCCGCGGCGCCGGTCGGCTGGGTCGTGAAGTCGTCGGGCTTCTCGTGAATGATCACGGCGTGACCGAGGATGTCCCCCGTGTCGCCGGTGCCGATCGACCAGCGATCGGTGGTCAGGATCAGCGAGCCCGTTCCGTCCTCGCCGACGTGCAGGTTGCCGATATCGCCGAGATGGAACGACTCATGGCCCCACTGCCCGTGCTCGGACTTGGTCGGGTTCCAGTGCCCGCCGGCCGACATGGCGTCGGGGGCGCTGCAATCGCCCGTCTCGTGCAGGTGCGCGGCGTGCTCGCCGGGAGGGGCGTTCTGCAAGGTCAGCGTCAGCGTCACCGAGCCGGAGTCGGCGACGAACTTCGCGGTCCCCGTGAGCTTGCTGCCGCTGCGGCCCTCGAGAACCGCGGTGGCCTGGACCGGCGCGTCGGCTGCAGGCGCGACCGCGGCCGCCTGGGACGGCGGCGCAGCGGCCGGTGCCGGCGCCGAAGGGCCGGATCCTCCGCCGCAGGCCAAGGCGAAGGCGAAGATCACGACGGTCGACAAAGCGGCGAGGATCCGATTCTTCATGCGTCGTCTCCTTGGAGATCGGACAGTCTAGCGCTCGGACTCCGCACGAGCGAGCGCGTCCCGCACGAGCGCCGGATCGGCCTCGCTCGGCAGCAGGACACGCAAGTCTCGCTCGCGCGCCATCGACTCTTCGATCGCGAACCGTGCGCCCGGGTTGCCGGCCCAGCACCTGCGCGCCACGCCGTTCGTCACGTCCCAGGCGATCATCGCGCGCACGCGCCGCTCGGCGTCGGGCGAGCCGTCGAGCACGAGCCCGAACCCGCCGTTGATCGCCTGGCCCCAGCCGACCCCGCCGCCGTTGTGCAGGCTGACCCAGGTCGCGCCGCGCACCGCGTCGCCGATCACGTTGTGCACGGCCATGTCGGCGCAGACCTGGCTGCCGTCGCGCACGTTGGCCGTCTCGCGATAGGGCGAGTCGGTGCCCGAGACGTCGTGATGGTCGCGACCCAGGACGATCGGGGCCGTGACGCGGCCCTGGGCGATGGCGCGGTTGAAGGCCAGGGCGATGCGCTGGCGCCCTTCCTCGTCCGAGTAGAGAATCCGCGCTTGCGAGCCGACGACCAGGCGGTGCGCTTCGGCTTCGCGGATCCAGCGCAGGTTGTCGAGCAGCTGCTCGCGCGTCTCGGCCTTGGCCGCGAGCGCCATCTCCTCCAGCACCTCGGCCGCGATGCGGTCGGTCTCGTGCAGGTCCGAAGGCAGGCCGCTCGTGCAGACCCAGCGGAACGGCCCGAAGCCGAAGTCGAAGCACATCGGCCCCATGATGTCCTCGACGTAGGAGGGGAAGACGAATCCCCCCTCGGGGCGCGTCACCGCCGCCCCGGCCCGCGCGGCCTCGAGCAGGAACGCGTTGCCGTAGTCCCAGAAGCGCATGCCGCGGGCGGCGAGCTTGCGAATCGCAGCCACCTGACGGCACAGCGACGCGCGCACGAGCTCGCGGAACCCGTCGGGATCGGCGACCATGCGCCGGTTCGCCTCGTCGAGCGAGAGCCCGACCGGGTAGTAGCCGCCGGCGTACGGGTTGTGCAGCGACGTTTGATCCGAGCCCAGGTCGATCGCGAGCGACGCCTCGGCCAGTCGCTCCCACAGATCGACGACGTTGCCGAGGTAGCCGATCGACACGGCCCGGCGCGCGCGGCGCGCCTCGTCGATGCGCGAGAGCAGGCGCTCGAGGTCGGTCTCCACCTCGTCGAGCCAGCCCTGCTCGTGGCGCTTGCGCAGCGCGCGGGGATTCACCTCCGCGATCACGCCGATCGCGCCCGCGATCGTCGCCGCCTTGCCCTGCGCCCCGCTCATGCCCCCGAGGCCCGACGAGACGTAGACCTTGCCCGCGAGCCCCTCGGCGCCCGTGGTGCCGAGGTACTTCCGTCCGGCGTTCAAGAGCGTGATCGTCGTGCCGTGGACGATGCCCTGCGGCCCGATGTACATGAAGCTGCCCGCGGTCATCTGTCCGTAGGACGTGACCCCCAGCGCGGCGAGACGCTCGTACTCCTCGGGGCTGCCGCAGGCCGGGATCACCATGCCGCAGGTCAGGATCACGCGCGGCGCGTCGGCGTGGGACGGGAACAGGCCCAGCGGGTGGCCCGAGTACAGGACCAGCGTCTGCTCGTCCGACATCTCGGACAGCGCCTTCATCGTGAGCCGGTACTGGGCCCAGTTCTGGAACACCGTGCCGTTGCCACCGTAGGTGATCAGCTCGTGCGGGTGCTGCGCCACCCGCGGGTCGAGGTTGTTCTGGATCATCAGCATGATCGCCGCGGCCTGGCGGCTGCGCGCCGGGTACTCGTCGAGCGGTCGGGCCTTCATCTCGTAGTCGGGCCGCAGGCGGTACATGTAGATCCGGCCGTGACGGGCCAGCTCGGCCGCCAGCTCGGGCGCGAGCTCGGCGTGCTGGTGCGCGGGGAAGTAGCGCAGCGCGTTGCGCAGGGCCAGCTCGCGCTCGGCCCGGCCGAGCACCTGGCGGCGCGCCGGCGCGTGGTCCACGCTCGGATCGAGCGGCTGCGGCGGTGGGAGCGGGTCGGGCAGCCCCTCCGCGATCGAGCGCGCCCAGGCGCTCGACGCCGTGGATCTCGACATCGCTCCCGGCCCTCCGCGGCGCATGGTAGATCAACCCCGCTCCGCCCCCCAACCCGCCAACGGACCAAGTCCGAATGGTATGCTCGCGCGCCGCGAAGGAGGGTTCGCCATGCTCCGCTCGAGCGCGATCGCCTGCGCGCTGGCCGTGCTGCCCGTGCTGGCCGAGACGCCCCCGGCGCCACCTGGGCCGCCCCCCTCGGTCGCCGCCGAGGTCCGCCGGACCGTGGCCGCCCTGGTCGGCTCGTGGAGCGGCCGGATGACGGCGACAGTCCCCGACGCGGCGCCCGAGACGTTTCCCTGGACGATGGACTGCAAGGAGATCGCGCTGGGGCAGGGCGTGGCCTGCACGATGGGCGGAACGGCCTCGATCGGCCCCCTGGCCCAGACCTGCCTCGTGGCCTTCGATCCGGTCGGCCGATCGGTGCATTACATGTGCGTGACGTCGATGGGCGAGGTGCACGACCACGACGGCCGCTGGGCCGACGAGCAGACGATCGAGTTCGAGCCGCTCGCCGGGACGTTCATGGACGAGCCGACGATCGAGGCGATCCACTGGAAGTTCCCCGACCCGCAGACGATCGAGACCCGGACCGTGATCACCCTGGCCGACGGCGACTTCCTGCGCTTCGACTTCAAGGGCCGCCGCTGAACTGGATCGCCCGCCCCTCCGGAACCTATGTTCTGGGCACGGAGGATCGGGCCATGACGAGCAGAGCACGGTTCACCCTCGGCCTCCTGCTGGCATCGGCGGCAGGCTGCGCCCAACACCCGGCAGTGCGGATCCCGCCCCGCGTGGACCTGAGCCAGCACGAGACGATCGGCGTGATCGACTTCCGCTCGCCGTCGAACGTCGAGCTGGCCAGCCTGGCCACCGAGCGCTTCACCGAGTCGGCGCGGCGCGACCAGGGCCTGGTGCGGATGCTCGACCTGGGGCCGAGCCCGTCCGCGCTCGACGCCGAGGCGTACCGCGCGCTCGGCCGCGAGCACGGCGTGCAGACGATCCTGGTCGGCGAGCTGACGATCTCGAAGACGCGCCCGAGCGTGCGCATCGACTCGAGCCTGCGCTCGGGGAGCGTCGCCGCGATCGTCGAGGCCACGCTCGCCGTGCGCCTGATCGAGGCCTCGAGCGGCGCATCGATCTGGAGCGGCTCGGCCCGCGCGACCGACTCCCTGGGCCAGCTCAACGTGCTCGGTGGCGAGAACGTCGCCGTCGGCACGGGCGACAAGCAGAGCGTCTACACGGCGCTCGTCGAGCAGCTCGTCGAGCAGGCGACGAGCGACTTCCACGCCCACTGGACGCGCTAGCGTCGAGACCGTCGGATCTGGCCGAGCAGCGCCAGCAGCCCGGCGTAGCGGTACCCGGGATCCACCTTCTTGGATGAGAGGTCACGCATCACGCGAGAAGCTTGAAGGCGTGCACCCAGTCGTTGCGCAGGAAGCCGGGGATACACCACAACATGCAGAGCGGCTCGATGGCGCGCGCAGCCTCGGCCCTACCCATGTCCGCCGTCTCCCACCCGAATTGATCGAGAACTCCCCGCACGGTTTGCTTCGCCGCCTCGTCGTTGCCACAGATGAACATCGTCGGTTTGCCACCCTCGAACCGCGGGTTCACCATGCAGGCATTACCGACCGAGTTGAAGGCCTTGACCAGGTGCGCCTCGGGAAACTGTTTTTGCAGCCGCTCCATCAGCGACTCGTCGAGGTCCGTGAAGAACTTGAGCACACCATGGATCGGTGGCGCCTCCGCAATCGGATTGGTTGCGTCGATGACCACCTTGCGAGCCAGGTTGCGCTCCCCTGCCAGCTGAAGCGCCTCGTGCGCGGCAGTGCCCTTGACCGCCAGCACGACCAGTTCGCCGAACTGCGCGGCATCGGCAAACGTGCCCGTAGCGACCTTGGGACCGCTCGACGCCCACTCCGCCAGCTTCGCAGGCGTGCGGCTGCCGATCATCACGTCGTGGCCGTGCTTGACGAAGCCGCCGGCGAGGACCTTGGCGACGTCGCCCGAGCCCAGAACTCCCACTCTCATGTTGCTTTCTCCTCGTCCGTCCCACGGCTGATCCGGAACACGTGGCCATCCGGGTGCCGGACGTGCATCTCCCGGACGCTCCACGGCATGTCGGTTGGTGGCCAGGTGACCTCGAGTCCCTGTGCGAGGCAGTGCCGGTGCACCGCATCTTTCTCCCACCCCAGCTTCTCGAACCACTCGAAGCTCTGCTGGATGTCCGAGACGTTCAGGATCGGCGTCAGCCCTTTCGCGAGCATGTCGTGTCTCCCGCGTACTCCGCGATCCGGGTCTTGACTAGCTTCCGCACCAGCGTGGCCGGCAACGGACGGTCCACGGCAAAGCGGATGGTGCCCTTGCTCGTGTCGTAGGCCGCGAGCTCGGCCTTGTGGGTCTTCACGGGCGTAGCGCCGGGGTAGAAGGCGCAGTGCTTCGCGCCCGCGCCGAAGCCCACGAGCATTCGCCCGCCGAGCCGAAAAGCCGGGATCTGGTAGCTGATGCACTCCTCCGCCTTGGGCGCCGCGGACTGGATGGCCCGTCTGAGCTTCTCGAGCGTGGCCCGCTTGTCCTTGCTCAAGGGCGCCAGATACTCGTCGATCGTCTCTGGTTTGGCTGTCTTGCCCTTCGCTCGTCGCACGAGGCCTCCTACTTGATCGCGATCGGATTGATGATCGCCTGCACCGCGCCGGTGATACGCGCGGGGCCGAGCGTGAACAGAAACTCCCAAGCTTGGTCCCGCACCATCTCTTCCGTGTTCATGTTCTCCAGGACGTGGATGCCATGAAGCGGAATGAGGACCTGGTGCACCTCGAACACGCCGGCGTTCTTCTCGAACGGAATCACCTCCAGGCCCCAGGTGTCGGCGCCGATCATCGCCACTTCGAGCGAAGCGAGGTACTTCGCGCCCTCGAGGCCCAGCCCGGGCTCGGCGGCGCCGAAGCGCTGGTTGTCCGTGCCGAGCAGCTTCGTCCAGCCGGTGTGGAACAGCACCACGTCGCCCTTCTCGATCGATCGGATGCCCTGGCGCTTCATCGCGCCTTCGATCTCCGCGCGGTTGAACGCCGTGCCCTCGGCGACGATGTCGGAAGCGAAATACCCGGCCATGTCCAGCAGCACACCACGCGTGGCGATCGCGGGCACGTTCTCGATGCCGAGCTTCTTCAGGCCGTCGGCCATCGCGAAATCGGCGGCCTTGTTGCAGTTGAAGTAGAGATTGTCGATGCCGATGTGGCCGAGGCCGTCGATCTGGGAGCCGATACCGGCCCAGCCGGCGATGATGTCGTCGTTGTAGGTGGTCTTGCTCGGACCGAGGGTCGTCCCGGCGGTCTGGCCCGGCTGGACCACGGTGATCGCAAAGGTGCGCGGCGGATAGGCCGGCGTGTCCTTGTTCGTCTCGATCCCGAGCCGATACGCCTTGCCGCGCGTCACGAGCTTCGTGGCAGCGAGCGTCTTTGCCGGCGTCACGTGGTTGAGGTTGCCGACTTCGTCGTCCGGCCCGAACTTGGAAGCGGTCAGGCAACGCGGCTGCTGCGCTCGAGCCGCGCCGGTGGCGAATACAGCGACGGCGACGCAGGCTGGGAGCACGATGGCGCCGATTCCTGATGCGAGCGCGAGCCGTTGGGTACGGTTCATTGCGTTTCTCGACCCTCCTTGTGCACGTACAGCGCCGTGCTCAGGTACTTCATCCCGGAATCGACGGCCAGGGTGACCACCGTATGGTCGGGTCCCAGACGCTCGGCGACCCGCAACGCCACCGCCACGTTTCCTCCCGTGGAGGTGCCGGCGAAGATGCCTTCCTGCCGGGCCAGGAGTCGGGCAGTCGCCATCGCCTCTTCCGTCGTTATGGTCTGGATCTCGTTCGCCACCGTGCCGGTCCACAGCGGCACGACGAACCCGGCGCCGGTGCCTTCGATCTTGTGCGACCCACTCGGCTTGCCCGACAGCACGGCCGACTCCTCGGGCTCCACCGCGACGATGTGCACGGCGGCGTTATGGGCTCGAAGTCGCGTGGAGATCCCGCGCAGGGATCCGCCGGTCCCGACGCTCTGGACGAAGGCGCTGACCTGTCCGCTGGTCTGCTCCCAGATCTCCTCGCCCATGCGCTCGTAGCTGGGGAGCTGATCCGTGTTGTTCAGCTGATCCGTCCAGTAGCTCCCGGGAGCGGAGGCGAGTTGTCTCGCCGCCTCGATCATCTCGAGAGTCAGAGCCTTCGTCATCCCGCCGCCTACGCTTGTTACGAGCGTGAGACGAGCGCCCAGCGCCGTCATGTGGTCTCGCTTCTCCTTGCTGAACGCATCCGAGGTTACGATCTGCAGCGGGATGCGCTTCGCGGCGCACACGAAGGCGAGCGATACGCCGGTGCTCCCGCCCGTGTACTCGACCACCGACCCACCCGGCCGCAGCCGACCATCCGCCTCGGCCGCTTCCACCATGGCCAGGGCCATGCGGTCCTTCATGCTCCCCGTCGGGTTCTCGTACTCCAGCTTGAGC
>Ga0180085_1000123_pt1 | contig 25159 bp, 19 predicted proteins | sample EasRiv730_16_10D_FD_123013 | JGI IMG/M metagenome (GOLD analysis project Ga0180085, IMG submission 123013) | Soil microbial communities from meander-bound floodplain in the East River, Colorado, USA - East River metaG ERMLT730_16_10D | ecosystem: Environmental > Terrestrial > Soil > Floodplain ... | reverse complement strand
GCTCGACATCAAGATGCCGCACATGGACGGCCTCGAGGTCCTGGCCGAGTTGCGCAGGCGCGAGCCCGGCCTGCCGGTCGTGATGATCTCGGGCCACGGCACGGTCGCGACGGCTGTGCAGGCGACGCGCCTCGGTGCGTTCGATTTCATGGAGAAGCCGCTCGAGAGTGACCGGGTCCTGCTGGTCCTGCGCAACGCCCTCGAACGGCGGCGGCTCGAGGAGACGGTGCGGGAGTACCGGCTGACGTTCGACGAGCGGTACCGGCTCGTCGGGACATCGCCGGCTCTGGCGCGCGTCCAGGAGGGGATCGCGCGCATCGCCCCGACGAGCGCGTCCGTCGTGATCACGGGCGAATCGGGAACGGGCAAGGAACTCGTCGCGCGAGCGATCCACGGCAACAGCCCGCGGGCCGCGAAGCCCTTCGTCAAGGTCAACTGCGCGGCGATCCCCGAGGAGCTGATCGAGTCCGAGCTGTTCGGCCACGTGAAGGGCTCGTTCACCGGGGCCGTCAAGGACCAGGTGGGCAAGTTCGTGCGGGCTGACGGAGGCACGATCTTCCTCGACGAGATCGGGGACATGAGCCTGCGAACCCAGGCGAAAGTCCTGCGAGTCTTGCAGGACGGCGAGGTCGAGCCGGTCGGGGCCGCGCGCACGTTGACCGTCGACGTACGTGTCGTGGCCGCCACGAACAAGGGGCTCGAGCGCGAGATCGCCGAGGGACGGTTCCGCGAGGACTTGTTCTTCCGGCTCAACGTGGTGCCGATCCACCTGCCCCCGCTGCGCGAGCGTCCCGAGGACATCGAGCCCCTGGTGCGGCACTTCAGCGACACCTTCTGCCGGGAGAACAACTACCGTCCGAAGGCGTTCGCTGCAGGCGCGCTCGAAGTCCTGCGGCGGTTGCCCTGGCGTGGCAACGTGCGCGAGCTGCACAACGCGGTCGAGCGGCTGATCTTGATGACGCCCCACGACACGATCGATGCGGCCGACATTCCCGCCGGTCTCGGTCTGGCCCTGGCCGGCGCGCAGGCGCAGCCGTCGGGCGGCGGACTGCAGTTACCCTACGCCGGGATGACCCTGCAGCAGTTCAAGGATGGGGCCGAGCGGGCGTTCCTGATCGCCCGGCTGCGTGAGAACGACTGGAACTACTCGGCGACCGCCAAGGCGATCGACACCCCGCGATCGAACCTGTACAAGAAGCGCGAAGCCTACGGGATCGAGCGCGAGGAGGAGGCCGCGCGTGAACGGCGATCGTGACGTCGTCGTGGTCGCCGGCGTACGAACGCCGTTCGTCAAGGCAGGGACACTCCTCGGCCGCACCCCGGCTGTCGAGCTCGGCCGGATCGTCGTGCGCGAGGCGATCGAGCGCGCGGAGATCGACCCGGCTGCGGTCGACGAGGTGATCGTCGGGAACGTGGCCGGTCCGCCGGACGCAGCGAACGTCGCGCGTGTGATCGCGCTCCTGGCCAAGGTGCCCGAGGCGGTTCCGGCCTATACGGTCAACCGAAACTGTGCCTCCGGAATCGAGAGCGTGGTCGACGCAGCACTCCGTATCCGCGCCGGCGAGGCGGACCTGGTCGTCGCCGCCTCGGTCGAGTCGATGTCGGGCATCCCGCTGCTCGTTTCGCCCGAAGCTACGGAGATCTGGACCCGGCTCGGCCGCGCGCGGGGACTCGGCGCGCGCATCGCCGCCCTGGCTCGGTTCCGGCCGCGCCACGTCCGGCCGGTGATCGGTCTGCTCCAGGGGCTAACCGACCCGGTCTCGGGATTGAACATGGGGGAGACTGCGGAGCTCCTGGCGCGCGAGTTCCGCCTCGACCGCGACACCCAGGACGCCTTCGCCCTGCGCAGCCACCAGCGGGCCACCGCGGCGTGGTCGGAGGGCCGCCTGGATGTCGAGGTGGTGCCGGTCCCGCTGGGGCCGAAGTACGAGCGGGCCGTCGACCGGGACAACGGGATCCGCGAGGGGCAGACGATGGAGGCGCTCGCGCGACTCGCGCCCGTGTTCGACCGGCGGCACGGCACGGTCACCGCAGGCAACTCGTCGCAGCTCACGGACGGCGCGGCCGCGCTCGTGCTTGCCTCGGCGCGTCGCGCGCGGGAGCTCGGCCTGGCCGAGCTCGGCCGGATCCGCTCGTGGGCCTTCGCGGGTTGCGACCCGGCGCGGATGGGGCTGGGTCCCGTGCTGGCCACGCCGATCGCGCTGCGCCGAGCCGGCGGGATTGGCCTCGATCGCCTCGACCTGCTCGAGATCAACGAGGCTTTCGCCGCTCAGGTTCTGGCCTGCCTCCAGGCGTTCGCGTCCCGGTCGTTCTGCGAGCGGCACCTCGGCGGTCCACCCCTCGGCGCTCCCGATCCGGAGCGTCTCAACGTGAACGGCGGCGCGATCGCGTTGGGCCACCCGGTCGGCGCAACGGGCGGGCGACTCGTCCTGACGCTGCTCCTGGAGCTGGCCCGCCGCTCGGCGTCGCTCGGCTTGGCCACGCTGTGCGTCGGCGGCGGCCAGGGCGCGGCCGTCGTCGTGGAGCGAGTCCGATGAACGGGTCGCGTGCCATCGCCCACCGCATCGACAGCGAAGGCGTCCTTCGCGTGACGTTCGACTCGCCGGGCGAGAAGGTCAACCTGCTCAACGAGGAGGTCCTGCGCGAGCTCGGTCGCGTCCTCGACGAGGCACGGGCGCGCGACGACGTCCGGGCGGTCCTGTTCGCGAGCGCCAAGCCCGACGCCTTCATCGCCGGAATGGACGTCGCCGAGATCGCTGCCGTGACCGACGCCTACCGTGGCGCCGAGGGGGCGCGGTTCGGCCAGTCCGTGCTTCAGAAAGTCGCCGATTTCGGCCGGCCGTCGGCCTGCGCGATCAACGGGGCGTGTCTCGGCGGCGGAACGGAGCTTGCGCTGGCCTGCACCTTCCGGGTCGCCAGCGACGGGCGCGCCGTGCGCATCGGTCTGCCCGAGGTGCGCCTCGGCATCATCCCGGGCTTCGGCGGCTCGCAGCGCCTGCCGCGGCTCGTCGGCCTGGGAGCCGCGCTCGACCTGATTCTGAGCGGGCGTACGCTCGACCCGAAGCGCGCCCGCTCGCTCGGGCTCATCGACCTCGTCGTACCCGAGGCCTACCTGGAGCGCGAGGCGCTCGCGCTGCTGCACCGCGCCGTCCAGGCCGGCGAGGCGGCGGTCGTCCGTACGCTCGAGCGCCCGCAGCGCAGGCTCGACGGCGTCTTGACGCACGTCGGGCCGTTGCGCCGCTTCGTGCTCGACCAGGCCCGCCGCAAGACCGAGAAGCGAGTCCGCCCGGCGGATTACCCGGCGCCGTTCCGGGCGCTCGAGGCCCTCGACGCCGCCCTGACGCGGCCGCTCCAGGAGGGCCTCGACGTCGAGGCCCGCATCGTCGGCGAGCTCGTGCCGACCGAGACCACGCGCAACCTGCTGTGGCTGTTCCGGAGCCAGAACGCGCTCAAGCGCGACGCCGGCGGGATCCAGGCCTCGCCGCGGCGCGTCGAGCGCGTCGGCGTGCTCGGCGCGGGGATCATGGGGGGCGGGATCGCGCAGCTCGTTGCCGACTGTGGCCTCCCGGTCCGCCTGCGCGACGTGCGCTACGACGCGATCCTCAAGGCGCTGCGCACCGCGCGGGACGTGTGGTCCGAGGGGCTCAAGCGCCGCCGGATCAGCCGGCGCGAGGTCGAGCAGAAGATGGCCTTCATCTCGCCCACGCTCGACGAGCACGGATTCTCGCAGGTCGACCTGGTCCTCGAAGCGGTGGTCGAGAACCTGGAGGTCAAGCGCCAGGTCCTGGCCGATCTCGAGCGCCGGCTGCCCGAGCGCTCGGTGTTCGCCTCGAACACCTCGTCGCTGCCGATCGGCGAGATCGCCGCGCGCGCGTTGCGACCCGAGCGGGTCGTCGGGCTCCACTTCTTCAACCCCGTGAACAAGATGCCGCTGGTCGAGGTGATCGCCGGCCGTCGCAGCTCGCCCGAGGCGGTGGCCACCGCCCGCGCGTTCGCGCTGCGCCTGGGCAAGGTGCCGGTGGTCGTCGCCGACGAGCCGGGATTCCTGGTCAATCGGATCCTCACGCTCTACATGAACGAGGCGCTGCGCCTGTTCCTCGAGGGGGTCCCGGCCGAGCGCATCGATGGCGCGATGGTCGCCTTCGGCATGCCGCTCGGGCCGCTCGCGCTGTTCGATCAGGTGGGGCTCGATACCGCGCGCCACGTCGCGCAGATCATCGGCGGGGCCTTCGGCGCGCGCATCGGCAGCGACGGCGCGGCCCTCGACGCGCTGGTCAGCGCCGGACGGCTGGGCCAGAAGAATGGCAGCGGGTTCTACCGCTATCGCGACGGGAAGCGCACGTCGCCCGACCCGCGGGTCGGCGCGATCGTCGGAGCGCGCCAGGCCAAGGATCTCCCGCCCGAGACCCTGCAGGAGCGGATGGTCCTGGCGATGGTCAACGAGGCCGTGGTGTGCCTGCAATCGGGCGTGGCGCGGGAGGCCCGCGACATCGATCTGGCGATGGTGCTCGGCACCGGCTTCCCGCCGTTCCGCGGCGGGCTGCTGCGCTTCGCCGACTCGATTGGGATCGCCGTCACCGAGGACCGCCTGGCGCGCCTGGCCGACGCCCACGGCGAGCGGTTCCGCCCGGCAGCGTTGTTCACTCAAATGGTCCGCGACCGCCGCCGGTTCTACGACGGCTCCGTTTCCCGCGCGTAGTAGAATCCCAGCCCAACCAGCCGAGGACTGCCCGTGCCACGCGCAGACGGAGGACGTCATGGGTTTGCTCAAGGGGTTCGTGGGTCGGGTGGACGTCCGGGTCCTCGCGTGCCTCGCTGTCGCCCTCGTGGCGACGCTCCCGGCGCAGACTCAATCCCCGAGCAGCGACATCTCGTGGCAGTTCCAGGACGAGCTGTACGTGCCCGTGACGGCGTGGGCCAAGAAGGTAGAGGAAAGCAAGAACTCGGATGGCGTCAAGAACAAGTACGCGACCTACTCCAAGCGCCCGCGCAAGGTCGACGAAGGAACGTATCTCGTCACCGTGCACGTCAACACCGCGCAGGACGATCGGCAGGTCACCGAACGGTACGACCTCACGGTGAAGCGTGCCGAGGGCGGAAAGAGCTGGGCGGTGGCCGAGGAGAAGCTGCGCGACACGTACACCGCGCTGTTTCGCTGGAGCGACACGCGGTGCTACTCGTTCGACAAGTTCTCGTTCAACCGGGAAGGTCTCGAGTTGAGCGCGGGAGCCGGCGAGGTGTGCGAGGACATCACCGACGGCCAGGTTCTGAGCTTCGTGGTCCACGGCGGATCGATGACGTACAAGTACGCCCCGCCGAAGCACGCCGCCCTCGTGCCCACCGGGCACGATTTCTACTCGGTGCACCGGTTGATGGCTCGGGACCATGCGACCGACCTGGTGTTTCCGCCCGCGGCGTTCCACGCGCAGTGCGACGCGACGACGTGCCAGGAACTGCTGAAGGAGTGCTTCACCGGCCTGAAGCGTCCGGAGGGCGTCGCGCCGGGCCTCGCGAGCACCGGTGAGTTTCCGGCGTGGGTCCGGCCGCAAATCGATCGGCGGATGAAGGAGCGCAGGGCCGACGCGTTCGTGCACTTCCGCGCCAAGGACTACCCCGACAATCGCTACTACATGATGTACGTCGCCCGCGAGCTCGAGCCGCTCGACTACGGCTTCATGGAGGAGGCGCTTCCCGGCAGCGGCGTGGTCTTGACCTACAACAACTGGGGCGGCTGGGAGGTCACGTTTTCGGTGTTCCCGCGGCGCATCGACGAGCCGGAGCGGCTCGTCGGGCAGGTCTACGGCTACTACACCGAAGAGACGCTCCAGACGAGCACGCCGGAGCAGCTCGAGCGCCGGGAGGACTACGACTCCCGCTGGCACGAGGTGCACAGCGTCAAGGGTACGGTGGAGATGGCGTTGGCCGATCCCGAGACGCTCAGCGCCGATCTGGAGATCGGAGTCACGCTGAAGCAGCCGGTACGGGACCTGCCATTCTCGATCATCGCTTTCCGGCCGACGCCCACGCTTCAGCAGAACAGGCCGGCGCCGCTGTTCGTCAACTCGATTCGCCTGGACGGCGAGGAGCTGACCTGGGTCCGCGCGGGAGGCTCGTCCGGCCGCGTCGTCCTGCCGCGCGAGATGCCGGCGGGAAGCAAGTTCACGCTTTCCATGGAATACTCGACGCGCGCGATCATCAAGTACACGCCGTCGTTCTCGTACCTCAGCCGGTTCGGGTGGATGCCGCTCGTGCGGTTCGGCGACTTCATCGACGATTTCGAGCTGACCGTCAAGTCGCCGAGCAAGTACCAGATCATAGGGATCGGCAAGCGGACGTCCGAGAAGATCGACGGAGATGTCCTCACCAGCCACTGGAAGGCGGACCAGCCAGTCGTGTTCCCGTCGATCATCTTCGGCAAGTACCGGTCCGACACGCCGAAGTTCGATGCCAAGAAGGCGGACGGCACCGTGATCCCGGTCACGGTGCACGTCGACGAGGCGAGCTTCGTCGACTGGGACATCCGGCCGACCTCGCTCCGGCTGATCGCCGAGCAGGCGGCGAACTCGATCAATCTGTATACCGAGCTCTCGGGCATCGACTACCCGTACGGTGAGCTGAATCTGGTCAACGACCCGCAGGGGTTCCTCTACGGACAGGCGCCAAGCTCCCTGATCTACCTCGGGTCCGGCGTGTTTCGCGGAGAGGGAGCCTTGGCGCCGTTCTTTGCCGACGCGACCGGCATCGCCAAGTTCCTGAAGTCCGTCGTGGCGCACGAGGTCGGCCACCAGTGGTGGGGCTCGCGCGTCTCGAACTCGAACCAGCGGAACTACTGGTTCGTGGAGTCGCTGGCCGAGTACTTCTCGGCCGTGTACCTCGAGGCGGCGTTCGGCTGGAAGGAGTACATGGAGCAGGTCGAGGAGTGGCGCCGCGACATCCTGCAGACCCGGCTGAAGACCGGCGTACAGAATGCCAGCTCCCTGTTCCCCGGCGAGGACGGCTTCGGCTCGTACCAGGCGGCGGTCTACGCCAAGGGTCCGTACGCGTTTCACGTCCTACGCGAGACGTTCAAGGGCGAAGGACCGCGGGGGCCGGACGGCGCCGACAAGCGGTTCTTCGAAGCGCTGAAGCGGATGACCCAGGAGCTGTCCCGCAAGCGCGAGATCGTCACGGTCGATATCCAGAACAGCGCCGAGGAGGCGTTTGCCGTCGTCGATCCGGATGGCACGCGCCGGCCGGTCGATCTCGACTGGTTCTTTGACCAGTGGATTCGTGGCGTGGGTCTGCCCGAGCTTACGATGGACTACACGACGCGCAAGACCGAGGACGGTGGATGGGTCGTCGAGGGGCGCGTCAGGCAGCGGCTCGTCCTCGGGACCAGGTCGAAGAGCGACGTTCTCGACGGAGCGTACTACCGTGGACGGACGACGATCACGGTCATCGGGCGGGACAAGAAGGAGTATCCGTACCGCCTGATCCTCAATGGTCTCGAGACGCCGTTCGTGTTCAAGATCCCGGCCGAGCCGCGCGATGTGCTTTTGAACAAGAACGGCGAGATCCTGGCGCTCGACCCGGTGATGACCGGCGGGAGCCGCTAGCACGCCGTTCGACCTCGAGCATCGCACCCGATGATCCGCGTCCACCGACTGTGCAAGCTCTATCCGGGTGGCGTGACGGCGCTCCAGGACGTGGATCTGGCCGTCGAGCGCGGGGAGTTCGTGTTCCTCACCGGCCCGTCGGGCGCCGGGAAGACGACGCTGCTGCGGATCCTGCTGCGGCAGGAGGTCCCTAGCTCCGGTCAGGTGCTGGTGAACGGCCGGAACGTGGCGGCACTGCCCGCGGCCAAGGTCCCGGAGTTGCGCCGCACGATCGGTGTCGTGTTCCAGGATTTCAAGCTGATCTCGCGCAAGACGGCGCTCGACAACGTGGCCTACGTGCTGAACGTGGCCGGCCTGTCCCGCGACGAGCAGCGGCGGCGCGCGTACCTGGCCCTCAAGGGCGTCGGCCTGCAGCATCGTGCCACGGCCTATCCGGCCGTGCTCTCGGGCGGCGAGCAGCAGCGTGTGGCGATCGCGCGGGCCGTGGTGAACGAGCCCGATCTGCTCCTGGCCGACGAGCCGACGGGGAACCTCGATCCCGACCTGGCGGTCGAGATCATGCGCTTGTTCCGCGAGATCAACGCGCGCGGCACGACCGTCGTCGTGGCCACGCACGACCGCGACCTGATCCAGCGCATGCAGCGGCGCACGATCGTGCTCGAGCGGGGGGCCGTCGCCGACGCAACGCGGGCCACGGCATGAGAGTCGGCTCGCGGCTGCACCGCCTCGCGTACTTCGTCCGCGACGCCGCCGACGAATGGCGGCACAGCCCCGGGGTCAACCTGCTCGCGGTCGGTACGCTCGTGGCGACGCTGTTCCTCGCCGGCCTGGTCGCGCTGGTCCTGGCCAACGTGGATCGTCATCTCGACGACGAGCGGGGGAGCGTGCAGGTTCACGTGTACCTGCGCGATTCGGTCGAGCCCGCGCTGCGCCAGAACCTGTTCCTCGAGCTCACACGGACGCCCGGAGTCGCGGCGGTCGAGTACGTGGATCGGGACGAGGCGCTGCGCCGCTACCGAGCGTGGGCCGAACGGAGCGCGGAGCTCGTCGAGGAGATCGACTCGAACCCGCTCCCCGCGTCGCTCGACGTCACGCTGACGGCCGGGCCGGGCGCCGAGCGAGTCGGCGACGCGATCGTAGCCGGTCTCGTCGGTCGGGCCGAGGTCGAGGACGTGCGCTACGATCGCGACTGGCTGGCCCGCGTCGAGGCGCTCCTGGCCGTCGCGCGGCTCGGCGGTGGCGCGCTGGCGCTGGTCGTGTTCGCCGCGGTCGTGTTCGTGATGGCCAGCGTGCTGCGCCTGGCGGTCCACGCGCGGCGCGAGGAGATCGAGATCATGCTGCTGGTCGGCGCGACGCCGAGCTTCGTCCGTGGCCCGTTTCTCGTCGCCGGGCTGGTGCAGGGGATGGTGGCGGGCGTCGTCGCGCTCCTCGGCGTCGAGGCTGCACGCCGTGGACTGACGGGCTGGCTCGGTGCGGAGTCGCTGGCGCTGCTCGGCTTGGCCACCGCGCGGCCGCTGCCGGCGGGAGCCGCCGCGCTCGTGTCAGCGGTCGGTGTCCTCGTCAGCCTCTCCGCCGCCTACTTCGCCGTTCGGCGCTCGGTCTGAAGCGACGCTCCCGCGCTTGGGTCCGTGGCGCTCGTCGTCCCACGCCACCCATTCCTCGTCGGAGACCGCGGGTTCCGCTTCCCTGAGCGGCGGGCGGACGAACACGTCTCCTCCGTCGATCCGCACCGCATAGATCGCGGCGCAAGCGCCCGAGCGGCGATCCGATCGTCCCGTGACCAGGTCGAACTTCCAGCCGTGGCCGTGGCAGGTGACGGTTCCTTCCTGCGGCGACGCGTCGGCCAGCGACAGGCCCATGTGCGGGCACGCGTCGCGCATCGCGAACAACCGCTCGCCGACGCGGAACACGGCGATGCGCACACCGCCCACGACGACCACGCGACCGCGACCCTCGCGGAACCCGTCCAGGCGGCCGATCGCGACCCAGTCCGTCACCAGTCGAACTGGATGTAGAAGTCGCTGACCACGCCGCCCGCGTCGAAGGTGACGGGGACCGGCGGCTGCGACAGGTCGATCTGGCCGAACACGTCGCGCGCGTACTCGTACTGGGTATAGTCGACCGGCCAGGCCCAGATCCAGTTGAACTGCAGCCCGCCGAGGAAGAAGAACTGGAATCCCACCCCGTAGGACGCGCGGGCGTCCTGGAGCTGTCCGTTCTGCGAGTCCCAGGCGTCGAACGGGATCAACACCGGCACGAGCCGGCTGTAGTCGGCTCGGATCACACCGTAGCGCGGGTCGTACCACGGATCCTGGCCCGAGAAGCTGCCGCCGGCGAACACCTCTTCGTCGAACCAGGCCGCTCCGACGTCGAGGAAGAAGAAGCCCCGGATCGCCTGGAGCGCGAGGATCGGGAAGCGCAGCTCGTCGACCAGCGGGAAGCGCAGCTCGAGGTTGCTCCACAGGATCCGCGACCCGGAGAACTCTCGATACTCGTAGCCGCGCAACTGGTTGATGCCGCCGAACCCGTAGGTGTTCTGGCGCCCGCCGGTGCTCCAGACCGTGCCGAGGCGCCAGGCCAGGGTCGAGCGGCGGGTCAGCTGCGTGTAGGTGCGAAAATCGAGCCGGTACTCGAGGAAGTTGCCGTCGAAGTCGCCCGAGATGCTCGGCCCGAAGCGTGCGCCGATCTCGAACCGCTTGCCCTGGAACGGCCCGAAGCGCTGGTAGCGCGCGGTGTCGCCGATGAACGATGCCGAAAAGAGGCCGGAGAGGTCCTCGGTCTGCTCGTAGACGGCTCCGCCCACGCTGTTCACGCCGACGAGCTGGTTCAAGCTCGAGTCGACGATCCCGGCCTCGAGGTCGAGCCGGTAATGGCGGTTGAACGGGTACTGTCCGAACACGCTGGCCCCGGTCGCCTTGTACTGGCGCTGCCGCTCGCCCGAGTACGGATCGTAGAAGAAGTCCGCGTACTGGTAGATCGTCCCGCCGAGGTGCCAGCGACGCTTCAGATTGATGTAGGTGCCGTAGTACGACTGGAACTGCTCGACGGTCGCCACGGACACGATCGCCCGCTGGTCGCCGAGTAGATCGGAGAACCGGACGTCCACGTTGCCCAGGAACGTCCCGTCGTCGGTGACGCCGACGCCGATCGACGGAGCGTCGATGTCCCAGCGCCTCTTGTAGGGCGATTTCTTCGTCTCGTCCGTGGTCAGGCGGATCGGCGGCTCGTACGGCTCGACCTCCGCGGTCGTGTCCTGCGACTCGGCGACGTCGATCGTCCGCTCCGGCGAGCGCAGCGGCATGCGATACAGCCGGAACGTCCCCTCGTAGAACGCGCTGTAGACCAGCACCGGCTCGCCGTCGCCGCCCGTCATCTCGACCGGGCCGAAGCAGCCTCCGACGACGTCGGTGTACTGATGGGTCGCTCCGGTCGACAGGTCGAGGGCATACAGGTTGAACACCCCGTACTCGCTGCGATCGGACGCGAAGTACACATGGGCGCCGTCGCGCGAGAACGAGGGCTGGATGTCGCTCGACGGGCCGAACGTCAGCTGGGTCTTCTTCGACGGGTCGGACAGATCGACCGTGAACATCTTCCAGTACGAGCCGATGCGCCGGTTGTACAGCAGCGTCCGGCCGTCGGCGCTGTACCATGGGTTGGCATCGAAGAAGTCGTCCTGGGTCAAATTCCGGACCTCGCGCGTCTCGAGATCGACCTCGAACAGGTCGACCACGCCGTTGCGGTTGCCTTCGAAGGCCACGCGCCGGCCGTCGGGCGAGAAGGCCGGGCTGCTGCACTGGAAGATGTCGTCGAAGACGATCTCGTGCACCGTCTTGCCGGACAGGGCGTCGAAGATGCGCAGCGGCCACTTGTTCTCACGGCGCACGAACGCGGCGACGTGATCGGCGACGGGCGACCACGACAGGTCGCGCCGGCCCGCGAACACCTCCGTGACCAGGCTCCGATACTTGTTCGTCCAGCCCTTGGTCACGTTGCGGATCTTCTTGCCGCCTTCGGCCGACAGCACGAGCAGGTCGAGCTCCATCTTCGGGACGGCGAGCGCGGCGATCAGCTCGCCCGACGGCGAGAGCGTCGGCGAGAAGCTGACGACGTACTTGAGCTTGCCTTCTCCCAACACCCGGCCGTAGTCGTCGGGGGATTTCTTTTCGAGCAGCACAGGGACGTACTTGCGCCGCAGGTACCGGTTGAACCGCCGATTGAACTCGTCGATCTCGTAGCCGAACGACTCCTTGATCGCCTTGGGCAAGTTGCCGGTCAACACGACCTTCTTGAACTCGAACAGGAACGTGCGCAGCCCTTCGATGCCGTGCTCCTGCTCGATGAAGTCGAACACGGCGTGTCCGTATCGGTAGGTCAGGAAAGTGACCTGGTTGAGCGCTTCGATCGGCGGGAGGATGTTGTTCACCACCGCGTCGCGGATCGCCATGCGATCCAAGTTGTCCTCGTCCCCGGCGAGGTAGGAGGCCAGTCCCTCCATCAGCCAGGTCGGGGCCTGGCCGCGCAGCGCTCGCCCCAGGTAGCCCTCGTAGAAGTACGAGTACTCGAAGATGTGCGTCAGCTCGTGCGCGATCAGCTGGTACAGCTTGTCCGGCGGCAAGTCGATCGGCAGCACCATGCGGTACTGCACGGGCTCGGCGAATGCGCCCACCCCGTCGGGCAGCTCGGCCAGCGTGATGTTCGTCTGCTGGAACTCTCCGTGCGTCTTGTAGGTCACGAGCGGCACGCGGAACGCCAGCTCGTGATCCAGGTCCCGGCTGATCTTCAGGTAGGCGCTCTCGGCGTAGGAGACGATGTCCTCGAGGAACGGCTCGGTCGCCGGGTAGTAGTGCACGTCGAAGTGCGGCGCGGCGTACACCTTCCATTCGAATCGCTCGTACGTGACCTTGTTCTGGCCGAACTGAGCCGCGACCGGGCCACTGGCCAGGCCGAGCGTGACCACGAACGCGGCCACGATTCGACCGGGACGTACCGGGCCGCTGGTCTGGGTTGGATCCGGCATGGGCCTCGCCTCTACTTGCGGAAGATCGTGCGCGTTTCGCTGCGGGTACGGGGAACCACCGCCGACAGGATCTCGTCGCCGATCGACTCGCCGATCTCGTAGAACGCGTGGATCGGGTCGTTCATCAGCCCACGGAACGACACGCCGCGGCGCACTCGATTGCGGTGCAGCAGCGCGCCGGTCGCGCCGTCGAGGAAGAACACGTCCACGGCGTAGGTGAACTCCTCCTCCTCGACGAACTGCGTCCGGCGCACCTTCTGCCCGGTCATCGGGTCCATGACGTCCACGTCGCGAAAGCCCGAGACGTCGCGGCGGGTGTACTGGACCGCGCCCGACACGATCAGGTCCGCGTCGTACTCGCGGCCCAGGTGCTTCCAGAACTCGGCGTTGGCGACGAGGTCGTCGGGGCGCTGCTCGGGGATGGCCGGTGGCGGGACGGCGTCGATCACCTCGAGTCGGGTGCGCTTGCGGAACTCCCCGCGGAGCAGCCGCACGAGCTCGCGGTTGATATCGAGGAACGAGCTCTCCTGGGTCAGGAAGCTCGCGACGAGGACCGATTCCAGCCGCTCGACGTCGATCGGCGGGGCGATCGGGACCCCGAGCTGCACCTCGAGCGGCTTGCCGCCCTTCGAGCGCTCGGGGGCGCTCGGGGGCGCCGCGGGAGAGGGCGAGGACGAGTCGGCCTCGGGGGTGTCTTCGCGGTCCTGTCGGAGCTCCTCGTAGAGACGGCGGGCGCGGGTCTGGTTCAGCACGATCCGAGCGTCGCTGCCGGACAGTGCGACGGCCTTGTCGTACAGCTCGAGGGCCTCGTCGAAGCGTCCAACGGCCTCCGCCGCAACTGCCAGGTTGTTCGTGACGTTCGCATTGCTCGCATCGACGGCGGCGAGTTGACGCCAGCGGTAGTCCGCCTCGCGCCAGTTCCCCTGCACCGCCATGTCGGCGGCGAAACGGAGCGCCTGGTCCTGGCTGAGGCCAGCAGCGGCGGCGAGGGCTGCCTGGGCGCCCAACGTCGAGATCCCGAGCGCCAGGGCCACGCGGCGCTGCAGCGGGCGTCGGGTCATGGGCACCTGGACCGCCACCGCCCCCCGGCGGCGCGGCTCGCGACTGAAAAATCATACTACACTGCGCCGAGATGGTTGCCCGCTCGATCAGGCCCGCGCTACACCCGCTCGACGCTGTCCTCGACGCCCCACCGTCGAAGAGCGTGACCCACCGGGTGCTCGTCGCCGCGGCGCTGTCCGAGGGACCGAGCGCCGTCGTCAGATCCCTGCGAGCGGTCGACACCGGCGTGACGCTCGAGGGCCTGCGGGCCCTGGGGCTCGAGTTGGCCTGGGCCGGGGAGAAGCTCGCCGTGCGGGGCGGCGTGGACGCGGTGCGGGGCGGCGCGCGAATTGCCCTGCGCGAATCCGGCACCTCGATGCGCTTCTTGCTCGCGGTCGCCGCCCTGGGGCGAGACCCTTCGAGCCTGGATGGTTCCGGGCGACTCCGCGAGCGGCCCCTGGCGACGCTGGCCAGTGCCCTCGTTTCGCTCGGGGCGCGCATCGTCCTCTCGGGCGGCGACGGTGGCGGTCTTCCGGCCACAGCGGGCGGCTCCCGGCCCGTGGGCGGCGCACTCTTGCTTCCAGGCGGAACGAGCAGCCAGTTCGCGAGCGCGCTCTTGCTCATCGCGCCGACGCTCGCGCGCGGACTCGACCTCGCAGTCGCGCCCCCGCTGGTGTCGCTGCCCTACGTGGAGCTGACGGTCCGCGTGCTCGAGGCGTTCGGCGCGCGGGTCGAGCGCCGCGGGCCGGCCGCGTGGCGGGTCGAGCCGGCACCGATGACCGGCCGCGAGTTCCGCATCGAGGGGGATCACTCGACGGCGGCCTACTTCCTGGCTGCCGCGGCCGTCGCCGGCGGCCGCGTACGAGTCGAGGGCCTCGATCCCGCCAGCGCGCAACCGGACGCCCGCTGCGGGGCGATCCTACGCGACGCGGGGTGCGTCGTGACCGTCGGGGCGGACTGGATCGAGGTCGAGGGCCGGGAGCCGCTCGTCCCCTTCGACGCCGATCTGACCGAAGCGCCCGACCTCGCGCCGACCCTGGCCGTCGTCGCTCTGTTCGCCGAGGGCAGGTCCGAGCTTCGCGGTCTGGCCCATTTGCGGCACAAGGAGTCCGATCGGCTCACGGTGGTCGCCGGCAATCTGGGACGGCTCGGCTGTCGGGTGGAGGTGTGTGGCGATTGTCTGCGGGTCACACCGCCGCCTCGCTCACGACGAACCGGCGCGGTGATCGAAACCGCGTCCGACCATCGGATCGCCATGGCGTTCGCCGTCGCCGGGCTCGCGATCGACGGAATCACGATCGACGATCCGGACTGCGTGGCCAAATCGAACCCGTCGTTCTGGAGCCAGCTCGACCTGTTGCGCGCCTAGGGACTGGCGACGGTCGGGGCCTCAGAACTGGAACGAGATGCCGGCGCGCCACCCGTCATAGACGAGATCCTGGGTGCGGTAGATCGCGGACGTGCCGAAGCGAGCTTCCTGGGAGTTCGCGGGGATGCGCAGGGAGGTCGGCAGCAGGACCGCGTCGAGGTACCCCGTCACGTTGTAGGTCAGCTCGAGCTCGAGTCCGTTGTCGAAGCGGTAGCGTGCTCCACCCTCGATCATGTTCTGCCAGGTGCTCTTGCTGACGCTCTCGGTCAGCCGAGCGGGCGCCGGGAGGTCGTTGCCGTCGGCGTCCTGAACGATGGTGAAGAACGGCCCGGTGTCGCTGTCGAGGCTCAGCACGACGAAGGCGACCTGGGCCTTTCCGTACAGCGTGAATCGCTCGCGGAAGAACTTGAACTGGGCCTCCATCGAGGCGGTCGGACCGCCACCCGTGGTCTTCTGCGCGTAGTTGAGCACGTGCAGGAACGCCCCGTCGGTGAAGCCGTATCCCGGCGGTGTCGTCGTCAGCCAGCCCGTGCCGAACACGTTCCCTTCGTACTGGAAGTAACGCAGCCCAGCCCACCAGCGTCCGCGGAATCTCCGGGGTCCCCAGCTGTTCCCATACAAGGCGTCCCAGTGCTGCGCGCGGTTCTCCAGGTTGTCCGAGATCGCGCGCTCGATGGTCAGGTCGGGAGCCAGAATCGTTTCCTCGCCGACGTCGACGAAACCGTTTCGATTGGCGTCGTTGTTGGCGGGCTCGTCGGGGTCGATCACGCCGTTGCCGTTGGTGTCGACGCCAGGCGTCCAGGTCCGCGGCGTACGCACCGAGGTCAGGATCCCGTTCGCGATGGAGAGCTTCCACCACGGCAGGTTGTCGTTGAACTGCGGCTGGTTGGTTCCCGACGGAACCTGCACCTGCCCGGCCAACCCGCTCGACTCCAGCTCATAGCTCTGTTCGCTGTAACCGCTGAACACCAGGCGGAAATCACCCTTGTTGTTACCCAAGCGCCAGCCGACGGCGGCTTGGGAGTACGAGTGCTCGTCGAGAGTCAGCGTCGTGGAAGTGGTGTGCGAGCTGAGCGTGGAATTCGACAGATCGATCGTGTCGGCGGAGGCCGATCCGTAGGCCACGCTGAGGAAGAGTCCGAACGGGGGCTTCTTCTTCGCCTCGGCTGCGGCCGTGTCGGGCTGCTCGGGCGTCGCGGAGGGCGTGATCGGCGCATCCTGGGCCAGCAGGGACGGTCCGACGGCGAGACCTCCCATGAGAGCGGCGACGAGGACCGACGGTTTGACCTTCATGGGCGCCCACCTTCGCTGTTTCTGGACCCGCCGCGCAAAAGACGGCCATATATAGGAGAAAGGCCGAGCCCACGTCAAGCGCCTGCGCCCAATCCGGTGCCCCATCCGGGAGTTCCCGCTGCACGCACACAGCCCAGGCCTCGGGTTGAGTCCCGCAAGCCCCTGCGGAGGGTACCGTTGCGTGGCAGGGGCCGGCAGTCTAGAGTAGGGCCGCCAGGCGACTCGGGACTGGAGGGTAAGGAGAAGCTATGCGGAGTGGAAGATCAGGGCTGGTAGCGATCGGGGTGGCGCTGGCCCTCTTCGCGTCGACGGGGTGCGTGAGCAAGAAGCTCTTCCGCAAGAACGTCGAAGAGACGGATCAGCGGGTGTCCGATGTCGAGACCGGCGTCGAGACGAATGAGCGCCGGATTCGAGACCTCAAGGAAGAGACCGATTCACGACTCGCGGCGGTCGACAGCAAGGCCGATCGTGCCACCGAGATCGGCCAGGGCGCGATGACACGGGCCGACCAGGCGTCGGTGCTGGCCGACAAGGCGATCCGCGGAAAGTTGCTCTACGAGGTGACCCTGTCGAACGACAAGGTCAAGTTCTCGTTCGATCAGACCTCCATCCCGGCCGACGCGGCGGCGGTCCTGGACGATCTGATTGCCAAGGTCAAGTCCTACAACAAGGCCGTGTACGTCGAGATCGAGGGCCATACCGACAACACGGGCACCGAGCAGTACAATCTGACCCTCGGTGAGCAGCGCGCCATGGCGGTGCGGAACTACCTGTTCGAGGGCGGGATTCCGCTGCACGCCATCAATGTGATCTCGCGTGGCGAGCAAGCTCCGGTCGCCGACAACAAGACCGCCGACGGTCGGGCGCAAAACCGCCGCGTCGTCGTCAAGGTGCTCGAGTAGCCTCTCCGCGTTCCTGTTCGGACATCGGCGGCCGGGTCCGGTCTCAAACCGACCCGGCCGTTCTGTTTTGTGTGCCGGGCATGTGGGGGCGCCTGTCCCCGTCGAGTACCGGCCCGTCCTGTTCGGGGGACACGCGGTCGGCTCGATCCAGCCAATCGCCGGGCCGGAAGCTGGCCCGAGCCTTGCTCCCTGAATCCAGCGCAGAGCTGAGCGCCTCAACCGGCCGGTCCGGAAGGGCTCGAAGGGAGTCGTCATGGCCAGGTACGCACGCCTCGTCGTCGCCGCAGTCGCCGTGCTCCTCGTGGCCCCGGGTGTCGTGGACGCCGCAGGACGCCGGCCACCGCGCAATGCGTTCCAGCTCCGTTTCGGCGGGTTCTTCCCGTCGGGCGGGGGGCCGTTATGGACCGACGTCCAGGACCGCTTCACGCTGGATGCGGGAGATATGGACGGGGAGGTGTTCGGCGTCAGCTACGTCTCGAGCTTGAGCAACACCTGGGAGGTCGGCGTCAACGCCGACTTCTATCAGGAAACCGTCCTGTCGGCGGAGGAGGATTTCGTCGACGAGGATGGGTTCGCGATCTACCACGACACCGAGCTCGACGAGACGCCCGTCTCGGTCGATGTGCGTTTCCTGCCCGGAGGACGGTACCGCGAGCGTCCGGGCGGTGTGCGTGTGCTCAAGCCCGTCGTGTATCTGGGAGCGTCGGCCGGGATCAACTTCTGGGAATACGACGAGATCGGGGACTTCGTGGACGACAGCGATCCAAACGATCCGTTCGTGTTCTCGGATCACTACTCGGAAGAGGGCGAGGCGTTCCAGTACGGAGTGCTCGCCGGCGTCGAGCTCCCGGTGCAACCGAGCTTCCACATCCTGTTCGAGGGGCGCTACACGTGGGCTGACGACAGCCTCGACGGCGACCTGGCGTTCCTCGATTCGATCGAGCTGGGTGGAGCCTCGGCTTTCTTCGGTATGTCCTTCCGCTTCTGAGCGCCGGAATCGAGCGGGATCCTCACTCGTCCTCGGCCGGTTGCTCGCCGAGCAACTCGCAGACCTTGCGGACGAGCGACTCACCGGCGTGCAGGCCCTTGACCACGAGGTCATCGGCGCCGAGCCGGCGCAGTCGCTCCCAGGACTCCCCGTAGATTTCGGATTCATTCTGATCCGTATAGATCACGACGGGGCAGTGTCGGGGCGGAAGATCACGGAGCAGGTCGATCCCGGACTCACCGTGGTCGAGCTTGGGGTCGAGCACGATCAGGTCGACCGGCCCCTGCGCCAGGTGCTCCCGCGCTCCGGCCAGGTCGGCCGCGTCCTTGACCACGAAGCGCGGTGTCAGGGCGCTGCGCGCGATGTCGCGGAACACACTCATGTCCTCGACGACGAGCACCGTCCGCTGGCCCGTCTCGGCGGCGGCGGGGGCATCTCGCCGTGGCACGAAGTGGAGCTTGCACCGCGGACACACGACCTTCTCGATTTCGGTCGGCGCAGCGGCAGCGACGCGTTCGACCGTGGCGGCCGCCTTCGCGGCGCTTGCAACGTCGGCCGGTGCCGCGGCGCGTGGCTTGACGCTCGGGCGCTCGGGTGCTTTGACCTGCAAACCGTCCGCAGCGCCGCAGGTCGGGCACGGGAGCACCGTGCCAGCGAACACCGGGTCGAGCAGGTAGCGCCTCGCGCAGGCCTTGCAGCGAGCCTCGATTCTCATCGCGTGCCCTCCGCGCTCGAGGCGAAGAGCGGGAGCGGGTCGCGTGGATGGTCGTTCTCGCGGACCTCGAAATGACAGTGCGCCGCGGTCGCGTTGCCCGAGCTCCCGAGGCGCGCGATCTCCTGTGCGGCTGCGACTTCTTCGCCCTCGCGGACCAGCAGCTCCGAGTTGTGGCCGTAGAGTGTGGACGTGCCGTCCCCGTGGTCGATGACGACCGTCTTCCCGTAGCCGCGCAGCGACGAGCCGCTGTACTTGACTCGACCCGCGCGCGCCGCGACGATCGGCTGGCCGGTGCGGCCGCGAATGTCGAGACCGGCGTGCCGGTGCGCGCGCCGCGGATCCCCGAACCGGCTGACGATCTCCCCGCCCGGAACCGGCCAGATCCAAGCGCTGGTATCAAGCGCCAGGTGAAGCCTCTCGAGCTCAGGGACCGGTGCTGGGAACGGTGGCACTTCGCGAACGATGTCGGCGCCGGGGATACGCAGCGCCTGGCCCTCGGCAATCCGCGCTGGATCGTCGATGCCGTTCTCGCGCTGCAGGGACTCGATCTCCACGCCGTAGGTCCGCGCGATGCGCCACAGGGTCTGCCCAGGCTCTACCACGTGGGTCACCCCCGCGCTCGGGGCTGCCGCGGGCTCGGCGGGGGCAGTCGGAGCGGCGACATGTGGATCCGCCGGGGATTGACTCCGAGAAAGCTCGGTCGGAGACAGGTTCCGTGCCGTGGCGGTACGAGCCGAGCAGCCGGGAGTCAGCAAGCCCGCGAAGAGGACGGCCGAAGCCAGTGCGACATATGTAGCTTCGAGCCGTCTCATATGCGCAAGATAGGTTCCGCATCCCCCCGGGGGCCAGGAGGATCCAGCCTACACCGAATGCTCGCAGGAGTGGAGAGGGGAGTGCTCCGGACACCCAGGCCCGCAGGGGCTAGACTCGGCATCGTTGAGCGAAGCTCGTTCCATCCTCGACGCCTGGGACCGCGAGCGGGCCGCAGGCCGAAGCGCCGTCCTCGCCACGGTGGTGCGCGTGGTCGGCTCGACGTACCGTGGGCCGGGCGCGCGAATGCTCTTGCGCCAGGATGGGTCCGCCGTCGGCCTCGTCAGCGGTGGCTGCCTGGAGTCGGACCTCGCGGAGCGTGCGCGCTCTGTGGACCGATCGCGGGAGAGCCGGACCGTCGTGTACGACCTGCGCTCCCCCGATGACGTGCTGTGGGGCCTGGGGCTCGGATGCAGCGGAGAAGTCCGCGTGCTGCTGGAGCGGCTCGACCCAGGGCAGGCCGTGGCGCAACTCGAGTTCCTCAGGGTGAGCCTAGCCAGGAGAACCAACGGGGCGATGGCGGTCGTTTTCGAAGTCAGCGGCTCCGAACGGGCCCAGGTGGGCGACCGCTGGCACTTCGCCGCCGACGGGACGCTCGTCGATGGGCGAGAGGACACCGAGACTTCGAGCTGGGTTCGCGCGATGGCCGACAAGGTGCTTGCCGCCGGCAGGTCGACGGTAGGAACCTGCTCGAGCCGGACCGGTTCCGTGGGCTTGCTGGTCGAGCACGTCGAGCCCCCCGTCGCACTCTGGGTGTTTGGCGCCGGTGCGGACGCGGTCCCGCTCGTCGCCATGGCCGTCCAACTGGGATGGGACGTCACGGTAGCCGATCCGCGACCGGCCTACGCCCGGGAGGATCGCTTCCCGCATGTGCGGCGGGTCGTGCTCCTGGATCCGGATCGCGTGGAGGAGGCACTTCCGTCGATCGACGATCGATCCGCCTGCGTCGTGCTGACCCACAACTTCGTCCACGACCGGCGGATTCTCGAGTTCCTCCTGGGATCACGCGCACCCTACATCGGACTCCTCGGTCCACGACGGCGCACGGAGAACCTGTTGCGAGAGATCGGGGGAGTCGCGGTCGAGAAGGGCGCCCGCCGCGAGGGGCGGATCCACGGGCCTGCCGGGCTCGACATCGGCGCCGAGACGCCGGCGGAGATCGCGCTCTCGATCCTGGCCGAGATCCAGGCCCGGGTCGCGGGGCATGACGCAGGGTTCCTGCGCGACCGGGAGGAACCGCTGCACCCACGGCGCCCGAGCGCATGATTCCCGCGGTCGTGCTCGCGGCAGGCGCCGCCCGTCGCTACGGCTGCCCCAAGCAGGTTCTCCTGCACGGTGGCCGACCGCTGGTCCGCGTCGCTGTCGAGGCCGCGCTGGGTGCCGGCTGCACCCCCGTGTTCGTCGTCGTCGGAGCCCACGCCGATGTGGTGCGACGCGCGATCGAGGCTCTGCCGGTTCGAGTCGTGCCGAACCCTGGGTGGGACGAAGGGATGGCGTCGTCGATTCGTGGCGGTGTCGAGCAGGTGAGCCGAGACCCAGATGCGAAAGCGGTGCTGCTCCTGCCCTGCGACCTGCCCCACGTGGATGTCGACACCCTGCGACGCTTGCTCGCGGCAGCGTCCGTGCGTGGGGAGCCAGGGCTGATGTCCGCGGCGTGTGTCTACGCCGGGACGGTCGGTCCGCCCGCCGTGTTCCCCCGGTCGCGCTTTGCGCGCCTGCTCGCGCTCGAGGGCGATCGGGGCGCCAAGGAGATCCTGCTCGAAGACGGACCGCAGGTCGCTCGAATCGACTGGCCCGAGGGCGCCCTGGACATCGATCGGCCGGTAGATCGCCCACCCCGCGGCCATGGGCTATAATTCTGCCCCTTTGTGAGTAGGACCATTCGCACCACCCTGCAGAGACGAGCGGCCGCTCCGTGTCTCCTGGCCTGCCTCGTGGCCCTGGGCTGCTCGCCCGAAGCCGGCTCGGCCGAACAGACCGGGGCTGCGGCGACGCCCCAGGCCACGCCCGTACCTGTGCCCGCGACGCGCTTCGGCGACAAGCTCACGGCGGGGAGCTACGCGAACCTGAACCGCAGGCCCAACCAGCCCGCCAGGGTCGACCTGGCACACGAGCTCGGCGCACGGCCCGTGATCCTGTTCTACTGGATCGCCGGGAATCCGCGGGCCGACGAGATGTTCGACGCGCTCGACGCACTCGTCGGTGAGCTCGGCCGGGACAAGGTCGGGCTCTACGGGGTCGTGCTCCGGCGATCCGAGCGCGACGACGCCGCGATCGCGAGCCGCGTCGGTGAGATGAGTCTCGACGTGCCGGTCCTCGACGATCCGGAGTTCGAGATCGGCCAACGGCTGCTCGTGCAGTCGGTGCCGAACATCACCATCCTGGACCGCGAAGGGCGCCTGCGCTTGACGAACGGCGCGAGCCTGGACCAGGATCTCGAGTACAAGATGACGGTCAAGACCGCGATCCGTCGTGTCGCCGAGACCGGAACGCTCGGCACCTACGGCTACCTCGAGCGGTATTACCCGGTGAAGGAGCTCGTGGGCAAGAAATGTCCCGACTTCAAGGCCCCGCTCTTGTCCACGAGCGTCGAGCAGCACTGGTCAACGATGCTCAAGGAAGACCAGGTCAACGTCCTGATCTTCTGGTCCGTCGACTGCCCGCACTGTCGCAGGTCGCTGCCCGAGATCAACACCTGGCTCAAGACCAAGCCCAGCGGCGTCAACGTCATTTCCGCCGCGCAGGTCGCGAACGACGCGACGCGGGTCAAGACCAAGGAGTTCTGCGACCTGAACGGTTTCGTCTTCCCGACGCTCGTGGACCAGGACCTGCACGTCAGCCAGCTCTACCAGGTCACCTCGACGCCCACGATCCTGATCATCCGCCCCGACGGTGTCATCGACTCGGCCGTCCTCGATTCGCACGCCGATTTCGCGAAGACGATCGAGGAAAAGAAGAAGGCGCTGCTTTAGGCCCGGGCACCCGGCGCGGAGGGGGTAGCGAGCGATGGACCGCCAGCAGTTCTACGAGCTCCCGCGGTTCGCGCCGATCCTGACCTTCATCGATGCGATCTTCTCCGAGATCAACCTCGGCCTGTTCATCTACCACGTCGAGAACCTGGACGACATCCGCACGGCGCGGCTGATCTACGCCAACCGCGAGGCGTCGCTCGTCACCGGCGCCGATCTGCGACCGCAGATCGGCAAGCTCATCCTCGACGCGTTTCCCGCGCTCGCCGGGTCGAGCGCCCTCGATCGGTTCGCCGAAGTCGTCCGTGAGCAGGCGTCGCGCCGAGTCGGAATCGTCGAGTACGCGGATGCGAACGTGAAGCCCGGCCGCTACGTGACGCGGGCGTTCCCGATGCCGGACGATTGCTTCGGCGTCGTTTTCGACGAGGAGTCGAGTGCGGCCGGGTCCACCGCCGGCGGCTGATCGCGCGCAGCTGGTCCACGCCGCCGCACCCTGGTGGCGCGCCGAGCGTGAGCGACTGCTCGGGCTCGTGCGCGACGGAGAGCCGCGCTACGTCTACCACCTCCCGACCCTGGTCGAGCAGGCGCGGCGGCTCCGTACGACGCTCCGTTCGGTGACCCACCTGTACTACGCCATGAAGGCCAACGCCAAGGCGGAGATCCTCAGCGCGCTCGCGCAAGAGGGGTACGGCGTCGAGTGTGTGTCGGCGGCCGAGGTCCGGCACGCGCGAAGCGTCCTGGGACCCGGCGTGCCGATGCTGTTCACACCCAGCTTTTGCCCGGTCGAGGAGTACCTCGCCGCTCTGGATGCCGGGGCCGAGGTCGTCGTCGACGGTGCGGAGGCGCTGGCGCTCGCTCCCGCGACGTTCCGTGGCCGGTCGATCGGCCTGCGCATCGACCCCGGCCAGGGACGCGGGCACCACCAGAAGGTGCGGACCGCCGGGCCGCGGGCCAAGTTCGGCTGCGCCGTGGCCGACATCGACGCCGTGCGCGCTGCTACGGCGCGCGCAGGGTCGCGAATCGTGGGACTTCACGCGCATGTCGGCAGCGGGATCCTCGACCCCGACGCCTGGACCGAAACCGGGCGCGCCCTCGCCGAGCTCGTCGAGGCGTTCCCCGATCTCGCGTGGCTCGACGTCGGCGGGGGGCTCGGCGTGCCGTCGCGGCCGGGCCAGTCGGGGCTCGATCTCGAGCGCGTCGAGCGCGGGCTCGCCGGCCTTCGACCGAAGCTCGGAGCGCTCGCCCTGCGGCTCGAGCCCGGCCGGTTCCTCGTCAGCGAGGCCGGGGTGCTCGTTTCGCCGGTGACCCAGGTGCGCACGAAGGGCGGCGTTCGATTCGTCGGCGTGGCGGTGGGGATGAACGCCCTCGTGCGCCCGGCGCTCTACGGCGCGTGGCACGGGATCCACAATCTCTCGCGCCTGGACGAGGCGCCGGGCGATCCGTGCCACGTCGTTGGGCCGATTTGCGAGAGCGCCGACGTGCTCGGACACGACCGGCCCCTGCCCGAGACCCAGGCAGGCGACGTGCTGCTCATCGAGAACGTCGGCGCCTACGGCTTCGCCATGGCCTCGAGCTACAACCTGCGCCCGCCACCGAGCGAGGTCGTTCTGCCCTGAAGGTACGGTAGGATGAGCCGTGTCCCGCGTGGACACGGGCGACGAGGAGAAGAAGATGGGCCTCCTGGATTTCCTCAAGGGCGAGCTGATCGAGATCATCGAGTGGACCGACGATTCGCGCGACACGCTCGCCTGGCGCTTCCAGGACGAGGACAAGGCGATCAAGCGCGGCGCACAGCTGATCGTCCGTGAGTCGCAGATCGCGCAGTTCGTCTACGTGGGCGAGTTCGGCGACTCGTTCGGTCCGGGCAAGCACACGCTGACGACCGACAATATCCCGATCTTGACGCGGCTCAAGTCCTGGAAGTACGGCTTCGAGTCCCCGTTCAAGGCCGATGTGTACTACGTCAACACGCGCCTGTTCACCGGCAACAAGTGGGGCACGTCGAACCCGATCATGATGCGCGACGAGGATCTGGGCGTCGTGCGTGCGCGCGCGTTCGGGACGTACGACTTTCGCGTCGTCGACGTCAAGACCTTCCTGCGCGAGGTGGCCGGCTCGGATCACGATTTCCAGCTCCACGAGTTCGTGGACACCATGCGATCGCGTCTGGTCAGCACGTTCAGCGACGCGCTGGCGACCTCGAAGATTCCGGTGCTCGACGTGGCGCAGCGCTACACCGAGCTGGGCGAGGCGCTGTTGCCGCTGATCAACCCGGCGGTCCAGGCCAAGTACGGCCTCGAGATCGCGACCTTCATCGTCGAGAACGTCTCGGTCCCGCCGGAGCTCGAGGAGGCGTTGGACAAGCGGTCCAGCATGGCGGCGGTCGGAGATCTCAACGCCTACGTCAAGTACCAGCTCGGTCGGGGGCTCGAGTCGGGCACGGGCGGTGCGGCCGGG
>Ga0180085_1000122_pt1 | contig 25192 bp, 22 predicted proteins | sample EasRiv730_16_10D_FD_123013 | JGI IMG/M metagenome (GOLD analysis project Ga0180085, IMG submission 123013) | Soil microbial communities from meander-bound floodplain in the East River, Colorado, USA - East River metaG ERMLT730_16_10D | ecosystem: Environmental > Terrestrial > Soil > Floodplain ... | reverse complement strand
CGGCGCGGACGGCGCCACGGACGGCGCCACGGGCGGCGCCACGGACGCGCCAACGGTCGGGCTGTCTCCGAGCCGCATGCGCACCGGTTCCTGACCTGCGCGCTCGAGCGACAGGCCCTCGATCGTCGCGGCCCGCCCGAAGTACCGCACGGTCACGCCGCCTTCGACGTTGCGGAACAGGCGCTCCGCGACCGCGGTCAGCGGCGTCCGCGATCCTGCGTAGTCGAGCACCAGCCGACCGTCGCCGACCTCGACGCTCGCCGAGAGCTGATCTCCGCCTTCGAATCGACCGGCGAAGCCGGCCAGCTGCTTGGCCGAGTACACCGGAGGAGGCGGATCCGGCTCGGTCTTGGCGCTGTCCAGGATCGCGCGCAGCTCGCTCGAGAGCGCGGGGAACTGCGCACGGAAGTCCACGGCTTCGGACTCGAGCAACGGCCCGCTCTCGGTCGCCGCGCGGGCCAGCGCGACGTCTCCGGTCTCGAGCGCATGCGCTAGCGCCGTCGCACGGTCCTTGGCGCCCGCGGCGAGGAGCATCTTGGCCACGCGATAGTCGGGCGCGCCCTTGTCCAGGGCGGCGTCGAGCACGCTGACCCCGAAGAACGTCTCGCGCGTGCTCGGATCGGCACCGCGGTCGAGCAGATAGCGCACGACCTCCGCGTGGTTCTGCCCGGCCGCGAACGCGAGCGCCGTCGTGCCCCACGCGTTGGCCGCGTCGACCGGCAGGCCGCTCTCGACCAACCGGCGCACCTGCGCGAGGTCTCCCGCCCGCGCGGCGAGGTGCAGCTCACGCGTCCCGTTGGCCAGGCAGACCGATCCGGCGACACACAGCAGCCCGATCCCTACCACCCATCTCGACATGCCGACCTCCGTGCGTGGCGTGCATTGTCGCACGCCCGGACGCGTGCGCTCAGGCGAGCTCGATGGTCGCGCTGTGCCCGGGCGCGGCGGCGAGTCGCTCGAACCTGTTCAGCAGACCTCGATCACCGTCTATCGCGCTCGGCCCGCACGGCCTTCGCCGGCGTCACACGGGTTCGCACGCGCGTGCGTCCGCTCAAACGTGCGCGCAGCTCGCCCGGGCTCGGCCGGTCGACGACACGCCGCACCTCCCGCAACAGGAAGTCCGAAAGCGACAGGCCCTCGAGTGCGGCACGCGCCTTCAACTGACCGTGAATCTCGTTCGGCACGTTCCGGATCTGGATCATGCGCGACATGCTCAAAGCCTAGTCCCATGTGCAACACATGTCGAACGCCCGTCGACCGATCGTCCCAGGGACGCACACTCATGCGTTACCATTCCGGGGCACCGGGAGGGAGAGAATGGGAAAACAAACACGTGAAGTCGACGGCTACATTGCCGGAGCACCCGCATTCGCGCGACCGATCCTGGAGCGGATCCGCGATGCGTTCCACGCCGGCTGCCCCGAGATCGAGGAGCGGCTGAAGTGGGGCGTGCCGAGCTTCGAGCACAAGGGGTTGCTCGGCGGCATGGCGGCGTTCAAGAACCACGTCACCTTCGGCTTCTGGAAGTCCCGGCTGATGGAGGACTTCCACCGCGTGTTCTCGGGAAAGCCGCGCGCCAGCATGATGGGCGCCCGCGTGGAGAAGCTGAGCGACCTGCCGCCCAAGAAGGTCCTGGTGGCCTACGTGAAGGCGGCCAAGCGACTCAACGACGAGGGGATCAAGGAGCCCAAGCTCGCGCGACCCAAGGGGACGATCCGCGTCGTCGTACCCGCCGACTTGAAGGCAGCGCTCGCCGGGAACCAGAAGGCCCAGGCGACCTTCACCGGCTTCCCGCCGAGCGCGCGGCGCGACTACGTCGAGTGGCTCGGCGAGGCCAAGCGCGAGGAGACGCGAGCCAAGCGCTTGAAGACCGCGCTCGAGTGGCTGTCCCAGGGCAAGCGTCGCAACTGGAAGTACGAGAGCTGCTGAGTATCCGCGTGGCCGTGCTTCGCCCCAAGAGCGGCATCCGCCGGAGGTAATTATGTTTGGGATGAGCCCAAGAACCGACAGAACCAGAAGAAGCACGGCGTGTCGTTCGAGGAGGCCCAATCCGTTTTCTTCGACGAACAGGCTCGGGAGTTCTTCGACCCGGATCACTCCGACGACGAAGAACGATTCCTGCTCCTGGGATGAAGCCATAGGCTCCTGATCAACTTGTATCTGCGCGATTGTCTGGCCTCGAAAAGGAAGCCGATTCTGAAGTGGGCATCCTGAGGCCGACGCGTCTCGTCTCTATCTCGGGGACGTCCGCGCGCCCGCGGCCACCTGTTGCCGATGATGCATCGCGTAGGCCACGGCTCCTACCAGGAGCAGGAGCAGGCCGAAGGCGCAGACGATCGTGGGGCCCGTCGGGAGATCGAGCGAGGTCCACTGTGTCGACAGCAGCAGCCCCGACAGGCCTGCAGCGAACGCCACGGCCCAGCCGATGGCGAGACGCCGGACGACATTCCCCGACAGCAGTGCACCGCAGACGGCCGGGACGATCAGGTAGGAGAAGACCAGATAGACGCCCGCGATCTGCACGAAGCTCGTCACGGCGAAGCCGAAGCTCACGTAGAACAGGAAGTCCCACAGGCGCACGTTCACGCCCCGCGCAATGGCTTGCTCCATGTCGAAGGAGACCTCGGTGAATCGGCGCCGGAACACGGCGTGAAAACACCCGATGGCGAGGAACAGCACGAAGGTCCACAGCGTCTGCTCCCGGGTCACGAGCAGGATGTTGCCGACGAGCAGGTTCTTGATCTCCTCGTCGCCCGCTGCAGACTTGCTGAGCACCATGACCGAGGCCGCGGCGGAGACGATGTAGACGATCCCGATGATCGCCTCCTGGGGCACGCGCACGTGGCGGAACCGTGTCAGTGCGAAGATCGCGGCGCCGACGAACGTGAACAGCAGGGCCATGGCATATGGCAGTCGGTCGTGGCCGGGGTCGGCGCCCATCAGGATCGCCACCGCGACACCGAGCGCGGCGACCTGGGCCAGCGCGAGGTCCACGAAGATCACACCGCGCTCGACGACGTGCAGGCCCAGGTACACGAGCAGACCCGGCAGCAGGATCAAGGCCAGGAGCGGCCACAGCCACAGCGTGAACAACTCCACAGTGTGTTCCTACTTTCCAGCAGCCAGGGCGGCCACAATCGCCTGCACGTTCGCATCCATCAGCGCCAGGTAGTCGCTCTCGGTGCCCGGGTGGGCACCCGGGAACTGAGCCACGTCGACGACGGTCGCTCCGGTGTGGCTCGCCACCGCCTCGGCGACTTTCCGCGACTGGTACGGCTCGAGCAAGATGACTCTCACCCCCTGCGCATTCATCTTGCCGATCACTTCGGCCAGGTGCGGCGGGGAGGGAGGGATGCCGGGCTTGGGCTCCAGAAAGATCTCGGCCTGCAGGCCGAATCGTTGCACGAAGTAGCGCCACGTCGTGTGGTAGGTCACGATCGAGGTGCCGCGGAAGGGCGCGAGGCGTGTAGACCACTCCTGCATCTTTGCATCCAGACGGTCCTGGAAGGCCGCTAGATTGGAGCGGTAAGCCGCGCAATTCGGCGCGTCGAGCTTGCAGAACGCGTCTGCCAGGTGACCGGCCACGGTCCTCGCGTTGAGCGGGTCCATCATGAAGTGAGGGTTGCCGGCCGTATGCACGTCCCCCCGTGAGCGGTCCACGCTCGACGGAATGTCGAGCAGCTGGATCCCATCGGAGGCGACGATGCGGCCGGGAGCTCCCGACAGGATCTTCGAGTTTCGGGCCCCCTCGACCAGAGGCGGCAGCCAGCCGATCTCGAGTTCAGCGCCACCTTCGATCAGCGCGTCGGCGCGATTGAGCGTCACGATGTGCGTGGGGCGGGCGTCGACGAAGTGCGGATCCTCGGTCGGCTTGGCGAGGCTCAGTACCGTGACCGTGTCGCCGCCGATCGCTGTGGCCACGGCGCCGAACTCGGGCGTCGTCGCGACGACGCTGAGCTTGGCGTGAGAAGGGGCCGCCGACGCGGCGATCGCGAGGAGCAGCAGGAGCTTGGGCAAGGAGTGGATCATCGGAGTGGCCCTCAGAACTTGTGTGCGGCATGGGCGCCGAGGAGGAACTCGAACTGGAGCCACAGCGACTCCTCGCTGCCGGACTCCTCCAGGCGGTCGTGGTTCCACTGGAATCGGAGCTTGGAATACTCCGTCGGGAACCAGGTCAGGTTCGGCGAGATGCGCCAGCGCGTCTGGCGCGACGGGTCGGGCTCGAACGCCGCCGGGTCGCCCGTGACGTAGTCCCCGCGCAGGCCCGTGACCCAGCCGCGACGGAACCCCCACAGGAGCTGCGTGTAGGCGCCGCGGTCCTTCAGGGTCTCGCGCGGGAGGGACAGGTCTTCGGTGGCACCGGCCTCGTAGCGGCGCCACATCGCCTCGGTCTGCCACTTCACGAACGGGAAGCCGGCCTGAGCGTTGGGGGGCTTCCACTTCCAGAAGGCATCGACGCCGTAGATCCGCGTCGAGGTGTCGCTCGCCGTCCCGTTCGGTCCGAACGCGGCCGAGGCCCCGACGACGAGAGTCGAGTTCGCGGTCATGTCGAACGATCCCGACCAGCGCGGGACGTAGAGCATGTCGCCGGCGGTGCGCACCTCGCGCTCCTGGACGGTCCGCCCGAAGATGGTCTCGCCGGGGACGCTGCGGAAGCTCGCGGCCGTCTCGCCCTGGCTGTTCTGCACGTCGACGTACAGCTCCGAGTAGAACTTCACCGGCATCAGCCAGGACAGGCGCGCGCCGGGGTTGCGCAGCCCGTCCGGTCCCATGAACCGCCCGTTGACGAGCGGCTGGTCCACGAAGTCCCACGCGTGGGGATGTTGAGCGTTCAATCGGCCGAACTCCGTCAGATACGTCCCCGCCTTGACCTGCAGGTTGTGGGGCAGCGAGGTCGTCGTCAGATACGCCTCCTCCAGCTCGACGACGGTTTCCCCTGAGGCGTCGATCTGCAGGATGATATTTCCCTGGCCGCGAAAATACGGGTCGACCGCTCCCTCGAGCACCATCTCGACGTTCTGCACGGTGAATCCGCGCTGGGACGGATCGTGCCCTCCGGTCTCGACCGTGGCGATGTCGCTCGTCGTCGAGCTCCCGGCCGCGACGAGCGTGTCGAAGGACAGGTTGAGGTAGTTCTTCGCGCCGCCGGCAATCGTGATGGGCTGGGCGGGAGACCAGGGCTGCGCCTGGGGTGGGCTGGGCGAGGCCCCGAGCTCCTTGGCCAGCTGGGCCTCGAGGTCGGAAGGCGCCGGCGCCGCGCCCGTCTCGAGCCGACCGACGCGGTCGTCCGATCCCGCATCTCGCACTTCGTCGGCGAGCACGAGCCCGCCGGCACCGATCGATACAGCGACGAGGATGAGCGAACGTCTCACGCCTCCCTCCCTGCTCCAGCGACTTGGACTCGTGCTCCGCGAGCACGGGGCGCGACTCGAACCCGACAACGATGGGGGTGCCGAGAGCTAGAGCGAGGGTGGACCGCGCGATGCGCGAGCCGGCGCGGCGAAGGCGATCCGCCACGGCAGCTCGGGTGCGGGGAGGCTGCCCGAGGGCTCGAGCGCCGGCCCGAGGTGCAGGGGCAAGGCGGCTTCGGCCGTCGTGGCCAGGGCCCAGTAGCAGACGAAACAGTGCAGCTCGACCGCGCAGCCATCGTCGGTGTGCTGAGCCCAGGCGGCGAAGCTGGCGAACGAGAGTAGCGCCGCCGTCAAGCCGCAGCGCAGGGCGAAGATCAGGATCGGTCGCCTCGCGGGCATCGTTCGTACCGGCAGGCTACGCCGGCCCGGCGGCGCGGTCAACCTCGACCGCCCGCGAAAAACGCCGTAGACAGTCGCCCAACGGGGACGACGTGAGACTGGCGAAACGGATCGGTGCGGTCGCTTGTGTCGTCCTCCTCGCTCCGGCAATCGCTTTCGCGTCGGAGCACGAAGCCTCCGATCCCACGGCCTGCGGCGGGCTGATCCTCGATCCGCTGCTCGCGCCCTCCGTGACTCCGCGCGCCATCGTCTTCCGACACAAGTCCTGGGAGCCTCGCGTCATCGATCCGCTCGCGACCGCGCAGGCCACGCTGCGCGTGGTCGTCCTGGGCGCCCCGAGCTCGGTCGAGCTCGTCCCGCGTGCCGGGGGAGCCAACGTGCCGCTGACGTCGCTGGGAGCGGACACGTTCGAGATCACGCTGCCGCTGGCCGACCTGCTGTTCGGTCACGTGGCCACGGACCATCACAACTTCGTCGGGTACATCGACGTGTTCCAGGGCACCACACGAGTGTTGCGCGTCGGCTCGTTCGTCAACGTGCGCATCGCCTCGATGCCCGCGGTGCCCGTCCTCCCGGCGGCGGCGGACGTTCAGGTCAGTCCGCACGTCGTCAACATCCGGCGCGACGCGCCGTGGTTCTCGACCCTCCCCGTCGACGCGGTGCAGCGCTTCTACCAGCTGTTCGCGGACGACACGGACTTCGTGGCCCTGGTCGGCAACGTGGAGCCGGCGCTGAACCGCGCCTACAGCGCCGTGCGCAATACGACCCAGGGGATCGGGCTACCGCAGATCGACACGGGCGCGACGTGGGGCAGCGCCGCCGCGCTGCAGGGCGTGATCGCATTCCCGATCGACAGCCTGTTCGACCTCGCCGAGCCCGCAGCGAGCCACGAGATCGGTCACCGCTGGATCAACCACCTGGACGAGCAGGCCCAGCTGGCCCTCGGAGCGCCGCACCATCCACTCTCCGACCTGGCCTACAGCCTGATGGGATACAGCACGCCGGGCGGGCAGGGCTTGAGCTTCCCATGGAACCTGATCGAGCAGCCGAGCGGCGACTACCTGGTCCAGTTCCAGCCCGCGGCGACCGAGTTCCACGACCTCGACCTGTACCTGATGGGTCTTCTCGACGATCAGCAGGTCGGCCAGCATTTCGTGTTTCAGAACCAGAATCAGACTCCGGCCAACGGCGGGACCCTCTTCGGCCCCGTGACCTTCCTCGACGCGAGCTCCGTGATCGCCGCCGTGGGCCCGCGGATTCCAGACGTCGTCACCTCGCAGAAGCACTTCCGGATCGTCACGCTCGTGCTCAGCTCTGGTCGCCTGCTCACCGAGACCGAGATGGCGTTCTACGACTCGATCGCCTCGCGCGGATCGGCAACGACCGAGCTGTTCTACAGCAGCGGCTTCGTCAACGGGATGACGAAGCCGTTCTTCCTGGCCACGGCGGGGCTGGCGACGCTCGAGACGACGATCTGTCCCGGAACCACCGCGCTCGATCCGTTCGGCAACCCGTGCGTGCTGGACGACGACGCGGACGGCGTCGTGGACTCCGCCGATTGCGCGCCGCTCGACCCCGACACCTACCCCGGGGCGGCAGAGACCAACGACGGCCTCGACAATCAATGCGCGGGGGAAGCCGGCGCATCCCAGTACCAGATCGCCCGTTCACCTTCGCCGGCGTTCCCGTCGGGCTGCGTGGTCACGCGCACGAGCGACGGCTTCTGGACCGACACAGAGGTGCCGCCGATCGGCACGGCCTTCTACAACCTGAGCCGCGCGGTCGCGCCCCACACCGGCAGCTGGGGCGCCGATTCCGCGGGCGTCGAGCGCAGCGGGATCTGCCCGGGGGCGTAGAATGGCCGCGGTGCAACTCGCCGCCGGCACGCGCCTGCTGTTCGACGAAGGCTACCTGTTCGGCGGCAACCTGACGATCCCGAACTACGACGTCGCGCACGACGGCTCCCGGTTGTTGATGATCAAGAACCAGCGCGGCATGACCCACCTCAGCGTGATGCTCAACTGGCCCGAGCTGCTGCGCGCGCGCTGACTCGTTGGACCCCGCCTCAGCGGCGCGGTGCTGCGGCCACATCGAGCAGATCGTCCCGGAACAGCGTTTGGCCGCCCAGCGAGACCTTGAACCCGTAGAGGGCCAGGACGAGGACGGCTGCGATGGGGATCAGCGAGATGCCGAAGTACGGGGCTGAGACGTCCGTGGTGAAGGGGTAGATGGTGTTCGTGGCTACGAACCCCGCGATCGCGGCGACGAGGCCGAAGCGGGTCAGCAGAACGAGCAGGGAAACCCCGAACAGGAGTGACCACAGGGACATCACCAGGACCGTCGGCACGGACTGGAGAAGCGTCACGAGTTGCACGATCGCGAGTCCGCTCCACAAGATGCAGAACACGACTCCCGCGATCCACGGACGGCGCAGCACGATTCGTAGGAGCAAGAGGGACATCAGGACGATGAGCGCGTTCGTCAGAAGAACGAGGGCCCCACCCAACGAATCGCCCACCGCGTAGCGGCCCCCGCGGAGAAAGCCGGGGGCATTCACGCCGGGAAACAGCAGTTGAACCCACAGGATGGGCCATCCCAGGAGCATCAAGGCGCTCATGGTCGCCATCCCCGCGAGCACGTCCCGGCCGACCACGGGATCGCGGAACTGGCCCGAGAGCAGACGCGTCCAGGACACGATGGCCTCGGGCCACAATCGCCTGACGTAGGGCTCGAGCGCGAGGTAGAGCACCGCGACCAGAACCCCCAGCATCAAGGCTCCGCAGAGATCGAGCACCATCAGGCTGACCTCTCCGATGAGGTCGGGGACGTGGTGCTCGGTGAGGAGGCAGTACGTCATCTGCAGTCCGAACACGAAGATGCCGAGACGCGTGGCCCCCTTGCGGTCGCCGCGCCCGAGGCGGATGTTCCGCACCGCGAGGAGCACCGTTCCGCAGACGACCGCCGCGAGTAGACCCATGAGCGAGAACTGCAGCGGCCGGAATGAGCGCTCGAGCTGCTTCCCCATGTCCTTGGTCTGCTCGGACCAGTGAGGATCCGAGGGGATCACCAGCTCGAAGTAGACAGGCCTGCCGCGAAACGCCGCGGCCTCGATCCGCACCGGCTCGTCATCGAGATGAGCGAGGACACCGCTCCAGGCCATCCGGGAGTCGGCGAAAACTCGCGGCTGGATCGTCGGCGCCGTCGGCGTGAACGCCTCGATCTCGAGTCCCGCGGCCACGAACAGAGCGCGCCAGTCCGGGGCTGGCGGAGGCTCGGCCGAGAACTCGGCGCGGGGGGGCACGGCCCGGAAGTAGAACAGGCGCCCCCTCAGGTCCAGGGCAACCTGCACATCGCCTGGGACCGATGGAGGGTCCTCGAATCCCACGTCTCCGCTGAGGGCACTCCGGACGAGCGGGAGCGGACTCTGTCGGTAGAAGAAGGAGACCGCGAATTCACCGGGTCGCGCGAGCGCTCTCCGCAGCTCCGCGGGCCCGCGACCGCGCGAAAGGTGCATGAACCGCCCGAGATCCGCGCTGAACACTGCGAAGCTGTCGGCAGGCGGTTCGCTGTAGCCGAGCTTCCGGGCGATCTCTCGAGCGTCGTCTTGCAGGGCCTCGAACGACTTCTCGAAATGCACGAGCGGCAGAAGAAACGACTTCTCCTGATGCCAGGCCTTCGCCAGAATCCCCGCGAAGACGAGCGCGAGACAGGCCAGTGCAACCCTCGGGCGCAGGCCGCCGCGCGGCCCGGCCGCTGCGACCATCTCCGGCGACGGCGTCTCCCCCGCGGCGAGCGCGGCAGCGAGCGGGTCGCCGCCGGGAAGCGCTGCTGCTACCGCCAGAGCCGATGAGGGGCGATCCTCCGGCTCCCGCGCGAGACAGCGCAGGATCGCGCGCTCGACCGCCGGATCGAGGCCTTCCACGTGGCTCGAAGGACTCTTCGGCGACGATTCCTGCTCGAGGCGCAACAGCTCCGCGGGGCTGACCGCCTCGAACGCGCGCTTGCCGGTGAACAGCTCGTAGAGCACGAGGCCCAGGGAGTAGATGTCGCTGCGGATCGTGACCTCATGGCCCACAAGCTGCTCGGGCGCCATGTAGAGGGGCGTTCCGGACCGAACGTCACCGGCCTCGACGCTCGCCGCCCAGCTCGCCAGGCCGAAGTCGGTGACCTTGGCCCGTCCGCGCCCATCGATCATCACGTTCGCCGGCTTCAGATCGCGGTGGACGATGCCGTCGTCGTGCGCCGCCGCGAGCCCCGCGCACAGCTGCCGCGCGATCTGCGTCGCTTTCTCCCGCGGAAGGCGGCCGATGCGCTTGAGCAGCGATGCCAGATCCTCGCCGTCCACATACTCCATCGACAGGAAGTGATGTCCGTCCGCCTCGCCGATGTCGTAGACGCGGCACACGTTCGGGTGCGTGACGCGCAGCGCCACCTTGACCTCGTTCAGGAACCGGCCGAGGCGCCCGCTGTCCCGCTCCACCGCCAGAGGGAGAAACTTCAACGCCACCGCTTGACCGAGCTTCAGATCGTCGGCCCGATAGACCTCTCCCATTCCTCCCCGACCGAGGAGGCCGATGATCCGGTAGCGTTTGGCCAGCACCGTGCCGGGGATGAACCGCGCACGGTCGAAGGACGGATGCGAAACGACTGCCGCCGCGCTCTCCGCACTGGTCTCCGTCCCCGCATTGGTCTGGCCGGCGAGCACGGCTCCGCATCCGGAGCAGTAACGTCCACCATCCACGAGATCCGCAGAGCACGCCGGGCAGCGTGGCATGCCTGAGATGCTAAGCCTGACCCGCGATCGCGAAGTCGACGGAAACCGGACAAGTCTGATCCGGATACGCCGGCCAGGCCGCTGGCCGGCCTCCAACCTCCCGTATCCTGGACGCCCATTCCCGCTTCGACCGGAGGAACAGCCGATGCCTGCTCCCCGCCTGCCGCTCCTGCTCTGCGCCGCCGCGCTGGCCTGCCCCAGCGCCGCGCTCGCGGCGCCGCGTCCGAAGGCCGTCGAGGCGCACCCTTCCATCGCGGAGAAGGTCTCCGAGATGGAGCCGCACGACGCTCGAGATCTCGCGCTTCGGCGAGGAGCTGCTCTACTACACGTCGCTGCCGGCCGGTGTGGGCTCGAACGACATCGGGCTCGATCGCGGCCAGGTGGGCCACTCGCACGTCGTGCGCTTCGAGCGGATCGGCCCGCGGGTCCTGCTGATCGAGTCCAACTACTCCTTCCGCGCGGACACCGCGGACGGCGTGGTGCGGCGCGCCGTGGCCGAGGCGTTCGCGACCTCGACTCGGTGCGGTCCGTCGTCGTGGATCGCTTGCAACGGCTCGCGGCCAGCGGCTCGACCCGGCAGGGCTGCGCGCTCGCGCGCCTGAAGCTCGACGAGCTGCGAGCGTTCCTCGCGGACGAAGCAGCGGGCAGCGACGTCGCCGAGACGGCGAGCCGGCGCTGGCTCGCTGCGAGCATCGCGCGGTTCCTCGAAGGCAAGGACGAGCCAAAGAGGATGCCGGCGCTGCCCGCGCCCCCGCCGGGAGAGCCGATCGGCGGGGAGTGAGGCCCTACACGACGCGGACCTGATACGGGAACCCGTCGAACGCGTGGAGGCCCGACTCCTTCCCGCGAATCGTGGCTTCCGTGGGGAACACGTCCCACCTCACGGGCGTCGAGGTGTTCTCGCCCCAGATCTCCCCCTTGCGCGCCAGACAGAGCAGCAGACCGCGCTCGTTCCCCATCGCCCACCAAGGCGTCGCGCCAGCCGGGTAGGTTCCGAGCCCCAGCCGCTCGTTGAGCATCCGCGTGGCCGCCGCTTGCTGCTCGGGCGCGAACACGTAGCCGATCTCGCTCGCGTACAGGATGTCGGCGGTCGAGAAGCGCGCGGGATCCGGCGCGTCGTTCGGCAGGTCGTGTCGCGCGATGTACTCGACGATGTTGAACGCCGGATCGAAGAAGAACACCGAGTGCGCGTTCCAGTTGCGGAAGTGGCGGACGTCGTTCGGATAGGCCGGGTCGCGTAGGTTCTCAGGCGTCGGAACGAGCTGCGTGCGCTCGAGCTGCCAGGCACGCGCGGCCAGGATCTTGTTCTGCGGGATGTTGAACGCGAAGTGGTAGAACGGCTCTCCGTTCCCACGGCCGCCGTCGCCGCGGATCTGCTCGGGCTGGGCCTGGACGAAGGTCAGCCGCGTCGTGCCCGCGGCGAAGACGATCTCGTCGGCCTGCTCGGCGAGCACCGGGAATCCGATGCGCTCGTGGTAGAACCGCCGCAGCGCCGGCAGCGGAGCGGCCGTGAGCAGCCGCAGCGCCCGGATCAATGGCTCGTCGTCGCCCGCAGCTCGCTTTGGGCGCCCCACCACCGCGGGGAGCGCCTGGTGCGCCACCAACACGGCCGCGGCGGCCGACATGCGCTGGACGAAGGCCCTGCGGTCCATGTGTGGATCTCCGCCCCACGTGATTTTACTCGTCGTCGCTTCCTTTTGTTTCCGGCAGGCACGCTGGGTTCGACTAGACTCCGCCATACCAGAAGAATCTCGAGGAGAAGTACCTTGGCCCACACAATCGTAAGGCGACTCGTGCTGGCGGCCGTCGTACTGGGCGTCGGTGCGCCCGTGCTGGCCCAACAGGCCCTCGATCGCACCGTGCTGCCCATACCGGAGCCGCAGTATCCGCAGATCACCACGCTCGACGCCCGCGAGGCCAAGGCGCCGCCGCGCTTCGAGGTCAAGGCGCCCGCCGGCGCACCGAACGTGCTCCTGATTCTCATCGACGACATGGGCTTCGGCATTCCCAGCGCCTTCGGCGGGCCGGTCCAGATGCCCACCGCCGAGCGGTTGGCGCGCGAGGGTCTGCGCTACAACCGCTTCCACACCACCGCTCTGTGCTCGCCGACGCGCACCGCGCTCTTGAGCGGCCGCAATCACCACACGAACAACATGGGTGCGATCACCGAAGCGGCGACCTCGTTTCCCGGCAACACCGGCCAGCGCCCGAACAGCGTGGCGCCGCTGGCGGAGATGCTGCGGCTGAACGGCTACAGCACGGCGTTCTTCGGCAAGAACCACGAGACCGCAGCCTGGGAAGTGAGCCCCTCGGGCCCGACCGACCGCTGGCCCACGCGCTCGGGCTTCGACAAGTTCTACGGCTTCATCGGCGGCGAGACCAACCAGTGGGCGCCGTTCCTGTACGACGGCCTGTCACCCGTCGAGATTCCCGACGACCCGAGCTACCACTTCATGACCGACATGACCGACAAGGCGGTCGGCTGGATGCTGTTCCAGAAATCCTTGACGCCGGACAAGCCGTTCTTCCTGTACTTCGCCCCGGGCGCCACCCACGCGCCGCACCATGTGCCGAAGGAGTGGATCGCCAAGTACCGGGGCAAGTTCGATCAGGGCTGGGACAAGCTGCGCGACGAGACGCTGGCACGCCAGATCAAGCTCGGTGTGGTGCCCGCGGGCACGAAGCTCGCTCCCAAGCCTGCAGACATCAAGGACTGGGACAAGCTCTCGGCGGACGAAAAGCGCATGTACGCGCGCCAGATGGAAGTGTATGCCGCCTTTGGCGCATACGCCGATGCCGAGATCGGACGCCTGCTGGACGCCGTCGACAAGACAGGCGAAGCGGACAACACGTTGGTGTTCTACATCCTGGGCGACAACGGCACCAGCGCCGAAGGCGGAATGAACGGGCTGCTCAACGAGTACACCTACTTCAACGGCGTTCCGGAAACGGTGGCGGACCAGCTCTCGCACATCGACGACTGGGGCGACCCGAGCACCTATCCGCACATGGCCGCGGGCTGGGCGGTCGCCGGCGACACGCCGTTCATGTGGACGAAGCAGGTGGCGTCCAACTTCGGCGGCACCCGCAACGGCGTGATCGTGCGTTGGCCCAAGCGGATCAAGGACAAGGGCGGGCTGCGCGCGCAGTTCACGCACGTCATCGACATCGCACCGACCGTGCTCGAGGCCGCCGGCCTGCCCGAGCCGAAGAGCGTCAACGGCACCGTGCAGGCGCCGATCGAGGGCGTGAGCATGGTCTATTCGTTCGACAACGCGGCGGCGCCGGAGCGCCACACGACGCAGTACTTCGAGATGTTCGGCAACCGCGCGATCTATGCCGATGGCTGGTTCGCCGCCACCGTCCACAAGTTCCCTTGGGCGTCGAAGCCCGTCGGCACGCTGGCGCTGGACAGCTGGCAGCTGTACGACACCCGTAGCGACTTCAGCCTCGCCAACGATCTGGCCGCGAAGGACCCGGCAAGGCTCGAGCAGATGCAGACCCTCTTCATCACCGAGGCGAAGAAGTACCGCGTGCTGCCGATCGACGACCGCAGCATCGAGCGCCTGAATGCGAAGCTCGCCGGCCGGCCGGACCTGATGGCGGGCCGCACCTCGTTGACGCTGTACGACGGCATGAAGGGGATGTCCGAGAACGTCTTCATCAACATCAAGAACCGCTCGCACAGCATCACCGCCGAGGTCGAGATCCCGGCCGCGGGCGCGAACGGTGCGGTGCTGGTCCAGGGCGGCCGTTTCGGGGGCTGGGCGCTGTATTTCGAGAATGGCAAGCCGAGCTACACCTACAACTACCTCGGGAGGCAGAGCTTCACCTTGAGCGCGCAGGCGGCGCCCGCCGCCGGCAAGGCCACCGTGCGCTTCGACTTTGCCTACGACGGCGGCGGACTGGGCAAGGGCGGTGCCGCCACGCTCAGCGTCAACGGCGCCAAGGTGGCGGAGACCCGCATCCCGATGACCCAGGCCATCATGTTCTCGGCCGACGAGACCGCGGACGTCGGCATCGACGACGCCACGCCCGTGGTCGAAAGCGTGGGCCATGGGAAGGCATCGCGCTTCAACGGCAGGATCGACAAGGTGACGGTGGACCTGAGATAGCTGCTGTAGATTGTGGCGATGTCGCTCGCGCCCGGCGCCCGCCTCGGTCCGTACGCCGTCACCGCCAAGCTCGGTGAGGGCGGGATGGGCGAGGTGTACCTCGCGACGGACACCAAGCTCGACCGGCAGGTCGCGATCAAGGTCCTGCCGGAGGCCTTCACGCAGGATCCCGAGCGCCTGGCGCGATTCGAGCGCGAGGCGAAGGTGCTGGCCCAGCTCCACCACCCCCACATCGCCTCGATCTTCGGGCTCGAGGAGAGCGACGGGGTGCGCGGGCTGGTGATGGAGCTGGTCCTCGGTCCGACCCTGGCCGAGCGCTGCGCGAGCGGTCCGCTGCCCTTGGACGAGTGCCTGTCGATCGCCCGCCAGATCGCCGAGGCGCTCGAGGACGCGCACGAGAAAGGGATCGTCCACCGCGACCTGAAGCCGGCGAACGTGAAGCTGACGCCCGAGGGCCAGGTCAAGGTGCTCGATTTCGGGCTGGCCAAGGCGCTCGATCCCGGCGCTGCGTCCACGACGTCGGCTTCTCAGCTGGCCAAGTCGCCGACGCTGACCCACGGCGCGACCCAGATGGGGATGATCCTCGGCACGGCGGCCTACATGGCCCCCGAGCAGGCGGCGGGCAGCGCGGTCGACCGCCGCGCCGACATCTGGTCCTTCGGCGTCGTGCTCTACGAGTTGCTGACCGGCCGGCGTCTGTTCGAGGGCGAGACGGTCTCGCACGTCCTCGCCGGCGTGCTCAAGGACTCGCCCGACTTCTCGGCGCTGCCTGCCGGAACGCCCGAGCGGATCGCGGACCTCCTGCGCCGCTGCCTGCGCAAGAAGCCGCGCGAGCGACTGCAGGCGATCGGCGACGCGCGGATCGTGATCGAGGAGGTCCTGGCCGATCCCGCACGCGGCACGAGCGGCCCGGCGGGTGTCCCGAGCTCGAGGCTCGCCTGGCTCGTGGCCGCGATCGGAGTGGGCGCCGCGTTGACCTGCGCCGCGCTGTGGCTCGGCTCCGGACGAAGTCCCTCGCCCTCGCGCGTGCTCCACGCGGCGCTCGTGGCGCCCGAGGGCATGGCGTTCGGCGACACCTTCGCGCTGTCGCCCGACGGTCGGCGCCTGGTCTTCGACGCCTACGACCGCAAGACTGGCGCGCGCGGCCTGTGGCTGCGCGCGCTCGATCGAGGCGAGGCCACGCGTCTGGCCCCGACCGATGGCGGCGAGATGCCGTTCTGGTCCCCCGACGGCGAGCACATCGGGTTCTTCGCCGAGGGCAAGCTCAAGCGACTCGATCCGCAGGGCGGACCCGCGCAGGTGATCTGCGACGCGCCGACGCCGCGCGGCGGCGCATGGGGACCCGACGGCCGGATCGTGTTCACCGCGTCGTTCCGCACCGGTCTCTCGAGCGTGGCCGCGAGCGGCGGCGCGCCGACGCTGCTGACGACGCTCGACACCTCGCGCAACGAGAAGAGCCATCGCTTCCCGGTCTTCCTGCCCGGCGGCAAGACGATCCTGTTCCTGGCCCAGACGGCGGAGGGCGGAACGCGCAACGACGAGAGCGCGATCGAAGCGCTCGAGATCGCGAGCGGAACGCGGACTCGGCTGATCGCCGCCAACTCCTCGCCGCTCTTCTCACCCGACGGGCGGATCCTGTTCTGGCGCGACGGGACGCTGCTCGCCGTACGGTTCGATCCCCAGCGCCTCGCGCTCGCAGGCGAACCGGCGCCGATCGCCTCGTCGGTCGCCTTCACCCAGAACGAGCAAGCGCTGGCCAGCGTGTCGCAGGAGGGCACGCTGATCTACCGCGAGGGCGCGCGGGGCACGTTGTCGTCTCTGGTCTGGCTCGACCGCGGCGGCAGCGGCGCACAGGTGATTCGCGATCGCGAGCTGATCGATGCCTTCGTGCTCTCGCACGATGGCAAGCGCGTGGCCTTCTCGATCAATAGCGCCGGGCAGGGAGCGACCGATCTGTGGGTCCACGATCTCGCCCGCGGCTCGGCGAGCCGCCTGACCTTCGAGGAAGGGGGCGAGGATTTTCCCGTCTGGTCGCGCGACGATCGGTCCCTGTTCTTCAGCAGCGACCGCAGGAACGACGGCGTGATCTTCCGGCGCTCGGCCGACGGCACCGGCTCAGCCGAAGAGGTCGGGACGACCGCGGCGGGGATCTGGCCGCTCGACGCCTCGCGGGACGGCCGGTGGCTGGTGATCGGGGCGCCGGGCGAGGCCAGCTTCGATCTGTTCCGCTTCGACCTGGCGACGAAGGAGATCGCGCCGCTCGTCGCGACTCCGTTCCTCGACGAGGGCGCGGCCCTCTCGCCCGACGATCGACTGCTGGCCTACGCCTCCGAGCAGTCGGGACGCTTCGAGGTCTACGTCCAGGCGCTGGGCGACAACCGCGGCACCTGGCAGATCTCGAACGGGGGCGGACTGCGCCCACGCTGGCGCGGCGACGGACGCGAGCTGTTCTTCTTCTCGCGGCCCGACCGGGTGATGTCGGTCGAGGTCGAGCCCGGCGATGCCCCGCGCTTCTCGGCGCCGCGCGAGCTGTTCCGCCATCCGATCGAGGGCTTCGACGTCGCACCCGACGGCCAGCGCTTCGTCGGACTGCGCGCGGCCGACGGCGACGTGAGCAAGCCGTTGACCCTGATCGAGAACTGGACCCAGCTGGCTCCGAACTGAGGGCGATGGAATCCCCTGCCCGTTCCCTTGCACCCGGCACGCGGCTCGGCGCCTACGAAGTCCTCGCGCCGCTCGGCGCGGGCGGCATGGGCGAGGTCTATCGCGCCCGCGACACGAAGCTCGGACGGGACATCGCGCTGAAGATCCTGCCCGAGGCCTTCGCGCGCGATCCCGACCGACGGGCCCGCTTCGAGCGGGAAGCTCGGCTGCTGGCCTCGCTCAACCACCCGAACATCGCGCAAATCTTCGGCTTCGAGGACACGACCGAGATCCATGCGCTGGCCATGGAGCTCGTCGAAGGGGCCACGCTCGACGAGCTGATCGCAGGCGGCCTGCCGCTCGACCAGGCGCTGAGCATCGCCCGGCAGATCGCCGACGCGCTCGAGGCCGCGCACGAGGCCGGCATCGTGCACCGCGATCTCAAGCCGGCCAACGTGAAGGTGCGCGGCGACGGCATGGTGAAGGTGCTGGACTTCGGTCTGGCGAAGGGTCCGAGCGAAGCCACAGGCGAGGTCGCGTCGCTCGATTCGCCCACCACGACCTCGGCCGGGATGACACAAGCCGGCAGCATTCTCGGCACCGCAGCGTACATGTCGCCCGAGCAGGCGCGCGGCCGCGCGGTCGACAAGCGCTCGGACATCTGGGCCTTCGGCGTGCTGCTGTTCGAGATGCTGACCGGCAAGCCGTTGTTCACGGGCGAGACGGTGTCGGACACGATCGCCGCGGTCCTCACGCGCGAGCCGGACTATGCTTCCTTGCCGGCCGCGGTGCCGCCACATGTGCGCGCGCTGCTCGCGCGCTGCCTCGAGCGCGATCCGAAGCGCCGGTTGCGCGACATCGGCGACGCCCAGCACGATCTGCAGCCTGGCGCCCCGTCGTCGGTCGAGCCTGCGCCCGGGCGCCGTCTCGGCCGGCTGGCCGTCGTCGGCGGGTTGGTGCTCGTCGCCTCGTTCGTGGGCTTGTGGCAGTTGCGGCAGTCGCCCGGCTCGGAGCGGAGCGCGCCGGACGCTTCCGCACGGTCGATCGCGGTGCTTCCGTTCGTCAACCAGAGCGGGAATCCGGATGACGAGTACTTCTCGGACGGCATGACCGACGAGCTGGCCAGCGCGCTCATGAAGGTGCCGGGGCTGCGCGTCGCCGCTCGCAGCTCGGCGTTCACGTTCAAGGGCAAGAGCGCCGACGCGCGCGAGGTGGGCGCGAAGCTCGACGTCACCACCGTGCTCGAAGGCACCGTGCGTCGCTCGGGCTCGAGGCTCCGCGTGACAGCCCAGCTCGTGAGCACGACGGACGGATTGGTGCGCTGGTCGGAGCGCTACGAACGGGAGGCAGAGGATGTCTTCGCGGTGCAGGACGACATCACCTCGGCCATCGTCGCAGCGCTTCAGCTCAAGCTCGGCGCCGGCTCCTCCGGCGGCAGCCAACCTGGGCGCACCGACGATGCCGAGGCGCACGACCTGTACCTGCGCGGCCGATTCCTGGTGCTCAAGCAGACGGAGGAAGGCCTGAGGAGGAGCCTCGACTATTTCGCCAAGGCGCTCGAGCAGGACCCCGGCTATGCGCCGGCGTATGCAGGCATGTCGCTCGCGCACATGTGGCTCGCCGACGCCTTCTTGCCGCCCCGGGAAGCGGAGCCGCGAGCCAAGGCCGCGGCCCTGCGGGCCATCGAGCTGGACAGCACGAACGCGGAGGCCCACACGTACTTGGGCCTGATCCAGTGGTTCTACGACTGGGAGTTCGCGACCCTGGACGTCGAGTTCCGCCGCGCGCTCGAGCTCAATCCCAACTCCATGGAAGCCCACAATTTCTACGGGCTCGCGCTGTGCGCGATGAACCGCTGGGACGAGGGGCTCGCCGAGACGGACCGCGCGATGGCGCTGGATCCGCTGTCTCCGGTGCCGAGCTGGATGCGGGAGTACTGCCTGGTGGTGTCCCGCCGGTACGACGACGCGATTCAGCAACACAAGAAGACGGCGGAACTCGACCCGAGCTTCTTCTATTTCGAATCGCAGGCCGGGATCGCCTACCGCGAGAAAGGGATGTTCGATCAGGCCCTGGCCGAGTACGAGCGCCTCGAGCGCGCCACGGGTGGCCAGGCCTTCTCGGGCCTGGCCATCACCCATGCTCGAATGGGGAACACCGCCGAAGCCAGAGAGATCCTGAACGAGTACTTGAAGCGTGCCGAGCGGCAATACGTCTCGCCCGACGAGATCGCGCTGATCTACGCCAGCCTCGGCGACAAGGACCAGGCGTTCGCCTGGCTCGACCGGGCCTACGAGGCTCGATCGGCGTTCTTGATCACCGGGATCTTGGGCTCCCCCAACTACGATCCGCTGCGGGCCGACCCGCGCTTCGGCGCGTTGCTGCGGCGGATCGGGCTCGCGGATTACAGCCCCTGACGTTTGTCGACTCGTTTCGTCCTTGGCCGCCGCCCGCGATCCCCGACGCTGGCGGTGGTCGAGCCGGAGATCGGCCAGCTCTACGCGTTCGTGAAACTCCGGCGAAGCCCGGCCGGATGTATGCGAGCCCCGATCAGAAGGCCGAGATCGTCGGCGACCTCGATCCGGGGATGATGCTCTATCCGACCGGCGAGAAGGAGGGCACCTGGTGGAAGGTCTCGGACGAGCTCGGCAACGAGGGCTGCGTGCCGTCGACCCTGTTCCAGCTGGCGAGGTAGCTCCTGCGGAGGGGCGACGAGACGCTATCATGGCGCCCCGTGGCCACCCCGACCCAGGCCACGCCGGCGCGCCGCCGCCGCGCGTGGCTCGACATCGTCGTCTTCGGTCTGGCGGGCGGCGTGCTGACCGCGGTCTTGACGCTGACCGAGTACCGCTTCCTCGTCGTCGAGCACTCCGTCGCGATCTACGGCGCCCTGATCGCCGTGCTGTTCGCGGGGATCGGCATCTGGCTCGGCGTGTCGCTGCGTCGAAAGAGGGCGGACGCGGTCGAGCCGCAAGGGCCGGTTTCGGTCGCATTCTCGCTCGACGAGAGCCGCCGCGAGGCGCTCGGCATCACGGCCCGCGAGCTCGAGATCCTCTCGCACATGGCCGCCGGTCTCAGCAACCAGGAGATCGCCGAGCGGCTGTTCATCAGTGAGAACACGGTCAAGACCCACGCCAGCCGCGTCTTCGGCAAGCTGGGGGCGAAGCGGCGGACCCAGGCCATACAGATCGGCCGGGCCGCGCGGCTGATTCCCTGACGCCACCCGAAAGCGTGATTCTGCGCCCACGGCCGCAAAACCACCCGAAAGGATGACGACGCTCCCCGCGGATCCTCGGTACGCTCGCGGTGCGTGGGCCGGAATCCACGCCAGGAGGTGGCGATCCATGAAGCGCACGGTGCTGCAGTTCGGTTTGATCTCCGGCGGGGTTTCGATCGCCCTGATGCTGGCCACCCTGCCGTCCATCGATGCGGGCCGGCACGGGTTCGCGGATGTCCTGGGCTACACCTCGATCGTGCTGTCGGCGCTCCTGGTGTTCTTCGGGATCCGTTCGTACCGCGAGAAGGCGGGGGCCGGCCGGCTCACGTTCGGACGTGGGCTTGCCGTGGGCCTGCTGATCACGCTGGTCTCGTGCGCGTGCTACGCCGTGGCCTTCGAGATCGTGTATTTCAAGCTGATGCCCCAGTTCGGCGACAAGTTCGCCGCCTGCATGGTCGAGCGGGTCCGGGAGTCGGGCGGCACCCAGGAGCAGATCGACGCGACGACGAAGCAGGCCCGGACGCTCAAGCAGCTCTACGACAGCCCGTTGACGAACGCCCTGCTGACGTTCGGCACCTCGCTCCCGATCGGCCTCCTCGTGACCGGGATCTCCGCCCTGATCCTGCGCAAGCGCGGATCCTAGCTTGCCGATGCTTACCCCCTAAACATATACTGCGGAGATGAAGCTGCCGCCGGAGATCCGCGAGCGCTTCCGGCGTCACGGTCGCGCGGGGGGCCGGACCCGGGCGTCGCGCATGATCCCCGCCGCGCGGACTGCGGTCGCCCGCCGCGCGGCGACGGCACGCTGGATTCGGCAGCGCTTCGGCTCGTCGAGCTTCGTGGAGCTGGGCCTGCCCGGAGCCGAGCTGGTCGATGCCGGGCTGCTCGAGCTCGCCGACGGCAAGGTCACCCTCGGGAGCTTGCTCGTGTCCCTCGCCGCACCTCGCCTCCGCCGGGAGGGGGTCCCGCTGGGGACCGTGCACGAGGATCCGGAGGAGCGCCTCTACGCCCTGCTCGCGCGCAGCGCGGGCGAGCTGGCGCACGCGCGCTACGGCGCCTACCTGCGCCAGCTGTCGTCCTTCGCCGACGCCTGTCGCACGGCGCGGCTCGAGCGCGAGCCCCGTGCGTCGTAGCCTGACTCGCGAGCGTCTGCAGGCGCTCATGCAGGAGCTGGCGCGCACGGCTCCCGGCCGTGGCCGTTACCGCGTGTTCCTCGTCGGCGGCGCAAGTGCGCTGCATGCGGGCTTTCGGGACTCCACGATCGACGCCGATCTGTATTCCGACGACGAGGCGGTGTTCCGCGACGTGCAGGGAATCAAGGAGCGACTGCAGCTCAACATCGAGTTCGCGCGACCCGAGAGCTTCGTCCCCGCGCTCGCCGGGAGCGAGGAGCGGCATGTCTTCATCGAGACCATCGGCAAGGTGAGCTTCTATCATTACGATCCGTACGCGCAGCTGCTCGCCAAGGTCGTGCGCGGTTTTCACCGGGACGTGCAAGACGCCCGGGCATTCCTCGACAGTGGAATGGTGGACGCCGAGCGATTCCGCTCGCTCGTGAGCGCGATCCCGGATGCGGCCTACGCCCGGTACCCGACACTGTCCCGGGGGGCCGTCCGCGCGGCGGTCGAGGCCTTCCTGTGAGCGGTTGGACCGTGTACATCCTGCGCTGTCGCGACGGCACGCTGTACACCGGAATCGCCGTCGATCTGCAGCGCCGGCTCGCCGCGCACGCGCGCGGCGCGGCCGCAAAGTACACGCGCGGTCGTCTTCCCGTCGTGCTGGCCTATCAGGAGCACCAGCCGGACCGCGCGAGCGCCCTCAGGCGCGAGGCGGCGCTGCGCCGGCTGGGTCGGCTGGGGAAGCTGGCCCTCCTGGGCCGCCTTGCGCCATCACCGCCGCCTTACTAGACTCCGACGCTGACCCACCCCCCAACAGGAACGGAGGCTTTCATGAAGTGCAGACTCCTGACCGTCGCCATCGTGGCGCTGCTCGCGACCGGTGCGGCCACCGCGGGCTCGGCAGAACTGTCGTTCAACGACAACAGCTTCGACGCCTGGCTCATGTTCGGCTCCGGGAAGGATGAAGACGCGCAGTTCCAGTTCGGCGGACGCTATCTGTATTCCGACAGCGACGAGGACGATGCGAGCTTGCCGGCCGTCGTCGCCGGGTTCGCGAGCCAGCCTGCGAGCAACAAGGAAATGCGGTTCTTCCTCGGTGCCCAGGCCTTCCTCGGCAAAGCGCAGGAGCAGGACATCGAAGGCGTGGGCGTCGGTGGCGACCTGACCTGGACACCCGAGTCCTGGAAGGGCGTGTTCGTCGGCGCGCGGCTGTACTACGCGCCGAGCGTGTTCTGCTTCGGCGACACCGATAGCGTGTTCGAATGGGCCGGCCGGGCGGGCTACGAGATCAACCCGAAGATTCGGGCGTTCCTCGAGTACTCGAAGCTCAGCGCCGACCTCGACTCCTCGCAGACCGTGGGCCAGGTCGACATCGAGGACGGCCTGACCATCGGCATCGGCGTGCGCTTCTGAAGCCCGAGATCTGGACCAGCGGCGTCGCCGAGCTCGCAGGCGCGGCGGTAGAATCGCCGTTCCACGCACGGAGAGCCGATGGAACGACTGCAGTCCCTCCCGCGCAGCTCTGTCGGTAAGAAGATCCTCATGGCCGCGACGGGGATCGTGCTCGTCGGGTTCGTCGTCGTGCACATGGCGGGGAATCTCAAGGCCTACCTCGGCCGCGAGCACTTCAACGAGTACGCCCGTTTCCTGCGCACCGTCGGCTCGCCCGCGCTGCCTCAAGGGAGCGTGCTGTGGATCGCGCGGATCGTCCTCCTCGCCTGCGTCGGCATTCACATCTGGGCCGCCGTCTCGCTGACGCGAACGAGCTGGGCGGCGCGGCCGGGGAAATACGCGAAAGGGAACGACCTGGCCTTCAGCTACGCCTCGAGCACCATGCGCTGGGGCGGCGTGATCCTGGCGGCCTTCGTCGTGTTCCACCTGCTGCACCTGACGACGGGCAACGTGCATCCCGACTTCCACCCCGACGACCCATACGGCAACCTCGTCGTCGGCTTCTCGAGTCTCCCGGTCGCGCTGGCCTACATCCTCGCCATGGCGGCACTGGGCTTCCACCTGTATCACGGCGTGTGGAGCGGCACGCAGACGCTCGCGATCACGAACGCCCGCTTCGAGCGCTGGCGGCGCCCGGCGGCACTCGTGCTCGCGCTCGTCGTCGTCGTGGGCAACGTCTCGTTCCCGCTGGCGGTCCTCGCCGGCGTGATCCGCTAGGGGGAGCAGGCGATGAACCTCGACGCCAAGATCCCCTCGGGCGCGGTCCAGGACAAATGGGACAAGCACCGCTTCGAGATGAAGCTCGTCAACCCGGCCAACAAGCGCAAGTACCGGGTGATCGTCGTCGGCACCGGGCTCGCCGGCGCCTCGGCCTCGGCGACGCTCGGCGAGCTCGGCTACCGGGTCGAGACGTTCACGTTCCACGACAGTCCGCGGCGCGCGCACTCGATCGCGGCGCAGGGCGGGATCAACGCGGCCAAGAACTACCAGAACGACGGGGACTCGATCTGGCGGCTGTTCTACGACACGGTCAAGGGTGGCGACTTCCGCGCTCGCGAGGCGAACGTCTACCGCCTGGCGCAGGTCAGCGTCGACATCATCGATCAGTGCGTCGCGCAAGGGGTGCCGTTCGCCCGGGAGTACGGCGGCACGCTGGCCAACCGGTCGTTCGGCGGCGCCCAGGTCTCGCGGACCTTCTACGCGCGAGGCCAGACCGGCCAGCAGCTGCTGCTCGGGGCCTACCAGGCGCTGGCGCGGCAGGAGGCCGCGGGCACGGTTACCTTGCACGCCCGCGAGGAGATGCTCGACCTGATCGTCATCGACGGGCGGGCCCGCGGGATCGTTTCCCGCAACCTCGTGACGGGGAAGATCTGCAGCCACGTGGCCGACGACGTCGTCCTGGCGACCGGGGGCTACGGCAACGTGTTCTTCCTGTCGACGAACGCCAAGGGTTGCAACGTGACCGCGATCTGGCGCGCGCACCGGCGCGGGGCGCTGTTCGCCAACCCCTGTTTCACGCAGATCCACCCGACCTGCATCCCGCAATCCGGCGAGTGGCAGTCCAAGCTGACCCTGATGTCCGAGTCGCTGCGCAACGACGGCCGCATCTGGGTCCCCAAGACCGAGGGCGACACGCGCCCGCCGGCGCAGATCCCGGAAGCGGAGCGCGACTACTACCTCGAGCGGATCTACCCGTCGTTCGGCAACCTCTCCCCGCGCGACATCGCCTCGCGGCGGGCCAAGGAGGCGGTGGACCAGGGACGCGGCGTCGGTCCGCTGAAGAACGGAGTGTACCTCGACTTCGCGGACGCCATCGGCCGGCTCGGCCAGAGCGTCGTCGCCGAGCGCTACGGCAACCTGTTCGAGATGTACGAGCGCATCACTGGCGAGAACCCCTACGAGACGCCGATGCGCATCTACCCCGCCCCGCACTACACGATGGGCGGCCTGTGGGTCGACTACAACCTGATGTCGACGATTCCCGGGCTGCACGTGATCGGCGAGGCGAACTTCTCCGACCACGGCGCGAATCGGCTCGGCGCGTCGGCGCTGATGCAGGGTCTGGCGGACGGCTACTTCGTCCTGCCCTACACGATCGGCGACTACCTGGCCCAGGCCAAGCT
>Ga0180085_1000121_pt1 | contig 25257 bp, 23 predicted proteins | sample EasRiv730_16_10D_FD_123013 | JGI IMG/M metagenome (GOLD analysis project Ga0180085, IMG submission 123013) | Soil microbial communities from meander-bound floodplain in the East River, Colorado, USA - East River metaG ERMLT730_16_10D | ecosystem: Environmental > Terrestrial > Soil > Floodplain ... | reverse complement strand
CCGGGCGGAGAATACGGTCCAGGCGATCCGCAAGGCGACGAAGCCGTAGCTATCGCGCGATCGAGTGCAGCACTTGGTCAAGCGACGGACCGCGGACCCGAAAACAGGGGCACAACGCGATCTTTCACCTCGTTCAGAAAGTGAACGAGGTCGTTTTCTGTTCCCCGCTGATGCAGCGAGTGGAGTGGTGTTTCCCTCCAACAAGCTGCCTCTCGGTCGCGATCGCCTCGCACGAGTATGGCCAGAACTCGCTTCGCGCTTCGTTTGTCACCATCGTGGGTGGCGTGGAGTTGGTGATTCTGCTCGCACGGATGAAAGCCGAGTTCTTGACGAAGCTCATCGATCAGTCGGTGCTCTTCCTCATCCCGAGGATCAAAGCCCGCCAAAACCCAGGCCTCCCTTTTACAATGAGCGACCCCAATGACAACGACGAAGTTCGTCGCCTTGACCTCGGCTCGTGCCTGATTCAACCCTGCCTTTCGAGCCGTCAGTCCATCGCTGTCGCGTATGAGGAAGATTGACTTCACGTCTGGAAACTGATCAAGAACAACCAGAATGGCCTTTCGTCCGGCGATGGCATCGAGGTCGCCTGGCTTGCCCTGGAAATGACCGTGAGCTCGCCGGCCAAGTTTTTTGGCAACTTCGCTGGACTCGCCCCACGTTAGAAAGGGTGATTCTGGACGAATGCCCTTGTATTGGCGGTACGAATCAATCACCTGCGGCTCCATCAAGTCAACGTATTCGCAGAGTGTTCGGTCAACCAACGTCGCCGCCATCTCGAAGTCGGCGTGTGCTTCGCAGACCACGACGAACGAGAGCGGCATCATTGCTTGGCCGCCGCTTGTTCTGCGACCCAACTTTCGCCCACTGCACTCCAGAACTCACCGGGGGACATTTCGTCTTTCCAACGGTCGAAATCGGGGTGCCGGTCCAACATGGCGCATTGCACTTCGCCATTGTCGGCAACCGTCGTGATCCTCACTTCTTCAGGCTTTAGTACATCCACAAGGTACGGCGAATGGGTTGTGGCAACAATTTGAAGATCGGGCGACGCCGCAAGCAATTCACGTATCATGGGCACGATTTCACGCTGAGCTTTGGGATGCAGCCCATGTTCCAAGTCATCGAGAAGAATCAACTTCGATTTAGTCGTGTGAAGGACTGTCAGCAAACCCAGTACGAGCAAGGTGCCGTCGCTCATGCAACTGATGGGAACTTCCTTGGCGGCCACGGTGTCGAACGACAGCGTTTCACCGATCTGAGCACCAAAAAACCCTCCCCCCATTCCTCGCAAAACCTGGGCGGGAGGGTCGCGTTCTGGGTGCGCCCCTCCGAAAAATCCGCCCCCCATACCTTCGAGAGGACGTTGCGAAGCCATTCCTTCAAGAACGGAGGTGGGCACGCGCTCAAATCGAATTCGTCGAATCGATGGGATGATGGTACAAAGCTGCTGTTCAATTCGCGTGAGCGTGTCATGATCCCTGGCGTTTAGGAGCCAAAGCGCGGAAGCCAGTCCTTCACCCGATTCTTGAATCTGGGTCGTTAGCCCTGGTGTGGAAGGTGAAGCAAGTCTCGCGGGCTCTAACTTCAGTAGTCGAGCTTCTGGAAGACTTCTGACAAAGTCCGGCGCTTGGTTCAGTTCGACAAAGTCAGACTTTCGGCCTGGCCTGCATTTGACGCTGAAATTCCAATTCGGACTTGCCGGTGGAGACTGGTACAGTGACTCCATGCTCAAGCCGCTCGGCACCTGAAACTCAAAGCTCACAGTTCCCGAATCGGACTTCACGCCCACGCGAGTCCTACCGTCGGCGCCTCGTGTCGCAAGCAACAGCGGATGTCGCTCTCCACTAAAGTAAGCATCGGATTGTCCGGGACGAACGCGCTCAAGCAAATACTGCAGGCCGCGCAGGATTGAAGTCTTCCCCGATGCATTCGGTCCGACAATCACCGTAAATTGGCGCAGCGGAACCGTAACGTCGCGGAGCGCCCGAAAATTGTGGAAAAACGCTTCGTGAATCATTGCGCCGACCTGATCAACGCATAGCGGGGATTGCACTTATTGTATTCTACGCCATTTGCACACGCCGATCTTCACCAAAACCGACTGGAAATGGTTCTCTTCCTTAATCCCCGTCATGCTCCTTCACGAGTCGCTTGGGGGCCGTGTTTCGCCAGGCGGCAAGCAGGGCCTGGCGGACGATCAGTTTGTTGGCGGACTTGAGCGTGACGAGGGTGCAGCCGCGGCGGCCCCATGCTCCGCTGGCGGGCCTGAAGGCTGCCGGTTCATCGCGGATCAGGTCGGCCTGGTGCTGGAGCGTCAGCTTGACCATTCCCCAATCCTCGTTCGGCCCGAGGGTGGCGAAGATTTTGCCCTTCACGCGGAAATCGGGATGGCCCATGTGGGCCGATTCCTCGGTCTCGGGAAAGCTGAGGGCCACGCGGCGGAATTCGTTCGCGGTCATCTCTTCCGTTGCGGCTCGGCGGAGGAAGGAAATAGAAGCCGCAAGATGCCGAGCACGACGAACACAACGAACGGCACCGTAACGGGAATTGGCTCGGTGAGCGAAGTGTTTGGTCCGCGGACGTCGATCCAGTGGACCAAGGCCAACAGGCCCAGGAAAACGGTCATCGCCCAGTGGAAAAACTGGCTTTGGTCGTTGTGCCGGACGAACCAGAACGTGATCAGACCGGCGAAAACTAGGAGCGTGCCGAATTCCTGAACGATGTGGAGCGTGTGCAGATTGCTGCCGGCTTCGCTGAGGATGGCGTTTTGCACGGCATCGGGCAAAAGTCCCGTCTTGAACAGGATGACAGCAGTGCCGACCGCCAGGAGGATCGTTCCGAGCAGCACGTACACGATGATCGACAGGATTTTGGCCATGTTCAGCATTGGCCTGTCCGCGATTTGGGAGCCCCCGTGCCTAACGTTTGACCAGGGCATGCAAAATCTGCGCTCAATCGTCGGAAGGGCTGTCGTTGAAGTCAAGTCACAAGTGGCGTAGCGGCTGCCAGTTAGGCTAATGCGGCCGGGTTGGCGAGCGCTTTTCCGTGACCAGACTAGTCACGGCGCGAAAATATTTTGGCGCGACTTAGGGCGCGGGGAATGCACGGAAGTGAGTGGTGCATGGGGAGTTGTGGCGAGCTCTCGCGACGTAAGTGGCCTGCCTAAAAAATGAGCGCGCGCAGAATCATTGACATGCGCAATTCGGCTTGGACAATTTGGTCGGTTCGTCGGTCAGCCAATGGGTGAGATCGGGAGACGATGGGCGAGCTCGGGAGACAGGGAACATTGCAAACTCTCTGTTTGCATTTCGCAATTCTCAATTTGCAATCGTGGTTTCAAGGGCTTCTGGTACTACCAAGGGAAGTGCCGTAGAAGTGCGTTTAGAAGCTTGTAGAAGCGGGCTTGAGATGGTCTCTGGAACGTCAGCCGAAGCGCGGCAATCGGTAGCAAGTGGTTGCGAGATAACGATTTGGGACATGTCGATGCAGACAATGCGGTTGGCTTGAGATGGATGTCGATGGCTGAAACGGCCCGAAAAAATAAATTGAACGCTTCTGGAAGTGGCGGAGTGTGGAAGGTGGAAATGGGCGGAGCAGAGCCGCTCGTCGGGTAGCGAAAAGTCAAAGCCTGTGGTGAGCGGGGTCGAAACTATAGTGCGCTATAGTAAGCGGGCCTTCGATACTACAGGGTCGATCGGTTGCAAGGCTCGCAGCCGCAAGGAGTCAGGAAGATTGTCAGCCAACGCAAGAGGCGGCGGCTACTACGGGGCCGGCGAATAGTGGATTCGTCAGGCGGACGCCCACGGGTTTGTCCAGTCGCCCCACCGCTCCAGGTAGGCGCCATAGACGTCGCGTTCGCCGACGCGGTCCTCCAGCCACTGGCGCGTTTCGCCGACGAGCTTTTGCTCCTCGTCGAGCGGGAGCTGACCGAGTACAACCATCGTCCTCAGAAAGACGAAGTAGGTGTCGAGTACGTCGCAGCGGCAGTAGTCGTTAATGTCGGTCAGCCGGCCGGCGTTATAGAGGTCCTGGACCATGAAGCCCTGAACGTCCATCTTGCCCGGCTTGCCGAGCAAGTTGGCCACGAGGTTCAACCCGCCGTTGAACCGCGACGCGCCGTAGTTCGTGAGCACGTCGTGCAGGTCGAGGTGGGCCTCGTTGTTGTAGCGGTTCCGCGGCTGCTCGTACGACTTGCCGCCGCTGAACCAGCCGGCGAGCGAAATGCCATAGCGGAACGCGGCCAGCTCAAGCAGCGGCACGTCAAACGTCCGGCCGTTGAAGCTGACGAGCGTCGGACGGCGATAGGCGTCCCAGCCGCGCCAGAACTTCTCGGTGATGATGTGCGGGCGGAACTGCGGCTCGTCGAGGGCGACCAGATCGATCAGCCGGAAGTCGGCGGCGACCTTGGCGACGACGATCGAGACCGGCACTTGGAAGGTGTAGGGGATGAAGTCGCTGTCGAACTTAGCGATCAGCTCGTCGCGATATCGGCGGACTGCTTCCACTGGGTCGATTTGCTCCGTGGGGTAGCGGAGCTTGGCGACGAGCGGCGCGTCGGCGACGCTTTCGATATCGAAGACGAGATAGCGGACGGGCGACTTGCTCACGCCCGCAAGGTAGCAGATTGCAAACAGAGTTCAATGTTCCAGGTTCAAAGTTCAAAGTTAGGCGTTTCAACTTTGAACTTTGAACCTTGAACTTTGAACCGAAGGATCTACCCCGCGGCGAACCCTTCGATCGGCCAATCGACGGTCTGAGCGCGGCCGAAGTAGTCGCCTTGGCCGTACTTGCAGCCGAGCGAGGCGCAGGTCTGGGCCTCGTTTTCGGTGTGGACGCCGTCGGCGATCAGTTGGACGCCGATTTCGCGGGCCGCATCCACGAGGGCCTGAATCTGCTGTTGCCGCTGGGTGCTGCGATCGACGCCGCGGGCCAACACGGGGGCGAGCTTCAAGTAGTCGGGGGCGAACTCGCGTTGGGCCTTGATCTGGTGGGGCGATCCGGCGAAGCCATCGTAGGCGACGCCGACTCCCAGTTCCCGCAGCTTGTGGCGGAAGTCGCGGAAATACGGGATATCGACGACCGCACTGTCGGGAATCTCGGCCACGATTTGCTTGCCGCCGGCCAATTGCTGGAGCCGGCGGAGCGATTCGGGAATCGTGTCGGCCCCGACCTCGGCCGGTTGGAGGTTCACAAACAACATTTTGGCGTCGCCCACCCGGGCGATGTGTTCGGCCGCCACCATCCGGTGCAGGTGCGACATCCGCTCGGTCAGCCGGCAGTCGGTCGCTTCCAAGAGCCGCTGGGCGGCGTCCGAGCTGTCCGGGCGGGCCGAGCGATGAATCGCCTCGTAGCCGACGCAGCGGTTGTCGGCCAGATCGACGATCGGTTGGAAACGGTTGCGCGTGGCCCGGTGCAAGAGCGTCTCTTGCCGGGCCCGCACCGCGAAAATCAATTCGCGGAAGGCGTTTTCCTCGCCCGAGTTCGGCTGCGTACCGGCCATGACATGGGTAGCGGTACTGCGGGTGGCGCCGTCGTTGCCCCGGTGGAAGGTAAACTCCACGTCGGCAATCACCACCAGGTCGCCGTCGTTCAGCGATACCTCGTCGATCCGCTGGCCGTTGAGAAACGTGCCGTTGGTGCTCTTGAGGTCGCGGAGGCGGAAACTCGCGCCGCTGCGGACGATCTCGGCATGTTCGCGCGAGACCCGCGACGAGAGGATTTGAAAGTCGCACGACTCGTTCCGCCCGAGGGTGAACGGGAAGTCGGTTAGTTCGATCAGCTCCGGCTCTTTGCCGGGCGTTTCGCGCTGGAGCCACGGAAATGTCGTGGCTGCGCCGGGCAGTACTTTTGTTCGCATCGTCGCACTAGGGGCCTAGGAGACCAGGTCGTCGTTCGTCGATGTATATGAATCGGCAGGTTCAGTCCCACCGCCAGCGCCAAGGAAATCCCGGTGTCACGGGAGATCGTTCGCGTCGCACTTTATCGAGCACGCAGCGGCCAACCAACGCATACAACCGTGCCGGCTGCGATTACTTAGTGGAAACGTAGCACGAAATCGGCCGACGCAAGCGGAAGTTGGCGACTCCGTTGGCAAGCACTATCTTCCAGCGCGCTGGGCAGCCCGCGAGGAACGACTCACGACCGATGCAATCCGCTCAATCGCGCCACGTGGACGGTTGGTGTCGCAAGCATTGGCAGAGCTTGTACGATTTTGCAACAGCGGCGCGATTCGCCGCAATTCGATGGCGTGCGGCTGGAATCTTCGGTTCCCTCGCCCTTTTCTGACCTAGAGTTCCATTGCCCCTGACTTCGTTTGCCCACTTCCACGCGCTTCCACTTCGCTTGGGACTGCCATGAGCTCTCGCCCCTTCACGATTCTGATTGTCTCGCCCGATCGGCCCACGCTCCGCCGCCTGTCGCGGTTCGTCGAAGTGTTTGGCTACGACGTGCGGCAGGCCGCCGACGCCGCTCAGGCCCTGGCGGCTGCCGACGCGGCCCACCCCGATTTCCTGTTGCTCGACGCCTCGAGCGGCGAACCGGCCGACCTGGCCCTCTGCCGCCAGATTCGCAAACTTTCGTCGCACGTCTATACCTATTCGCTCTTGCTGACGGCCGATGCCGAGGTCGCGCGGTTGACCGAGGCCTTGGAAGCCGGCTTCGATGACTTTCTCGCTCAGCCGGTGGTATTTGGCGAGCTGCTGTCGCGCCTGCGGGCTGGGGCGCGGGTCATCGAATTCGAGCGGCGGCTGGCCGAGCAGACCGGCATGGACAGCGTGACTGGCTTGCCCACACGGGCCGCTTTGCTCACCCGCCTGCACGCCCGCCTCGAAGATGCCAAGGGCGAGGGGGGCTGGTTGGCGATCCTCGACCTCGACTACTTCAGTCGCGTCAGCTCGCGTCACGGTAGCCCTGCCAGCCAGACCATGCTCCGCTCGGTAGCCGACCTAGTTCGATCGCGATCCGGCCCGGATCAGCAACTGGCGGCCCTGGGCGACGATCGCATTGCAGTCCTCAGCACGACCGGCCCGTCCGAGGCCGCCACGGCCTGGTCCGACCAGACCCTGGCGACGCTGGCGGGGCACGAGTTCTCGCTGGCCGGCCAACCGCTCAAGATCACTGCGAGCTGCGGCCTGACGGGCCTGCATCCGGGCGATACGATCGAAACCGTGCTGGGCCGAGCCGAGAAAGCGACGCAGCTCGCCAAGGGTTCCGGCCGCGGCTGCGTGGCCACCAGCCAGGAAGTCGATCGCGAGACTGATCAATGGGCCGCGATGGCCGCCAACGGCGAGCTGTTCGCCACGACGCTGGCCCGCGACGTCATGACGCCTTGCGCGCTATTCCTGCATCAGGACGAATCGATCGAACAGGCGCACTCCCTGATGGAGCTGACGCGGCTCTCCGCGATTCCCGTCGTCGATAACGAGGGCAAGATGACCGGGATCGTCACTCTGCAACAGCTCGACGCGGCCCGCAACAAAGCCAAGCCGCGCGGCGGCAACTCGGTAAAGCTGGTGCGGCACGTGGTCACGACCGACGTTGCCAAATTCGACGAACTGACGCCGCTGGCCGAGCTGATGGAGTTTTTCACCGGCGAGTCATCGCCGCTGGCGGTGATTGTGCGCGACCGCCGTCCCAAGGGACTTGTCTATTGTCAGGGTCTGGCCGCTCTCAACGAGCGCCTGACGACCGACCACTTCCATACCACGGGCCCGCGAACCAGCACCAGCGAAGACCTGCTGGTGCCCGACCTGGCCATCGCCGAGTAGGTTACTCGGCCTCGCCGCCAGCGACCATTGCCGAGTAAGATCGGGGGATGGCCCTCGATCGATTCGCGTTCTCCGCTGCGATCGCGCTCTACTGCGCGGCGGCGGCAGGTTCTACTTCCGCCGAGGATGTCGTGATCGCGCGCTCGGCCAGCGATTCGGCCGTTCGCGTCAAGCGCAGCGGCGAAATCCTCGACTACACCGGCACGCAGCTCACGTTACGGACGTCACTCGGCCGCGACGAGCTCATCCCGGCTGGCCGCGTTGTGGAAATCCAAACCGCCTGGTCGCCAGCCCACGAACAGGCGCGTGCCGCCCGCAAGGCCGGCAAGCTGTCCGATGCGATCGCCGCATTCCGGCAGGCCAAGGAGCAGGACTCACGCCCTTGGGCCCAGCGGCAAATCGCAGCCGAGCTGGCGGGCACCTGGCTGGAGGCGGGCGACATTGGCGCGGCGGGCGACGAGTTCTTGTCGATCGCAGCCGTGGACCCCGACACGATGCACTTTGACGTCGCGCCCATCGCCTGGCAAGCGACAACCCTCGCTGCCGCGTCGGAAGCCCGCGCAGCGGCGTGGCTGGCCGACGACAAGGCACCCGCCGCTCGATTGCTAGGCGCCAGTTGGCTCGTCGGCTCATCGCGTCGGGGCGAGGTCGAGGCGGTCCTCCAGTCGCTGGCAGATAGCAAAAGCCGCCACATTGCCGGCCTGGCGAAAATTCAGCGCTGGCGGTCGCGCCTGGCAACCGCCAGTACGGGCGACTTGGAGCAGTGGTCGCGCGAGCTAAGCGGGCTGCCAGCCGAGATTCAGGCGGCAGGCTGGTACGTGCTCGGCGACGGCTACGCCCGGCACGACGAGCTGGAACGGGCCGCGATTGCTTATCTCAAACCGCCGCTCGTCTTTCGCCAGCAGCGGGCCTTGGCGGCCGACGGACTGCTGGCCGCGGCCAGGCAACTCGCCCAGCTCGGGCAGACTGACGAAGCGGCGAGCCTCAATCGCGAGATCCTCCGCGACTTTTCGCATCTGCCGGCTGCTGAAGAAGCCCGCGCTGCCCTCTCGAAGGCGCCCCAACCCTGACATAGTGGTTGTCGTCGTCAGCCTGGCCTCAGTCCGGCCTCTTCCTGTTCGCGCCGTAATTCGTCCTCGATTCGCCGCTCGCACGCACCAGGCAGCGGAAACCGGGCCAGGATGCCCAGGAGCATGAGTCCCGCCATGAGTAAGTTAAGAAGCTCAGGCCGGACCATGTAAGCATATAGATTGGCAAATGCAGCCCCCTCGAAGAGCGCGCAGCCGACGATCGTCGCGGTTTGGATGCGCCCTTGAATGCTCAGCACGCGAGCCACTTCCGGCCCGTGTACGGCAAATTCAGCGGCCATTGCGGCATTGGGCTTCACGAACCGGAACAGCACGCTGGGCAGCACGATTCCTAAGAACCCATCGACGAGCCCGAAGACCAGCATGATCATGCTCATCGGGTCGAGATTCTCGGCAATCGTGTGCGGTTTGCCGGCATTTTGTACGACCGTGTAAATGCCGAAGCCGATGACACCCAGAGCCAGCGAGAACACGATGATCCGCAGCGTCAGAATCGCTCCGCGCAGGGGCTGCAAAGAACCCAGATCGGCAACCGCGACGGGTGATCGCGGATCGACCATCGGCGGCTGATAGGGGTTGCTCATGAACAGCCACCCTCAACTTTGAACCTTGAACTAGAGGTTCCCCGCCCGCGCCCGGGCCACGAGCCACCGATTGTACGCCGCGAATTGGTCGTCCGAATCGAAGTAGCTGTTCACTTCGCAGTTCTGCGGCGACATCCCCGCGGCCAGGAGCGCCTCGGTTTGTGGGCTGATCAGGGCCCGCTCGGCTCGCAGGCCCAGCTTGGCCACGAGCACCGCAAACTTTTCGCGCCAGCTTTCGTGGATCGTGCTGCCGAGCGTGAGCGCGTAGTTGAACTCGTGGCTGGAGAGGCGCACATGCACGAGCTGCGAGCGATTGGCCAGCGGCACCGCGAACAGGTCGGCCACGATACTGCGCGTTACATCGACCTGCACCCGCTCGTCGCTGACGACCTCGCCATGGATTAGGTGCGTCTCGGTTTCGACCTTTCGCGTGGTCTCAGTCTGGAATGCGCCGCACGAGATCACCAGCACGTCGTTCCAGGCGACCAGTTCAGGCGGGCCGTTGTACTTGAGCGGAATGCCCAGGTGCTCGCCGTCGATCTTCAGCACGTGTACACGGCGGGGCACGCCAATCGTCGGGACGCAGCTCTGGGCGATGGTCCGCGCCGGAAAGCCCTGGGCCGCCAGCGCCCGGGCGACGGCGCTCGCTGCTGCCGGCGGGGCGTTCTCCCAAACGATGCCGGTGGCCCGCCCGGCGAGCTTCGCGGCCACCGGCTCGGGCAGGCCGGCATGCTGCGCGAGGATCGACGCCACGACCTGCTGCTCCGGCAGCGGATAGCGTTCAAGTGCAACGGCTTGGAGTGACATTCCGGTGATCTCTGGCGGGACTGCTGCGTCGTCACCCGAGGTCGGGCAACTTCGGCTACCAATCCGTTGCCGCGCTGCGTGACCCTTACGGCTGCCGCGATGGGCCATTATGCTAACTTGGAGCCTCTGAAAAGTCATTTCTCCGCCCGATTTCGCACCCGCCATGCCCACCTCCGAACCGCTGGCCACCACTCGCACGCAGATCGCCGGCGCGAGCGTCTGCGACCTGGCCGCCCGCTTTGGCACGCCCGTGTATGTCTATGATGCCGCGAAGATCGTCGAGCGGGTCAACGACCTGAAGCAGTTCGACGTGATTCGCTATGCCCAGAAGGCCTGCTCAAACATTGCGATTCTCGACCTGATGCGCCGCAACGGCGTCGTCGTCGATGCGGTCAGCGCGGGGGAGATTCATCGGGCGCTGGCTGCGGGGTATCGAGCTGGGGACAGGGAACACTCGGAGATTGTCTATACGGCCGATATTTTTGACCGTGAGTCACTCGACCTCGTCGTCAATCTGGGCCTGCCCGTGAATTGCGGGTCGCCGGAAATGATCGACCAGCTCGGCGAGCGGGCGCCGGGGCGGCAGATTACGCTGCGGATCAACCCGGGTTTTGGCCACGGGCACAGCCAGAAGACGAACACCGGCGGCCAGCAATCGAAGCACGGCATCTGGCACGAGCAGCTCGACGATTGCCTCCAGCGGGCCGATCGCCACGGACTGGCGGTGACCGGCATTCACATGCACATCGGCAGCGGCACAGACCTTGAGCACCTGGCTCAGGTGTGTGGAGCGCTCGAGAAGGCCGCAGAAGTCGTCGGCCGCTCGGTGACGACGATCAGCGCCGGCGGCGGGCTGCCCATTCCCTACAAAGCCGGCCAGACGTTCGTCGATGTCGATCAGTATTTCCGCCTCTGGGACGCGACCCGCAAGCGGCTCGAGGCGAAGTTCGACCACCCGATCACGCTGGAGATCGAGCCGGGCCGCTACCTGGTCGCGGAAAGCGGCTATCTTGTCGCCGAGATTCGGGCGGTGAAGCAAATGGGAGAGAACACCTTCTATCTGCTCGACGCGGGCTTCAACAATCTGGCCCGGCCGATCCTGTATGGGGCCTATCACCCGATGTCGATCTGCTCGGGTTCGGGGGGCGGCTCGGCAGAAGCCTCGCCCTCCCGGCCCCTGAACGACGTCGTCGTTGGCGGCCCGCTCTGCGAGTCTGGCGACATCTTCACGCAGGAAGAAGGTGGCTTCGTCTGCAAACGGAGCCTGCCCGTCGCGGCGGTCGGCGATCTCTTGATTATCGAGCGGGCCGGGGCCTACGGATTTGTGATGGCCTCAAACTACAACAGCAAGCCGCTGCCGCCGGAAGTGCTGATTCAACATGGCCAGGCGCACCTGATCCGCGCCCGGCAAACGGCCGACGATCTGATTCGTGGCGAGGTGATCCCGCAGTAAGGGCCCCCCACTACCACAGCCACGAGAGCGAGGCGGTAAATATAGCCAGCACCAGCCCGACCGAGATGATCAGGAGGAGCACGCCGACGACTTGCTTCCAGGCGAGGGAATCCTCGGCCTTCAATTCGTGACGCATATCGGGCGTCATGTGGACCCAGATGTCGTGCTCGTCTTCAGCCGGATCGTGTTCGGTTTCGGTGACCGCCATCACTGTACTCCACTTTTCCCTGATTCTGGTCGGGAATGGCGGTTCACGCAACGGCAGTGCATCGCCATTTCTCGCATAGCCCAAACCGCCCGAATTCGGCTATTTTGCGGGGATGCAGCAGCGTGCCCCCAAACCCAGGCCGGCCATTCTCCCGGTGGCCGCAGCGCCGTTTTGGCGGTCGAAAACGCTCGGGCTGGCGCTGGCCGGCGCGATGCTCCTGTGGCTCTCGTTCCCGCCCCTGGACCTTTGGCCGCTGGCGTGGCTCGCACTCCTCCCCTGGGTCTGGCTCGTACGGCAGCGGGAACTCGCCGGCGGGCGGTCCTATCAGGCGATCTGGCTGGCGGGTTTCGTCCACTGGCTGCTGATGCTGTACGGCATCAGCAAGGCCCATCCAGCCTTGATTGCCGGCTGGATCGCCCTGAGCTGGTACCTGGCGTTCTATGTGCCGATCTTTGTCTGGCTGGCCCGCGTCGCCGTGCATCGGCTCGGTGTATCGCTGGTCGTGGCCGCGCCGGTCGTCTGGGTAGGACTGGAGCTAATCCGCGGGCATCTGATTACGGGCTTCTCGGCCGGGCTGCTCGGGCATACGCAAGTCGAGTGGACGGCACTCCTTCAGATTTCGGACCTCGTCGGAGCTTACGGGGTCAGCTTCGTCGTGATGCTGGTCGCGGCCTGCCTGGCACGGATGCTGCCGCTGGCCGGACAGCGGTGGACGTTCTGGCCGGCCGGACTCGCCGCGGCAACGCTCGCCGCAGTGCTCGCCTACGGGCATTATCGTCTGGGCGAGACACCCCCCAAGGCGGCTCGTGAGCCAGTGCGCGTCGCGTTGATCCAAGGCTCGCTCGACACAGTGTTCGACGTCAGTCGGGTCGATGAGACGTTCCAGCACTACGGCCGGCTGACGAGCGAGGCCCGCGCTGCGAACCCGCGATTGGACCTGGTGATTTGGCCCGAATCGATGTTTGCCATTGCCGAAGTGGTGGCGGAGGAACCTGTCAACGCGGCCGCCGGCGATGACCCGGCAGCGAAGACGTTAGAGAAGCAACTCGCCGCTTATGAGGGACAATTTCGGGCTGTCCTCGCCGGCGAAACAGCACGGGCGAACATCGTCGGCATCGCCGGCGAGCGTCAACCAACGCCAACCCTGCTGATGTTCGGCACCAATCGCCACGTGATTGGCCCGGACGGCGCTGTGCGCCACAGCTACAACGCGGCCCTGCTGGCCGATCCCGAGGGTCAGGTGATCGGCCGCTACTACAAGATGCACCCGGTCATGTTCGGCGAGTACATACCTTTTGCCGATTCGTTCCCCTGGCTTTATCAGATTACGCCGATGACTGGCGGCTTGTCGATTGGCGATGGTCCGAAGGCCTTTCAAGTCGGCGGTTTGGCGATGTCGCCCAGCATCTGCTTTGAAAGCGTGGTGCCGCAACTGATTCGCCAGCAAGTCGTCGAGCTCAAGCACCGCGGCACTCCGGCCGACGTGCTTGTGAATGTCACCAACGACGGCTGGTTCTGGGGAACCGCAATTCTCGACCTGCATTTCCGCTGTGCGATCTTCCGGGCGATCGAAAATCGCAACCCGGTCGTTATTGCGGCCAACACGGGCTTCTCGGGCTGGATCGACGGCAACGGGCGCGTGCTCGCTCAAGGTCCGCGGCGAGCGCCGCAGGTGCTGATTGCCGAAGTGGTCCCCGACGGCCGGGCGAGTCCCTATCACTGGCTCGGCGACTGGCCGGCGACGCTCTGCGGCCTGACGTGCCTGGGCCTCGCGGCGATCGGCTGGCGAACGGTGCCGACGGGCAAAGTTGGCGCGGTCGAAAAAGTCCGGCAATAATCGGCTAGGCCCGCATCGAACCAATCTCTGTAACGCTTGCTTGACGGCGGGGCCAGAATTCTTTGCACCAGGACTCTTTGCACCCTGACCGCCCACGGCAGTCAAGCAGATAACATTCGTCCGAAAACCACACCTTGGCGGGGTCTGGATGTGGAGCAGAACCGTGCGACGCGTCGCTTCCACCCTGCCTGCAAACCCGCGGCGAACGGCCGCCTAAATCACCCAAAACCCCGAAGTTAGCTCGTTTCGTTGACTTTTCGTTGAAGCGGTAACTATACTGCGGAAGTGCTTTGGCCCCTAGCTTTTCCCGCACACACGGCCAGCGTTCGCCGGGCGGATTGAGCGGCGATCCTGGCCGCTGCCCGCGCAGCAGAGCCAGCGGCACCAGGGCCAGCGCCTCCGCGCACTTGAGCGTAAGGGAACGTCGCCATGACGCTTGTCGGAAAAATCTTCACCGTGCTGATCTTCGTGATGAGCATTGTGTTTATGGCCTTCTCGGTGATGGTCTTCGCGACCCACAAGAACTGGAAGGAAGCTGTCACCAACCCGACGACCGGATATCAGAAGCAGCTCGACCTGGCCAAGCAGGCCAAGACCGAAGCCGACGCCCAGATCACAATGCTCAAGGAAAACCTGCGTAACGAGCAGGCTGCCCGGGCCGCGGCAATCGGCGTCCTGGCGGCTCGCGCCCAGCGGCTCGATGCCGATCTTTTGGCGAAGCAGGCGGAGCTTGACAGAGTATCGGCCGATATGACCACCGCCGCCGCCGCGGCCAAGCAGGCCCAGGAACGACTTGCGGTACTTGAGGGCGAGGCTGCCGCACTGCGGGCCGATCTCCGCAAAACCGAGGAAGATCTCGACGGCCAGGTGCTCGCCGTCGTGAAGCTGACCGACGATTTGAATCAGGCGATCGCCCTGCGCAATTCCGAGCAGGAGAAGAACACGCAGGCGGTGCAGCAAATCGCCCAGATGAAGATGGTCATGGATGCCAACAACCTGAAGATCGATTCGCTGGTCTCGCACATCCCGCCCAAGGTTGAAGGGGTCGTGCTGGAAGTGAGCGACAAGGACCTGATCGAGATTTCGATCGGCAAGGACGACGGCCTGAAGGAAGGGCACACGCTTGAAGTCTATCGGGGCAACACCTACATCGGCCGGATCACGATCCGCCGCACCGCTCCTGACCGGTCGGTCGGCCAGATCATCAAGGAACTGCAACGCGGACAGATCAAGCGAGGGGACCGTGTCTCTACCAAGCTCAGCTAGCCCTGCCGGTCCGCCCGCCCAGAAGCCGGGGACCAACGTCTATACGGTGATGTTGATCCTGGCGTTCTGCTTTATCGTGACGGCGAGCATCATCCTGTCGCTGGAGCTGGCGAAGTTCGGCGACTACCCGTGGTGGAAGATTCCGGCCAGCGGCGGGTCGTAGGCGTCGAAGTGCCTGCGCTCGCTCGCTTTCCCTGCTGGACGCCATACAATGGAGGCAGGTCAATCGCCTTCATCGGGTGAGGGTTTGTATGGCGACCAACGACGTGGCCCTGAATGCACCTTCCGCGGATTCGAGCGACTGCACTCCGATTCCCTGCTCGAGTGTGCCTGCGGACGACGCGGAACTCACCATTCCCGATGCGCGGGATTTTCCGCTGTTGCAACTGGCCTACCAGACTTTCCTGCGGGATCTGCCCGAGCTGTTGCAAAAGTATCCGGATCAATTCGTGGCTTACGAGGGTGACGTGCAACTGGGAATTGCCGAGTCGCCGTGGGAATTGGAAACGCGAGTTGCCAAACTGCCACTCGGCACAGGGGCGGTATTCACGATCGCACCCGAAAGCGAAATCGACCAGGGCGCTGAAGCAGGACCGCTCTTTTAATCGAGTTCGCCCATGGGTCGCCGAATCCTGACCTCGTGGGCATACTCCTCGCACTTCAGGCGAGTCTGCTTTGGTGGCAATGACGCGATCATTCGCGCCGAGCAGCCGATGGTCTGGCTTGTCTTGACTCCGCCCGGCGTCCGTGTGATCTCCCCCGATAAGCAGCCCTGCTTTCCTGCCATCATGGATACTGGCTATGCTGGCCGGTTGCTCTTGAATGTCCGGCATATACCCGCCTGGAGCGGCTTGCAGACTTCGCAGCTTGTTCGGTCTTCGGTGTCGGAAACCGTGTTCGGTCAGACGCTGTCCAGGTATGAAGTCACCGCATGGTTGTTGCCAAGTGACCCGACCGTCGATCCAGAATCGGCCTATGCGCATCCTTTTGTGATGAAGATTGAGCACGGGGCGACGGTCATGGCACGCTCGGCTGCACCGCCGTGGAATCAGCGTCCCGAGATTCCTTTGATCGGACTCAGCGCGATGGCCGAAAATCACCTGGTCCTCACAATCGATGCGCGAGCGCGACAAATCGACTTGGAAACGAATCGCAAGTGGTAGTTGCTGGCTCCGTTGATTTGCGGTTTCAGCCGCCGTGAATCACGACCGTCTTCAGTTCCGTCATTTCTTGGACCGCGTAGTGCGGGCCTTCTTTGCCCAGGCCGCTTTCCTTCAGCCCGCCGTAGGGCATCAGGTCGGCTCGCCAGGCGGGGCCCCAGTTGATGTGCAGGTTGCCTGAATCGACCCGGCGGGCGAAGGCCAGCGCCGCGTCGATGTCCTGCGTGAAGATGCCCGCGGACAGGCCGTAGCGGGAATCGTTAGCCTGGGCGATCGCTTCATCGATGCTGGCCGCGGGCGCGACTCCGACTGCCGGGCCGAACAGCTCGTCGCGCGACATTCGCATCTCAGGCCGCACGTCGGCCAACAGCGTCGCCTGCATCAGGGTCCCCTGCCGCGAGCCGCCGGCGATGAGCCGGGCCCCTTGAGCGACCGCCTGATCGACCCACTGGCTCACGCGGGCCGCGTCGCGCTCGCGGATCATCGGGCCCAACTTGGTGCCCTCCTGGAGCGGGTCGCCGGCCGTCAGCGACGCGACGCGCGGCCCCAGCACGTCCAGGAGGTCGCGATACACGCGGTCGATCGCGATCACTCGCTGCGTCGAAATGCAAACCTGCCCCGCGTTGCCGTAGCCGCTGGCGATCGTCGCCTCGGCGACCTTGTTGAGGTCAGCGTCGGCCAGCACGATCAAGGGGCTGTTGCTCCCCAGCTCCATCGTCACCCGCTTGATGCCGGCGACGGCACAGATTTGCTGCCCCACTTCCACGCTGCCGGTGAAGCTGATCTTGCGAACCCGCGGATCGGAGCACAGCGCCTTGCCCAGCTCGCCCCCGCAGCCTGCCAGGCACGCGACTGCCAGCGGCGGCAGGCCCGCCTCCCGCGAGGTCTCGACGCGCTTGAGGGCCGATAGGGGCGTGTCGCTCGCCGGCTTGACGACGACCGCGTTGCCGGCTGCCAGAGCGGGGCCGACCTTGTGGCAGACCAGGTTGAGCGGGAAGTTGAACGGCGTGATCGCCACGACCACTCCGCACGGCACGCGGAGCGTGAAGCCGAGCTTGCCCGCGCCGCCCGGCGCGCCATCCAGCGGCAGCACTTCGCCCCCCAGCCGCTTCGCCTCCTCGGCCGATAGCTCCATCGTCTCGGCCGCCCGGCTCGCCTCGAACAGGCCCTCGGCCAGCGTCTTCCCTTCCTCCAGGCTGATCAACCGGCCGAGTTCCTGCCGGCGAGCGAGCATCGCGTCGGCGGCCCGGCGGAGAATCTGAAACCGCTCATAGCCCGGCAGCTTCCGCATGACTGCCGCCCCTTCCACCGCACCGGCGAGGGCCGCATCGAGATCGGCCGCCGTGGCCATCGGCACCGTATCAACGAGCGAGCCGTCGTAGGGATGACGAACCTCAAGCTTCGAAGGGCCATCGTGCCATTGGCCGGCAAAGTAGAGCAGCATGGGAGGAAGGTGTTAGGGTTCGAGGCTCGGGGTTCGGGGTAGTCTGGCTCCTGGGTTCCTGGTTCCTGGCTCCTGGCCCCAGCCCTTCTCTAAAAATCTTAAGTCCTTGCGCAGCCAACGGTTAGATGGCCTCGCCGTTAAAGTCGCTGACCAGACTAGTCACGCCCTCCGCGATAGTCCCAGCAGCCAGCCACCGAGGCTCGGCAAGTCTCTCCGATCCGCGTTCGCCAAGGAACCAGCCATGCAGAGCTATTTCGTTCAGTCCGGCCCGCTCAAGATCACGATCGTCGCCGAATCGGCCTACGCCGCCGCTCTGGAAGCGGTCCGCTGGTGGGACGGCGGCCAGTCGCCCGCCGACCGCGAGGCCGACCACCGCGCCAACCTGGAGGCCGTGATCGAAGTTCGCGCCAGCCGGGCCAGCCGGCCATCGCGGCTCTTCCCGACGTTCAACCTGCTGGCACGCGCGGCAGGCGAAAGCCCGGCCCGGGCCTGGGAACGCGTGCTCCGCGAGAAAGTGGGCCAGGTGAACTGAGCCCTCAGTCAGGCAGCAGCAATTGATCTCCCAGAATTCGACAGAAGCCACGGATGAAACACGGATTGTCTCAGATGAATCCTGTCCGTGTTTCATCCGAGTTTCATCCGTGGCTACCCCACTCCTTACGAAAGAGTTTCCTCCGATGCCCAAGTTCTACGTTCAATCCGGCAATCTTCAGCTCGTGACCACCGCCACCGACCCGCGAGCCGCGGCGATCTGGGCCGTCCACCCGGCACTTTCCGCATCGCTCCCGTTTCTCAGCGACACCCACCCGGCCCAGACGCCCCGCGCCAGTCCCCGCGCGAGTCTTCCCCAGCCGCAGCTCGGCGAAACGCTCGACGTGCACGAGCAGGGCTTCGGCCGCCCCGATAACCTGGCCTTCGAGACGCTTCCCATCGTCACCGAGTGGACGCAGCTCCTAACGGCAGTCGATCGCCTCCAGAAACGTCTGGCGGCGAATTAACCCACGGGTCCAGCGCGGTTGAACAACCGGGGCCGGCCAAAATCCAGCTCCCGAAGCTGGGCGAAAGCCCCTGCATCACCGCTCTCGGCGCCGAACCTTACCGACCGTGGCTGGTGCGGCAGTTACTCGCATTTCAGACGCTGACCGCCGGGGCCTTCAGTTCCGCCCAGCGTCGCTCCAGCGATGCCGCGGGAATCACACTGCTTCGTTCGACGATTCGACGCAGGGCGAACTCGGCAAAGGCGTCTGGCGAAAGGGGCCTGGCAAAATAGAAGCCCTGGCCGAAATGGCACCCGAGCTCGCGAAGGATCATGACTGTGGACTCGCGCTCCACGCCCTCAGCGACGAGCGCCAGGCCCAAGTTGTTGGTGAGGATGGCCAGGGCATGGACCAGGGCCGCCGTCTGCTTGCTGGTCTCGATGTCGATCAAGAGCGAACGGTCGATTTTCAACACGTCGGCAGGAAACTCGTGCAGCGACGCGAACGACGAACAACCAGTGCCGAAATCATCAATGGCCAGCGAAAAGCCCAGGCCCTTGATGGCGTTCATCGTGGCAATCGCCGTCGGAACATCGCTCGCAAATGTATCCTCCGTGATTTCGAGTTGAATCCGGCATGGGGGCAGTCCGGCGTTCTCGGCCGCGTCGTGGACCTGCTCGGCCAGGTCGCTTTGCGCGAACTGCTTGCGCGAGAGGTTAATGCTGATCGTGGGCGGCGCGGCCGGCCCCAGCCACTGGACCCACTCCGCCATCTGCCGCGTGGCTTCCTTCAGAACCCAGCGCCCGATGTGCAGGATCAGGTCGGATTCCTCGGCGATGGGAATGAACTCCGCGGGCGAGATGAACCCCTGCGCCGGGTGCAACCAGCGGAGCAATGCCTCGACGCTCTTCAGGCAGCCGGTCTCGAGCGACACGATCGGCTGATAGGCGAGCGAGAACTGCTCGCCTTCAATTGCCCGGCGCAGCTCGTTCTCAAGCAAATGACGCCTTTGGACCCGATTGCGCATTTCCTCGTCGAACACCGCATAGCGGGCCTTGCCGGCGCGTTTCGCTTCGTACATCGCCGTGTCGGCGTCGCGGATCAGGTCTTCGGCTCGTTCATAATCGCCCTGCGCCACCACGATCCCGATGCTGGCCGTGGAGAAAACTTCGTGCGGGCCCAGGCGATACGGCCGCGCCAGCGCCGCCAGCAGCCGATCGGCCGCTGCGAGCGCGTCCTCGGCCTGGCGGATCGGCTCAAGCAGAACGACAAACTCGTCGCCGCCCATCCGCGCCGCGGAGGTCCCCGACTCCGACCGGCTCAAGGAATCGGCACACCGCAGCTCTTTGGTCAGCCGGGCGGCGATTTCGCACAGCAGGGCGTCGCCGACATCGTGCCCCAGGCCATCGTTGATGAGCTTGAACCGGTCGCAATCGAGAAACATCAGGGAAAACAGCCCGCCCGAGCGGCGGGCCCGGGCAAGGGCCTGCTGCACCCGGTCGAGGAGCAGCGTCCGGTTGGGCAAGCCCGTCAGCCTGTCGTACATCGCGGCCCTGGCCAGCTCTTTCTCGGCTTGCTTGCGATCGGTAAGGTCGCGGATCGTGGCGGTGAAACAGATCGACCCACGGAGTGGGTTGGCGACAATCGCCACCTCGACGGGAAACTCCTCGCCGCTCGCACGCAGGGCCGGCATTTCGACGCGTTTGCCCAGGATGGGCCCTTTGCCGCTCTCGAGATAGTGTGCCAGTCCGCGGCAATACGCCTCGCGCAAGCGCTCCGGCACAATCAATCCGGCGAGGTCCTTGCCGATCGCGTGAGAAGCTCTGAATCCGAAGGTGGCCTCGGCTGCCGCGTTGAAGGCGAGGATCTTGCCGCGGGAGTCGATGGTGATGATCGAGTCGAGTGCCGTCTCCTGGATCGCGGTGGCCAGTTCGCGTGACTCGCGCAGGTCGATCGCGGCTTGCAATCGCTTGAGCGACGATTGTTTCAGGTCGTCCGCGCGGCGGGCGGAGTTCTGGACGGCCAGGTTGAAGGCGCTCGCCACGCGGCGCATCTCGGCGCTGCCGCCCTCGTGCAAGCGCTGGCTCAAGTCGCCCTTGGCCACGCGCTCCAGCGCCAGCATCAGGTCATCGAGAATTCCCAGGCACTGTGCGACCAATCGCCAAGCCAGCGCCAGGCTCAGCACCAGGACGGCGAGCGTCGCGCCGGCCACGCCAGCGCTGCGCCAGATCGCAGCCGAGGCAAACGCGTCCAGCGCCATCCAGGCCACCGCGCCGGTCCCGATCAGCAGGGCCGCGCCGAGCAGGATCCATTGACCGCGGAGGCTCAGCGCGCGCACTTCGCCGTGACGAATCGCGCTTTCCGGTCTTTGACCGTTCATCAAGCCGTTCTCCGCTAGCGGAGGCGCGCGTAGAGCCTCCCGGTTCCAACCGCGGACGGCGCGCCCCCCCGCTACAATAGCCTAGGTCGTTGCCCGCAATTCTGCGGGGGGCGATTGTGCACAGTTTGCCGATCTTTCGGGTCCCCGACGTGGCGGGCATCGCGGTTCCCCATTCGCATCGCTTCGACGTTAGGGTCGGATTCTAACCGCAGTTTCCTGAACCTGCCGCAGTTTCCCAATCAGCCGCACTTGACAGGAAAAATCTGGACGCCTGGGAAATAATCGGGCGGTTTGGCGCATCTATACAGTAGAGGTCATTTGTTTCCAGGCAGTGGTCACTTGTCATTCGTTCGGAAGCTTAACGTGAATAACCTGCATGGCAGTCGGCTGAAGGTGCATAGCCGCAAGTCTTTTCAGGTAAATGACTTAGGTGTTGAATTCGGGCGAAAATCTGCCAGCGAAAAATTCACGACTATGCAGATTAAGCGGTTCAGAGTTCAGGAATGGCAAGGCAGCGGCGAGGATGTTGCAGGTGGTGTTGGCGCGGATCGACTCATACGGGTCATATTATTAGTCGGGTATCAGTCACCCAGACGCGTCGGAAAGTATTGGCAGGCAAGCAGTTAGGAATATTAGCGGGCCAAACAGGTAGCGAAGAAAAACGTCCGCTAATATGAGGCGGGCCACCGTCAACGGCAAACCCGCGCAGGTCCACCTCACAACTCTCGACCGCCTTCAGTGCATATCCTGCATAACGGTCGGCTGAAGATGAATAGTCGCAAGTCGTGTCACGATTATGACTTATGTGCACGAAACGTGCGGAAATCGGCCGCGGAAAATTTCGCGGCTATGCAGCATAACGCGTCGGACGCTCGGGATTGCGGCAGGCCGAGGAGTTCGCAAAGTGGCCAAGACAAGCGGAAATTCGAGCAAGCAGCCCGAGCTGGGGAAGGAGGCCCAGTCGGTCGTGGCAATGCTGAAGCGAGCTGGCAAGGAAAGTGTTCGCGACGGCATGGCACGGTACGCGATTCCAGCGGACAAGGCATTTGGCGTATCGGTGGGCGATTTGCAAAAAATGGCCAAGCGGCTGCGTAATACAGATGCAACCAAAAATCACGAACTGGCTGCCGGGCTGTGGGAGACCGGTTGGTACGAGGCACGCATGTTGGCGTGCTACGTCGATGATCCCGCGTGCGTTAGGCCCGCGCAGATGGACCGTTGGTGCGGGGATTTTGACAACTGGGCGATCTGCGACACGGCGTGCTTTGCCCTGTTCGATCGCACGCCGCACGCCTGGCGAAAGGCAAATGCGTGGTCGAGGCGGCAGGGGGAGTTCGCCAGGCGGGCGGCGTTTGCCCTGCTGTGGGGTCTCACTGTGCATGACAAAGAGGCCAGCGACGAGCCGTTTGCCGAGGGACTGGTCCTCATCGAGCGAGCGGCCACCGACGAGCGGCACTTCGTCAAAAAGGCGGTGAACATGGCCCTGCGGGCGATCGGCAAACGGAGCCCCGCGCTGAACGCAGCCGCCGTGGCGGTGGCCCAGCGACTGGCAGTCGCAACCGAGGCCGCGCCGCGGTGGGTGGGCAAGGACGCGCTCCGCGAGCTCACCAGTCCTTCAGTAACGAAGCGGCTTGCGGCGCGACGTTGACTTCCCGCGGGATTCGCTGTTTGCGACAGTGCCCACTGGCATGGCGTTTGCCAAATAGGGACAGTACCCTGGCGGTCGCTCGGCGAGTCCACGGAAAATGCTGGGAATACGATGGCGGATTTCGACTTGCGGCAACTGCGGCTGGAAGCGGGTTCGCGCATTGACCGCAGGCGCGGCACGGACTGCCCAGGCACTAGGCAGTTGGTTCGCATCTCGTCCAGGTGGGGACATGACTTTTCAGGCCGCGGCAGCAATCGGCGAAATCTCGCAGCAGGGGAGCCTGCTTGATTCGCCATACGAGCTGGGCGCGGCCTACGACGAAATGTTCGACCGCGAGCTCGCCCCGCGGGCTCATTACCGCCGGCTCTTCGACCGCCTGAAGCACCTCTCGTCCGACGAATTCCGCCAGCGGAAAACGATGTCGGACCTGTCGATGCGGCGCGACGGCGTCGGCTTCACGGTCTATCGGGCGGAGGAGGGGATCGAGCGCGTCTGGCCGATGGACCCGGTGCCGCGGATCATTCCCGCCAAGGAGTGGCAGCAGATCGAGTCGGGGCTGGTGCAGCGGCTGACCGCGCTGAACATGTTTCTCCAGGACGTCTATCACGAGCAGCACATCCTTCGCGACCGCGTCATCGATCCGCAGCTCATCTTCGGCGGGGCGTTTTATCGTCGCGAGTTCAAAGGGGCGGCCGTCCCCAAGAACATCTACATCCACATTTGCGGCACCGACCTGATCCGCGACGCCGACGGTCGCTACCTGGTGCTGGAGGACAACGGCCGCACGCCGTCGGGCGTGAGCTACATGCTCACCAACCGCCGCGTCCTCAAGCGGGTCTTCCCGTTTTTGTTTCACGCTTACGACGTCCGTTCGACCGACGAATACCCGGCCGCGCTGCTCGACGTGCTCAAGTACATCGCCCCGGCTTCGGCCGCCGATCCGGCCGTGGTGCTCCTCAGCCCGGGCATGTTCAACTCGGCCTATTTCGAGCACAGCTATCTGGCCCAGCGGATGGGCATTGAACTGGTCGAGGGGCGCGATCTGTTCGTCGATCAGAACCGCGTCTTCATGCGCACGACGCGCGGCCCCAAGAAGGTCGATACGATCTATCGCCGGATCGACGACGATTTTCTCGACCCGCTCACGTTCCGCCCCGACAGCACGCTCGGCGTGCCCGGCCTGGTGAACGCTCATCGGGCCGGCAACGTCGCCCTGGCCAACAGCATCGGCACCGGCATCGCCGACGATAAGGGGGTCTATCCGCTCGTGCCGGACATGATCCGCTATTACCTCAAGCAGGACCCGATTCTGCCAAACGTCGAGACTTTTCGCCCGGTGATTCCGGCCCACATGAGCCACGTGCTGGAGAACATCGAGAAGCTCGTCGTCAAGAAGGTCAACGAATCGGGCGGCTATGGCATGCTCGTCGGCCCCGCTTCGACCAAGGAGCAGCAGGACGTGTTCCGCGAGCTGGTGCGGGCCAACCCGCGCGACTACATCGCCCAGCCGACGATCCAGCTATCGACCCATCCGACGTTCGTCGATGGCCGCTTGGAAGGGCGGCACGTCGATTTGCGGCCGTTCGTGCTGTGCGGCGAGAAGATCACGGTGGTGCCGGGCGGCCTGACGCGCGTTGCTCTGCCCAAAGGAAGTCTCGTCGTGAACAGCTCGCAAGGAGGCGGCAGCAAGGATACCTGGGTACTCGGCACCGACGACTGAGTGTCAAAGCACCAAAAACTAAAGAACCAAGTACCAAAGAACCAAGTACCAACTGACAACTGACCAACCGCTTGCCACTGCCAAGATGTAGCCAATGTTAAGCCGTGTCGCCGACGCGCTGTTTTGGATGAGCCGCTATCTGGAGCGGGCCGAGCAGGTCGCGCGCCTCCTGGACGTGAGCTTCCACGTCGAGCTCGACCTGCACGGCATTCTCGGCGGGCCGCACGAGCTGCAGTGGAGCGCGATCCTGTTCACGCTTCAGCATCCGCCGATCACGCCCGCCGAGGGCGAGACGCTGCCCGCCGCGATCACCCGCCGGCTGACGTTCGACCTCGAAAACCCGACCAGCATCATGACCTGCGTCAACCGGGCCCGGAACAACGCCCGCAGCGTGCGCGGGTCAATCAGCTCCGACATGTGGCGCGAGCTGAACAAGCTTTATTGGCAGCTTTCCGATCCGGCCTTTCGCCGCGACGTGGCCAACTCGCCGCACGACCTCTTTCAGACCGTGCAGACCGGCAGCCAGTTGTTTCAGGGCCTGTGCGACGGGACGCTGGCCCACGACGAAGGATGGCAGTTCATTCAGCTCGGCAAATACTTGGAGCGGGCCGAGAAGACGCTGCGGCTCTTGGACGTCAAGCATCGCTCGCTTTCGGAGTTGTCCAGCAACGCCGCCGATCTGTCGCTGGCGAACCTTCAGTGGAGCGCCGTGCTGCAAAGCTGCCTGGCCTATGAGTCCTATCAGCGGCTCTATATCAGCCGCGTCGAGCCCGAGGGAGTGATCGAGTTTTTGCTCACCAATCCTGAGTTTCCGCATTCGGTCCGGTTCTGTCTGGAACGGGCCGCCGCAGCCCTGGCCGAGATCAGCGGCCAGCCGCTCGATCGGTGCGACAGCCCCTCGGCGCGGCTGCTTGGG
>Ga0180085_1000120_pt1 | contig 25301 bp, 15 predicted proteins | sample EasRiv730_16_10D_FD_123013 | JGI IMG/M metagenome (GOLD analysis project Ga0180085, IMG submission 123013) | Soil microbial communities from meander-bound floodplain in the East River, Colorado, USA - East River metaG ERMLT730_16_10D | ecosystem: Environmental > Terrestrial > Soil > Floodplain ... | reverse complement strand
TTGCCGACACGCGCTGGCCTCGCGTCCCACGCCGACCGCCCAGTGAAACAGCCAGCGCCGCGAGGCCGAGGCGCGGGACGCGCTGGTCAGCACGCGATCGTAGATCTTCTCGTAGACGCGCGGCACGCTGGCGATGAAGTGCGGGCGTACGGCCTGCAGATCCCCCGCGACCGTCGAGACATCCTCGGCGAACGTCGTGGTCAGCGCAGCTCGGACGCAGCAGTAGATCATCAGCCGAGCGAACACGTGCGCCAGGGGCAGAAACAGCAGCGTTTCGAAGTGTGCGGAAAAATCGAGCGATTGCCCGGCCGACCAGCTCGCGAACACCAGGTTGCCGTGCGTGATCATCGCGCCCTTGGGGACGCCGGTCGTGCCCGAGGTGTAGACGAGCGAGGCCAGGTCGTCCGGGCCCAGCTCCGCGCCGCGGCGGACCCGCTCGGCCTCGGGAGTCGTTGCGCCCAGGCGCAGGAACGCGCCCCAGTCGAGCACCCCGGCCGCGGGGTCCGCCGGGCCGTCGACGATCACGACGTGCCGCAGCCGCGGCAGGTCGCGGCGCACCTGGCGGATCTTCTCCAGCTGCTCGGCATTCTCGACGATGACGACCTCGGCATCCGCGTGGTTCACGATGTAGGCGCAGTCGGCGGCGAGGTTCGACGGATAGATGCCGACCGTCACCCCGCCGCAGCTCACCGTGGCGAAGTCGCACAACACCCATTCGAGCCGGGTCCGGCCGAGGATGCACACCCGATCGCCGCGCCGGACTCCGATGGCGATCAGGCTGCGGGCGACCCCCCGGATCGCGTCGAGCGCCTCGGCCCAGGTCAGCTCCACCCATCGCCCGTCCTGCTTGTGACGGAATGCGGGCTGGGACGCGTGCCCCGACGCGGCCTCCTCGATCAGCCGATAGAGCGAGCCGCTCTGCATCTCGTGGTGCCAAGCTAGCGCCGTTGGCTCGCGCTTGGCAACTGCGGGAGGGCCGCTACAATCGGGGCCGGAGGGCCGTCCCATTCGACAGCATGTCCACGAGATCGTCGTCGAGACGCGCGGATCCGGACTCTACGAGGTCACGCGCGAGGTCGCCTCGCGCGTCGCCGCGAGCGCGATCCGGCAGGGCCTGCTCACGCTTCACGTGCTCCACACGTCGGCCTCGCTCGTGATCCAGGAGAACGCCGACCCCGACGTGCGCGCCGATCTCGAGCGGTTCTTCGCGCGCCTCGTGCCGCGCGGCGACCCGATCTTTCGCCACACCGTCGAGGGGCCGGACGACATGCCGGCGCACGTGCGGAGCGCGCTGACCGCGACCACCCTGTCGCTGCCGATCGTCGGCGGAGCCCCGGCCCTGGGCACCTGGCAAGGCGTGTACCTGTGGGAGCATCGGGACGCCCCGCACCGGCGGCGCATCGCGGCCCACGTGCTCGGGGAGTAGCGGCTCCGGGCGTCAGTAGCCGTCCCGCCCGCGTGCCGCGACGGCCGGACCGCGGTGCAGGCGGAACAGCAAGAAAAAGTAGGCCACGGCCAGCGGAAACCCGATCGAGGCCCAGCCCAGCGCCGTGCGCAGTCCCGCGACGGGGGTGCTCGAGCCGAGCGCGGTCAGCGAGAGCGACGGATCGCGGGTCGAGGGCAGCAGGACCGGGAACATGGTCACCGCCGTCGCGGCGAGCAGCCCGGCCAGAAACGCGCACGAGCCGAGGAACGCGGCGAGAGGCCGGCCGCGGCGCAGCCCGGCGAAGAGCGCGATCAACCCCGCGGCGAGCGTGACCAGGGCGAGCCAGGCCAGTGGGCGCGAGGCGAACGCGGAGAAGTAGGTCGGCCGGACGCGGACCGTGGCCCCGGTCACCGCGGGCCACAGCACGAGCAGGCCCAGGCCGAGGCGCCGTGCGATCGTGCGGCTGCGCTGCCCCACCGCTCCCTCGGTCTTCCACGACAGGTAGGCCGCGCCGTGGGTCAAGAGCGCGAGCAGGGCGAAGAGACCGACGAGCACGGTGTACCAGTCGAGGATCCCGACCGGCTCGTGTGGGCGGAAGTCGGTGAAGAGCGAAAGCGCGAACCAGCCGTCGGCCGAGAGCGGAACGCCGCGCACGACGTTGCCCAGCGCGACGCCGAACAGGAGCGCCAAGATGCCGCTCGCCACGGAGAACGCGGCGTCCCACGCGGCACGCCACAGGCCATCCTCGACGTGGCTGCGGAACTCGATCGCGATCCCGCGCACGACGAGGCACCACAGCACCAGAAAGATCGCGAAATAGAACCCGGATAGCCCCGCGGCCAGCACGGCGGGGAAGGCGACGAACAGCACGCCGCCCGTGACGAGGAGCCACACCTCGTTCCCGTCCCAGAACGGCCCGATGGCGGCGAGGACCTGCCGGCGCTCCTCGTCCGTGCGTGCGACGACGAGGTGCAGCGCGCCCGCCCCCAAATCGAAGCCATCCAGCACGACGTAGGCCGTCACGCAGGCCGCGAGGATGGCGAACCACAGCTCAACCATGCGGCGCCTCGCTCGGACCGTGTCCGATCTCCCGCACGATGAGGAACAGGAACAGCAGCCCGAGCACGAAATACAGCCCGGCGAATCCGATCAGCGTGAACAGCGCGGTGCCGGCGTGCACGTTCGCGCTCGAGCCTTCGGCCGTGCGGAAGAGGCCGTAGACGAGCCAGGGCTGACGCCCCAGCTCGGCGGTCATCCATCCCGCAGTGTTGGCGATGTAGGGAAACGGGAAGGCGAGCGCGAGGACCCACAGCATGGGCCCGCTGCGCTCGAGTCGCCCGCGCCATGACAGGACGTTCGCCAGAACGAGGATCGCGATGAACAGCGTGCCCAGGCCGACCATGATGTGAAAGGCGTAGTACAAGAGCTCGATGTTGTCGGGCCAGGTATCCTCGGGGAACTCGTCCAGCCCGCGCACCTCGCTGTGGAACGTGCCGTACGCGAGAAAGCTCAGCATGCCCGGGATCGCGATCGGGTTGTCGAGCCGCCGCTCCCGCACGTTGGGCTGGCCGATCATGGCGATCGCGGCCCGCGGGCCGCTTTCGAAGCGCCCTTCCATCGCGGCGAGCGCAACCGGCTGGTAGCGGGCCACGAGCTTGGCCTGGATGTCGCCGGTCGGGAAGGCCACGAGGAGGCTCGCGACCAGCCCGACCGGGAGCGCGATGCGCAGGAACAGGCGCGCGGAATCAGCGTGGCGACCCTGCAGCAAGTAGAACGATCCCACCGCCGCCACGACGAACGAGGCGGTGACCACAGCTCCGAGCATCGTGTGCGCGTACTGCGCCAGGGCCCAGGGATTCAACACGAAGGCCCAGAAGTCGGCCAGGCGCAGCACACCGTCCTCGGTCAGCGCATGGCCGACGGGATGCTGCAGGAAGGCGTTCGTCGCCACAATGAAGTAGCCCGACAGCCAGCTTCCCGCGAACAGCGCGAGCGCCGCGAAAAAGTGGCCCACGCGACCGAGCCGGCGCTCGCCCCAGACGAGCAGGCCGAGGAAGCTCGACTCGAGGAAGAACGCGAACACGCCTTCCATGGCCAGCGTTTGGCCCACGACACCGCCCGCGAAGCGCGAGAAGCGAGCCCAGTTCGTGCCGAACTGGAACTCCATCGGGATGCCGGTCACGACGCCCACGGCGAAGTTGATGCCGAAGATCCGGATCCAGAACCGCGCCGCGTCGTCCCAGCGCCGGTCGCCGGTGCGCAGGCCGATCGCCTTCATCAGGACGATCAGCAGCGCGAGCCCCATCGTGAGCTGCGGGAACAGGTAGTGATAGACGATGGTGAACGCGAACTGCAGGCGATGCCAGAAGAGCGCGTCTCCAGCGTCCACGGACGGGAGTATAGGATAGGCCGGGCTGCGCGCCGACTTTCCCAAGGCCGCGGCGGAGCTCGACGCGCTGCGGGCCGAAGAAGACGCGCACCGGCACCGGCTGATCGACTTGTTTCGCCTGCGCTTCGGCGAGGAGATTCCGCTGCTGCGCCGGCAGGACGTGCGTGGCTTCGTGCGTCGCGACGCGTGGTCGGCGCTGCGCACGAAGTCGGTCGAGGATGTACGCCGGCGCGTCGCGCTGATGGAGCTCGAGACACAGCGGTTCTACGTTCGTGCCGCCGAGGAGTCGACCGACGCCGAGGTGCGCCAGCTACTCGGCGACCTCGCCGCCGAGGAGCGCACCCACGACGTGCGCTCGGCCGAGCTGCATCCGAGCCGCCAGCCCACAGCCGAGCGCGAAGACGAAGCGCGCACCGCGCGCCGCCTGTTCGTGCTCCAGGTCGTGCAGCCCGGGTTGGCCGGCCTGATGGACGGCTCGGTGTCCACGCTCGCGCCGCTCTTCGCCGCGGCCTATGCGACGCGCAATACGCGGGACGCGCTGCTCGTCGGCCTCGCCGCTTCGGTCGGGGCCGGGATCAGCATGGGCTTCGCCGAGGCGCTGTCGGACGACGGCAGCCTCACCGGCCGCGGTCGCCCCGTGCTGCGCGGCGTCGTGTGTGGCGTGATGACGTTCGTCGGCGGCCTGGGCCACGCGCTGCCGTTCCTGATCGCCGACTTCTGGACCGCGATGGTGCTGGCCAGCCTGATCGTGCTGTTCGAGCTACTGGCGATCGCGTGGATCCGCAATCGCTACATGGACACGCCGTTCCTCGCGGCGGCGTTCCAGGTCGTCGTCGGCGGGGTCCTGGTGTTTCTGTCGGGGATCTGGATCGGGAGCCACTAGCTTGGCTGCTTCAAGGGCAGGTCCGACCCGGACGCTCGGCACCGTCCGTTCCCTGGCCGAGCGAGCCGTCGCCCGCCGGGCAGTCGTTCTGAGCGCGGACCAGGTAGTACTGGACCAGATCGAGGCCCGGTACCGTCGTCTCCGCAGCCGCGAGGTCCGAGCCGTCTGATTCGATGCAAGTCGCCGCGGCGACGAAGTCGGAGCGGCTCGGCGAGCGCAGCGCGTCGTACACGAGCGTCGTCGCTCCCGGACCGCCGGGGATGCTCCAGGCCAGTGTGTTGCGATTCGGGAACGCGAGTCCCGGTACTTCGCCGGGCCTCGCCCAAACGGCCGGATTGGCGTCGTCGCAATCGTAGGTCGGCTCACCCGTGCAGCGGCCGTCGTGGTCGCCGTCGAACCCTGTGCAGCCGAGACACGCGCCACCCCAGGCCGCGTCGTTGTAGTTCGTGCGCTGGCAGCCCGAGAAATCGCAGAACATGTGGATCGCGCGCACGCCGGCGCTCGTCAGCTCCGCAAGCTGAGTCGCGGTCACGCCGGGGTCGAGCGCGGGCTCGAACAGGAAGTGCTCGGCGAAGTTGTGGTGCTCGGGACGATAGCTCTGCGCGTGCTCCCCGGTCAGCGTGAGCGGGGTCGAGGTCAGGCCGGTGATCCGCGTGTCGACGAACCGCGAGAGCGGCGCGGTGTACCCCGCGACCACCGGGAGAGGCGGAGGCCAGTAGAAGCGCGTGGTGATCGACGCGCCACCCGGCTCGTCGAGCACCCGCTGCTGCAGCAGGTCACCGGCCATGGGCGCGAGGCACGGGCAGACGCGCCCGAAGTCGGTCGTGGTCAGGATCGGTCCGGTCCAATCGAGGCTCGGGACCGCTTGGCTGTAGCTCACTTCGAGGTCGAGGCAGCCGTTGTGCGGATCGTAGGCCGGCCACCCGAAGTCGCCGAGCACGAGAATCGGGCTCGCCGAGGGGGCGACGAGCGTCGGTACGTTCGTGGTCGCCAGCGTGTGGACGCGCGGGTTCTGGAGGCTCGCGAAGCTCCAACCGTCCGTGGCAGTCCCCGACGCGAAGCCGTGCGTCGCCGCCGGCCACTGCGGCAGCGGGCCGGACTGCTCGTAGAGCTGGCAGCTCTCGGCGTACTCGAGCGATGCGTCGGCGAAGAAGCTCTGTTGCAGGTTCATCTGCGTCAACCAGAGGTTCTCGGTGTTCAGGGTCCAGCGCGACTTCAGGCGATGGACGGCGAAGATGTTCGACGCCTCGCCCTGGAACAGGCAGTAGGTTGCCGGCTCGTTGACCAGGAACGGGGTGACGCTCGGCGTGTCGCTGGCTTGGGGCACGCGCCGCACCTGGTCCACGGACAGCTCGCCGCCCGGGGCGAGCTTCTTGTACTCGAAGTCGAGGGTGAACGTGCCGAGGCCGCTCTCGATCGCGTACTGCTGGGCCACGAGCACGAGCAGGTTCGTCAGGTCCGCGTAGTCGTCGGGAAAGGTCAGAACCGTGGCGCCGAGCGGCAGCAAGTTCGAATGCCGGATCACCGTCGGGAAGACCGAGCCGCCTCCCGACGGGACGTAGACGTCGACCTCCTCCGGAATGGCGCCGGGCTCGGGATTCGTCACCGAGCTGGCACCGGTCTGCGTGACCAAGTAGACATCGCGCGTGGACCCGACCTGTTCGAGCAAGCCCACACCGTTGGCCAGCTCGATCTCGTCGGGGAACGAGTGGTGAACGAGCAGCGCCATGCCCACCTGCGTTTCGTCGACCCCGTAGCGTAGTCGCTCGAGGCAGGCGTTGAGGTTGTAGAAGCTGGCGAAGACGCGCCGGATCGCGCGGAACACCCCGCGCTCGTTCGATTCGGAGGAGTCGCAGAGACTCGGACCGGAGGAGTTGCCATCCAGGTCGTCGGCCAGGCACCCACTGTAGCTGTCGTAGAGGCCGGCCCCGGTGAACTGCTCGGCGTCCTCAACGTTGGTCGAGCTGCGAAAGCGCAGGTTGCTCAACGGGTCGAAGCCGTACTGCGGATCCTGGAGCGTGGAGATCACTGCGCTCTGCAGCGCCGGCGCGAACGTGGTCTGGCCCGTGTCCCGGATCAGGTCCTCGATCCCGGTGAGCGTCGCGGCGAGGTCCGACATGTCGGGCGGCCAGACGAACGGCGCGAGGCGCAGTGCGATCTCCGCGCGCAGGCTCCGTCCGTTGCCGAGCACCTGGTTCAGGAACGCGTTCCACAGATCGAACGAGAACGCCGTGGCCACGGGCGAGCTGGCCGGGATCGCGCGTCGGATCGTGCCGAAGTTCGCAGCCTTGCCGCCGAAATGGCGGACACTCGCCAGCGTGAGCGTCCCTGCGTTCGCGCTGTACGCGCCGAAGGGCTGCATGACCGCGATGGCGAGCGGCGGCGGCTGCTTCAACGCCAGGATCTGCTGCACGGTACCGGGGTCGAGCTGGGTTTCGACATCGACGAGCCGCACGCGACAGGCGCCGTAGATGTCGTCCGCGCGCAGCACGACCCGGCGTCCGACGAGACTCTGGGCGCGGGCGGCGTCGGCGGCGAGCGCCAGGTGCACGAACGGGAGCCGGAACGTCTGGGCCAGGATCGCGACGTGCGAGTTCGGCGTGGCGGGCGCGAGCGAGATCACGCCGGCCACGGCGGGAATCTCCGTCGGTATGCCGTCCGTGAGCAGCACGTCCTCCGGCGCGAGCGTCCCGGCGAGGTAGGCCGCATCGATCTGGTCCGCCGGGACGTACTCGAGCCGCCCGAGAGCCCAGCCGAAGGAGTAGCAGACGTTGTCGTCGGACCAGCGCGCCGTGGAGCTGATGGCGATCCCCTCCGCGGCGAAGTACGCAGCGTTCTGCTCGGCCGCAGCCTGCTGCTCGAAGCTCGGGAAGTACAGTGCCTGCACCTCGGGCCCGGCGAGCACGCGGGAGCGAACCAGGTAGAACAGATCGCGCACGAGCGTCGCCGGGTAGGGATCCTGCCGGACGAACTGGATCCCGTACTCGGCATAGACCGAATTGCCGCCGACGAGCGGCGGAAGGATCACCGCCCCGAGGATCGCCTGCTGACCCTGTTCGTACAGGGTGACCTGGTCGAACTGCGCGGGAGTCATGCCCTGGAACTGCAGTAGCTCGTTCACCGCGAAGTCGTAGTGGAACGGATAGAGGTTGCTGTCCTGGAAGTACACCGTGTTCAGGTCGCTCGTCAGGATCGCGAACTTGATCCAGCCGGAGGCCGAGTTCGTGCTCGCGACGGCGTACGGCTCGCCCGGGAAGGTGATCTGGAGCTTGGGCGCGGCCTCGAGCGGAGACCGGGCGGCGCACATCAGCACCACACCGGCGAGGCCGGCGCGCCATGTCTCGTGCCGCAGCCGTTGCGCCATCGGTTTCGGCCGTGGAGAGGGTCACTATACGTCCGAAGGCACATGGCATCAACGGAGCGAGCTACTGGCGATCGCGTGGACCGCAATCGCTACATGGACACGCCGTTTCTGGCAGCGGCGTTCCAGGTCGTCGTCGGCGGGGTCCTGGTGTTATCAGGGCGCCCGTTTCACCGCTAGCGTTGCCTCGAGGGCGGGAAGCTGAGCGACGTCCTTGGGACGCATGAGACTCCGCTTGCTCACGATCACACGCTCGAGCGGAAGCACCTCCAACTGGACGCCTTCGAGCTCATGCGTCAGACGTGACGCATACTCGACGTCGAACCGATCGAGACCGTGCGCCGTGAGCACGACGTCGATTCGATCGAGCCCGGCACCGCCGAAGCCGGGAGGTTGCGATCCAAAGCCCGAGATCCAGAACCCGCCGGCATCCACCGCGGCGTCGCGAATACGCTCATCGTCGAGACGCTCAAACCAGATGCCGATGTCCTGCGTCGCGACCGGGGCGCCCTCGAGAACGGCGGCCCCCATTCCGACGACCAGGAATCGGACGCCGCGGCGCCGGAGGGCCTCGAACAGCGCCCGTTCAGCGGGCGTAAGTGCGAAGCTTTCCACGCTCGAGGCCACGACGGAGACGCTCGGCGGAGGACAACTCGAGACACCTCAGGGCGTGGTAGAGATCTCCCGGGTCGAGGTCCGGGTGGCTCAGCGCAATCGCCTGCGCCCGGCGCCGGAGCGCCTCGGCGTGAAGGGCCCACGCGCGTTGCTCCTCGGAGAGTCGATCCCACTCGATGGGTGCTTCGGACATATGCGTGAAGATACAGCCTTCCCCTACGGTGGTCCAGATGCGCGCTCTCGGCGTTCTGTTGCGAACGAGAGAGCCAATCCTCCGGGGTGCTTTGCGTGATCGTGGCCTGCAGAGTCATGGTCCGTCGTAGGTTGCAGCCAGCACTGTACCGTCAATGGGAGAGCCACCGAAAAGCCAGGGTTGGAGCGGTACACCCACGGATGGAGTGTCGCGTTACCGAGCGCATCAGCCTTGGACGAGACTGAGCCCCGCCGAAAGGAACCTGCCGAAGTCACGGACGTTGGCTGTCGCCAGCGTCGCCGAACAGCGGATCGCGGTTCCGGCGACCATGCAGTCGGCCAGCGATCCTCTGCGGCGACCCGTCCTGTTGAAGAGCGAGGCCGCCAGGGTCGCATCCTCCGCGGTGAACGGCACCCGTTCCTCCACGACCGCCGTCGCGAGATCGACGTCGTTCCCGTGTACAGGACCACACAGGAACTCGGCCCCCACGATCGCGCTGGCGCCGACCGTCTTCCCTGCACCGAGCCAACTGCGGAGCTTGCGATCTTCGTCGGAGCCGTTGACCAGCGCCCGGATCAGGAAGCTCGTGTCGAGGTGGATCATCGGCCGCTTTCGCCGCGGGACGAGGAGGCCTTGCGCTCCGCCCTGGCCTTGGCGACCCAGCTGCGGGCCTTGCTGGGATCCAGCCCCACAGAGCGCTGAAGCGCGTCCAGGGCTCGAAGCGCGGACCCTCCGCGTTCCGCGGACGTTCCCGCGGCGCTGCGGATCGCGCGGCGCAGAGCCTCAGACTTCGAGACGCCCAAGCGACGAGCCATGTCCTCGAGCTTCCGCACCGTCTCCGGGTCCAGCGAGTAGGTTGCCTTTACGCTCGGCACGGCCATAATGGCGCTAGCATACGGCCATGCTTCGTCGTTCGCACCTGTAGGGTGAGCAGACCGTAGTCAAACAACAACAAAGAGAGCCACTGAATTCCAGGCAATCCGCGATGGCTCTACGCGGGCTCTCCATCGCCGCCGACCGACACGTCGGCTACAGGGGAGTGAAGCGCTCGCCTGCGCCCTGGTTCGCAACGGGGAACATCCCCCGCGAGCCGCTTCCGAGCTCGTTGGCGTGCGTGTTTTCGACCAGGAACGCCGGGCGAAGGTCGCTGGCGCAGTACACCCTTCTGCTAGCGTTCGATGACGTACCGCGTCGCTTTATCTAGCATGAACGATTCGGACGCAGCGACACACGTCTCCCAGAACGCCCGTTCGTGGCAGCGTCCGGCTCGGTACCTCACCACGACCCGATATGATCCAGCAGGAACAACGTGTCCACCCTGACTGTCCGGGGAGGTTACTTCGGCCGCCAGCGGAACCCCAACTAGGTATTGAATCACACCTTCCTTGTCCATCGGCATCCGTTCGAACCTCACCACGGACTCAAACCTCTCGGTGCCACCAACATCCGTCGTCGAAGCCCGCAGCAGAACCGACTCCGAAATATCTCCGCGCAACACGCCTCTAGGAACGCAGACCTCTGCCCGCCTCCGATCCCGGAAGCGCACAACGTATGCCACGTGAAACAGATCCTCAAAGTGACTGTCCGCGACCTCGACATTCACCGCCGGACACTCAACCCCCGAGTCCGGTGCTGGCGGACGCTCTGCATGCCACGGAGCGCAACGAGTAGTCGTTAGGACGCACGGAACAACGAGACAGAACAAGAGCCCAATCCGACAGCTACCAGGTCGTCTGTCCGGTGTGCCGTCTGCTTCTTCTGTCCGTCTCATGTCTCCCCAGTTTTGGAATGGAGTGTGCCTGGCTCCCCAGGGACCCGGAGTTTCACAACGGGAGAGCCACGCGAAATCAAGGCAATCCGCGAAGCGCTTCTTCGGCGCCGACCTGCCGGTCAAGCCACCTCGCGGGCCGGAAGCATCTGCCTATTGTCTCTCTGAAGCGCGCGGCGTAGTGAGACAACGTCGAACGACTCGGCACGATCGCGACGGATAACGTGCTCGTAATCGAATCGAGGACCGGTTGCGACGGCTCGAGAGCTTCCATCGACTCGCCGCGGGCGACCGCGTCGACCTTCTCCGTCGTTCGATTCGTTCGTTCCACCGCTGTTTACCACGTCATCTTCCCGTACCAGTTTCGCTGGCAGCCGACAGCCTGCCGAACTAGATTCGCTGGGCATCCGACACTGGCGTGGGATGCGACATTCGCTTTCCGGGGACACTTTCACACTTCACGACCGGCGTCGGCACCATAGGTTAACCTCCGAAGTGGACCGCTTAGATCACGGACAATCGCACCAAGGTTGTCGACTTCTGCAACAAGGTGCGCCAGCCTGCTTCGCGCTTCGGTCTTGTTTCGATCAGAATGCTGAAGCGTCAAGATACCGTCGATCAAGTTCCGGATAATTGCCCCTCGTTGGTAGAGATCGGTCATGTCGCCAATAACAGTGCGATCGTCTTGCGAGAGTCCACCGCGGCCGTACCACGCAACCAAGGTCTCTATCTTTTCCGCGATCTGATTGATTTCACTCATCGCTGCCCCACGTGCTTCCCTTACGGTTTGATGTCCTGAGGTCGGGTGGGCTGATGCGGATCGGTGCCGCAGCGGTTGTCCGGGCATGGTCCGTGTGGGCTTAGGGAGAGTTTCCCATGAAACCTCGCCAACAGATCGGCGATCCGTTCCTCCAGAATCCTTGCCAGTTTCTTATTCTTAAGCTTGCCTTTCAACCTGATCGCCTCATTAATCTTGTCGAGGAACCGCTTCGCTACGTTCCACCAGTTTCCGTCTCTCGGGTCCATGCCGCCATGACCCGGCCCCATCAGGTCTGCCTCCGCAGCATTGAGTTGACTCATTGCGTTGTCAAAGATGTCTTGGTTTGCCATGGCCATTCCGGCCGCCATCCCTAGCATGGCGTAACCGATGAACTCTTCGATCGGAAGCGGGTCGAGAGCACCACCAACTATCAGAGCCGCACCACCGTACCTCATTGCCGCGGCGGCACTTCGCCCTGTGGGGTCGACATAGTAGAGGGGCCGATTCATCACGTAGCTGTACTTGTTCCAGACGGGAGTGCGCGTGAGGAGCGTCTGAAAAGAGCCCGCGTCGGAATGCTGAATCGCTATCGGACCTATGGGATCCACAGAGTCGAAGCGCAGCGCGGAAGCGCGATAAGACCTTGCCAACATGTAGTCAGAGCCTGTCTCGCTGTCCCTCTCGTGCCCCGTGAACATCTTCGTGTTCCCGTCGGGGCTCGGTACGATCGGGAAGATCTCCTCGCCGAACGGGAGGAAGTCGTGCTGCGCGGTGACCTGGCCGAGCTCGTCGGTTGTCAGCCGGACGGAACCGAGGTGATCGACGTGGAGATCGATCACGCGGTAGCCGGGGCTTTCCAGTGGAGGAGGGACTTGCCCGAGGAACAGCAACGGCGCGAGCGCTGGCTCAGACTCGAGGCGCTGGCGGATCTGCGCGAGGATCACGCTTTCATTTTCGGCCTCGGTCTCGCACACCGCCAGTTCGGCCGGCGGCTGGGGCACGTCGCCTTCCTCTTTAGATGGACCCGCGTTGGCGAAGTAGACCGCATCGTCTTCTATAGGCTCGGCTCTGGACACATCGCCGAGCGTGCAGTCCCAGATGACCACCTGCGACCGCGGCGACTCGCCACCGTGAGGTTCTGAGCCCACGGCCTTCCTACGCACGGTGACGTAGAAAGCCTGCGTCCCCTGGTTCTCGCACGCCGTGGCAAGCCGGTACGGGCAATCGACGTTCGGGTCGGCAACGTGGTCGCCACTGCCCCCCTGCTCCAGGTAGGAGCACACGCCAGCGACGCAGCTCGTGGCCTCGACCACCTGCGTGCGATAGAAATAGCGAGCCGACTGGCCCAGTGTCTGCGTAGCGAACGTCAGCCGATACACCGCGTACTCATACTCCGCCGGCGCGACCATCGCCTCGGACACTTGGCTCCACGTCAGCTCGACGTTGCAAGCCCCGCCGCCCTGTGGAATCCCGACCGCCACGAGATCCTGAGGTGCCCCTGGCGTCGGCAAGAGCGAGCAACCTGAACGAGATGTCGAGGAGTAAGGAGGCGCCGGCAAGAAGTACACCGGATACCCCGCCGGCGACTCATTCCCATCCTCGTCCACCGCGATCAGGCGCACGTGCGCGCAGTCGTGGGAACCGTAGAACGACGTGTCCACCGAGCAGCTGCTCCCATCGGGTCCCTTGCAGGCACCCAAGCCCCGCAGCGAGTACTCGGTCTCCCACCACGCGATCGGGTGTGTCGTGACTCGCGCCCATGGTCCGTTAATCGATCCCGCCATCTCGACGTGGTAGCCCTTCAGATCGCTCTCGGAGTTCTGCGCGAATCCGAATTCCAGCGACACACTGTCGGCAGGAAAGTATGAATTCACTCCCGTAACCCACGGGTAGAACTTCGTACCGGTGTTCGCCGCGGACGGGAACGTCGGCGTTTCTGGCGGATCGGTGGGACCGCCCGGAGATCCAGTGCCCCGTGTCGCAGCGTTCAGTCGCGCGATTTCGTCGTCATGATCGGGATTCGGGAGATGACCAGGTGAGGAGTCGGGGAACTCGTCCTGCGGCTGCGTGTACTTGGTCACGTTGTCGCCAGCCGTCGTGCTCACAGACAAGATCTTGCGGAAATCCCCGAGGAGTCCGCCGGGGCCCACTGGCTGCACCGCGTAGAGATAGCACCCCCCAAGCCCTCTGGTCGTGCGATCCTCGAAGTACTCGCTCGCCGTGACCGGCACGTCCGTCAACCGAACCCAACTGTCGCCACAGTCGAGCGTGTCTGCGCTCCACGTGGCCACGGGATCGATCGCGTCGCACAGGTCCCACGCACACCGCCGGTAGACGTGATAGCCGAGGAGTTGCGTCTCGACGACGCGTGACCACTCGATCTTGATCCCGCGGCTTGCCGCGTTCTCGGCACTCGACTCATCCGACGAATCGTAGGCCACGACGTTACGCACCACAGCATCACTCGGGTACTCGTCTTCAGCCACTGCTCCGGCACAGCCGCTCGCGCATCCCACCGCCTCATTCCCGTCGGTAAGCACCGCCACCACCTGGTACGTGTACTTCCAGTCCCCGATGCCGGTATCGAAGAAGGTCTGGACCGGTTGCTGTGCGTCCTCTGCTACGTCTGCAACACGCGCGAACTCCGTCGTCGTCCCGGGAGCGCGGTAGATTCGGTATCCGACAATCGCGGGATCGCCGAGAGCGGTCCAGGACACCGCAACGCCGATGGTCTTGAGTAACTCGTGGCTCACGTTCGGACTGTTCAGCGCGAGGTCGCCAGGACACGGGGCCGTTTCCCCTGCGGGACACTGGACCTCGAAGTCGGCCTGAATCGCCGTAGGCGCGCCCGACACGAAGCTGCGGGCCCGCGCTACCACTGGACCGTAAACCGGGGCAGGGTAGACACACAGGCCGTCGCACGACTGCACGTAGTAGCACCAGTCCTGACCCACTGGGACGTTGACGTCGGTCGCCTCCGTGTCGGTGTCGTCGGCGTCCGGCGTGGCGTACCCATCCCCGTCCGGGCAAACCCGGCGCACGGTGTCGTAACTCGTGGCGCCGGAAATCGGCGTCCAGCTCAACTCGATGGTCCCAGGCACGAACCCGGGACGCGCCACGAGGCCATGCGGGGCCGGCGGCAAACCGTCGTCCGCAGTCGCAGGCTTCCAGTTGCTGGGCGCGGAGGGGTTGTTCGACGTATCGACCGATCGCACCCGGTAGCGATAGAACGTGCCGTTCGTCAGTCCAACATCGAGGAACTCAGACCCTTGCACCAGCGTCGGCGTGATCGACTGGTAGTTGTTCGGTCCGATGCTGCGCTCGACGATGAAGCCGGCAAGGTCGTCGACCCCGGTGATTTCCTCCCAACGCACGCGCACGGCTCGATCGAGTCCCTCCGCGGCAAGAAGCACCGGCACCGGTGGTGCCGTCGTGTCGTTCGGATGGAACACGAGTTCGGCCGACCAGGGCCCCTCGTTATCCGCCCAGTCCACGGCCCGAACCAGGTAGTAGAGCCCGGTCGTTCCAGCCGGCAGGCTGCCACCGTAGTTGTCTTGCCAGGTCGTGCCGGAGATCTGGCAGTGGAACTGGTAGCCTCCGGAATCCGGCATCGTCTGGCGCTCTACGCAGTACCACTTGAAGTCGGTGTCGTCCGACGGACCCCAAGCGAGCGTGACCGAATAGGACGTCTTGTTCACCACACGCAACTGCCCGATGGGACCTGGCGCTTCGTTCTTCACAACGGCCAACGCCTGGCCCAAGCCATACACGTAGTCCTTATCCCAGCCGGCCTGCTCCGTCCCGCCCTCGGCGCGCCGGAACTCGCTCAAGACCTGACCCGCTTCGTTGCGCAGAAAGTACGTCTCGATGCCTTGGACCAGCGACCGGACACGATATCCGCTTGTGTCGTAGTCGTACTGTGCGACCCGTGCCTGCGGCCCGCCAGTCGACTCATCCCAGACCTCGACGAGCCGGTTTCGCTCGTCGAACACATTCCAGTTCTCGTCGTCGCGAATCAGGTTCCCCGCTGGATCGTGGTCGTAGAGCACCGAGCCCTGACTCCGCAGCTGGTTGCGTTGCCAGTCGAGCACAAACGCATGACTCGTCTGGCTCGGATACGCCGAGCTGCCGACAACCGACCGCTCCGTGTCCACCATGTTGCCGAAGGCGTCGTACGTCCAGCTGTCGCCGAAGGTCACACCGTCGTTCAGAATCGATGAGGCCACGAGCCGGTTCAGCTCATCGTAGGCGAACGTGTCGAGTCCGATCGACGAGATGTTGCCCGCGCCATCGTAAACGTAAGGGCCGTATTGCCAATCGAATACCGGCCCGCCGCCACCACCACCGCCGCCTTCGCCACCACCACCTTCACACTCTTCCTCACCCTCACACTCCTGCGGAATGACCCCGCCGCCGCCACCGCCGCTGCCACTCGCAACCCTCCTCACGTCGAAGACCAACGGGCGACCCTGCACATCCCGCAGTATTTCCGTTCTGACTCCGCTTGCGCGCTCGAGGAACGTCACCGCACCGTGGGGGTCATACTGGATGGCAAACGCATGATCGATCACACGGGCCGCGTCGCGGACCGAGACCAGTTGGCCGTTGGTGTAGCTCCATGTGATCTGCGCCGCCGTGCGATTGGGGTCCGCCGCGTCCGGGTACAGGACCGCAGCCGGCAGACCCCGCGCATTGTAGCAGTATCGCGTCTCGAGAGCTCGGTCCCAGGGTTGGATCCGCGTCGTCGTCTGTTCGAGGCGACCGTTCAGCCCGAGGTGCACGCCGGTCGGCATCCCGACCATCGGACACGCCCCATCGCCTGTTCCATAGCGATAGTCGCGCGTCGACACGAGCGCCGATTGGCCTGAGTCGTCTCGATAGCTCTTCTGCTGCGTCAGCTTGCCTGCAGCGGCCCCCGAATCGAATCCTGCGTTGCCCACGTCATAGGTGTTCGCGAGGAGCGTCAGCGCGGGATTCGACGGGCACGACGGCATGGGGCAAATCTTGCCCTGCTGCAAAACGAGCCGCCCCGCTTCGTCGTAGGTGTTGATGAACTCCCGCGACGCTGTATCGCGGTGGTGCAGCAACCGCCCGCCGGCGTCGTAGGACAGATAGGACACCGTCCCATTCTCGGGATTCGTTGCGAAGCGCAGGTTGCCGAGCGCGTCGTATTCGAAGTACCGCAGCTGCACGCGCGTCGTGTCGGCGGGATCTGTCAACTCGACTTGCACCAAGTCATCGCGCTCGTCGTACAGGTAGACCGCGTCGGCCCCATCCCCGGGCAACGGGCCATCCACGCTCTCTGGCGAGTCGACCGCGACCAATCGACCGAACACGTCGTTGAAGTATGTCGTTGCTGAGTCCAGATTTTCCGTCAACCCGTGGATCCCGCGTACGATCACTGTCGTCGCGAGTCCGTCGTACCGAGTCTCGGTGACGCTGCTGTCGGGCCGCGTCACCTTGGCGATCCGCCCGAGCGGATCGGTGAACCGGTCCGGCTCACCGGGGAGGCCAGCGTTCGGGTTGGCGTACGTGCCGTAGTCGTAGATCGTCCAAGCCAGTTCGCTTGCGGGAACGTCGGTAACTCCCGGTGAGGCGCCAAAGGGCCTCTCCGCCCACTCCGACTGCTGCGTCATTCGGCCCGCGAGGTCCCACTCCGTCTTGCGGAAGTCCTTCCCGCCGATCGCGTTGGTTCGCTGCTCCTCGATGACCCGACCCAGGTCGTCGTAGAAGAAGACCGACTCGGTCGTCTCCGTCCCAACCGTCTGCCGAACATGCGTCTCCTTGACGTTCGTGTACTGGACCGTTACCGACGCCTCGACGCTGCCGGGAGGATCGACCGAGAGCAACCGCCCGAGAGAATCCCACGTGTACGCCGTCACGAGCAGGTTCGGATCGCGACTGGACATCACGAGTCCCGTGTCCGAGTCGATGGTCCGGTGGAGCGCGGACCAGGTGAACGGCGCGTACTTCTTGTCCGACAACACCCCGTTCTCGTGCTCGAATGTCGTCGTGAACCAGCTCTCGTCGTCCCCGCCAAGTTCCGCCGTCGCAGTTCGGCTCCCGGTCACCGAATCGTAGGAATGCACCGTTGCCACATCGCCCGATCCGGGCGGAAGATCGCCCGGTACCGACGGGCAAGGCGCCGGGAGCACACCGTTCAGAGGGTCGACCGTGGCGTCCCGCCGACTGATCTCGCACGCCCGGCGATTCCCGCTGAACACCGTGTGCGTTCGCTCGAGCGTCCGGCCACTCGCGTCCTGAAGCGACGTCACCCACAGGTTATCGTGGAACTGCGGCGTCGGGTACCACTCCTGCAACGTCTGACGGTACAACTCCGCGCCGTCATACTCGCGCGTGATCCGCGGGCGCCGAATGAACCCGCTCGCCGGAGTCCATCCGTCGTCGGGTACGCCCTCCGGTCGGCCGTAGACGACGCGGTGAACGCTTGCGAGCTGCACGCCGTGACCCGGCGTAACGGTCTCCACTTCCTCGACCCGCACGTTGCGCCCGATCGTGAACGCGGTCGATTGCGTTACCGGCTGTCGTGAGTGGATCTCGCCATCGTGGGTATACCTGTAGGTCGTTCGCTGCACCAAGCGGTCGCCGCTGGCGGCCGGCCCGGCAAATGTCTCGACCTTCTCCAGCAGCCCGTCGACCCAACGGGAGCCACACTGGTCATTCTCACAGTCATATGGCTCGATGAACGGCGTCGCAATGAACTGGTACACGGCCAGATTGTCGAAGGGATTGAGTACCTCGACACGGTCGGGATTCGTCTTCGCGATCGGATTGGACCCCAGCATCGATGCGATGACGCAGGCGGACGTAACGCAGGCGCCATCGCCGAAGCGCTTGTAGCTCCACCGATAGGTCTGGCCGTTCGCGGTGAGCTCGCGCAACGTCATGGTCGAGTTCCACGGCTTGCGCTGGCTCGTCTTGTACTGCGTGTACCAGTATTTCGTGGTTGCGCCGGTCGGAACGGTCCACTGCGATAGGAACCCGAAGTCCGTCTCAGTCGACTGGGGCGTATAGCTAAACGTGTACTTCTCGCTCGCCGCGAGAGCCGGAATCGTCACGTTAGTCAGCATCCACCGAGTACGCGTGCTATCCCCCGGTGTTGGAGTGCCGAGTCGAATCCACGGATCTCGGATCACCCGCTGCGACAGGAGCAGAGTGTATTTCGCGGTCGTCGTCGTCGATCCATCTACCGCGGGAAATGTGATCTCTATCCCGCCGGTAACCCCGCCGAACGTGATCGTACGAGGGGCGCTGTCGTTGATCTCAAGGATAGAATCCTGTGCCCCGTACACGATGTTGACGTACTGCTGCGGCGGTGGAGGGTTGCCGCTCGGCTTGGTCGCGATGGTCTCGATTCGTGTTGCGTAGCACCCTTCGCCGTTCTCGCGTGTACGGACCGCCGGCACATCGGTCGTCAGGCAATGATCGAGCCGCACCACAGTGCCGTCGCCTGGGTATGCCTCCCACGTCGAACCGACCTGGCGAATCGCGATCGGCGATGAGTCCACCGTGTAAAAGAGGCCGTTGGCACCGCAGTCCGGATCGCTGATGTCTGTGCAGAAGAAGTGGTCCGCCCCATCGGGCGTCTGGTAGCGATAAACCGTCGCCTTCTCCTTCGGGTGGTGCCAAATGCGACCGAAGTGGATCTGGAAGCCCTGGCCGTACGTGTCGCTTCCGACGAGCTCGCCCGGACATTCGGTCGCGCTGCCCGGTTGGCATTCGTTCTCCCAGATCTTGGAGTTGTAATAGAGTACGACCTGGTAGCCGAACCAGTCGTTCAGCGAGTAGCGCGGACCAATTGGGATCCTGAGATTCACATTGCCCGACAGCACGTCGATGTTCTCGCCGTCGAGGGCCCCGCTGAAGACGTGTTGCGACGAAAAGCCGATCGCGTCGTTCTGGTGTTCTGCGACAGCATGCCCCGAGGCGACGAGCCCCACGATGAGTCCGACCGCGATGGCGACTTGTGTCCGTCTCTTCGTGCTCATCCTGCTACTCCCCTCGGTTGGTGCGGCGCAGGTCGCCGCTCGGAATCGTGGCCCGGTTCCTCTGCTGGATCGCTTTCTCGCCGTCGACGCTGAGATCGTAGGTGGGTCGGCCGACGCTGTTCGCAGCGCTTCCGCCGTTTTCCTCGAACAAGCCGCGGCTTGCGCCGGTTCGGGACCAGACCGCGAAGCCTGCATTCTCGCCACGGCCCTGGGTGCCGGCGGCATCGCCGGCCTTCAGGTCGCTCCGTCGCCGGCCGAGAACACGGTCACGCACGCTCTCGTCGAACGCCGCGGATCGTGTGCTGCCATCGTCGCCGTGCTTCTCGCCCTCAGCGACGAGCTGCAGGTCCCCTTCACCGCCATCGTCCTGCGCGAGCACGTGCTGCTCGGCTCCGTCGCAGATCCGGGCCTCGCCTACGAGGTGCTCGATCGCGGCCGGTCCGTGCGGCTGTCCGAGATTCACAAGTACGGCCCATTGCCCCCCGGCGGACTCGTCCATGTGTCGGCTCCCGACTTCCTGCCGTATTACCTCGACAACCTCGCCGCGCGCTTTGCCGATGCCGGAGACGCCGCAGCTGCTGAACGCTGGTTCCGTGAGGCGACGCGTATCGCGCCGAAGGTAGCGCGCCTGCGTTACAACCTCGGGACCTTTCTGGTCCAGCACACGCGGTACCGCGAAGGCGATCGGGAACTGACCCGCGCCATTCGTCGCGGCTGGATAGACGCCGACGCCTACGTCAATCGCGGGGTCGCGCGATGGAAGCTCGGCAAGCTCGCCGATGCGCGCCGCGACTTCGAGCAGGCCCTCCGGCTCGAGCCCGGCAACCGCGAGGCCGCCGCGAACCTGCGGCAGCTCGACGCACCATGACGCCACTCGGCCCCCTCTCCGGCTGGTTCTGTGTGGCGGGTAGCTCCCCCTCGTTGGAGCCCTTACAGAGGATGCGGACGGTCGGGTCAACGGATTTCAGGGGACATTTGCGGTCCTCACGGGCCGGATGTCGGCGCGGGCTTGACAGGGGAGCGGCGAACGCCCCCGCAGCGACACTACCCCTTGATAGATCGGACACGAACGGTGAATGTCAGCGCGATTCGCTCGGTGGAAGAAGCGCTTGCCGTCCTTCAAGAATCAGCGAGTTGGCACCCCGCAACCCACCTCGCGCCGGGGCGAAGGACCTCGCCGTACACTCCCGGTTGATGAACACCGCCCGAATCGACGCCACGCTGGCCACGATGACCGTCGACGAGATCGCCGACGGCCTGTGGATCGTCGACGTGTGCGAACGGTTCGGCACGATGGGCTCCGCTGAGGCCGACGAGTGGCGGCGGAGGATCCGGGCGATGCGGGTGTTGCTCGAGCTGCGGGCTGATCCGGCAACTCTGTCCTAGCCTCGGTGTCTCCGGGGTCGACGACCGAGCTGGCCGGGAAGCATCTCCCGCTCGTCACGCTCAAGCGCGCGGCGTGCCATGCTCGTTCCGCCGTCGGACGTCCTCACGGACAGAGTCCGGCCACATCGAGAGCCGCCGCTCCGTAGCTTCCCGTGCCGCAGCCGTTCTGCGCCCGGACGAGATACCAACAGCCGTCCTCCGAGAGTGCCGGGCAGCTGGAGCCGCTCTCGGAATAGGGCGCGTCCGATCCGTCGTCCGAGACGCAGGTCGCGGCGCCCGGATACCCGCTCGCGCGAAGCGTCGAGAGCAACCCACGGACGACGTCGTAGCGGATCCGGGTGCCGACGATCGGGTCCAAGCTGTTCCACGAGAGCTCGAGGGCGCCGACGAACGGCGGGACCTTGGCGACGCGCAGCTCGTCGACCGTTCCGGGGGCGAGGGAGTGCGGAAGTCCCCACAGCTCCCTTCCGAAAGCCGGCTCCTGCGCGGAGAAGATGAGCGCAGAGCACGTCGGCACGTACTCCGCCGGAGACGAGCCGTCGGGGCCGAGGTAGATGTCCTGGACCTGGAATGTTCCAGCTTCCGTGCCGTCACTCTGCCAAAGTTCGCGGCCATCGAGGCCATTGTCCGCGGTGAAGAGCAGCACACCGTTCACGGCCGCAAGATCCGTGGGGGACGAGTTGGCTGAGCCTGGCGAGATGTCCTTGACCAGCACGGTCCCGGCCGTCGTCCCGTCGCTTCTCCACAGCTCGACGCCGCTCGTCCCGTCGTTCGCGACGAAGAACAGCGTTCCGCTCAAGTTCGTCAGCTGTGCGGGGGTGGAACTGGCGGTGCCCGGGCGGATGTCGCCGACGAGCACGGTGCCCGCTTCCGTCCCGTCGCTCTTCCACAGCTCGACGCCGTTCGAGCCGTCGGTCGCTCTGAAGAAGAGTATGCCGTTCACGTCCGTGAGCTGCTGGGGTTTCGAGTTGCCGCCCCCCGCGAAGATGTCCTTGACGAGCACCGTCCCCGCCAAGGTTCCGTCGCTCTTCCAGAGCTCCTGGGCGATGCCCGCCACCGTCGGAACGAAGAACAGCGTGCCGTTCACTTCCCTGAGATTCGCGGGGTTGCCATTCGCGGATCCCGGATTGAGGTCCTTCACCAGCACGGTGCCGCCTGCCGTCCCGTCGCTCTTCCACAGCTCGACGCCGTTCGTTACGTCGTTCGCGGCGAAGAACGCCGTGCCGTTCACTGCCGTCAGGCCCGTCGGGGAAGAGTCGGCCGTGCCCGGATTGATGTCTCTCACCACGAGCGTGCCCGCCGCGGTCCCGTCGCTCTTCCAGAGCTCCTGGCCGCCGCTGGTGACGTCCTTCGCGCTGAAGAACAGCGTCGCGTTCACGTTCGTGAGCTCCTGAGGGAACGAGCTGAAGTAGCTCTTCACCACCACGGTGCCGGCGGCTGTCCCGTCACTCTTCCAGAGCCCATGGGTGAATCCGTCGTAAGCGCCGAAGAATAATGTTCCGCTGACGTCCGTCAGAAGCGAGGGCGAGGAGTCGCCCGCGGGATCGATGTCTCGCACCAGCACCGTGCCCGACGCCGTGCCATCGCTCTTCCACAGCTCGATTCCGCTGAACCCATCGTCGGCAGCGAAGAACGTCGTCCCGGCGAGGCCCGTGAGCCCTTGAGGCGATGAGCTGGCGGGGACGGGAACCAGGGGGTCGTTCACGAGCACTGTGCCCGCCTGCGTCCCGTCGCTCTTCCAGAGCCGCCTACCGTTCGTGCCGTCGTCCGCGGTGAAGAACAACGCCCCGTTCACGACCGTGAGCTCCTGGGGAAGGGCATCGGCCGAGCCCGGGTTGATGTCCTTGACGAGCACCGTGCCGGCTTGCGTCCCGTCCGTTTTCCACAGCTCCTGGCCCTGCCCGTGATTCGTGCTGAAGAACAGCGTCCCGTTGACGTTCGTGAGCTCTTGCGGGGCGATGCCGGTGCCCGCCGTGTAGTCGACGAGCACCGTCCCCGCCGAGGTGCCGTTGGACTTCCAGAGGCTGACGTGATTCTCCGAGTCGGTAGCGCGGAAGTAAAGCGTCCCGTTGACGTCGGTGAAGGACGAGGGCGAGTCAAAGGAGTACAGATACGGGTCCGGATCCATGTACCAGACCATCACCGTGCCGGCCTCGGTGCCGTCGCTCTTCCAAAGCTCCGAGCTGTGCAGGCCGTCGAGCCCCCGGAAATACAGCGTTCCGTTCACGTTCGCGAGAGCGTTGCCGCAGCCTCCGATCGATCCCGCCCTGATGTCCTTGACCATCACCGTGCCCGCGGGTGTGCCGTCGCTCTTCCACAGCTCCTGGCCGCTCGTTCCGTCGTTCGCCGCGAAGAACAGCATCCCATTCACGTCCGTGAGAATCTTGAGCTCGGAGCTCACCAAACCCGGTAGTATGTCTTTCATCAATCCTGTGCCCGCCGCCGTCCCGTCACTCGCCCACAGCTCCCGGCCGTTCGTTCCGTCGTAGGCGCGGAAGAACACCCTCCCGCCGGAGACGACGAGGGCGGTCGGGATGGTCCCTGAGGGGCCCGGGACGGCATCCTTGACGAGCACGGTGCCGAGCGCCGTGCCGTCGCTCTTCCAGAGCTCCTCACCGGTCGCGTCATCGGTAGCACTGAAGAGAACCGTGCCGTTCAGGTTCGTGAAGTCTCGAGGGGTTGAATCGGCGGCACCCATGCGGATGTCCTTCACGAGCACGGTGCCGGCCGGCGTCCCGTCGCTCTTCCAAAACTCCGTTCCGTTCACGCCATCGTCCGCGCCGAAGTACAAGGTTCCATTGACGTTCGTGAGTCCAGAGGGATAAAGAAGTCATGCCCGACACGCCGCCGCCTGGAGCTTCAGCGCCCGTCGCCGCTCGGGCGACAGCCGCAGCTTCGGCCGTGGCGGGGTCGCCACCACGGCCTGAGCGACGGTGGCCTTCGTCGCCTGGAACGACGCCATGCGGCCCACCCTCGCGGATGGCAAGGGGCAGTTTCGGGGCGTTTCCGGGGGGTCTGGGCGTCCAATGGGCATTCTATGGGCAGTTCTGAGCCCTGAAAACGCGCTCGGCGACAGGCGAGAGACCCCCTCGCCTGCACCTAACTCGTTGGGATCTCAACCGGTTACGGCGATCGAGGCAAGGGGCGTGGAATGGGCAGTGCCGCTCCAACGCCCGATTTCATGCCCCATAAACGCACTCGGCGGCACCCCGGAACGACGTTAACTGCACCCGGCGGGGCCCTTTCCTATTGATAACTGCACCCTGGAAGGCCCCGGACCCCTCATTTCCGCCCCGGTCCGCGAGTGGGTATCCTGAACACCTGTGCCGCGCGGACGTGTACTGCGCCACGCGCCCCCGCGTCCCTACGGAGCCCAGCGAGCGTTCGAAGCTCGGCCTCGGGCAGCGTCGAATACTCCCGATAGATGGCCGCGGTCTGTTTCGCGTAATGGTCGAGGCCAGCTCCGGTGTCGAGATACCTGAAGTTCTGAATCCGCCTCCCGAGACTGTCCGCGCTCATGCCTCTCACGCCCGCCACGTCGTCGATGACTGGCGCGCCTGGCCGGTCACCGAACTTGTAGAGGTAGAGGGCGGCGATGTCGTCCTCTTCCGTCCACTGATGCATTGGTACCCCCTCCGCCGTCGGACGCCCCGACGCTATCACCGGCTACCGCGCGCGCTGTCCTTCTCGCGCTTCCCTGTCGGCGCGGCCCGCGGCCAGGGCAGCGCCATAGAGCAAGACCATGGCCACCGCAAACGCCGACAAGATCCAGCCGATGAACCGCAGGCGATCGGGCAGCGGCATGGGTGACACCGCCTGGTACGCCGCGTTGAAGACCCAGAACGTCGCCATCCCGCCAACGCAGCACCATGTCAAAGTGTCCCTCCTCGCCCACCGGAAGGCGCAGAGTGTCGTCAGAGCGGCGCCTACCAGCAGCAGGATGCTGAAGCACGCGTTGATCATCACCGCACCCCAGGCTATGGCCGGCGGAGCAGCCCGCAGTTTCTCCGCCCAGCCCCACTGCACAGGCATCCACAGATGATAGACGGCCATGGCGGCGGAGCCGATGCCGGCTCCTAGGAGACCGGCCTTCCATACTGCCTGACGTTTCATGCGACCAGCCTTTTCAGAATCTGCGGTACGACCGCAGTGGGGAGGGAAGCATGCGCATCCCCTCCTTCGTACCAGTTATACTCTCCCCGTCCGGCGAAGGTGCCCGCGACCGCAACGGCCTCGCGACCCGGCCCACCCACTGCCGGCTCCGCGGTGTGCTCCCGCCGATGGACTCATCCCGCATCGATGCCACGCTGTCGCTCCTCATCGTAGCGCGTGCGTCCGCCCGTAGGCGCCACACTTGAGGAGCCCCTCGAGCAGGTACGTGTTCTTCCGCTTGGGTCCTTGACAGTCCACGCGACGAATCTTATCAGTCGTTTTCTCGCGGACCGGCAAGTGGGAAATGGGTTCCGCGTTGGCATCAAGGCAGTTACAAGACCGTTGACCTCGGATCTCGC
>Ga0180085_1000119_pt1 | contig 25469 bp, 23 predicted proteins | sample EasRiv730_16_10D_FD_123013 | JGI IMG/M metagenome (GOLD analysis project Ga0180085, IMG submission 123013) | Soil microbial communities from meander-bound floodplain in the East River, Colorado, USA - East River metaG ERMLT730_16_10D | ecosystem: Environmental > Terrestrial > Soil > Floodplain ... | reverse complement strand
GAGTATTTCCTGAGCCATCAAGCTCATCACAAACCGCTGGACGCTGCCGATCACAACGAATTCTACCGCCGCATCGGTCAGGCGTTCCGTTTTCTAGAGGAGCAGGTTCTGCGGGGCAGGATCCGGTGGTATGGAGTCAGTTCAAACACCTTTGGCCTCCCGCCGTCACAGCCCGAAAAAACCAGCATCGAGCGCTGCCTGACGGAAGCTGAAAAGATTGCGCCAGAGCACCACTTCCGTGTCATTCAGTTGCCGATGAATCTCTACGAAAGCGGTGGTGCTTTGATCAAAGGCGATTCCAACGAAACGGTCCTGGAGTTTTGCCAGCGACGCGGGATCGGCGTTTTGGTGAACCGGCCGCTGAATGCATTTAGCAACGATCGATTGATCCGGCTCGCCGACTTTGCCCGACCTGGAGAGACGGCGCCGGGGAAAAATGAGCTGGCCGCTCTCCTGAATCCGCTGCGTCTACACGAGCAGACGCTCGCGGATGGACTCGGAGTGCTTTCGATGGCAGGACGTGGGGCAGGACTATCAGACATGCTCCAGCAGATCGTGCCTCAGGTTAGTTCGGTTGACCACTGGGAACAGGTCGTAGGACGGCACGTTATCGCTCCGCTGCAGCAATGGATCGAAGAAAATGGGCGCGTTCATGGGAACAACGTCCTCTGGGGCTCTTGGCTCCAGGAATTTTTCCCGCTGCTACACGCCACATTTGAAGAGATTGAGCGATTTGTTCAGGCGCAACAACAGTCGGGCTCGGATGCCGTTCGAGCCAGACTTTACGAGGCGGGTTATCCGGAAAGTTCTGAGAGCCTGAGCCAGATCGCGTTGAGGTTGTTGACGAGCCTCGATGGCTTGTCGTGCGTGCTCGTCGGCATGCGCAGGACCAACTACGTTCAAGATGCCTTTCAGAGCCTCGGCTCACCCTCGCTCGATGCCCTTCCAGTCTTCGAGAAGTTTCAGAAGCCTCTTTCGTAAAGACCCCTGCACTTTCTTGCGCAATGCCAAGTTGAAAGAAACCGGCGCAAATTAACAAAGAGTAAAACTAAAGAACTAGCCCGAATCTCCGATAAGCGGGTTATCTCACCTGTATTTGAGACCGGGCCAGATCACACAGACTTCTATGCTAGTCGCTACGATCATCGCGGTTCTTCTTTCGATTCTTGCGTTTGGATTCTCGATCTATACGCTGTGGGTGGTTCGTGTTTCGCCCTACCGGCTGCTCGTCTATCCGCCGGCCGTTTCCTACCTGAACCGAAAGGAAGCGTCGCTGGTGCTGGATATGACTTTCTTCAACCCTGGAAGAGTGCGGGTCGCCCTCCTGGACATGGAGGTCACACTCATGCGTCATGGGCGGCAGGTTTTGGGGAGCCTTAGGCCGCGTGCCTACCACCAGACATTGTTTCCCCAGAGCGGCAACAATGATCGGCACTCCATCATTTCGCGATTCACCCCGTTTCTGATCAAGAAACAAGAAACCGTGACCAGGACGGTCTATTTCGCAAGTCCAACCGAATCCGACGCTGTTGAGTGGAGTGATGAAGAAATCGACTGCATTCGGATTGCGTTCAAAGTAAACAACCGCTGGAACAAGAAGACCTTCAGCCTGGACTATGCGCAATTTCAGGAGTTTCAGAAAGAGAGAGAGAATTCAGCGCTCCTCAAGATTCCCTTTGCCCCTTCGTTTTTCCCCGACGCACAGCCGCTTCATCTGCGGGGTTCGATTTTCGATCCTGCATACTAAACCGCAAGAGCTACCGCTTCATTCCGCCGCACCGCACAATTGTTTCTAAGCTGGATTTACTTTGGCAGCAACTTAAAAAAAACGTTCTCGTTATGCCGGTTATTCGAGAAACGAACTTCCCATTTCCTGGAGTGGATATGCAGGTGTTTGACGTGTTGCATGACTTCCAAAGGTGGGATTCCCAAGGCGCGTGCTACTTCAGTATACGACGCGTGGCCTAGCGAAGATTTCAGGCGATTGTAGGCTTCCAAGAATGAATCCGACCGGGCAGCATCGAGGGAAACAGGTCGGGTTTCTGCATACTTGAGGATATCCAGATAAAATCCCCGGCGCTGAATCAACTGCGGGGCTGCTTCTTGCGTCTTGTCTTGCCGAGGTTTCATGATGTCCTTCACCGTTTTGGATCGAATGTTCTTCCAATGTATCGACCCTTCGCTTGGAAAAATTATGTGCTAGATCGCTCGCTGCGTAAACCCTTTTCGAGCAATAGCCGGCTGTGCGCGCGCCGTCAGAGTTCGTTTGGTACAAATCTGGAGTCTCTCAGAACGCTTGTGCAGCGCCAGTTTTCGGGTGAACGGATTTTTGCTGGTCTTCAACCTGGGTTGTCAATAGAATGAATAATGCAAGGGTTCTATGATTCCGCTGAAAGATACTAACCGCTCGCAGACTATCCCCTTCATCACAATCATTCTGATCCTTGCCAATGGTTTGGTCTTTGTCTACGAGCTCTCTCTTGGACAGCGATCGCTATCGCGGCTCTTCTTCGCTTTTGGCGTTGTGCCTTCGTTTTACCTGGACGCCAATTACTGGCAATCAACAGGTCTGCTAAGTGGCGCTTTGCCGCTGCTGACCTCCATGTTTCTGCATGGAGGCTGGTTACACTTTCTTGGCAATATGCTTTATCTATGGGTATTTGGAGACAATATTGAAGATCGCATCGGCCACTTCGGATTTCTTACTTTCTATCTTACCTGCGGGCTAGCTGCTGCCTTTCTGCATATCTTCACCAATACCGCCTCGATCGTGCCGACGGTGGGCGCCAGCGGTGCCATAGCGGGAGTTCTCGGAGCCTATCTTGTCTTGTTTCCGGGAGCGCGAGTGCTCACTTTGGTACCGATCTTTTTCTTTTTCCAGCTCATCGAGCTGCCAGCCTTGGTTTTTCTTGGCTTCTGGTTTGTGATGCAATTCTTCAGCGGCGCCATGTCCCTGGCTGCTGGTGAGCAGCAAATGGGGGGAACTGCTTGGTGGGCCCACATAGGCGGTTTTGTTACGGGCATTGGCCTCATTTGGAAGCGGCGCGGGTTGCGGCCAAGGCGAGTCTACGACTATTGAAGACGCGGGGAAGAGGGTCACCGGGACTTGGACCGAATGACAGTCTGTTGTTACTCCCAGTCGATCCGCGCTAGAGTTTGGTTTTGGAGGCAGAATGCGTATTGCAGTCGGTGCCGATCACGCGGGCTACCCTCTAAAAGTGGAGGTTGTTCGGTTCCTCGAGGAACAAGGACACAAAGTGACAGATCTGGGAACTCACAGCACCGATCCCGTGGATTTCCCTGAGTATGCCAGACAAGTGGGGCAAGCGGTACAGCTCGGGAAGGCGGATCGTGGAGTGCTGGTTTGCGGCAGTGGTGTGGGGGCCTGTGTCGCGGCCAACAAGCTGCGTGGGATTCGGGCAGCTCTTTGTCACGACACCTACACGGCCCACCAAGGTGTTGAACATGACGATGTTAATGTGCTCTGTTTGGGTGGGCGGGTCGTGGGACCGGCTCTCACCTACGACATTCTTCGCAGCTGGCTAACAGCGCGCTACATTGGAACTGGCCGACATAAGCGGCGGGTCGATCAGATACTTGAAATTGAACGCAGCGAGATGGAGCGAAAGGACGAAGGCTGAAGGTCACGGCACTGTGATCTTGCAACTCAATCTGGGAGAGATTTATGAAATCGAATCTAACCGATACCAAGCAGGCGAATGCATTGGTCGAACTGCAGGACCATGGACAAAGTGTTTGGCTGGACAATATCTCCAAAGCGATTCTGGATTCGGGCGAGCTCAAGAAGCTCATTGACGATGATGGCTTACGCGGTGTCACGTCCAATCCCACAATCTTTGAAAAGGCCATTAATGGCAGCCAGGATTACGATGCGACGCTTGGCCAATTGGCGCGCGCTGGCCGCTCAGTGGACGAGATCTATGAAGCTCTAGTAATCGATGACATACGAAGAGCCACTGATCTCTTTCGCCCGCTGTTTCTGGCTAGCAAAGGCCTGGACGGTTACGTCAGCTTGGAGGTCTCACCCAAACTTGCCAACGAAACCCAGCGAACGTTGGAAGAAGCCCGCCGACTGTGGGCAAAAGTGGACCGTCCGAACGTGATGATCAAAGTGCCCGCCACACCGGCCGGGATACCGGCAATCGAGCAACTGATCTCGGAAGGTATCAACGTGAATGTAACCCTTATGTTCTCGATGGAACACTACGTCCGCGTGGCAGAGGCTTACGTGCGAGGACTGCAAGCGCGCGCACGGAATGGACAATCCCTAGCCGTGGCTTCTGTGGCCAGCTTCTTCGTCAGCCGCGTCGATTCGCTGGTCGACAAGCAACTTGAGGAACGACTAGCTCGCGCCTCCAGTGCCGAGAAACAGGAGCTGGAGTCATTACTTGGTAAGACCGCAATCGCCAACTCCAGGCTCGTTTACCAGAAGTTCAAAGAGATCTTCGGTCGTCGCGCGTTTCTCGATCTCAAAGAAAAGGGTGCTCGTGTTCAGCGTCCACTTTGGGCGAGTACAAGCACGAAGAATCCGAAGTATCGCGACGTGCTCTATGCCGAAGAACTGATCGGTGCAGACACGGTCGACACAATGCCCCCTGCCACGATTGATGCATTTCGCGACCACGGGCAAATCCGTGCCAGCCTTGAAGCAGGCCTTGAAGAAGCTGCGGAGGTCTTTCGACGCCTCGCCAACCTCGGCATCGATATGAACGCCGCCACGGAGAAGCTTCAGGTAGACGGCGTCAAACTGTTTGCGGATTCATTCGACACTCTCATGAAGTCCCTCGCGTCGAAACGGGAATCTCTGGCGAAGTGACACCACTGCTTCGAATGATGACGATAGTTCGCTGACTGACTACATTAGGTGCGGCCGGACTTTTCCAATCGCTGGCGCGCCCGGGCAAATACCCGATCGAACATTGATTCAGTGAGTTTGCCGGTAAAGGTATTTTGCTGGCTGGGATGGTAGGAAGCGATCAGTGTTTGTCCTGAGCCCAACTCCACTTCGAGTCCGTGTTGGAAGCGTGGTCGTTTTTCTCGCGGTTGGCGTACGAGAGGCCAGATGTTGTCAAAGGCGATTTTGCCTAATGCCACAACGACTCGAACTCGCGTTAGCAACTCCAGTTCGCGCGCCAGGTATGGCTTGCAATTGGCCACTTCCTCCGGCTGCGGCTTGTTAAGCGGCGGAGCGCAATGGAGTACGGCAGTGATGTAGCAATCCGCCAGTTCTAGTCCATCATCGCGATCAACGGAGTGCGGTTGGTTTGCAAATCCAAACTGATGCAGGGTCCGGTAGAGCCAGTCGCCGCTTCGGTCTCCGGTAAATACCCTGCCGGTTCGAGTTCCACCGTGTGCCGCGGGCGCTAATCCCACTATCAGCAGCCTCGCGTCGACCCTTCCCAGGCTGGGAACAGGCTTTCCCCAATACTCGACATCTTTGAACCGCGCCACTTTGGTTCGAGCCACTTCCTGTGTCCAAGCGACGAGGCGTGGGCAGCGCCTGCACTCGCAGATCGACTGGTGCAGTGCTTCGATTGTGGGAGGTTCCTGCAGAGGGTAGGTCACAGACGCAAACAGAACAGCAGCCAAAAAAGAAAGCCCTGAAACCGAGAGGCTTCAGGGCTAAATGTGTTGGTCAATCGGTGGTTCGGACTAGCCTTCCTGCCGGGTGACTTCCTGAGCCTGGAGTCCTTTCGGACCCTGGACCACGGTGAACTCAACCGACTGGCCCTCTTCCAAAGTGCGATAGCCATCTGCCTGGATCGCCGTATGGTGAACGAATACATCACCACCCGAAGACCGCTCGATGAAACCATAACCCTTCGCATTGTTGAACCACTTTACTCTACCAGTCTCTCTACTCATTGACTTCGAGACTCCTTTCAAATGATAAAAATTTCGTCGTACATGTTTTTATAACTTGAAGAAGCCTCGAAAACCAAACCTCCTTCATTGGGAAAGAAGCTCATTTTCGACCCGCTCAAATCCTTAAAAACATTACAACAACCGCGAGAGTATACAAGAATCAAATGACGTGTCAAGCAGTTTGAAGCCGCCTCTGCGACCTCGTTCCGGCTGTTTTGGGCACGGTCAATTGCGTCCTGAACTGCTGGCTTTTCATTCTCGCTAACGATTGCATCGGCACAAAGTGCCGTTGGCTTTAATGGGTTTCCGAAATGAAATCCTAATCGTTTATACTCCTGTCAGAACGGGTTTGGCCATTCAAGAGGACACATGGCGACGTTAACTAGGAATCTAGACATTTATGAAGAGATCGCGCGCCTGCGGCGCGAAGGCCAGCGTGGGGCTCTGGCAACGATCATCCAGATTCGTGGCTCGGTGCCGAGCTTTGAGACCGCGAAGATTCTGGTGCGGGAGGATGGGTCCACGGTGGGCACTGTCGGAGGCGGGTGCGTCGAAAACGATGTTTGGAAAGCAGCGCGTCAGGTCATGTTCGACGAAAAGCCACGTCGTTTGCTCTTTGATCTGACGGACTCCTCCAACCTGGAGGCAGGGTTGATCTGCGGGGGAAAGGTTGAGATCTTCATTGAACCGATTCTTGCCGTGCCTACCAACTATATCTTCGGTGCCGGACACATTTCCAAATCCATCTCGAAAACAGCCACGCTGGCAGGCTTCAATACAGTCATCGTTGATAACCGTCCGCAGTATGCCAATCGAGAACGATTCCCCGAAGCGGTAGAAATCCATTCAGACAGCTTTGAGTCAGCTTTCGCCAAAATTGTTCCGAACGAGTTTTCCTACCTTGTCATTGTCACCCGTGGACACCTCGAAGACCAGGACGTGCTGCGGTGGGCCGTCAACACCAAAGCTCGTTTCATCGGAATGATCGGCAGCCGTTTCAAGAAGCGCGCGTTGTTTGAAAACTTACGGGAAGAAGGCATCACTCAGGAGCAACTCGATCGGGTGTTTTCGCCAGTAGGCGTTGACATCAACGCGATTTTGCCTGAGGAAATCGCCATCAGCATCGTGGCCCAAATGATTGCGGTCCGGCGAGCCAAACCCGGGAGTCAGATTCCACGAGCAGACCAATAACAAAAGCAGTTGAAAAAAAAGCCCGGATGTAGAGAATACGCCTTAAGTTTTGCATCCATGAGTGCCGATATCTTCAGATACCACCGTCCCTTAGCCCTTCGGAGGAGGCATGGCTTATTGCCCTGAGTGCGGAGCTGAATTCGGGAGGGGAATCCGCCGCTGCCCTGAATGCCGGGTTGATCTGCTGGATGAACTGGAAGAGCCTAACCTTTACGAAAATTCGGACGAAAACCTTGTGCTGATTCAGGAGTCAGCAACTCCCGATGTAGTGGCCCGGATTAGCGAGATCCTTGGCAAGCACGGCATTCTGTCCGTAATTGAAGAGGTTAATCAGACCAAAGGACAAGCAGCTCCGGGGACGTCACATATACTTGTTACTCTGAAGGATGAGGCCCGATCACGGGAGCTCTTGAAAGGCCTCTAGCGACTGGATTTGCCCAAGATCTGAAGCTCGCAGGCACAGCCAGTGGGTAATTCCATAAAAGCACCTACCTCTACAGCGTCTTTCCTTCAACGTCGAGATACTTTCGAACCCCCTCCATCAAAGCGTTAAATTCCTCGGGTAGCAGAGATTGTTGCCCGTCGGAAAACGCCTCTTCCGGATTTGGATGAACTTCGACGATGAGTCCGTCAGCTCCCACGGCGACGGCTGCTTTTGAAACCGGCGCAATCAGGCTTCGTTTGCCAGTGCCATGGCTGGGATCTACAATCACGGGCAGATGTGACAACTGCTTGAGCGCCGGCACTGCCGCGATGTCGAGCGTGTTTCGCGTGTAAGTTTCGAACGTTCGAATGCCACGCTCGCACAGGATCACATCCGGATTCCCCTGAGAAACGACATACTCGGCCGACATCAGCAATTCCTTCAAAGTCGACATCATTCCACGCTTCAGCAAGACCGGCTTTTTCATTCGGCCCAACCGCTTCAGCAAAGCGAAATTCTGCATGTTCCGTGCGCCCACTTGGAAGATGTCCGTGTACTCATTCACCAACTCGATGTTTTCGGTGGTGATGATCTCGGTGACGATTTTTAGACCGGTTTTCTCACGCGCCTCCGCCAGTAGTTTCAGTCCTTCTTCCTCAAGCCCCTGAAAATCATAGGGCGAGGTTCGCGGCTTGTATGCGCCCCCTCGCAGGATCTTGGCTCCGGCAGCCTTCACCTTTTCGGCAGTGGTCAGAATCTGTTCGCGGTACTCCACCGAGCAGGGACCAGCCATCACGACGAACTGATCACCACCGATGGTCAACCCATCCATTTGAATGATGGTTTTGCCCTTCTTCAGTTCACGACCCACCAGCTTGAAGGGCTGAAGGATAGGAATCACCGATTCCACTCCCGGCACGGACTCCATCACCGAAATGATTCGGTCTTTGTCTTTGCCGTCACCGATCGCTCCGATGACTGTCCGCTCATCCCCCTTGATGGGATGAACGCTGTATCCAAAGCCCTTGATCTTGTCACAAACGTGTTCAATCTGCTCCTGGGTTGCCCCGGGCAGCATGGAAATGATCATAAGACGCTCCTCAAAAAAAAAGCCCGCCGGACCGGCGGGCTTGGTGATTGTGGCTGCTTCTCAGCTCACCCCGCCCACCTGTCCCAAAACACAAAATGGGACAGGAAGCCAAAGTAAAAGCCAAAAAAACTGCCAAATTCTCGACTGAAGATTTCGCTTGGAGTGCAATTACAATAGCTGTGACGTACAAAAGCCTTCATGGTCTCAATCTCAACACTATTGCAATGAAGAGCGGGATTCTATCTCAACCGTTTCCTTTGTCAATCCATAATCGCAGGGAACCTAGCAACAGCAATAGGCAGCTTCAAGAGCAATCAAGAAAGGCCCAAGGAGCCAGACCTGCGAGAACAGAACAGTCGTGCGGGTTGGCCTCCCCTTAAGCTACACAAAATTCAGCCCGCGAGGGGACCGGGACTTTCTTTGCGAATCATTTCTGCTGGACTTGATCTTGCCATTTGGAGGGATCGCGATACTTAACGGTCTGCAAATGTTCACAGTACAAAACCAACTCGCCTTCATTCTTGAACACTTCGTAGGATGCTTTGACCAGGCCCATTTCCCGGTATTTCGGACGTTTCTCCAGATTGGTCCGAATGGTATAAACCGTGTCCCCGATGAAAACGGGCTTGATAAAGCGGAGCTTGTCGTAACCATAACTGAACGCATTCACACAGTTTGTGGCCACCAAGCCCAAACCCACACTGAAGACCATGGCTCCGGCGACCAGCCGCTTTCCGAACACTCCCTCTGTTGATGCAAACATTTCATCGGCGACATAGGGATGCATGTCGAGAACCAGGGCGTTGAACTGCATGCTTTCACCTTCCGAGATGGTCCGGCGAATGGAACGAATCCTGTGTCCGATCTCAAAGTCTTCGTAAAACCAGTTTTCTGCGTTCCAGATCGGGATATCCTTGTGTTTCGTGGGATCAGGGTTGGGGTTCACCGGTGCACACTCCGTTTCAAATTTTCCTTAGAGGGTGTTAAAGGCGTCGTTCCAAGAGAACAGTTTCGTTTGTAGTCCCTGCTTTAGCCGGAACAGCGGCACTCCTTGCCGCCTAAAGGCGGGACTACGAACCAGAGAAGCCTCTTTTTAACATCCTCTTATGGTGCGTCTTCGAGTCCAAAATCCTGGCAGATCGACGCATTGTCCTCGCCGATGCGGGGCGACCCTCTCTCTGACTTGAGAATCCTGCCGTCGATGCGAATCGGGCAGCGCGTTGTTCTCAGGCTGGCGCCGTTCTTTCGGCTGACTTGTTGAATCATGTCGAGAGTTTTGAAAGCTTCATGTTCCATCAAGCGCGGCCAAGTGAAAACATCCGAACACCAGATGTCAGCGGGCTCCAGGATGCTCAACCAGTGCCCCGTGGTCTGAGTCCGGAGATGATTGGCCAGGATGTTCTTGATCTGGTCTCTCTCGCTGAACCAACTCTTGGGATCGGAGTAGGAGCAAAGAGGAGCACAGCCCAACAGTTCTCCCAGTTTCGTGACGGAACCCATGGCCAGGGCAAGGTGTCCGTCCGAAGTGGCGTAGATGCCGTAAGGTGCTGCGAGATAGGCGTGGGCGTTGTTAATCACGCTGCGTTGGGGCAATTTGCCACCATCATTCAAATGGGTACTCAGGACCTCAAACTGGTAATCGAGAACCGATTCCATCAAGCTCACTTCCACCAGGCTGCCTTCACCCGTAACGGCTCGTCTCACCAAACAGGCCAAAACACCTTGTACCAAGTGAGCGCCTGCCAGCATATCTGCGATTGCCAGTCCGAACGGAACGGGCGGATCGTCTGCATTGCCGTTTAACCATGGCAGTCCCGACAGGGATTGTGCCAGCAAATCCTGGCCTGGTTTGTCTCTCCAGGGACCCTCCTTCCCATAGCCGGTAACTTCGCCGTAAACAAGCCGTCGATTCAGCTTTTGAACTGAGCCGTAATCCAGGCCCAACTTGCTCATCACTCCCGGGCGGAAATTCTGGATGAGCACATCCACCTGGCAGATCAGTTTTTCCAGGCGAGCACGGTCTTTCGGATTCTTCAGGTCAGCAGCGAAACTTTCCTTGTTGCGGTTGATGGAATGAAACAGGGTACTGTCTCCATCGAGTTCGAGATTTGAAATGTAGAGGCGGCGGCAGAGATCTCCTCCGTCCGGTCGTTCCACTTTAATCACCCGGGCGCCCAGATCCGCCATTCGCAGGCTGGCTGCGGGGCCGGCGAGAAACTGGCTGAAGTCGAGCACAACCAAGCCTTCCAGAGGTTTCATAGGCAATTCCCTTCTACGGTCTCCGATTCTCTGTGGGTTCGATTCAGCTGCTCTAGAGCCTCCCGAGCATCTCCGCTATCACGGAGAAAGTGGTGAACGATCGGACCCGCTTTATCTTGAAAGTGAAGGTATCCCGCATAGCGAGGCCGCAGGTAGGCGCGTTCGAGAACTGGCAATGTGTCCAGAAAGAAATTGCCGCTGGCAGTGTTCACGGCCTTGTCCAGCCAGGCTTGCCGGTGACCGGGCTGGCCACCACTTTCGAAATACAGCGATCGCTGGCAGCGTGCACTGGCCACATACTGGACATACTCCCCGGCCAGTTCCGGGTTGGGACAACGTGCGGAGATCGCCAGGCCGGTGCCTCCGAGCGTGGATCGAAGCGGCTTGCCGTTGTTCAGCGAAACCAGTTCTCCAAACTGCAGTCGATATTCGGCGTAGCCAGGGCGCGCATAGTTTGAGTAACCATAGGCGAAAGGGCAGTAACCGACGTTGTCGCGAGAAGCTATCGCTTCATAGACAGCGATGGGACTCCAGGCGTAACACTCCTTCGAGCAAAGCACGAGCAGTTCCCGTAGCAGACGGAGGGCTTCGAGACCTACATCGGTGCCGACAACCATGGACTCTTGAGTGAAAGGATCTTCGCCCAGACTCGCACAGAACATGAAAAAGTTCATCAGACAGTCCACGGGCATTGCCGGAATGGCCACCCAGCCCCGGCGAGCCAGAATCAACAACTCTTCCCAGGTTTTCGGAACGAACAATCCACATTGTTCCAGCAACTGAGGACGCCAGGAACTGACCGGGGCTGCCGCATCGATCGCCAGCGCCCACTGGTGTCCATCGTAGTGATAACTGCCGTGCGACTGCCCCACCGAGTGCCGGGCCTGATTGTCGAGAAAAGCGGCTGGCAAAAGTTTATCCAGCGGCAACAGGGTCTCATGCCGGGCGGCAAAGCCAACAAAGGGATGGTCGATTACGAGCAAGTCGAATCGCTCGGCCAGCCGGTCAATCGGCGCATCGGCGAACTCCTGCAGCGATCGCTTCTCCCAGGAAATCTGCACGCCGGGATGAGTTTCGTTGAAGCGCTGGGCGGTGGCTACCAGGGGCAGCAGGCCGCGAGTGTGATTCCAGGTGATGCCGCGAAGTTGCGGGGTCATGATCGAAATCTCCGGCAGGCTTCTGTCAACGCATGGAGCTTTGCCCGGGTAATATCCAAGGGTACATGCCCGAAACCGCATTCGCTTGTCAGAAGAAGTCGCTCCGGAGAAAAATACTGCAAAGCCGGCTGAACCCGTTTCCAAATGACTTCGGTTGTCTCAATATCATCGCTGCGCTGATCAATGACGCCTAGGGCCAAGTCCCCAGCGAAATTCCAGCCCTTCCAAAGGTCCATCAGGTCATAACCGAGCGTGCAATGTTCGAGCGATACCTCATGAATTTTTGCTTTTTTGAAGGCAGGCACGAGGTCCGTATAGCGAGTAAAGTAGACCCGCTTCCGGCGCGGATTGCCGCCACAAACGTGCAACCCGATCCGAACGGCGCCCAGCGAGTCGATGAGTTCGTTCAGGATCTCAGCGGCCCACTCACTTTGCTCCGGCGACTCTGTCCACATGGGTTCATCAAATTGAATCTGGGTGCAGCCTGCGGCAACGACCTCCTGGAGCTCTTGTGACAGCACCTTGGCGTAGGCGCGGCAGAGGGCGGGTTCGTCCGGATACAGATCGGGTCGTTCATTCACGCTGAAGCGCGTGAGCACATGAGGGCCAGTCACCGTCTGCTTTACTTCGCAACCGGCTGGGGCCTGCTCGCGTGCCAGCCTCCAGCAGTGCGCTAGATTGAAACGTGGGTTCCTGATTTCTCCGACCACACGGGCGCACTCGATACCGAAGCCCGCCGTCCCAAAGTTTTTGGGGACCATTTCCCGCATGTCCACGCCGTCAAGACGTTTCTGGTAAAAGTAGTACATGTTTTCCCGGTAGCCTTCTCCGTCGGTGATGGTCTCCAGGCCAAGGCTGGCCTGGTCTTTCACCGCCCAGCGAATCAGATCATCCACTTCTGCCGGGCTGAGAGTGGGCTTCTTCAGCGTGTCCGCGACCGTCGTCGCACGGGGATAACTTCCGACCACCGTGTTGCGATAGGGTTTCATCGAGTCCTCATCAGCAAAAAGGCTCTCGTCATACCAAAGGGGCCAGTCCTGTCCAGGTGCGAGCTTCGTTGATGTGCGCCCGGATACCGTCCAAAAGTGGACGCGGCCGAAAATCAATCTCCTGAGCCAGGCGTGTCCCGTCCATGTCATCGATCAGAGGCGTCCCCGGCCTGGAGGGATCGAATTCGACCTGAGCGGCGGGCAACCAATGCCGGACCATGGCGGCCAGCTCTTCGGCAGTGACCGCTTCCCCGCCGCAGTTGTAAGCAAAATGGGACAGTTGTGGCTTGAGTGCTAATCGCACGAGCTGTTCGGCACAGTCCTCGACATAAATCCAGCAGTCACGCGATGTGGACGGGAAGGGCAGTAGCACGTCCTTTCCCACGGCCGGCAACGACGCGAAATCGGCTGCCCAAAGCGCAGAACCATGCTTGCGCCCGTGACCAAAAACTACCGGTGGTCGCGTGCAGGCCAAGCTGAGACCGTGTCTGGAGACGTATTTTTCAGCAATGAACTCGTTGAGGATCTTCATCATTCCGTAGGTGAAGAAATGATCGGCCGGAGAACAGAAATCCTCTTCGCGGACAGGACGCTGGCCGTAAACCCGCTGCGTGGCGCCATAAACCGTTTCGCTGCTGGTGAAGATCAGCCGTTGCAGTCTTTTCATCAGGCAAGCTTCAAACAGGTGAGTCATGCCAAGCAGATTGACACGCACCCCCAGCAGCGGGTTGGTCTCACACTCTGCGCTCATTAAGTAAGCCAGATGAATGACGTGGGTCATGTCCGGATACTGGTGTAACACCGACATCACTTCATGAAAGTTGGACACGTCGAGATGCACGAAAGCCAGATCGGTGTCACCAGCGCCTTTCGATCGAATCCGCGCGACCGCCTGCGGGTCGATATTCCAGTCGGCTGAGACGACGGGAATCCCGCGCTGGACGAGAGTCTTCACTACGCGCTCTCCGATAAAACCGGTTCCACCTGTCACGAGAAATCTCATCGGTTTACCCACAAAGTGCATTGTCTCTCAAACGCACCGGCATCATTGAAGCCCATCCTCGAATAGGGGCATCCGTCCCCCGTTCTCACTCGACCGATAACAGGCCTCGACGAGGGCCATCGTTTTGTAAGCATCTTCCACAGAGGTAGGCAACGCGGAAGAAGATCCTTCCAGGAAGCACATCAGGCTGGACATGGAGCCAATGAAGGCATCAGGAAACCAGTTGCCCACGAGCGGCAGGTTCAGCCACTGCGGTTCAGCTTCGGGAGCCAGCAGGCAGTATTCAAGGCGGTCTGCTTCGCCCTTGGGGTAATTCAAGAGGACGCCGAGCGTAGCTTTAATCGCACCCTGCGTGCCTTCCCACTTCACAAAGCTCTCCTGATGGCGCGAGCCGTACTCATGACCATGATTAGTGCTGATCTGCGCCCGCACGCTCTCTCCATAATTCAACAGAAGAGTGGATCTCGTCGCAGCCAGTTTGGGTGCCTTGGGATGCTTGAGCGTCAGAGCATGGACACCGCAAGGCTCCCCCAGAAATGCCCGGATCAGGTCCAGATAGTGAATACTGTGATACAAGATCTCCACCCGCGCCAGTCCTTCCAGGAATGTCCACAGATGCCACGGGGTGTAAACGGTCACGCGGAACTCCATTTCGTGAAGTTCTCCAATCAGGCCCTGCTCGATCAAGCTGCGAGCAGCAAGAGCCAGAGGCGCAAAGCGCAACTGAAAATTGACGGCGGCTACTAAGCGCTTCTGCCTGCAAACCGCCCGAATGGCCGTTGCCTGCTCGAGATTCTCACCGAGCGGCTTCTGTATGAGCACCCCGGATCCGTCCGGCAGACTCGGCAGGATTTCGAGAATGGCAGAAGCCGGCACTGCAACATCAAACACCGTGTCAGCGGGAGCCTCCCGGACAGTTTCGTCAAGAGACTCGTAGACTCGGGAAATTCGAAACCGGGAAGCCAAGGCCTGCGAACGCGAATGGTCCCGATCGAGAATCCCCGCAACGGGAAAGCCAGCCTTTCCATAGGCCGGCAAATGCGCATCTCGAACAATTCCTCCAGCCCCAATGATGACAATCGGTCGAGCCCTTTTCGGTCTGGCGGTGGTCTGGGTGATTTGGATTTCAGGCACGCGTTTGCAATGCATAAAGAGTTTTCATTTGCAAAAACTTATTTTCCATATAAAATTTGCCATGTCAAGCAGGGAAACATCTGCGGGGAAAACAGCTGATGAAGAAGTCGGAACGGCCAGTTTCCAAGTACCACGTGCCGGCGCTTGAGAAGGGCCTGGATATTCTGGAGACACTGGCGAGCAGCGCCGTTCCGCAGTCACTTTCCAAACTGGCGCGGAGCCTGCATCGCAGCAGCAGCGAGTTGTTTCGCATGCTCGACTCACTGGAAAGACGGGGCTATATCTTGAAGGATGTCGTGTCAGGAAACTATCGCCTCTCCCTCAAACTTTATGAACTGGCGCACACCCATTCGCCCGTCGAGCAATTGTTATCCGCAGCCGCTAAGCCCATGCGGGATGTGGCAGAGCGTCTGCGCGAATCCTGCCATCTGAGTGTGTTGAGTCGCGGCCAGGTGGTGGTTTTGGCCCAGGAGGAAAGCCCGGACAAGGTCCGGTTATCGGTAGAAGTCGGGGCTCGTTTTTCTGCCATCCATACGGTGTCCGGCCGCCTTTTGCTGGCTCAACTGGAGACGGGCCATCTCGATGACCTTCTAGCCGCCGATTCGGAGTATCAGGATCTGAGCAAGACACAGCAGAAACAGTTGATGGCGGACTTGAAGGAGATTCGTCAAAAGGGTGTTTCCACGGCAGTGAATGAGACTCTCGTTGGTGTCCAGGACTTTGCGGTGCTCGTGGGCAATCCAAAGGTCGGGATCATGGCGGCTCTGGCAGCGACGGCTTGGATGGGACCTGCCAAGGAGATCAGTGTTCAGAAGCTTCAATCGGCTTTGCTGGAATGTGCGGAAACCATAAGCAAGAGCATCGGGCTCACTCCAAATGAAATCGCTCTACTTTGAAGACTACCAGATTGGATTAATCCGTGACACGCCGGGTCGCACCATTACCGAAACCGACATTGTTCTTCATGCCGGACAAACGGGTGACTTTTACCCGCACCACATGGATGCGGAGTGGTGCAAGCTTCAGCCGTTCCAGCAGCGCATAGCCCATGGAACTCTGGTGTTCAGCATTGCCATCGGCCTCACGGCTGGTGAGATCAATCCAGAAGCGTTCTCCTACGGCTACGATCGCCTCCGTTTTATCAAACCGGTGTTCATTGGCGATACGTTGCGAGTCCGGGTCACGATCAAGGAAAAGCGCGACAGCTCCAAACTCCCGAATCATGGGATCGTCGTCGAGCTCTGCGAGGTGCTTAATCAACATCAACAGACAGTCATGGCGTGCGAGCACCTACTCATGGTGAAGAGAAAATAGAGTTTCGGGAGTTGAGTTAGCAGAAGGTATTCCCCGCAACCCCGGCCCCTCTTCCTGGCTGGGAAGAAGGGAGTCGATTTTTAAGAACTGTCACGCTCAAACCGCATTGGATCGAGGCGGAGAAAGCGCACAAGCTTCCTTTTCGATTGGTAGTTCAGGTCAGAACTAGACGTGAGGAGGAACGAATGAATATCTCGCGTCGAGAGTTCCTCGCAGGCGCAGCCGGGACCTTCGCACTCCACGCCGTTGGGCGAGGCAGCACGGACCCCCTACCCAAGCAGATCAAGGCATTCTGCGTCGATTTCAACTGGTATCAAGGCGCTTTCGCGCCACCGGGCCACTGGGGTGATGCCTCTCCCGAGGAACACGTCCATTGGTACGAAGCTCTGGGGGCGAACACCATCCAGACCTTCTGCCTCTCCTGCAACGGCTACGCATGGTACAAAGGAGGATTCGTTCCTCCTCAACCTGGCCTCAAGCACGATTTCCTCACCGATGTGGTGCGGATAGGGCACCAGCGCGGCATGCGCGTCATGGGATATTTCTGCGTTGGCGCGAACACCAAGTGGGGTGAGGATCACCCGGACTTGAGCTACGGGGCTCCCCGTTCGGCTTACCACATCCCTTTCACCGACGCCTACCTCGATTACCTCACCAAAGCCATGCAAGACGCCATCACGCGGACCGGCCTGGACGGATACATGATCGACTGGGTGTGGAACCCGCACGAGAAAGTGCGCGCTAACGGTTGGATCGACGCCGAGAAGAAACTCTTCGCACAGTTGACTGGCAAAGTGTTCCCACCGAATGGCTCACTGTCCAGCGAGGACAAGCTGGCTTATGAGCGGCGTGCCATTGAGCGTTGCTGGGAACGTATCCGCGAAGCGCGGAACCGCGCCAACCCCGGCTGCGTGATCTGGCTTTCCTGCGCCCGCCTTGGTGACCCGACCGTCGTTGACTCCAAGCTGCTGCGGGAATGTGACTGGGTGATGAACGAGGCGCCCAGCCGCGACCTGCTCGAAGCCGCGCGGAAGATGGTCGGCGCCAAGACGCGCCTTGTGCAAAATCTCGTCGGCTGGGTGAATCACGACGCCAGCACTTTTCTCGCCGACCCCGGCAACCGGACACTGGACTTCTACGGCTTCGCCGAGCCGCGAGACAGCTCGCTGCCGCTGTCCATCGAGGAGTATTTGTCCAACCCCGTCGCCTCGTTCGCCGGCAAGGAGCGGTTCCAGGTGAATGACCGCAACACCGCTGTGCTGGCTCGTTTTTATCGTGGTCTCGGGATGGACACAGTCATCCCGCGAAAGAGTTGAGCCCTTATGGACACGTCGATGGCATTCGCGTTTCTTCTGGTTTCCCTGGGTGGTCTTCTGACGGGGGTTTTCGCCCTGCCTATGAAATTCATCACGCGCTGGAACTGGGAGAACATCTGGCTGTCATTTTCGTTTTTCGGGTTCGTTCTCATTCCGCTCGTCGTGCTCGGCTCGGCAATACCGAACCTTCGGGAGATTTACGGACAGGTCCTGCCCGGACGTTTGTTGCTGATAGCCGTGATTGGATACCTGTGGGGCCTCGGGGCCGTAACTTACGGTCTGAGCATAAAACGGCTGGGCATCGGACTCGGATCGGCCTTCGTGCTCGGGATTTCAACGCTGCTCGGCACGTTGCTTCCAATCTTCATGGCCAACCAGGTTTCGTTGAAGTGGCTGCCGTTCCTGACGGGCCTTTCCATGCTGCTGGGTGGTATCGCGATCTGCGGGTTGGCTGGCCGTGACCGGGAACTCACTCGGGGCAGTTCCGGTGAACCCATCCAAAGTTACACTTCCGGGCTTGTCATCGGCGTCGTCTCCGGAGTGCTCTCCTGCCTGCTCAACGTCGGGATGGTGACCGGGGCTCCGATCCAGGAAATTGCGCGCCGCGGACCCGCGCCCGAGTGGGCAGTGGGCAATGTTGCCTGGCCCATCCTTTTGTTTGGTGGCTTCCTCGCGAATGCCTCCTACTGTGGCTATTTGTTCGTCAAGAAATCTTCCTCACGGTTATTCCAGGCAGGCGGCTGGCGTGAGTGGCTCGGATCGCTCGCAATGGGCGCGGCCTGGTTCATTGGTCTGCTCATGTACGGGGCTGGGGCCATCTTCATGGGCAGCCTGGGCCCGATCCTCGGTTGGCCCGTTTTCATTTCTCTCATGGTCGTCTCTGCCTACCTGGCCGGCCGGTGGACAGGTGAATGGCGCGGCGTACCGTCTTCGATAACTCGTCGCATGAACACCGGGATCACGCTCATCGTGGTCTCGCTCTTCATCATCGGTTATAGCCGTTAGGAGCAGCATATGAACTGGAAAAGCCTTCTCGTTTCCATCATCTTTGCGTGCTTGCCGAACCACAGTATTGGTCAAACTGGCTCGAACCGCGCTCGTTTCTACGAGCCGCCGCAACTGTTTGTGATGACCGGTTTCATCGCCAACACCACCAGTGGGACCTGGGGTACCGACTTCATTGTGCCTGGCCGGTGGACCTCTGCGAAGCAACGGGCTGCTCTCGCGGCCTGGAACAAAGGAATCGGCAGCGCCTATGATGCCGAAAGAACCGTGCTCTCATTCAAGGAGGCTGGCGCGACGGGAGTGATCTTTTACGACAAGTGGCACGACGGCATCGTCCCACACGCCACGCGAATCACCGACTATAAGACCGAGCGCGACCTCGTCGGTCCCAGCATTGCCGCTCTGCGGAAGCACAATATGAAGATTGTCGTCTACTATTCCGTAGGGTTTGACTACAACCCCGAGCCGCGCTTTCTCGACTGGGCCTGCCGCGACCCGCAGGGGAAGCCCATGGGTCGTCCGTTTCCGGATGACTGGATGTCTTTCCACTCGCCCTACCGGCAGTACGTGATCGACCACCTGGTGGAAATCATGCGACTTTACGGCCGGATTGACGGGCTCTGGCTCGATATTTTCTCCCAGCCGCCACTCTCGCGAGACAAATACACGAAGCAGGCTTTTCAAACCAAATACGGAAAGCCAATCGAGAATGCCACGCCGGCAGAAGCCAACGATTTCATGATCGAAACACGGCGCGGCTTCCTGCTGGACATCCGCAAAGCAGTCACGGCCGTGCAGCCGGACGTCTGCCTGACATTCAACGGTGCCGGAATGGCCGACATCGCCGAGCCGAAGAGCGCTGTGCTGGTGGACGGACTGGCCGACTTCTTTTCCATGGAAGGCCACAGCGTGGACAACATCGACCGCGGAGCACGCGTGGGGCACCACATGGACCGGCCTTTCGAGGTCGGCATGCTGTTGAACTCGTCTTGGTATGTGCCGATGCACGACAAGGCCCCGCCGGCAGCGATGTCCCCGGAGGAAGCCGTGGTTTCCGCGGCGACGGCGTGGACCCTGGGATCCAACGTCTACGCAGCCATGACTCCCGGGCACTCCGGCCTGTTTGACGAGGACGGCGACATGAAGCCGTTGCGCGCCATTGGACGCTGGCTCAAGCAGCACCGGCCCTACCTGACAGGAACCACGCCGTATGCCGAGATCGCCATCGTGCGCGGCAATCCCTCTCACGAATTGGTAACGCCCCCATCGCTGGTCAGCCTCTGGGAGAACTGGCATCAACGCGGCACCTCACGAGCGAACTTGAGGCCCGGTGAAGCTGTGGATGGCACTCTCCGAGGGGCGGGCTATTTCACCGAGTTCACAGGCACATCGTTCCCGCGGCGCAAGATGGATTGGCGGTCGTTTCGCCTGCTCGTGGTTCCAGAGAACGCCGTCATGGACGATGCCCTGGCCGGGGAGATCCGCCACTACGTTTCGTCGGGGGGCAATCTGATTGCAATGGGCCACGCCTCTCTCTTTGACTCAATGGCGAACCAGCGGACGAACTTCGCTCTCGGTGATGTTCTGGGTATCGATTTTGTCGTTGATCTTCCCGGTTACAAGCAGTTTGCCGCGCTTCCCGGCGCAGGTATCCCATCCGCGTTACGGCTGAACGCCGCAGCCCTCGGGGTGAAAGCCACCACCGGCCGGGTTCTGGCCGTATGGAAGAGTGCGGGCGACGCGCCGGCCGTGGTGGAAAATCGGTTCGGCGACGGACGCGCGATCTACATCAGTGCTGGCGAACTACCGCTCTCGGAGAGCACGCTGCTGAACGAAATGACCGGGCGTCTGATCGGTTCCCCTGCAGTTGGAATCGATGCTACGCGCAAATATTCGTTCGTGATGAATCGCAAGGACGGTGATCTGCTGCTCTACGTCTTCAACCGCAGCACCGGATCGCGGGCCGTCGTGGAGTCAGGCATGGCACCCGACCCGGCGCTCACTCTGGGGCCTGAAGTAGTGCGGCTGAGCCTGAACACCGCTGCCATCGGTGCGGTGGGCGCAGTGGAACTGCTTCCCGAACGCACGCCCGTGCGGATCAGCCGGAAAGCCGGCATGGTGGAAGTGACGCTCAACGCCTCACCGTCGGTGACAGCTCTCCGGTTGATCACACGCAGTGATGTTGGGCTCAACCAGTGAGGAGGCCGCTGTGGTGCAAACCGTTCTCAAGCTCGAAAGGTGGAGTTTTGTTCTTCGGGAGCAACGACGATGACAACCAGAACGCTGACATTGTGGGGCTGCATGCTAGTCACGACTCTGTTGAGTGGTTTGCCTGCTCATCTGAGCGAGTCAAGACCACGCGACGAAATGGAAAAGCGTCTCAGCCAACTTCGAAGTCTCAAGTGGGGAATGTTCGTCTGCTGGTCGTTCAGTACCTTTTCCGATAAGGAGTGGACACCCGGCATCAAGGACGTCTCGTTCTTCAATCCAACCGGGTTAGACACCGATCAGTGGGCGAGTACCGCCAAAGAAGCGGGCATGGGCTACATTCTCTTCTTGACCAAACATCACGACGGCTTTTGCCTCTGGAATACGAAGACCACCGAGCGGAAGGTAACCCGGAGCCCCCTGCGGAAAGATGTGCTGGCGGAAGTGAAGAAGTCCTGTGACAAGTACGGTCTCAAGCTGGCTCTCTATTTTTCGGAAGGGGACTGGACCTGGCCAGGGGCTGAAGACGGGAAGTCTCGCAAAGGGGGATCCAATCCAACAGTCAAGCGGGCGCAGCTCCGGGAATTGCTTAGCCAGTACGGGAGCATTGAATTCATCTGGTTTGACCACGCGGTGGGCGATGGCGGTCTGAGTCATGCTGAGACGGTCAGTTTTGTCAAAAGCGTTCAGCCGGGCTGTTTTGTTGGTTTCAACTCCGGCTCGCCGGCAGGCGATCTCCGGCTGGGTGAAATGGGACACCCGGCGCCACTCAGCGACCCGTCAGGCGCAGGTTTTAACCAGGAAGATATTCGGGGCTACACCGGATATCACCTGGCTGAGTTCACCATGCCGATTCTCATGGGAACCAAAGCCGGACGCTGGTTCTACACGAATCCCGACGATGAGGGGGTGGTTCTACCAGCCGAGCAGATCGTTCAGCTCTATCGAGACGGGGTGAAGCACGGCAACATCTTCTCGCTCGACGCTGGGCCGAACCGTGCCGGCAGACTTCGTGACATTGATGTGAAGACCCTCAAGGAAGTAGGCCGCAGGATACGTGAAGCCGGCGGTCGATGAGCGTGACAACTGGTTTGTGTCAGCACTTATTTCACCGGGTGACGGCGGGAGTCGCTGTGATTCCGCTGCTGACGTGGCTCTTCCGCAACCGTTCGAACCACCCCCGCCGTGGCCTGCGGCCGCGGCTTCCCCTCCTTTTGAAGGAGGGGATCTGGTGCCAGGTTTCGCGACTGAAACCAGCCGACGTCTCAAGGAAAGGAGCGTGAAATCATGAAAAGAATCCTATGTGCTCTCCTCTTCAGCGTCTTTCCCGCCCTTTGCGCTCTGGCCGCCGGTCCAGAGTCTTCATCCACGCTCTACCTGGTACCCAATACACACGGGACGATTGCAGGCTGGCTGGTCGATTTCGATGTGGAGCGCAACTATGTGCTGAACAATTACCTGGCACACCTCGATCGAGTCAAGGCAGACCCCGAGTACCGATTCGCGCTTTCAGAGGCACCGAACCTGATCAGTCTCCTTGAACTTGCTCCCAACCGTCTGAACGAACTCAAACAGCGCCTGCGGGAGAAACGAGTCGAACTGTGCAACGGGTTCTTCCTGGAGCCGACCGTAAACCTCTCAGGGGGAGAAGCTCTGGCGCAAATGGGCGTGACCGGGTTGCGCTGGTACGAAGGCGTGTTTGGTCTGCGGCCGCGCCACTGCTGGATGATTGACGTAGTCGGCCTGCACCGGCAGATGCCGCAGATTGTGGCGGGGCTGGGAATGGAAACCTTGTTCTTCTGCCGCAACAATCCGGCCAAGCAAACTGCCTTCTGGTGGGTGGCGCCCGACGGTACCCGCATCCTGGCGCTAAACAATGCCAAGACCTACGCCGATTTCCGCGACGTTTTCACCACCAAGGACCCGCTGAGTGCCGCAGCCCTGGATGAAATCTCAAAAACGATTGATCTAAAGAAGGAGCACAGTGCCAGCCGCAAGGCACTCCTTTCCCTGGCCGGAGCGGAAGACTACAGCCTTCCCCCGGCACGCTCCGAATACCCGTCCGAATTCCTGCAACAGTGGAATCAGAAAACTCCCAATACGTCGATTCGCTTCAGCATTCCGAGCGATTATGTGGATGCGCTGCAAGCGGAACTGAAATCGGGTGAAACGAAACTGGAGGACTATACCGGAGACACCGCCCATAGCTACAACGCCTTCTGGATGAATATCCCTGAAGTAAAGCAAGAGTATCGGCGCAGCGAACAAATGCTGCAGGCGGCGGAGATGCTGGCCACCGCGGCCAGTTTGCGTGAGCGATCAGCCTATCCAGCGCAGCCGTTCTATCATTCGTGGGTGCAGTTGATGATCAATATGGATCGGAACGTCTTGTGGGGCGCGGGCACCGGCGCAGCCTTTAAGGACACGAAACACTGGTCGGCTTGGGATCGCTTCTCGTCCATTCAGAAGCAGACACAGACGGCGATCTCTACCTCTCTTTCGGCCCTGGCTGGAAAAGGAAACGCGCTGGCGCTCTTCAATCCCTTGAATTGGGAACGCAGCGACCCGGTTGAAGTCCGGTTACCAGCAGGGATGCGCCTGGCCGGTGCTTCCTGTCAGCAGCTCCCCGGGACTCCTGCGGAAGCACTCTGTGCTCCCCGTTTGCCTGCGAGTGGAGTGGCCTCGTTTGCGCTGGAGGGAACACCACCCGGCGAAGCGAAGGAAGTCCCTTTGGAAGCAATCATCGAGACGGACGACTATGTTGCGCGCATCGACACCAAGACCGGCGATCTGCTGAGCCTCAAGACAAGGTCTTCCGGGCGGGAATTGCTTGGCGGCCCGGCAAACCGGGTCGTGGCAGAGAGTGTGAAGGAGGTCATCAAGCAATTTGCGGGAGATTTCATGGTTCCGCGGCCGCAGCGGAAGATCGTCTCGTGCAGTTCGGACTACCCGGCTCAAGTGAAGTTGCTGCGGGGTCCGGTTGCCACGATACTCCAGGTGACCTCCGAATTTCAGGCTGGGTCCCGGCTGGAACGCTCGACGACTTTCTACCGCAGTTCTCCACGCATTGATTTCAAGACACGACTGGACCTGAAAGCGACTGACCTCGTTGTGTCCGTGGACTTTCCTCTCCAGGGGACGGTTCGGGAGCGGACCCGGGGAATTCCCTTCGGCTTTTCGTCCACTGATCCGGCCCGACTGAGTCGACCTGCAGACTATTACTTAAACAGCGACCATGTGACCTACGGCTACTCCGAAGCCATGTTGCCGGCCATTCGGTGGTCAAACTATCAGCTGGCCGAAGGGAGTGGGCTGGCTTTGTTGGACCAGGGGTTGACGAGCCACGAACTGAATGATCACACCGTTACGCTCGGCCTGTTGAATGCCCAATCCAACTATCGCAATACGCCGAACGAACTGCTGCGTGGACTGGGAATGCATGAGTTCAACTACGCCATTCTGCCTCATGCGGGAAGCTGGCAGGAGGCTCAAGTCCCGCGCCGTGCCTGGGAATTTAACGCGCCTGTGCACGAGAACTCAGGCAGTAGGCTGGACAAGCCTCTGAGTTTCCTGAGCACTTCAGACAATCTTATCGTTGAAGCAATCCGGCGCGTGGGCAGCCAGATCGAAGTACGGCTCTCTGAATGGAGCGGCGTCGCCGGTAACGGAGAAGTCACTCTTCATCTCCCTCACAACGGGGCCCGGTTGACGAATCTGATGGGGGAGCAGGGCGTTGCGCTGGCCGGCGGCCCCACGTATCGATTCCCTGTCAACCCGCAGCAGATCGTGACCATCCGGTTCGACACCAACTCCGGAGTCACGGAACCTGCCCCAATTCTCAGCTGGAAATCGCTGGTCCCGGCTGCGAAGCAGAAGGCTCTCAACGTCCGGCTGCAAGCCAAGGGACATCCGCCTCGAGGCTATTAAGTGAGTTGCGACTCCAAACTACTCGATGGGTCCGATCGCGAGAGATGTCCCGCCTGATCGATGGGGATCTCAAAATGAAGGAGGGAGCACCATGTTGAAGAATCTTCTTCTCTGCTTGGCGTTGCTGTTCACTACTTTCCCTCAGGCCGCCCGGTCGGCCCAGCCTGCAAGAGTGGCCCCGCCGATATCGACCGACCGAACGGCTTGGTTTCGAGACGCCAAGTTCGGCATGTTCATTCACTGGGGACCCTATTCCCAAGCCAGCGTTGAGGCCTCCTGGCCGATCATGATCTCGGTCGCTCAATTGGAGCGGTTCAAGCTGGCGCCTCGAACCATCTCCTATGAAGACTACGTTGCCTTGCCCAAAACGTTTAATCCTCAGCAATTCGATCCCTTGGCCCTCGTCCGCCTCGCCAAGGTCGCCGGTCAACGCTACATGGTCTTTACCACCAAGCATCATGATGGCTTCTGTATGTTCGATTCGTCCTACACCGACTACCGGATCACCCGAACACCCTACAAAAAAGATATTGTTGCCGAGATTGCTGCTGCCTGCCGGGCCGAAG
>Ga0180085_1000118_pt1 | contig 25511 bp, 23 predicted proteins | sample EasRiv730_16_10D_FD_123013 | JGI IMG/M metagenome (GOLD analysis project Ga0180085, IMG submission 123013) | Soil microbial communities from meander-bound floodplain in the East River, Colorado, USA - East River metaG ERMLT730_16_10D | ecosystem: Environmental > Terrestrial > Soil > Floodplain ... | reverse complement strand
GGAGCGCCGGCACCCGCTCGGGACCGATTCGATGCACCTCCTCGAGACCTTCGCCAACCAGACCGCGCTGGCGCTCGAGCGCGCGCTCCTGGCCCGCGACGCGCACCGCCAACGACTCGCCGCCCAGGGCGAAAAGCTGCGCAACGCGCTCCTGGCGGCCGTGTCCCACGATCTGCGCACCCCCCTGGCGTCGATCTCCGGGGCCGCGAGCTCGCTGGCCTCGAGCGCGGAGCGGCTCGATCCGACCGCCCGGCGCGAGCTCGTGCTGACGATTCACGAGGAAGCCGAGCGCATGAGCCGTCTGGCCAACAACCTGCTCGAGATGGGTCGGCTGCAGGCTCACGGCACGGCCCTGCGCCGCGAGTGGCAGCCGCTCGAGGAGGTCCTGGGAGCCGCACTGCACCAGCTCGAGCGGCAGCTCGAGGGCCGCGAGGTCGTGCTGCGGGTTCCGGAAGACCTGCCGCTGGTCGAGATCGACGACGTGCTGATGGAGCGCGTCCTGGTCAACCTGCTCGAGAACGCGCTGCGCTACACGCCGCCGGGCAGCCCGATCGAGCTCGGGGCGAGCGCGGTCCCGAGCGAGGTGACGGTCGAAGTCCTCGACCGTGGACCGGGGCTCGCATCCGGAGAGGAGACCCAGATCTTCGAGAAGTTCTTCCGTGGCGAGGCGGCGCTGTCGCGCCACGGCGCGGGTCTCGGCTTGGCTGTCGTGCGCGCGATCGTCGAGGCCCACGGCGGCAAGGTCTGGGCCGAGAATCGCGTCGGCGGAGGCGCGGCGTTCCGGTTTTCGCTGCCCGTGCACGGTGCGCCTCCGGCGGTGCAGAGCGAGCCGTGAGCGGGCCCTTGCCGAGCGTGCTCCTGGTCGAGGACGATCCGCAGATCCGCCGCTTCCTGCGCGCGATCCTCCCCGCGCACGGGATCACGCTGGTCGAGGCCGCGACCGCAGCCGAGGGGCTGGCCCAGGCGGCCACCCGTACGCCCGAGATCGTCCTGCTCGATCTGGGCTTGCCCGATCTCGACGGCCTCGAGTTCATCCGGCGGTTGAGGGAATGGTCGGCGATGCCGATCATCGTGCTCTCGGCGCGCGGGCTCGAGCGGGACAAGGTCGCGGCACTCGACGCCGGTGCCGACGACTACCTGACGAAGCCGTTCGGAGTCGACGAGCTGCTGGCGCGCCTGCGGGTCGCGCTGCGGCATCGAGCCGTCGCGCGAGACGGTCCGGCGAGCCCGATCTTCTCCACGGGCGAGCTGAGCGTCGACCTCACCGCTCGTGTCGTGCGCCGGGGCGGGCAAGAAGTGCACTTGACCCCGACCGAGTTCAAGCTGCTCAGCCTGCTCGTGCGCCATGCGGGCAACGTCGTGACGCACAGGCAGCTGCTGCTCGAGGTGTGGGGACCGGGCGCGGTCGAGAGCGCGCACTATCTGAGGGTGCAGATGCACGGCCTGCGGCACAAGCTCGAGCAGGTCCCGGCCCGACCGCGCTACCTGATCACCGAGCCCGGCGTGGGATATCGCCTGCGGGACGAGGCGTGATCCACCGGGTTGCGTAGCCGCAACCCGAGCGCACAACCGAGGCTCGCCGATCCCGGCCGCGGATCCGACGTTTCCTGCGTGGTGCGCCTGCGCATCGTGGTCTGGAACTGCCATGGCCGCCTGGGTGAGAAAGCCGCGCTCCTGCGCCGGCTCGCGCCCGACGTCGCCGTCGTCCCCGAGTGCGCGTGCCCGGAAGTGCTGCTGCGGAGAGCGATCGACCTCGACGTGTGCGCGCTGGCCTGGGATGGCGTGCGACCCGACCGCGGCCTCGGCGTTCTGGCCTTTCCCCCGTGGCGCGTGGCGGTCGATCCGCTGCACCGGCTGCAGGCCGGCTCGACGCTGCCGGTGCGCCTGAGTGGCCCGGCGAGCCTGCGCCTCGTCGCGGTCTGGGCCATGCCTCCGTGGCTGCGGCGCCCGCGCCACGCGCCGACCGAGCCCCTCGCGGATGGCCTCGCGCGCCTGCGCGGGCTCCTCGCCGAGGACCCGGCCGTGCTCGCCGGCGACTTCAACCGCACGCTGGTGGCCCGGCGCGCCGACGGACGCCTCGTACCGTCCGCCCTGGCCCAGGACCTCGCACGGCTCGGGCTCGTCAGCGCGTACCACCAGGCGCGCAAGGTCGACCCAGGCCAGGAACCCGAGCCGACCTTCTTCCGCTTGCGCCGCTTCCCGAGCCCGCACCACCTCGACCACGTGTTCCTCGACGCGGCGAGCGCCCGGCACGTGCGTCAGGTCGAGCTGCGCGGCGGGGCGCGCTGGATGGTCTGGAGCGACCACGTACCGCTCGTGGTCGAGCTCGCGCTCCCCTCCAACGCGATTCGCAGGGGATACACAAAGTCGCTTGGGTCCCCGCGGGACGGGGTATGATCTCGGCCGGGAGCTCGCACCCGCAACGCGGAGAGATCGAGCACGCCGGCCGATCTCCGCACGGAGAAGCCGATGGCCCAGAACGTCGAGACGAATCACCCGGCAACCCGGCCGGATTCCGCCGCATCGTCGATCGAGCACATGGAAGAGGAGTTCCGCGCCCTCGAGGGAGCGCGCACGCGCTGGTGGCTCTGGCTCGGGGGCCTCCTGCTCCTCGCAGCGGGCGCGGCCGCCTACTACTGGTTCGCGGATCGCACGCCGGTCCGGCCGACCCGCGCGGTGGCCACCACGGGTGTCGTCATCGAGCTGGCCGAGCCGCGCCCGGGGAAGCTCGAGCAGCCCCCCACGCGCTTTGCATGGGAGTCGATCTCCGGACGGCATGACTACCACTTCGTCCTGAGCGTCGAGGGCGAGACGGTGCCGCTCGTCGATCGCGCGGTCACGAACACGTCGCTCGAACTGAAGCCCGAGGAGCTGGCGCTCCTCACTCCTGGCAGGTCCTACGCCTGGAGCGTCACGGCCCGACAGCGGGACCGCAGGATCCTGGCCGCCGGACAGTCGCGATTCCAGATCCGCTAGCGGCCCAACTGTCCATTCCGTTCTGGATCGAAAGAGTCCGTAGACTCCGCGCGCTCTCCGACCAACTGCGTTAATTTCCACAGTCGCGTCTGGGAGGGAAACATCGGCCGCCGCTGCGGACCGAGTCCTCGGCGCGGGAGCGGCGCATGCCCCATCCGCCCGGCAGATTCCCCGAACATGTGATCCGGTTGGGCGTCGTCGTCGTCCTGTTCCTCGGCAGCGTCGTGGCGATCCGCAGCTTCGTCGTGCCGGCCTCGCTGAAGGAGAAGGGGTACCACCGAACCTCGACCATGGAGCGGGAAGCGGCCCGGCCCCTCCATTACGCCGGCGCCGACGTGTGCAGGGACTGTCACGACGCGCAGTACCAGGTGAAATCCGGCGGGTATCATCGCATGCTCGCCTGCGAGACCTGCCACGGGCCGGCGAAGTCCCATGCGGACGATCCCTCGACCGGCACTCCGCCGGCCCCGCGCACGCGCGACTTCTGTCCGCAGTGCCACGCCTACGACCTGGCCCGACCGACCGGCTTCCCGCAGATCAACCCGATCACGCACAACCCGATGCAAGCGTGCTACACCTGCCACGATCCGCACGATCCGCGCCCACCCACGGTTCCGCAGGAGTGCGGGGCCTGCCACGCTAGCATCGCGCGTACCAAGGCGCTCTCGCCACACTCGCTGCTGGCTTGCACGACCTGCCACAACGTGCCGGACCAGCACAAGGTCACGCCACGCAAGGTCCGGGCGATGAAGCCCGTCGAGCGGACCTTCTGCGCGCAATGTCACGGCAAGTCCTCCGCGGTGGTCGGGACACCGAAGATCGACGTCGACTCGCACTACCAGAAGTACCTGTGCTGGGACTGCCACTACCCGCACATGCCGGAGGCCGCGCTGTGATACGACGACACGCGCTGAGGCGGATCCTGACCTGGGTCGCAGGCTTCGTGGTCCTCGGCTTCCGCGAACTGTGGGCCGAGGCGCCCGCCGCCTCGGAGGCCGAGGGCGCAGGCGAGGGCCCCTGGTACGGCATGGGGATCGACGTCGAGAAGTGCATCGGCTGCGGACTGTGCATGCAGGCGTGCAAGACCGAGAACGACGTCCCGGCCGAGCCGCACTTCGTCCGCACGTGGGTCGAGCAGTACGTGACCCAGACCGACGGAACGGTGGCCGTGACGACGATCCGCCCGGGCGAGGAGCGCGAAGCCACCCCCGAGCGCAACGTCCTGCACAGCTTCTTCGTACCCAAGCTGTGCAACCACTGCGCGAACCCACCCTGCGTGCAGGTCTGCCCCGTGGGAGCCACGTTCACGACCAAGGACGGCGTCGTGCTCGTGGACTCGAAGCGCTGCATCGGGTGCGGTTACTGCATCCAGGCCTGTCCGTATGGAGCGCGCTACCTGCACCCGGTGACGAAAGTCGCGGACAAGTGCACGTTCTGCTACCACCGCATCGAGAAGGGGCTGCTGCCGGCCTGCGTCGAGGTATGCCCGACCCAGGCGCGCGTCTTCGGCGACCTGCGTAGCCCGGCGAGCCCGCTGCGACGGATGCGGCGCATGCACAAGACGTTCGTGCTCAAGGCGGCGCTGAACACGGAGCCCAAGGTGTTCTACTCCGGCATCGACGGGGAAGTGCGATGACTCCCGCCGTGGCCGCGGGCCTGGGCGATCTCGCGCAACGAGTCACCGGGTTCGCCTACCCCAACGAGATCGAGGTCCACTGGTCGATCCTGATCGTGTGCTACCCGTACCTGACCGGGCTCGTCGCCGGCGCGTTCATCCTGGCCTCGCTGGTCAAGGTGTTCAACGTCCGGGAGGTCCAGCCCGTGTACCGGCTGGCTCTGCTCACGGCGCTGGCCTTCCTGCTGATCGCGCCGCTGCCGCTGCTGCTGCACCTCGGCCATCCCGAGCGCTCCTACGAGATCTTCCTCACGCCGCAGCTGCGCTCGGCGATGGCCGTGTTCGGCTTCGTTTATGCCTGGTACCTGATGGTCGTGCTGCTGATGGAGATCTGGTTCGAGTACCGGCGTGACGTCGTGCTGTGGACGCGCAACGAGCGCGGCCCGCTGCGCTGGTTCCACCGCGCGTTCGCCCTGTTCTCCTCCGACGTCGGTCCGCGCGCCGTGGCCGCGGACAAGAAAGGGGTCAAGATCATCACGGTGATCGGCATCCCCTCGGCCTTCCTGCTCCACGGCTACGTCGGCTTCATCTTCGGCTCGGTCAAGGCCAACCCGTGGTGGAGCAGCGTGCTGATGCCGATCGTGTTCCTCATGTCGGCCATCGTCTCCGGCATCGCGCTCGTGATCCTGATCTACATGGTGGCCTGGCCCCTGCGCGGCAGAGCGATCGACATGGCTTGTCTCGACCGGATGGCCTCGTTCCTGTTCTACGCCGTGATCGTCGACTTCACGCTGGAAGCGCTGGATTTCACCCACCGGCTCTACGAGAGCGAGGAGTCGATCAAGATCCTGGCCGAGATGGTGCGCGGCAAGCTGTTCATCAGCCTGGTCGTGATCCAGGTGCTGCTGGGGATGATCGTGCCTCTGGGGCTGATGGTGATCACGAAGCTGCTGAGCGTCGAGGCGGAACTGCGCAAGCTGCTGTACTTCGCATCCGTGATCCTGATCCAGATCGGGATCTTCAGCACGCGCTGGAACGTCGTGATCGGCGGTCAGCTCTTTTCCAAGAGCTTCCGCGGTCTGACGACCTACAAGATGGAGCTGACCGGGATCGAAGGGCTGCTCATCGCCGTGACGCTGCTCGTCCTGCCCTTCCTGGCTCTAACCGTGCTGTTCCGCCTCCTGCCACCGTGGCCCGACGACACGCCACGGGAGGCGGAAGCAACGGGGAGCGTCGCGTCCTCCTGAGCTTCACGCTCCCGCCCACGTGCGCGGCTCAAGCGGCGAGCCGCAGACGGAACTCCCGGCGCAGCAGCGCCAGCACCGCGACCAGCTGCAACACGATCGTCCCCGCGGAAAGGTACCACAGCCAGCGCAGTTCGAAGCCCGGAGCGCGGGCGAGCAGCACGGCCGGAATCGCGGTGACGACGATGCGGGCGAACGACGCACCGAGCGGGGGGATCGTGTTCCCCATGGCCTGGAACATGCTCGACGACACGAAGATCACCCCCGACCCGACGAACGTCCAGGCGATGATGCGCAGGTACTCCTCACCGACGACCACCACGTGCGGGTCGTCCGAGAACACACGCAGCATGGGTGTCGCGGCGAAAAAGCAAACGAGCCCCCACAGCGCCATCACGCTCGCAGCCAGGAGCACCCCGACCCCAAACGTGCGCTTGACCCGCGCAGGCAGCCGCGCACCGAAGTTCTGACCGGCCACGGGCGCCACGGCGAACCCGAGCGCAACCACGGGCATGAAGCCGGCCTGGATGATGCGCAGCCCGATGCCGAAGCCGGCCTGCGCGCCCGAGCCGAACGGCCGGCTCAGCTTGTACACGAGGAACAGGTACGCCGCCATGAGGCCGAACTCGGCTCCGGCAGGCAAGCCGATTCGCAGCAGCCGACCCCACAGCGGGAAATCCGGACGCCAGCGACTGGGCAGGTAGTGCAGGTACGCGCTGGGCTTGACGAAGTAGAGCGCGAGCCAGAGCGTACCGACGACGACTGCCACGAGCGAGGCGATCGCCGCGCCGGCGACCCCCAGCGGCACACCGGTGACCCAGCCGAAGATCAGGATCGGCGCCAGGATCATGTTGAGGATCACCGTGGCCGTGCCCACGATCATGCCGGGCTTGAAATTGCCCGTCCCGCGCAGCGCCGCGCCCATGGAGACCATGGCGAACTGCAGCGCCATCGCCGGGATGAACCAGAGCAGGTAGTCGCCGGCCAGCTCCACCGTTCGCGAGTCGGCGCCCAGCGTCGCCGCGTAGGACCCGCGGAGCAACAGCGCCGCGGCGAGGAACATCGCTCCCACGACGGCCGAGAGCAGCTGCGACTGGTTGAAGGCGAGGAGCGCGTAGCCCTGATCCCTGCGGCCCACCGCGTGCGACATGAGCGTCGTCGTGCCCACGCCAAGCATCTGCGACAAAGCGAGCACGAGAAACGTGAGGTTGCCGGCGATGGCCACCGCCGCCACCGCCTCCTTGCCCAGGTGCCCGACCCAGTACAGGTCGATCAGGAAGTACAGGGTCTGGAACACCATCGTGACCAGCATGAAGCTGGCCGTCTTCAGCAGATGGCGCGTGATCGACCCGGTGGTCAGGTCCTGCACGGCGAAGAGCCTACACGCCCGGGGTTCGGGCGTCACGTGCTCGCGCGACGCTCCACCGGCCTCAGAACTGCTCCTTCGCGCCGAAGTTGACCTGCAGCGTGTCGACGCCGGGCGGCGCGTTGAGCGCCCAGGCGACGTCGAGGTGGAGCATCCCGCCGCGTGACGAGCGGCTCGAGCCGAAGCGCAGTCCGACTCCGACATCGGCGAGCCAGGGATGCTCGGCGGCGGTCCCCGGCGGCGCGGATGCGGGGTCCCCGTACCACGCGCGTCCGACGTCGAGAAAGGCGGCGGCGCCGACGCGCACCAGCTGCAGCAGGTGCCAGTTCGTGTAGAGGCGCTGCTCGATCGTCGCCAGCACCCGGCGGTCACCGCTCTCGTATCGCAGCGGGTAGCCACGCAGTCCGTTGTCGCCGCCGAGGAGCAGCTGGTTCTCGGCGTCGAGCCGGCTCGCGACGGTCGCGTCGAGCAGCGCATAGAACACGTGCCGGGTCAGGTTTCGCACGTAGTAGTGCACGGCCCCGCCGAGCACGGCGTTTTCCCGCCCGTCGTCGCCCCAGCGCCCGGATGTCGCCGCGTCGACCACCACCATCGCCCGTCCGGCGCTGGGCGTCCACGTCCGATTGAGCTTCGCGTTCCACACCAGATCGTCGCTGCTCGCGCCGAACGCCGTGGACGACAAGCCGAGACGGCCCGTGACCGCAAGGCCGAGCCGCAGATCCTCGGTCCGCACCAGCTGGTTGAGGTTGCGGCCGGTGACGAACCGCGCCGGGAGCACCTCGATGCCGAGCCACGGATAGGCCACCGTGCGGTCCGCCGGCAACACATCGGGCGGCGGGAGACCCGCGACCACGTCGAACTGATCGCTCTCCCGGACGAACCCCGCCGACCAGCGCAGCACGCGCCGGCCCACGATACCGCGCGAGAAGCCGGCCCAGCCCTCGCTCCACTCCTCGCGATGCCGGAAGCGGTCGATCTCCTCGCCGGCGTCCCACAGGGTGTCCTCGCGATCGCTGTCCCACCACAGTGCGCCCGAGGCCCACGGCGCATCGAGGGCGAAGAACGGACGCGCGAGACCCACCTCCTCGTAGCGCCCGTCGCTGTTGTCGGAATACGAAAGCTCGAGCTGGGCGCGGCTACCGGCCAGATTCGGATCGCGGTACCGATAGAGGGATTCGGTGCGGTCCGGATCGTCCGTGCGCTGCAGCGTGATCTCCTTGCCCAAACCGAGGAAGTTCGAGTCCTCGATCCCGATGCGGGTCGTGCTCTCCCCGCCGCTGCGGCCGAAGCCCAGGCCGAAGCTCAAGGTCCACACGTCGCGCGTAGTGACCTCGATGTCGGCCCGCCGCCCGTCCCAGCGCGTGAGACGGATCCAGGCGTCGTAGAGGTACCGCGTGTCGCGCAGCAGGCGCTCGGACTCTGCGATCAACTCGGGGTCGTAGCGATCGCCCGTGCGGAACAGCAGCAGCTGTCGCACGACGTCGCCGCGCGTTCGCAGATGGAGCTTGTTCACGAGGCGGAACGGCCAGTGGTTCTCCTCGGGCTTCGAGACGTCGAACACGTCCCGGACGTGGATCGTGATCTCGCCGAATTCCGCGCCTGCCGCGACGAGCGTGGCGTCGTCGGGCACCTCGGCCGCGCGCCGGCGCAGCGCCGCCTCTTCGGCTTCGGGACCCGTGATCGGCACTTCGGCGCCGACCGGGTGTTCGTCCGGAAGCGGCTCCTCGGCCGACTGCGCATGCAGCGGGACGAAGAGCGCGAGCGCCAGAGCGGCGGTCGCCCGAGCTCGGCTCATCCGCGCCCCCCTCGAACGAGCCGGCACTGTCCGCGGCCTCGCAGCGACAATTGTCCATCATCCGCCGGCAGCGATTCGAGAGCCGGCGTGTCGTCGAGCACTGCGCCGACGTGCGGCCCTCGGACTACGGTTGCGGTGTCACGGGCTCGCCGAACTTGGATCCCAGGTTCTTCAGGTACGTCTCGATCGTGCCGGCGTGACCGAAAACGAACCGCGACAGGAAGCGGAAGAGCGCGGGATAAACCTCGCCGCGCTCCGTGATGCGCAGGGTCGATCCACCGTCGATCGGCGTGATTTCGTACGTCCAGGTCCCACCGAAGGGCAGCTGCGGGTCGTCGATCTTGCCCACCATGCGCCGCGGCGGATCCCACTCGATCACCACGATCGGCATGGCCCCCTGGCTCGAGATCTCGACCCACGACGGCTTGCCATCGACGTCGGGCCGACGCTCGATCGACTTCAGCTCGTTGCGCCAGCGCGGCATGTCTTCCAGCGTCACGAGCGCCGCCCAGACCGCCTCGGGCGGCTGTCGGTAGTGAGCCGAGCGCGTGGCGACGTGCCCCTTCGGCAGCCGCGCCCCGATGATCCACATCGACGCGATCAAGAGGACCAGTGTCCCGACGGCGATCAGCACCCACTTCATGGAGCGACCCATCCTGTCAAGCCCTGGCCCCTCATTCGCAACTTGGCCAAGGAGTCACTGAACATCGCCGATGTCGATCAACCGCCGGCGATCGCGCCGATGACCAGGAACGGCTCGACCCCGCTCGCGACCGCCTCGGGGAGCGGGGCGTCCGGTGGCTCGTGCGACAGGTCTTCCGCGCAGGCGAAGAAGCGCACGAACGGCCGGCGCTTCAGCGTGACGTGGTCGCGGATCGCCCCGCGCAGCATCGGATAGCGGACCTCGAGTGCGTCGAGAACGGCGCGTTGCGTGGCCTGCCCCTCGATGTCGAGCCGCACCTCGCCCTCGACGCGCGCGAGCGTGCGCAGGTGCGCGGGCAACACGATGCGGATCATGGCAGGGTCTGGACCTCGACGGACAGCACGGCCGGAAGATCCCGCACGATCGGAGTCCAGCTGTCTCCGGCATCGGCCGACGCGTAGACCTGCCCACCGGTCGTGCCGAAGTACACGCCGCACGAATCGAGCCTGTCGACGGCCATGGCGTCGCGCAGCACGTTGACGTAGCAGTCGCGTTGCGGCAGACCCCGCGTCAGCGCCTCCCATTCGTGTCCGCCCGTGCGGCTGCGGTACACGCGCAGCTTGCCCTCGGGCGGAAAGTGCTCCGAATCGCTCTTGATCGGCACGACGTAGATCGTCTCCGGCTCGTGCGCATGCACCTCGATCGGGAAGCCGAAGTCGGTGGGCAAATTCCCGCTGACCTCGTGCCACGACTCACCGGCGTCGTCGCTGCGCAGCACGTCCCAGTGCTTCTGCATGAACAGCACGCTGGGCCGCGAGCGGTGCATCGCGATGCGATGCACACAGTGGCCGACCTCGGCCTCCGGGTCGGGGATGTACTCCGAGCGCAGTCCCCGGTTGATCGGCCGCCAGGTTCTTCCGGCGTCGTCCGTGCGGAACGCACCCGCCGCCGAGATGGCGATGAACATCCGGCCGGGGGCGCTCGGGTCGAGCAGGATCGTGTGCAGGCACATCCCGCCGGCCCCCGGCTGCCAGCGAGATCCGGAACCGTGGCCGCGCAACCCGGCCAGCTCGTGCCACGTCCGGCCGCCGTCGGTCGTGCGGAACAGCGCGGCGTCCTCGACGCCGGCGTAGAGCGTGTCCGGATCGCTGAGGGACGGCTCGAGATGCCAGACGCGCTTGAACTCCCAGGGATGCGCCGTGCCGTCGTACCACTGGTGCGTGCCCGGAACGCCGTCGTAGGCGAACTCGTTCCCCACCGGCTCCCAGCTCTTGCCGCCGTCGTTCGAGCGCTGGATCTGCTGGCCGAACCAGCCGCTCGACTGCGACGCGTACAAACGATTCGGGTCGGCCGGGGATCCCTGGATGTGGTAGATCTCCCAGCCCGCGAAGTGCGGTCCCTGGACGTCCCACCGTTCGCGCTTCCCGTCCGCGGTCAAGACGAACGCGCCCTTGCGTGTACCCACGAGAACCCGCACCGTGCTCATCCTGTCCCTCCATGGAACCGCAGGAGCCTACGAGCCTCCTTTCATACCTTCGACCGGGCCGGTCGTCAAACGCTTCGGTCTCAGGGGAGTCGGAAGTTCACGACCACGGTGAAGTACACCGCCACGGGCCTACCGTTCTGCGTGGCCGGCTTGTAGCGCCAGAGCCGGACCGCCTGCGCCGCCGCATCTTCGAAGCCCAGGTTCGGCCGGTCGCAGCGCAGGACCTGAATCTCGCCGACGGAGCCGTCGGGCGCGATCACCGCCTGCAGGATCACGGTGCCCTGGTTTCGAGTCAGCCGAGCCACCTCCGGGTACTCGGGCGTGACCTTGGACTCGAGAATCAGCTCGGGCGTCGTCACGTTACCGACGCCGGGAATGAGCGGGGCTCCCGATCCCGGACCCGTGCTCCCCGGAACGCCGTCCTCCGAGCCTTCCTCGAGCCCGTACGGCACCCCGCCGATGCTCCCGGTTGTCGCGCTTCCGTCGCCGCCCGTGGCCGTTGACTCGCCCGCACCGACCGTGTTCTCGATCAGGTCGTCGGGAACTTCCATGGGCTGGAGCGGCTCGAGCGGTAGCTCCAGGTCGGACCGCTCGGGCGTGCCCGCTTCCGGCCGGGAGACGGAGGCAGCGGCGGCCGGAGGAGGCCCTGCGGGCGGCGGCACGGGCGCGAGCCCGACGAAGATCAGCGGAAACCTCGGCTCCTCGACCGACCGGATGATCCAGAAGGAGCCGAACAGGACTCCTCCCAGCAATCCGACGTGGAGCAGGACCGCGATCGGCAGAGACCAGGGCGACTGCACCTCGACCACGGCCCGCCGGCTGTCGAGCATCTGATCGAACATCGGATCCCTCGAGCGCCCCCCGGGGTTCGTCCCCTTATTAGGGGTCCGAATCGCCCGGCGCGGAGACCGACGCCACCGCTCGCGCGGTTGCCCTGCAGCAGGTTGCCTGGGGTACCATCGCGCCAGGAGGACCGAGAGATGGGCACCTTCATCGCGTTGCTGGACTTCACCGATCAGGGGATCCGGAACATCAAGGACTCTCCGCATCGTGCGGACCAGTTCACTTCCCTCGCCGAGCGGGCCGGCGCCAAGGTCGTGGCGCAGTACTGGACGATCGGCAGTCACGACGGCGTGCTGATCCTCGAGGCGCCGAACGACGAGGTCGCCGCGTCGATCCTCCTGGCGCTGAGCTCCCGAGGGAACGTGCGCACGACGACGCTGCGCGCCTTCGAGTGGGCAGATGCGCAGGAGCTGATCCACTCCCCTTGACCGCGGCTCGCGGGTGACGAGATGCAGCGCAGCGATCTCCGGGCCGCTTGGTACCTGCTCCTCTTCGGCGTCTTCGTGCCCTATCTCGCCATCAAGTCCGCCCCGGTCGCCTTCTTGGTTGCCTGCCACGTGCTCGCTCTGCCCCGCGATGCGAGCCTCTGGAGACGGAGCATGAAGAGACTCGAAGCGTTGTTCCTGGTCTTCGCGGTGTCGGCCGCGCGAGCCGCGACGTACGACGTCGCTCGCGACTCGACTCCGCACCCGAGCCGTCCCGTGGCGACCTACTCGATCGTGGCGCGCGATGGCGCGACCGGCGAGCTGGGGGTGGCGGTGCAGAGCCACTGGTTCTCGGTGGGCTCGGTGGTCTCGTGGGCCGAGGCCGGTGTGGGAGCCGTCGCGACGCAGTCGTTCATCGAGCCGTCGTACGGTCCGCTCGGATTGGAAGCGATGCGGAAGGGGGCTGCCGCCGAGAAGGCGCTGCGCGAGCTCTTGGCCGCGGACCCTCACCCGGAGGTCCGACAAGTTGCCTTCGTCGACGCGCAGGGACGCACGGCGGCCCACACGGGCGGCAGCTGCATCCCGGCTGCGGGCCACCGCCTCGGCGACGGCTTCACGACCCAGGCCAACCTCATGCTCTCGAACGAGGTTCCGGAAGCGATGGCCCGAGCCTTCGAGCGCTCCGCGGGGCCGCTCGCCGAGCGGCTGCTCGGAGCGCTCGATGCCGCGCAAGCCGCGGGAGGAGACATCCGCGGGAAGCAGTCCGCCGCGATCCTGGTGGTGCGGGCGAAGCGATCCGACAAGCCCTGGACCGATCGGCTCGTCGACCTGCGGGTCGAGGATTCGGACCATCCCCTCGAGGAGCTGCACAGGGTCCTCGGCCTGGCGCGGGCCTACGAGCACATGAATCGCGGGGACGAAGCGGTCGCCGAGGGCCGGATGGAGGACGCGCTGCGCGAGTACGCCGCCGCCGAGGGCATGGTTCCGGGGAACGATGAGTTCGTCTTCTGGCACGCGATCACACTCGTCACCAACGGCCGGACGGACGACTCGCTGCCGCTGTTCGCCCGGGCGTTCCGCATGAACCCCGCGTGGATGCTGCTCGTGCCGCGCCTGCCCGCCGTCGGCCAGCTGCCGCAGACCACAGGGCTCGTCGAGAAGATCCTCGCCACGGGGCCGAGGACCGAAGGTCAGCCCGGAATTGGAGGCTCCCGATGATCCGCTCCCAGTCCGCGCGCGCCCGGGTCCTGCTCCTCACGTCCTGTTTGCTCGTCGCCGTCTCGACCGCGACCGAGCTCGCGGCCGTCGAGCCGGCCGCCGCTCCGCCCGCCCACAAGCTCGACGTCCAGGAGATCCGGCTCGAGAACGGGCTGCGCATCTTCGTCCTCGAGCGCACGGCCTCGCCGACCTTCGCCGGCTACTACCAGTTCGGTGTGGGCGGAGCGGCCGATCCGCGGGGCCGCAGCGGGATCGCCCACCTGCTCGAGCACATGATGTTCAAGGGCACGTCCCGCGTGGGGACGCTCGACGCCGTGGCCGAGCAACCGCTCCTCGAGCGGCTCTCCGCGCTGTGGCACGAGCTCGACCGGGAGCTCGACCGCGCGGAGGATCCGTTTCAGCCCGCAGACCCGGGCAAGATCGAGGCGCTGAAGCAGCAGATCGAGCAGGTCGCAGCGGAGCACAAGAAGCTGATCGTCAAGAACGAGTTCGATGAGCTGATGACCCGCGCCGGCGGCGTGTCCGAGAACGCTTCGACCAGCAACGACACGACCAACTACTTCATCCAGCTCCCGTCGAACCAGCTCGAGACGTGGTTCCGGCTCGAGAGCGACCGCTTGCTGAACCCGGTGTTCCGCGAGTTCTGGAGCGAGCGGGACGTGGTGCACGAGGAGCGCCGCACGAGCACCGAGAACCAGGCCGAGGGGCTGGCCTACGAGGCGCTCGAGCGCCTGATCTACCTGGCTCATCCCTACGGCAATCCCGTCGTCGGCTGGCCGCGGGACGTCGCCCGGCTCGAGGCCCAGGACGCCTTGGCCTACTTCCGCACCTACTACTCCCCGTCCAACTGCACGATGGTGATCGTGGGCGACGTCAAGCGCGCCGAGGTTGAGCGGTTGGCCAAGCTCTACTTCGCGTCGTGGCCCAGACAGGAGATCCCGCCGCTCGACATCACCGCCGAGCCGGAGCAGAAGGGCGAGCGCCGCGCCGTCGTCGAGTTCGACGCCGAGCCGAGCCTGTTCCTGGGCTGGATCACGGTACCCAAGGGCCACCCGGACCACTACGCGCTCGACCTGCTGTCACGCATCCTCGGCGGACTCTTCTCCTCGCGCCTCGACCGGACGATCGTGCAGGAGGAGCGGCTCGCCTCGAGCGTCTCGACGTTTCACGACGCGCGGAAATCGAGCGGAGCCTTCGTCGTGTCGGCCTACGTGCAAGGTGACCACGAGCTGGCCGAGCTCGAGGCCGCCGTCGTGCGCGAGATCAAGAAGATCCAGGACGGCGGTGTCACGGCAGACGAGCTCGAGCGGGCCAAGATCCGCACGGAGATCGGCCGGGTGCGCAGCCTGAAGGCGAACCTGGGCCAGGCCTTCCGCATCGGCAATGCGGCCGCGGCGGCCGACCGGGTCGACTACCTGTACGAGTACGAGGCGCGCTTGGCCGCGGTCACCGCCGCGGACGTGCAGGCGGCGGCGCGGGAGTATCTCTCTTCCACGGGCAAGTGCGCGGTCGAGGTGCGCAAGACTCCGGGCGCCTCGGGCGCGCCCGCGGGCGAGCAGGTCGCGGATGCGCACCACCGCGGAGGAGAGGGTGGCGAGCGGGGGGCCCGACACTCCAAGGGCTTCGAGGAGGCGCTCGCGCTGATCACGGGGGCCAAGCCGCTCGTGCTCCGGATCCCCGAAATCGGCAAGGATGTGGACCGCGTGGTGCTCGAGAGCGGGGTCACCGTGTTCCTCAAGGAGGACCACTCGGCGCCGACCGTCGAGATGGAGTTCGCCTGGCTCGGTGGCTCGAACACGACACCCATCGCTCGACTCGCGCCCTTCGAGCTGGCCTCGGGCCTGCTCACCGAGGGCGGGACCGACGAGCTCGATCCGATCGCCTACGAGGAGCGCAAGGAGCAGCTCGGTCTGTCGTTCAGCCTGGAGGTCGGCGACACGGAGAGCAGCGCCTCGTTCTGGTCGCTCCGGCGCAACTTCGACGAGTCCTTCGCGCTGGCGATGGACGGGCTGATGCGACCCCGACTGGACGCGGAGCGGCTCGAGACGCTCAAGGGCCAGCATATCGACGACATGCGGCGCCGCTACGACTACCCCGGCTACGGCGCCTATCTCGTGCAGAACCACGTGCTGTACCGCGACCACCCGCGGCTGGGCTACGAGGCCTCGAAGAAGGAGATCGAGGCCGTCACGCCCGACGCCATCCGCGAGGTCTGGCGCCGGTATCTCGGGCGCGACAACCTGTCCATCACCGCCGTCGGGGACTTCGACAAGCAGGAGATCCTCGGGCTGATCGAGCGGACGTTCGCGGGCTGGCGCAAGGCCGAGGACAAGAAGCGCGACTTCCTGCCACGCGATCCGGTCGTGCGGCCGGGCGCATACCTGGTCGAGAAGGAGGTGTCGGCCCCCGCGGTCAGCCTGATCCAGCAGATCAAGGTCGACCGCCGCGCGCCGCTCGAGGACCACGCGGCCCTCGAGATCCTCAACGACATCCTCGGCGGCAGCGGCTTCCGCTCGCGCTTGATGGAGCGGCTGCGCTCGGACGAGGGACTGACCTACGGCGTCTACTCCTACCTGCTCCACGACGGACGGCCGGGGGTGCCCGGCGAGGTCGGCGCGGGCTACGAGACCAAGAAGGTCTCCGTCGCGCGCTCGATCGCGAGCGTGGTGGACGAGTTCCAGAAGCTGGCCCGCGGCAAGGTCTCGGCGGCCGAGGTGACCGAGCAGATCGACGGCTGGAGGAACCGCTTCGTCTTTCGCTTCACGAACGACTTCTTCAGCGTGCGCCGTCTGATGCAGAACGAGCTGGACGATCGGCCCTACGACTACGACCGCCGACTGCTCGACGCGATCCAGAAGGTCACCCCCGCGGACGTGGAGCGCATGGCCAAGCGCTACCTGAAGCCCGACAGCCTGTCGATCAGCGTCTTCGGCCTGCTGACCGACGAAGACCGCAAGACGCTGACCGAGCGGTACGGGCTGAAGGTCCTGCCCAGGGCCGAGGTGTTCCGCGGCGGCTACGACTGATCAGCGCGCCTTCAGGAACGTCCCGCGCTCGAGCTCCTCGAACGCCTGGCGCAGTTGCTCCTGCGTGTTCATCACGATCGGACCGTACCAGGCGACGGGCTCGCCGAGCGGCTTGCCCGACACGAGCAGAAAGCGGATCCCGGCCTCGCCCGCCTGCACCGTGACCTCGTCGCCGCGGTCGAACACCACGAGCGAGCGGTCGTCGACCTCGGACGAGGGCTTCGTGTCGGACCAGCCCACGCCCTCGGTCGGCACGGCGAGCGGGCCCGACGCGTTGCAGAACTCCCCGGCGCCCGCGAACACGTAGGCGAAGGCGTGGCGCGTGGTCTCGACCGGAAGCGTCGTGCGCTTGCCGGGCGGCACCGACACATCGAGGTAGACCGGGTCGGCGGCGATCCCGTCCACCGGGCCGCGCGTGCCCCACACGCTCCCGCAGACCACGCGAACCTCCGTCCCATCGTCGGCCGTGACCCGCGGGATGTCGCCCGCCTCGACCTCCTGGTAGCGCGGAGCGGTCATCTTGAGCGCCGAGGGCAGGTTGGCCCACAGCTGGAACCCGTGCATGCGGCCCGCCGGGTCACCCTTGGGCATCTCCTGGTGGATGATGCCGCTCCCCGCGGTCATCCACTGGACGTCGCCGGCCGCGATCGCCCCGCGGTTTCCCAGGCTGTCTCCGTGCTCGACCGTTCCCGCGAGCACATAGGTGATCGTCTCGATCCCGCGGTGCGGGTGCCAGGGGAAGCCGGCCAGGTAGTCCTCCGGGCGCTCGTTGCGAAAGTCGTCGAGCAGCAGGAACGGATCGAAGTCGGACGTGTTGCCAAAGCCGAACGCCCGGCGCAGGTGCACGCCTGCGCCTTCCAGGGTCGGCTTGGACTTGACCAGTCGCCGAACCGGTCGAATCGACATACGAGACCTCCCGGATGCTACTCGCTCGGGGGGTAGAGCCGCTCGAACTCCGGATCACCGTGGAGGATCGTCAGGTCGGGATCGCGGCGCGCCCAGTTGGCATCCTTGAAACCGTTGCGCCAGGCCTTGTTCAGCGCATCGAGCGCCTCGGTCTTGCGGCTCATCGAGCAGAACGTGCACGCCGCGTTGTAGTGCACCATCGCCTCGTTGGGCCGCAGCAGCATCGCCAGGTTGGCCTCGCGCACCGCGTCGTCGTGGCGGCCCTCGACGGCGTAGTAGGCCGCGATCAGGATTCGCGCGCGAGCATCCTCGGGCACCTGGCGCAGGTGCGTCTCGAAGGCCTGGATCGCGTGCTGGCGGATGTTCCGCAGCGTCTCCGCCTTGCCCAGCGCACCCAGCGAGTTCATGATCGGCACGTAGACGTTGTAGTCGGTGCCGCTCGACTCGATCGCCTCGTCCGCCACGTTGGCCACCTCCTGGTACTTGCCCGAGGCGTACAGGCCGCGCAGCAGCAGGTAGTAGGCGCCCTCGCAGTCGCGCTTGCGCGCGATCACGTTGCGCACGATCGCGGTCATCTCGTCGTACTGCGCCTTGGCGTAGAGGATCCAGGCCTGCGCCACCATCACCTCGGGCACGTCGGGCTGCAGCGCCATCGCCCGCTCGGCTGCGGCACGCGCGCGGTGGATCCAGACGTCCTCACGGGCGTAGTGCGCGTGGTAGTAGGCGCAGACGTTGGCGATCGCGGCGTAGGCCAGGGCAAAGTCCGGGTCCTGCGTCACCGCGTTCTCGTACATCGTCAGCGCGAACTCGAGATCCTGGCGCGTGAGGCGCCGGGCATAGCTACGTCCGCGCAGGTACAGGTCGTAGGCCTGCAGGTTGTCGGTGGGCTTGGCCGCGATCGCCGCTTGCTCCTGCGGCGAGAGCTTGATCCGCAGCGCCTCGGCGATCTTGCGCGCGATCTCGTCCTGGACCTCGAACACGTCCTTCATCTCGCGGTCGTAGCGCTCGGACCAGACCGGGTAGCCCGTGCTCGTGTCCACGAGCTGCGTCGTGATGCGCAGCCGCTCCCCGGCGCGACGCAGGCTGCCCTCGAGCGCGTAGGCCGCACCGAGCTGCTGGCCGACCTGGGCCGAGGTGACCGGCTTGTCGCGGTAGGCCAGCACCATCGAGCGCGGGTTGATCTTGAGCCCCTCGATCTTCGACAGCTCGGTGATGATGTCCTCGGTGATCCCGTCGCGCAGGTACTCGTCGTCCTTGACCCCGCTCAGGTTCTCGAAATAGAGCACGGCGATCGACTTTTCGGCGCGCCGGCCCGGCACGGATTTCGCCTCGGCCGCGTCAGCCGCGCTGCGGCGCCCGGAATCGAGCTTGCGGCGCAGGCGTAGCAGGTCGGTCTTGAGCTCCGTCGCCGTCTGGTAGCGCAGGTTGCGGTCCTTCTCGAGCGCCTTCTCCAGGATCGGGCCCAGGGCCTGCGGTAATCCCGGGTTGGCTTCCCCAAGCGGCCGCGGGTCGCGGTTGAGGATCGCGTCGAAGACCACCGCCTGGGTGTCGCCCTGAAACGGCAGCTCGCCCGTCGCCATCTGGTACAGCACCGCCCCGAGCGAAAACAGGTCGGTGCGTGCGTCGGTCAGCTGCCCGCGCGCCTGCTCGGGCGACATGTAGAACAGCGTCCCGAGCACCGTGCCGACCGCGGTGAGCTGTCCCCGCTCGACGGCGGTCTCGGCCTTGGACCCCGAGCTCTCCGCGTCGAGCGGGGTGGGGCGGCCCTCGATCTTGGCCAGGCCGAAGTCCAGGATCTTGACCTGCCCGCGCTCGTTGAGGATCAGGTTCACCGGCTTGAGGTCGCGGTGCACGATGCCCTTGGCGTGGGCCGACTCGAGCGCGTCGGCGATCTGGATCCCGATGTCGAGCAGCGCCCCGATCTCGAACGGCTGTCGGCCCATGCGCTCGGCGAGGGTCTGTCCCTCGAGCAGCTCCATCACGATGAAATGCTGCCGCTCGTGCTGCTCGATCGCGAACACCGTGCAGATGCCGGGATGGTTCAAGGCCGATGCGGCACGCGCCTCGCGCTGGAAGCGTTCGAGCGTCGGCACGTCGTGCTGCAGCTCGTCGGACAGGAACTTGACCGCCACGCGACGGCCGAGCCGACCGTCCTCGGCCTCGTAGACCACGCCCATTCCGCCCGCGCCGAGCCGGCGGACGATCTTGTAGTGCGAGAGCGTCCGGCCGATCGGGGATTCCATGCTCACCGGACGACCGCCTCGAGCTCGTCCAGGACCGCGCGCTCGGCCGGAGAGATCGACTTCATTCCGAGAAAGCCACCCGCGGCCTGCGCCACCTCTCGCGTCGCGGCCAGCAGGCCGTGCCGCATCCGCTCCTGCTCCTCGGTCGTGAACCGGCCCCAGACCTGCCGCATGTACTCCTTCCACATCTCGAGGATCCGCGAGTCGGGCTTGCGCACGAGCCAGTCCCCGAGCACCTGCTTGGCGATCTCCTCCGCCGCAATGCCCTGCTGCGCTGCGGCATGCAGGATCGCCTCGCGCTCCCGGGGGTCGATCTGCCCGTCGGCCCAGGCGACGAAGATGAGCGGCGTCAGCCGCAGGACCATCGCCCGCTCGGGGCCGATGCCGAGGTTGATCAGCCGGTCCAGGAACGCGTCGTCGTCGATGGCCACGACGCGTCGCAGCAGCTCGCGCTGCTCGGTGCGCTCGGCCTTGGCCCGCATCTGCTCGAGCAGCCGCGCGTTCTGGTTGGCGAAGAACGCCTCCTCGAGATTGACGGCATCCGGGTTGATGTTTTTCATGGACTCCCCTTCCACGGATCCCAGAGCGCAAACGCGCCCGGAGCGAGCGGATAGGATACAACGCGGTCGGCGGCCGGGCGCTCGAGGCCCGCTCACGATCGCATGCGCAGGCGCTCGAGGACGAAACCCAGCAGCGCCCCGCTGACCAGCCCTCCCAGGTGCGCGGCGACGCTGATCGGCCGACCGTCGGACGAGGTCGGCGTCAGGAAGGACGGCAGCACGAGCAGCCCGAGGCCCACCGTGCGGATCCAGGCCCTGCGCGTCAGCGGCGCGCGGCGCGCGCGGAATCCCGTCGCCACGAGCCACGCTCCGAAGAGGCCCGCCACGGCGCCCGAGGAGCCCACGAGCAGCGTGCCCGGCGGATGCAGCGCCAGCGCGACGAGCCCACCGCCGATCCCGGCCAGGATGTAGAGCAGCGCGGCGCGCGCGTAGCCCCAGGTCAGGACCGCCGGGACTCCGAATACGACGAGCGCCAGGCCGTTCCACATCACGTGTGGGAATCCGGAGTGCAGAAACATGCTCGTCACGAGCCGCCACGGCTCGAAGCTGCCGTCCGTGCGCACGAGCGCACCCACGGCCGCGAGATGCGCGCGCGACGGGGCGGCCCCCACGAGACCCAGCACGATCCACACGTGCAGCAGCACGAGAGCGCCGGTCGCGGCCACCGCGCCGCGCGGGAAGGTGGCGCGCTGCCGCTCCTCGCGCTCCGCGGCGAGCGCGGCCTCCCACGCCCGCTCCTCCGCCGCCTCACGGTCGGGCTCGCGGTCGACCGCGCGCTCGACCAGCGCGCGCGCCTCGGCGAGCCGCGCTTCGGCGACCGTGAAGACGATGCGCGGGTCGGCGCCGACCTGTAGACCCGTGTGATACGGGATCCCGGCACGCTCGAGCGCACCCTCGATCAGCGGAACCAGTTCCGCCTGACGGGTGGCGTAGAGCAGCGCATGACGGACATCGTCGGGCTCGGACATGCGGTCACAAGGTACATCGTGGTGCCGAGGTTGTGGTGCGTTGGCCAGGAGGTGCGCCGAGTCCGCTCCGGACTGGCGGGGACTCGCAGGTTGTCCGGGCTCTCCCATACGCCTGACGGAGGGTGTGTCTTGGGTTGGAGGGCGGCGAGGGCAACGAGCGACCCAACGCTCATCCCTGCCCGTGATCGCTCAGTCGACCGTCAGGGTCTTGCTCAGGTTGCGCGGGAAGTCCGGATCGAAGCCGCGCCCCACGCTCATCCGGTAGGCCAAGAGCTGCAGCGGCAGCGTGGCCAGGATCGGATTCGCCAGCGCCCCCGCGGGCGGCAGCTGCACCACGTGGTGGGCGTGGATGTCGAGCCGCGGATCCTGCTCGGCGATCGCGATCACGCGTCCACCGCGGCAGGTCGTCTCGTTGATGCCGCTGACGATCAACGGCACGTCGTCGGGCCCGGCGACGAAGATCACGGGGAAGCCCTCGCGGACCGCGGACAGCGGCCCGTGCTTGAACTCGGTCGAGAGCATGCCCTCACAGTGGGCGTAGGTGACCTCTTTGAGCTTGAGCGCGCCCTCGAGCGCGATCGGGTAGGTCAGGCCGTAGCCCAGACAGTACAGGTCGGTCGCGTCGCGCACCGAGGGCTCGAGCGCCATGATCTGCGGCTCGACCGCCTGCAGCGTCTCCTCGAGCGCGGCCGGCAGTCCCATCAGCAGGTCGGTCGGGTGTCCGCCCATGCGCAGCCCGAGGTGCAGGAACGCCACGGCCTGGTTGACGAACGTCTTCGTTGCCGGGACGCTGATCTCGTAGCCGCAGGCCATCGGCAGGTGCATGCGGCTCTCGCGCATCAGCGTCGAGCCGATGACGTTGACGAGCCCGAGAATCTCCGCCCCGCGCGCGCGGGCCACGTCGAGCGCGTTGAGCACGTCCTTCGTCTCTCCGCTCTGGCTGACGAACAGGGCCACGTCCGCGGGTCCGAGCGCGGGCCCGTACTGGGCGATGAACTGCGGGGCCAGCACGGGGATCGCGGCGCGGCCGGCGAGTCGCCCGAGATACACCGCTCCCAGCACGCAGGCGTGGTACGACGTGCCGCAGCCGACGAGGTACAGCTGGCGCGCCTGCGCCATGCGCGCGGTCACGGCGCGTGCGTCCGCCGAGTGCTCGAGCAGGTGGATCAGCTCGGCCGCAGCGTGCGGCTGCTCGTGGATCTCCTTGAGCATGTAATGCGCGTAGCCGCCCTTCTGCGCCGCGTCCATGCTCAGCGGGACGTCCTCGGGCTCGCGGGCCACGACGCGTCCGTCCTCCACACGGCGGATCTCCACGCGATCGGACCACAGCGTGAGGATCTCGCCGTCGGCGACGCGCAGGATCCGTCGCGTCAGCGGCAGGATCGACGGCAGATCCGACGAGACGCAGGTGAAACCCTCGCCGAGGCCGACCACGAGACCCGAGCCCTTCTTGATCGCGTGCAGCCGATCCTCGCCCGCGCGGCCGATCACGAAGGCGTAGTCGCCCTCGAGATCGCCGTAGGCCTGGCGGATCGCCTCGACCATGCCGTGTCCGCGGCCGACCCAGCGCTCGACCGCGTGGACGCAGGACTCGCCGTCGTTCTCCGAGCGCACGGTCATCCCCTCGGCCAGGAACTCCCTCCGCAGCTCGACGTTGTTGACGACGTTCCCGTTGTGCGCGCCGACGAGGTCACCGTCCGAGTCGAGGTGCGGCTGCGCATTGGCCTGCGAGGGCGTGCCGAAGGTGGCCCAGCGCAGCTGCACGATGCCGCGACGGCCACGAACGTCGTGGAAGCGAAGGCGGGCGGCGACGTCGTCCACCTTGCCCACGTCCTTGCGCAGGTCGATCTGGCCGGCGTCCGTGAGCGTCGCGCAGCCCACCGAATCGTAGCCGCGGTAGGACAGGCGCCGACCGGCGTCGGTCAGCAGCTCGCCGAGGGGACGCTCGGACGCGACGACGATGCCGAAGATCCCGCACATGGGCCTGTCCCTCCCGGACCATCCTGCACGCCGGAGTGCCCGGCAATGGTAGGAGAATAGGAGAGTCATGACCATCGAGCGCAAGACGTGCCGGGCGGCGGACGGGGTGAGGCTGGTGTACTCGGCGGCCGGGGCCGGCGGGCCCGCGCTGGTCTTCGTCCACGGAGGCCTTGCCGATCGCTCGTTCTTCGACGACTCGCTGCGCGCTCTCGCCGGCCGCGGGCGGGTCGTGGCCCCCGATCTCGCCGGGCACGGCGAGTCGGGTGCCGATCGCACGAAGTGGGGGCTGCCCCAGTTCGGCGCGGACGTTCAGGCGGTCGTCGACGCCGAGTCCCTGGGGCACGTCGTCCTCCTGGGCAATTCGCTCGGAGGAGCGACGGCGATCGAGGCCGCCCTGCTCCTGCGCGGCCGTGTCGGCGGGGTCGTCGGCATCGACACCTTTCATCGCCTGGACTACACGATCACGGCCGACGAAGCGCGCCAGCGAGCCGAGGCCTTCCGGACCGATTACGCGGGCAGCGTCGGACAGATGGTGAAGATGCTGTTCCACTCAGACGCCGACCCGGCGCTCGTGGCCGACGCCCTGCGGCGCATGCAGCGCACTCCGCCCGAGGCGGCGTGTGCCATGTTCCTCGGCCTGGCCGGGTACGACCAGGCCGCCGCCGCGCGCCGGCTGACCGTTCCGCTGCGAGCGATCAATGGCGACCTGTTCCCGACGGACATCGCCGCGGCCCGGAGGATCAAGACCGATTTCGACGCCGTCGTGATGCCGCACGTGGGCCACTACCCGATGCTCGAGCGGCCGGACGAGTTCAACCGACTGGTCGCGCAGGTGGTCGAGCCGCTTATCGACCCGACCCGCTGACCCCGCAGCCACGGCCGGGCTCGATCGCCCCTTGACACGCGCCGCTCCGCGCTTTACTGTACTACTACACCGATACACCGCTGGACGGCGGTAGGAAGGAGCGGGACCATGAGCCATCCGTGCAGCCGATTCCGGGCGCATTGGGCCGGGGTCGCCGTGGCGTGCAGCGCGTGGGCCGGCGTCAACGCCGAAGGTCCCGCGCCCGTCGACCGGGCCACGGCGCAAACGCTGAGCACCCTGGGGAGCATCGTGCTGTCGCTCGACAGCTACCGCCTCGATCATGGCGACTATCCCGCTCCGCCCGCGGGGTTCGTGGCCGCCGAGTTCCTCGGGGCTCACCTCTCGCCCGTCTACATCCGCACCCTGCCAACGCTCGACGGGTGGGGCGCGTCGTTCCGCTACGCCAGCGACGGCGCGCGCATGGCGATCGTGAGCTACGGGCCGGACGGGGCTCCCGATCGCGAATACGCCTCGCTCGACACGCTCGCGCCCGCGGAGGGCGCAGGGAACGACCTGGTCTGGAGCGGCGGACACCTCGTCATCTGCCCGACCAACATCGCCCGGCTCGAACGGCTGGGTGGCCAGAAGCGAACCATGGCGGACCTGCGCAGCATCGGCACCGCCGTCGAGGCGCACAAGATCGATCGGGGCGTCTTCCCCAAGACCGACGGCTACGTGCCGGTCGCGTTCATCCGTGCGCAGATCGAGCCGTTCTACATCCGCGCGCTGCCGCTCGCCGATGCCTGGGGCAACACGTTCCTCTACTGGTCCGACGGGACGCATTACCGCATCGTCAGCCACGGCTGGGACGGCACCGCGGACCGGCCGTACGACCAGGTACTCCCCGGCACGACCACACAGACCTTCACCAGCGACATCCTGTTCGGCGACGGCGAGTTCGTGCAGCGACCCGAGGGCGACCAGCGATGATCCTCGGCCTGCGAGTCGATCCGAGCGACGCGATCCCGATCTGGAAGCAGATCGAGGACGGCGTGCGACGCCTCGTCGCCTCGGCGGCAGTCGAGCCGGGCAGCGCGGTGCCCTCGGTTCGCGAGCTGGCCAAAACGTTGCGCGTCAATCCGGCGACCGTGGCCAAGGCCTACCAACGACTGTCGGACGCGGGGTTGTTGTCGGTCCGGCGCGGCGAGGGAACGTTCGTCGCCGACACTCCGCCGGCGATGCGCGCCGCCGAGCGGCAGCAGGAGATCGGAGCTGCCGCGGCCCGCTTCGTCGCCGTGGCGCGCACGATCGGCGCCTCGCGCGAAGAGGCGCTGGCCGGCATCGAGCGCGCGTGGAACGGGATGAAGCGCGGTTCGGGCGATGGAGGACGACGATGATCGAGAGCGCGAACG
>Ga0180085_1000117_pt1 | contig 25512 bp, 27 predicted proteins | sample EasRiv730_16_10D_FD_123013 | JGI IMG/M metagenome (GOLD analysis project Ga0180085, IMG submission 123013) | Soil microbial communities from meander-bound floodplain in the East River, Colorado, USA - East River metaG ERMLT730_16_10D | ecosystem: Environmental > Terrestrial > Soil > Floodplain ... | reverse complement strand
CTTTTTGAGGCAAACTTCTCCGCCGCCCCATTCATCCCTAATCATCGGTTCGAAACAGTACGGGCAATTCTGCTGCTTCGGTGTCATGCTCCACCTGCGAACTTCAGTGCGTACATCGTTGAGCCGATTCCTAATGCTCCCAATCCCGCATTGTTGAAGATGATTGCCAGCACATAGCACACAATCGCTCCGGCCCCGACAACCCCCGTGAAGGTCATGCTGTCCTCCAGTATTCCTCGGTGAGCCGGAATGCTTCGTCGATGCAGTCTTTTGACATCTGCATGTCTTGGTGAAGATCGACGAGGACGAATCGTTGCCAGCGCTTTCTCTCATCGAACACCAGTGCTCCCAGATATTCCTTCTTCTTGTTGTAAATCTCCGTGAACTTCATCCCTTTCGTGGTTGGCACAATGTCGATGCGCTTTCCCCGAACCCCGATGAGATCCATGATCGAATAACTCATCGTACCCTCGACATACGGAACAGATTGAAAGCAAGTTCTCGATCACCGTCGTTGAGGGCCTTTTCTATCATCGCGAACATTTCTTTCTCATTCTCATGGTCTGCAGTGGTGTGTCTAGTACCTCCACATATCGTGCAGCACATAGTCATGGTTTCACCTTGTTCTTGCTCTGAAACAGCATGGTGCTTTCAAAAGCCTCTTGTGCGGTGACCTCGCCAGCTTCAACACCATCGAACGAGGCGGTGAAAGGATCATTGGAGTTTGCTCGCCTACCTTGGCACTCGATGCCAAGACCAGAAGGGAGTCTTGAATCCTGAACACCTCCGTATGAGGCATCCTGCACTGCGTTCAGGCTTGAGAGTATGGCGGCCCGAGTATGGAACGCGCCTGTCAGGGTACTGGAAAGAAAACGGTGAGACAGACTCGACACGTCTTCTAGCCGATCACGATGATATGGACTGCTTCGACGACCTCGAAGCAGCAGGATACGTAGAGAACCGTTCCGATGTCATTTTTTCACCAGTGTCATGATGAATTCTCGCCATGACTGTTCGCCTTTGGCTTTCATGAGGAGTGCGTGATCTTTGTCGTCGAGGATGACGTTGAGTTGCTTTGGCATACTCGCTCTGTGAGCGAGCGACTATTTAATACTTTCCCCAGCGGCGGGTTTGTGAATGTGTGTTGTGTTGCAGTACAAACTTCTTAAGGTGTGGAATGGATCCCTGTGACAGGTGGGGATTGCGTGTTTACTAGGGGGGACATGATGTAAGATGCGCAACAGGCAAACATCCCCGTGATTAAGAGCGTGTGTTGGTGGCAAAGACCCCCTTCTTGCTCCAGACCCAAAAGGAAATAGTCATGACCAAACAAAGCGTCAGAAGGATGCTGCTGCTCCTTACCAGCATCACCGGGCTACTCCTGTCTCGCCCGCACCTCGCTGGTGAGGGCTTCAGTATGCCTACGGATGCTCCGTTCTATCCTGCTCCACCCTATCAGTACCGTGATGGGTGGTCGTTCACCATTCCTTTTCGGACCAACGCGCAAGTGCTCCGGAAACTCGTGCCTGAGCCGCTCACACCCAATAAGGACAGCATCATGGTCTTGTCGCTCCACCGCTGGAAGATCACCACGCCCTTCACACTGGAGTACCACGAGGCGATCCTGAGCGCACCCGTGACCTTTCAGGAAAAAGCCGGAACCTACATGGTGTACCTATACCTGGACGACGCCGTCGCCATCGTTGCGGGAAGAGAGATCTGGGGATTCCCCAAGAAGAACGCCGTCATCAAACTAGTCGAACAACAAGGCACGCTGCAGGCAACAGTGGAGCGAGGCGGAGTAACGCTCGTACGAGCAAGCATGCCGCTCGGGAAGCTCGTACGCGAGAACAGCGAGCAACCCGACTCAGACTACTTCAATCTCAAGCTCATTCCCTCCGCGAACAAAGGGGGTCCTCCAGACGTTATGCAACTCACGTCCGCACGAGGCGTGGACCAGAAACTCAAAGCCATGTGCACCGGCAAAGCAGCAGTCACCCTGTCCGGCACAACCACCGATCCCCTGCAACACATCCCTATGCTGGAAGTCCTCGAAGCCAGTTATAGCCAAAGCGATTTCGTCCTCACCTACGGTGAAATTCTTCACGACTACCTAAAGCAACGCGCAACGGTGACCGCAACAACACCTTCTAGCAAATAAGGGAACGTAAGCGCCTCAACGTCCTGTGCCCCGCAAGAGTCCCCCTCCACTCGTGGATCTCCCCAGCTCCCAGCTTGTGGGGTGTGCTACCGGGTTTGGGTAACGCCTCACGTCGTCTACGTTTCGAGTTGTACTGCGAAACGGGATTGACACGCGTCTCAACTCGCCCTATCGTCATAATCAACAATCATTGTGCGTTCGATGAGCGCGTAGAGGGTAATTCCTATTCCTGCTTGCGCTCGTAGTGGATGATTGTAAGGATCAAACGAGAGAGCCCCTATACCTCTCTCCCCACCAAAAGATTTCAAGACCAGCGAAGCAGACCGGCGTGCAACGAAATCTTCTCTCCCGAGCGATGGTGGGCGCACGGGAATGAGGATTTTCGTTCATGTCAACCGACCAACTTTCCCAGGCGAAAGCCTTCCTGTTTGACCTCCTCTGTTTCCTGACGTTCCTCCTGCTGTTTCTCAAATTCCTCGCGCATGAACTCGTAACGTTCTGGGATGAGATCGCGCGACTCTGGCTGAAACTCAGGAAACCACACCGCAGCCCTGGCCGATTTAGAGGCTCATAGATCAACAGGTGATCTTCAGGGAGGGGAGTCCTTAGGTCGTGGAGTTCGGGATCGCGTTGGGAATGGCTCAGCCGAATTGCTATCGTTGGTACGAAAATGACTGGTTACAGTGACAACCGTACGGACTCGTAAAAGTCAGCCGATAAGTTCAATGGAATGATGAAGCTACGAAGCCGTAGTTCCTCGTCCGTCGTCCAGCGGCAGGCGCATCACTTGCAACATTTCGGTGGCTTCGGTGGTTCGCTAGAGACGTTTCCTCATTGTGAAACTGCTCTCGTGACCCGCCCCATGAGCATCTCGGCGGAGAGGCGGATGGCGGCTGGGAGGCCACGGGGATGACCGGAGCCATAGCGAATGAACAAGGCTTTTCTCTGCTTGGTGTTTCTCAGGTAGGCCTCAACCATGACTCCAGCCAAAGTCTTCTGGGTTTCACGGGACTCAACGCCGACGATACAGACTCCGATCTGGATCGGTGCCGTCAGTTTCAGCTGAAGGCCCGCAGCGTTAAGCGCCTGCTCCAGAGCCATCCGATACGCAGCCTGACAACTGGTGCCCGGAATCAGCTCTTTCAGAACCTCTATCTGAACCGTTTTCCCCTCCAGCACGAAACCCTCGTCATAGTCATAGCCGAAGTAGGGGTTACCACGAAGCTCGCGGTATATTTTTTCTGTGAAGAATTGGCCGAGGCTTTGCGGCTCCAGATAGACGTCCGGCGAGTCGGTCAGGAATGGCTTCCGTGCGCCCAAACGACGGAGCTCGGCCAGATACTCGCGAGGATTGATCGCTGAGCGGTCGGCTCCAGACAGGGTGGCGGCTGCGAGCAACAGCATTGCAACCAAAGCCGAACAAACAGTTGGCAAGCGTCGCCACCGCCGAAAGGAAAGAGCTGTTCGGTTACCGGTTTGCATAGTAGCTGCGATCGGTCAGCCGAGCGTACGGCGAGATCAGTACATCGTCCGAAAGATAGATCTTCAACCGCTTACCTTGATCCACGCGGATCGTGGGCACAATCGTCGAGTACTGGGACATGATGTTGTCAAGAATGCGCTGGAAATTTTCTGAAGTGCGCCCGAGAACAATCGAGCGAGTCGAATAGAGATCCTGGCTGCGCTGAGCGGCCCCGGCTATGCCGTCCAGCACGCCAAAGAAGATCGCTGTGCCGAATTGCAGGAACCAATGACGCTCGACCTTGGAAACCACGCCAAGTGCTCCTGTGCTATCCAGGGCCTTCAAGGCTTTCTTGCTGGGTGGAAAATCGATTGAAGGCCCATTCGGCAGGATGATCCGGTGGAAACTGATGAACAGACGGTGGGCGCCCTTGTAGTTGACGACCTGGGACAGACCCACTATCCGAGAGTTGGCCGGCAAGACGACGTACCGGCCCGTGTTGTCGAACACATCCCTACTGATCTGGCAGATGACGGGCGAGGGTTCGGTATCGGCAATGATGCGATTGAGCAGAACCGACTCGATCATTTCGCCTTCGAAGAGCGTCACGGGCGCGTGCTCTGTGTAGATGACGGCGGTCTTCTCATCCCGGCTGACCTGCGTACCTTCAAGACTGCCGCTGGCGCTAGTCTTCTGCACAGGTGCTGTCGGCAAGGCTCCAATGTCTGCGGAAGCCTTGGCCGGTTTTGGTTCGGCAGTGGATGACATTGACTGACTCTCTCGCAAGTTCTTTGGAATATCCACGTACTTTGCTCCTCCAAACGTCCGGCTGTACACGAACATGGGCCGGTCGCTGAGCTCGGTTGTCGTCTGGGCGGGCGAACTCGGCGGTCCTCCGGGCCTGGGTTCATACGCCGGCGCTGGGCCAGCTGGTTTTTGATCGCGCAATACCTGGGAAATGGCCTCTTCCTCGGTTCGGACCTGTTGGTCATCGGACATTGGGACAGGCACCTTTGTCCCAGAGTCACCTTGTAGCTGGCCCATCAGGCTGTTGAGTTGGGCCTGGGTATCAGCGTCTTCCTTTCTCAATAGCAACGAGCCGTTGCGAATCCGATCAGCTTTGCTTTGATCATTTGCCTGTTGCTGGGCGTCGTACTTCAACTGCTCGGTATCGTCTGCGGTCAGGCTCTGAACTTGAGGGTGGCTGTTCCGCAGCACGGTCAGGAGCACGAGCAAGGCTGAGAGGACGACGCCAGTTCCCAGGCAGACAAACACCCAGACGCTTTTTTTCCTTCGCCTGGGTACAGGTTGCTCTTCGATTATTTGTGTCGTTGCTTCGGTCTCGGTAGGTTCCATGTGCGATTGGCTCTTCTTATCGGTGCTTGGTGATGGAGGAATGAAGTTACTGCTCTACCGCGGCCGGATTTCGGCAGAGTCTTCACCGAGCTTCAAGAACAACCGTTTCTCGCCCGGCTGGAGAACGCGGTGGACCGTGTAGTACGCACCTTCGTCGGTGTATTTCACGGGTTCAAGTTTCTTCTGGTCGTTACTTTCGCCGACGTACACTGCCGGCCGGTCTTGAGACCTTGCCAGTTGAATGTAAGTGAAGATTCCGTCGTCGCAGACTTTCGTGATGGAGAAGTGCCGATCTTTGATTTCGTAGTTACTGTTCAGGGAAAACAGCAACTGCTCTTTGACCTGCCTGGCTTTGTGTTCAAGCGACGTGCTGTAGCGAGTCTCAGCGGATTCCAGCCGCTCCTTAACAATCTTTTGGGCTTCCTGACTGACCCGCTGACTGAAGAACTGGAGATTGCTTGCCTGGATGACCACCAGTTGGTCAGCGAAGCCATCCGGGTCGAGCTCGGACGAGAGGTTAAAGACAAAGAGCTTGTCCTTGTCTGTGAAGATCGACACCGAAGTGCTCTTGTTCACCGCGAGCGGAGTGACAATGCCGATCGTACCGTTGGATTCGCCGTGGAACCCTTTTGGGTCGGTCACCACGAAGTCGGTGATCTTCCAGCCCTCAGGCAAGCGGAAGGTGGTCCCCACACCGGGAAGCGTGACCACCTTGTAAACCTTCGTCTCATTCTCCCCGTCGAAGTTGCACATCAGCGTCCGTGGCTGGGGGGCAGCTTTAGTGAGTGGCGGTACCGGCCACATCAATAACAACACAACGAAGAACTGTTTCATTGTTCCTCCTTCCCTTCCTTAAATGAACTTTGGCGATACTCGATGATGATCAGGCCGTGCGGATTGCGCAGCGAGCGTTTTACGGGTTTGATCAGAATCACTGCCAGGAACTGGTTGATCTCAATCAGCTCATCGCGTTGTGACATGGCCTTAGCTTCGAAATACGCCTGCACCTTGATTAGAGGCTGCGTCTCGGTGATAAGGAAGTTGCGCAGCTCGGCCAGTCCCTGGGCGTTGCTGGCAATCAGCTCAGCGCGGCGCGGCAGTCGGACAGCTTCCTTGACCTGGCGCAGGGCTTCGGGCGTGGTCCACTTGATGACAGCATCCAAGTTGTTTTTGACTGTGAATCGGTTATAGGTGTAGAGCTCATAGAGGAAATCCTCAGAGAATTTGCGGATCTCGACTGCGGCTCGTTGCTCGCCAAGAGCATCTACCACCTTGTAGTCCACCGGAATGGCGTCTCCAGTGGCTTGGTTGATGACAATGGGCACGATGTGCTCGGCTCGGCTGTCGAGAATCTTGACCAGGAGCGCTGTTCCCAACAACAGGGACACCAGAAGAAGCACCAGACCCACGAGCTTCAACCAAGTATTGACGTAGGCAAGATTCCCACTCGAACGAATGAAGTCGTCGATTGCCTGAGACACACGTTCCTCCTATTTGCCCAGCGCCGCCCGCGCTGTTGAACTCAGTTTCTGCCCGACAGTCTTGGCCGCTCCAGCTCCCGCTCGCGCAGCGGCACCTACTGCCGCCCCGGTGCTACGAAGCATGGCACCGCCCGGCAGCATGTGGACGGCAGCTCCGGTCACACCCAACGCCATTGACCCTGCCCCTGAACCGGCTGCTCCTCCAACCAGTGCATTGACCACCTTGTTGGTCGAGAACACGACGCCTACCGACATGATGGGACCAATCACTTGAGCCAGAACCTGCGGTCCAGAAGGCAGGCCAAACAGATTGGTGGAAGCGGTGGCCCCTGCGATGGCGCCTGCCACGGACAAAGCAGCTCCGTAGAGTGGAATCAAAAGCGTGTAGGAGAGGACTGCCGCCAGCCACTTCTGCGCATGGCCGCGGAAGTCCCGATCAAAGGCAAGGGCAAAGAAGACCGGGCCAAGCACCAGATTCATGGCCAGAATTGTCAGCGAGCCGGCAATGTTCACCAGCACCAATGCCCAGCACAGGAACACCACCAGCATTCCGACGATGGAGAGTAAACTCCCCAAAGTGAAGTTGTAGAGAGCTCCGAGAATGGCGCTGGTAAGTCCTTGGGCGTTCTGGGCTGCCTCATCCGAAGCTGACAGAGTGCCCAAAGACCCGGCCATCGCGTCGAGCAACCCGTCGAGATCAGGATAGAAATTGACGGCCAGTAATCGGATTCCAGCAAAGAGATTGCCGGATAGCTGGGGCCAGATCGAAAACATGCCCGCGACGAAAAGGTACTTCACCAGAATTTTGGGTAGCTCTGATCTGCTGCCCATGGCTACCTGGAGCCCTTCCTGAAGAAAGACCTTGAAGAGCAGCAAACTCCATAGCAGCGCGCCAATGGCCGTATAGACAACCACGAAATCGGTGTTCGTTCCGTTGCCACGAAGGGCAAGCCAGACGAGGTCCAGCAATCTGGAGAGGCCGATCATTGTGTAGCTCCTCCAAGAATTCTCCGAACGAAAAACGAAACGGGCTTTTCATCCAGCGGTAACCGACCCGTGATCTTGATTTCCTCTCCCGGACTCAGGGGTGCAAAAACGAAGTAGGAACTGGCGAAACCCCACCGCTCGTTGACTTGCTTCTTGAGATGGGGATAGCGCTCAACCATCTGGCTACCGGCAAGCATCTGCATCGTGAAAGGCTTGGCCGTTTGGCCGGTGCGGTGAAGCTCTGCCACCGGTTCTGAAAAATAGGATGGGCCGACAACGATGATCTGATTCCCCTCGCGGTGGACATAACGCGCGAGCGTACGAAATCCAATGGGCATTTCTGCCAAGACCTCGTAGCCATTCCAGCGCCCGTCCAAGAGAAAGTTCACACGGGGACAGCCACTGCCCCAGTCTTTTCTCCGGAAGGTCACGGCCTTCCCTCCGGCGCGAAGGCTCAGGGTCTTACCTGCAGGAATATGGAGAAAACACACACCTCCCCACGGGCGTCTAGGAAGGAAATTGCCGGGATTGAGCCTGGGAGCCGCTTCCGCCTTTCCAGTCTTTGAATCCACCAGACGGATGTCTTCCACAATCGGGTTTTCTGTCCAGGCAGGATCGGCAAAGACCAAAAGACGTCCGTTGACGTACTGATAGGCGCTGCGGTCCCGGCCGTCGACCAGGACCTGGTAGCAAGGATTCTCAGCGGCCAGGACTGGAGTGATGACGAAGAAAAACGCGAGCAGCACACGAGTCATGGTTTCCTCCTTAGCGAGACCGGGTCAATTCCGAGAGTTGGTCGATGCTTCGGATACTTCCCCGCTGGGCATCGATCTCCAGCTGTTTCATCTTCATGATGAGATTGCGAGCTTCCTTCTGGTCGGTGAGCAACCGCTGTTGAACCACCTTCTGCTCGGCCTGGATGGACGCAATCTCGATCAGGATGGAGTTCATCAGGGCGATCTGTTGGCTGAGTGCAATCTCGTTGCCGGGCGTGTCCTCGCCCAAGACCAGGCCGGCATTGCGGCCCTTGAATCGCTCCAGCGCATCAGCATGGCTGGCATCCTGAGCCTGCAACTCCATCAAATGAGCCTCCTCGCGTTTGAGCTGGGTGACCAAGCCCTCGGAGAGGCCAATAAGTTCATCAGCATAGGCTCTGAACTCGGGCGAACGCTCATAAAGGGGATTGATCCTGAGTGACAGGACTTGTGCGTCGTAGGCCGCCTGGTCAAAGGTCTTCCAGATGGCGATGACGTGATCCTTCAACCGTGCCCACTCAGACGGCGTGAAGTCCCGCCAGTCCCCGGAAGACAGCCGACGGTAGATACGCTGGAAGTTGACGAAGTACTTGTTGAACTGGACGTGGTATTTGTCGAACTCTTTCCGGTAGTCGTCGATCTTCTGAATCTGCTCAGCCACCTGCGCCATCATGGCGATGCGCTGCACCTTGGCCAACAGGTCAGTGAAGATGAAGGCCTGGGCTTGGCCAACGAGGCCAAACAAGAACAGGGCCGCTGTCAGATTTGCTGTCGTTATCAGTCGCTTCATGGGTTGTCTCCTTTCACAGTGTTATTTTCGGTTGTTTCTGAATCGCCGAGCCTTCTTCAGTTGTTCTCGCTGCGCCACTTACTCTCAGAGTGTGTCGTCTCTCTAGAGGCCTCCGTGCGCAGCGTGGGTAGCGGTAGTGGCCACGGTCTCCTCATCGGAACCCACTTTGGCAACTTCTTCCAGGTAAGGCTCAAGAATGGCCAGTCGCTCCTCGGTGCTGTGGCAATGGCCGGTCAGTCGGACCAGATCCTCGACAGCATTCCTCACATTCCCGTGGTGAAGCTGTTTAATGAGCCGCTTCACGGTCCGCTCCCGGGCGTCCGTCGTCGCCAGCCAGTAGGTGTAGGGATCTGCAAGCGGCCGGAGGATGCGCCGCAGCCCTCCAGCGGACCAATACAGAACCTCGAAGCGAGAAGGATCGAGCCGCGTGTACTGCTGGATGTGGTAATCGGTGAGCTGCAGCTTGCGGAAGGAAGTCTCCACGTCCTTTTGTCCGGCAAAGAAGAAGGCTTGCTTGAGATTGGTGATGATGGCCTTCGACCAGGGCTGGGACGGATCGTCCAGGTCTGCTAGCGATTGCGTGATCAGGTCGAGCATGATGTTCCAGTGACGGCCCGTTCTGACCATCAGGGAAATCCAGTGCGAGAAAGCCGGATCGGTGATGTAGCGATGGGCTTCATCTAGAACAAATCGCTTCTCGACGTTGCGCAGGCTCTCATCGGCAATGTCGCGATAGACTTTGGAGAAGATCACATAGACAATGGCAGTCATCAGCTCGGGCTCACCTTCCAGATCTCGCAAGTCGAAGTAGCAGAACCGTGCGGTCTGTAGGGTGTCCTGGCCGGTGTTGAACATCAGGCCGCGCCGCCCTGTGGTCCAAAGTTGGAAGGCACTGGACAGTTCCCGCTGTTTGAGCTCCATTTCCAGGATGTTGGACAGGAGCGTAATGGGCGGAATCGCGGCTCCGTTGCTGCCATTCCGGAGCAGTATCTTGTAAGCGTTGAAGAACTCCGCCAGCCCCTGGCGGAGAGAAACTTCATTGGCGGGACTCATCAACTGCCGTCCCGCCATCAGCTTCATCAGGCCCATGCAGAATTCGAACTGCTCGTCAGGAACTGGCTCCCGTGGATCGTCCAGCCGGAAGGGATTGAAGTGGAAACTGGTCTCCTGGCGAGACACCCGCATGATGGAAGTCTGGTCCGGCATCTCCTTGCGCAGCAGCTCAAAAAGATCGCCGTAAGAGTTGGACAAATCCACCACCCAGACCATCGGGTTGACGATCAGGTGTGAGAGCAGGTCTTTGATCACAAAGAAGCTTTTCCCTCCAACAGTTGGTCCGCAGATGGCCCGGTGATGGGCCTTTTCGCGACTCGTGAAGGGATTGTAGGCAAAGACGCCATGCAAGCGGTCCTGCAGGTAATCCACAGGATCCGTGTCACCCTGGGATAGAACGTAAGCGCTTAGCAAGTCCCCAGCGTTGGCAGTGGCAAGCAAAGCTCGCCGCAGATAGAGCCGGTCGTGGCCGGGCAACAGGGAGAAGATCGCGGCCTTCAGGTTGCGCCTCTCGCCGATGCCAAAAGACCCGATCTCCTTCAGGAGGGCGATCACCTGGGCTCGGCGGGCTCTCAGCGTCTCGCGATCCTTCGCTCGAACTAGCACCGAGAAGTGCCACCAAACCGGCAACTCCTTGTCGTTTTCGATCCGGTTGCGGAACTCTCTTACCTCTTCGACATACTTCAGGTTCTTCGGATCAACGGTCGAAAGGGCGAGGGCAATCGGGGTATGGAAGTCCTGGTCTTTGAAGAGCTGCTGCTTGCTGGCAAAGCCAATCGACTGCCGGAGGACGAGCGGGAAATCGAGTTCGTAAAACCGCCGGAGATACATGGCGAGGGACGTGGGAGGCGGGTACTTCATGCCGACGAGGGAGCAGTACTCACTGCCGTTCACGACGACATGTTCTTCGCTCGGACGCAACAGGTACTGGCTATGAGCTAGTTGCGCATTGAGGGAAAGATCCTGACGGTAAGCCGGCGGCTTTGCGAAATTGATCAGCTCATACAGAAAGCGGAACGACCGATCCCGGTCCAGCGCCGCAAAGCCAAACCGGCCGAGCGCGCTCTGCATTGCCAGAAAGCCCTGTTCGAGCTTGCGGGTACCGGTCCGGAGTTGATCCTGGTAGAACTGAAACAGCTTTCCTTCCTGCACCAGCAGATTCCAACCCGGCTCTTTCCTTCTTGGGTTGAAGTATCGTAGCCCACAGAGAATGCGGTTGCCAAAGCTGTGGCTGATCATCTCCTCCCAGAAAGCCTGCTTCTCGCTTTGGACGAACTGGACCAGAGGATGTGCACACGGGTTTCTCTTGAGAGGAATGGGTGCAGGCGTGTCGCGGATGAGCAGGTTTGAGAGCATGAACCCGGCTCCCTCGTCCGGCAACTGTTCGAGGGCAGTCCGCGCATAGTGGCTGAATAGCTCCTTCTCGTCCTCAGACAGGCCCTCGTAATCAAGTCCCGCCAGATGGAACAGGATGAGGACGGAGCCGTCTTTCAGAAGAATGATGGGCAGCTCATGCTGGAGGAAGTCGACGTAGAGCAGCGCGTTTTCTAGCTTCTGCTCGAATCGATTCAGGTCGCGTGCCAGATCTCGAAACCGCATCGGAAGCCTCGTGGTGCAAGAAACGGACACGCTGGAGTGAGAGTGACTGTGAATTCAAGTCAGTCTTGAGGAAGGAAGCCGAGTCCCTTTCCAGCGGGTCCGTGTTGTCGATCCAAAAGCAGATCACGTAGAAGAGCAAGGTGGCGATGATCCCAACCACAATCATGGCCACCTTCACGACGGCCGTTGCTCCAGAGGTCAGAAAGAACCCCAGCGTGGTAATGAACAATCCGCCTCCCAGGGTCGCGAAGAGCTTCAGGTAAGTCACGCCCCAGATTCTGGGGATGTGCTGGATGTTTCGAAAGATCAACGTCTCTCTCATGTGATGAAAGTATTCGCCAGGAACCCAAGCACAATACCTACGATGGCGAAGATCAGCGCCGTCATCGAATCGGTGTCCCCCTGGCTCAACTTATAGGCGGTGCGGCCCAAACCAACCAATCCGACAACGCCTGCCACCAGAGTTCCGGAGGCAATCGCGATGGTACGAATGTCGGTGATGGCCCCTTGAAACGTGGGCGCCACTGTTATCTGAGCTTGGAGGACCAGTGGATTGGCGGCCGCGATGCCGGCAGCCAATACCGTAAAAGTCTTTCGCGTGAAGCGTTGCATTGGGTGGGATCTCCTTGCGGTTATTGATGGGTGTTATTTGGGCTTTATTCCTGGCTTTCTTTGCGCTTCCTGTAGAACCAGACGCCAAGGGCGATAGCCGCCAAGGTAAGCAGCGCATAGAAGCCGTACATGACTTGTTGGAAGGTCTCCATCGGTCTCTCCTTCGGAGGCGGATTGAGAAATAGAGTCCCGGGGCAGGAGTCAGGAGCCCTGCAGGCACAGCGCTAGCTGGAACCGCAATCGCTTCACTCAGCCCCGGAAGTTTCGGCACAAACAGGGCGCTTTAGATTGACCACAGTAGGGTCGGTCCTGTTTTTGTGTCGTCATCTATAGGAGTATTGAGGGTGGGAAAATGTGAACACTTCATGCGAAAAAGAAGGAGAGTTCACAGCACCTCGAACCGGGAATTCCTCTTTATGCTGGGGGTAAGGTGCTGTATCTTTTCAGCTCATCAGTATGGAACACAGCGAGCTATTGGCGGGTTGGATTTCCCACTTGGACTCCACGGGTCCAAAGATTGATCCGCTCGTCGTCGAGGCGGCGTACGCATTGCTGCCTGCGGCGGTCTTTTACTCGCAAGGCAACCCCACGGAGGCTGTGGAGACTTTGGCGAGAACCGCGTTTGAGGTTTCAAAGTTCGTTTGTAGGAATGGGCCGCCTGCGGTGGATAAGGACGGACAGCAGATCCGAGACATGAAGGACTACTTGTACCGCGGGTATATGAAGAAAGCGAGCCATCGCTTCAAAAAAAGAAGCATGAGCGATGCAGCTTTGGTGAGTCTTGATCCTACCAGAGAAGTATCCGATGGTGGTTCTTCGAAACGAGTGATGGAGAATGATGTCCTGTTCGAGAGACTCTATGGCCAGATGGACCCGAAACTGCAAGTGATCTTCTACTGGCGGGAGATCGAGGGGTGGCGCTGGAAGCAGGTAGGCAAGGCTGTCGGCATGAAACCTCATGCAGCCAAGGTCTACTACCTTAGGGGCCTGCAGAGGTTGGCGAGGTTGGTCTACGAAGGAAGCAACGTCGTCCCTATCAACAACACCAGGAACAAGGGCAAGGCAGGCAGCGAGTTGTAGCGTATGTTCGCAAAGGCCAATCGAGAAGCTCCTTATCTATCAAAGAAGGATCGCAAGGTGCTCGCGGAGACGGCGAAGCGCGTCTTCCTTTCGCGGAATCCCAACCCAGAACGGAAGGGCTGCCCGGATCCGAGCGCCCTGAGAAATCTCGCGTTCCGTAAGCCTCCCAAAGATGCAATCGAAGTCACTCTCCACCTCAGCCACTGCTCTGACTGCTTTAGAGACGCGATGGGCTACAGCCAGGAGTTCAAGGATTTGAGGCGACGATTCTGGGTTGGAATCGGAACAGCCGCGGCCGTAGCGGTGGTTGTGGGTGCACTGTATTTCGGGATCAAGGGGTTCAACCTCAGTCGTCCACCAGAGAGAATTGCCAACACTCCCTCAGTCGCGCCGACTCCCGTTCAGCCAGCTCCAGTGACACCTTCCACAACAGAGGTAACGAAAGCTGAAACACCTCTGCCAATCGTGGACTTCCATTTGCCTTTGGTTACACGCGGCCCTGAGACCGGCACCCCTGCTCCGAAGACACTCACGCTAAGCCGCGAACGGTTACTTCTCAGAATCCATCTGCCGTTTGGAAGCGATGCAGGAATATACGAAGTGCGGCTTCACCGCGCCAGCGACAAAAAGCAGATGCTAGGGTACGAACGAACGGCCGACAAAAGCAGTGCCTACACTCTCAGAATCGAAGACGACTTCAGCAAACTCCCGGCAGGTTCATACACCCTTGCCGTTTTTGCACCTGGCGTCACTGGCGAAGTGCAGGGCTATCCCGTGACGGCTGTTGAAGCAACATCTAAATAAGCCTGAGTATGGTTCTTTGATGGACCAGCCACAGCGATGAGAGATTGTCCTTCCTGCTGATTTCCGACTATTCCGCCACCACTATTTCACGTCTCGCCCAGCGGAGAAATGGACAGCCGAGTTGCCTTCTCCAAAGCTCAGGAATCCTGCCCAGTGGAAGACTGGCGCTGTCCTTCCGAATTGCTTCAAGACATCCAGTTTTGCCAGCCTGAGGGCTTCTGGCTTTTCTCTGCCCGCCACCAAATGTTCGTAGAAGGCCTTCATCAACTTCTTCGCGGCTAGGTCGCCTGTCTCCCAGAGACTGGCAACCACAGTACGCGCACCCGCATAGAAGAATGCCCGTACCAGGTTGACCATGCCTTCCTGTCCTTGCAATCGACCTGTGCCGATGTTGCAGGCGGAAAGGACGACCAGTTCAGCATTGAGCTTCAGATAGTGGATGTCGCGTTCTTGCAACAGGCCATCCCCGTCAGAATTCGGATCGCGCCAGAGAACGAGCGAGGACCGGTCAGGAAAGGTGGTGTCTGAAAGGGCGTGAACAGCAAAATGTAGAATCTTGAAACGGGAGACCTCCTGGGACAGAAATGCAGCCTTGCTTGCTTTGGCTCCAGTCAGTTTGACGGTCTGGTTCCCGGCGATCCTGGCCACGGCTTCAATCTCTTCCGCAGAACCAGGCAGAAATGGTAGCTGGGTAAGATCCATTTCGGACAGCCCACGTGTCGGAAGCAAGTTTGAAGTCTGCTTCGGCAGGATGCCTGAATCCTGACCGTAAGGAACTCCCCCGATGCCAAGCAAGGGCAAATCCGCCTGTCCCGTTTTCTGACTGGTGTTCAGCAGGTGATAGACAGTGGCTGACGGAGCAACAGAAACCGTATAGGTTTCGACCAAATACCTCCCCTTCGCATCGATGAGCGAGTCAAAGGGCAACAGGTGGAGTTTGCCGTCTGGGACAACCGTGAGGCGTTTCGATTGAGCCTGACCGCCCAACGCAGGACGAAGCAGAAGCGAGTACAGCTGTCCTGACTTGTCGGCGCTTGACTTCAAGGCTCGGACGTCCCACAGATAGCCTTCTATCAGAGCCTCGATCTTTCTCCGGCCCGCCAAGGGCACGATGTCGAAGGTCTGCTTTGTAATGACAATGCAATATGAAGCCGGCTCGCTGAGGACGTATTCGAGCACGACTTCGTCTGGCCGGAGCACTTGGCGCAATTCCTCCAGAGTGACCGGGCGGCTGTGAATCGTCAGCTCCTGGAAACGGGTGCGCGGCTCTGGAATGGAATTCAGTTCCTCTTTACGTCGCCACAGGTGGTCGAGCAGTGCGTTGCGCTGGCTCTTGTTGTTCAGATTCGTGAACTGCAGACTCGTCTGAATCTGGCTGATCTGTTTCTCAAGTGCCCGGGTCCTATCATCCGGATTCGGTGGCTTGAGCGAGGGACTTCGAATGATGTCGGCGGCGGCTCTTCCCCTGGCTCGTTCCAGGATCTCGAAAGCTCTGGGCTTGTCCTTCAGGTACTCAGTCGCCAGAACAAAGTGGCCGACGTAAATGGCGCTCATCGTGGAAATGAGCGAGGTCTTGGAGAACGTGCTGGGGACGTTCGCCAGCATCGCCTCGGTTGCATCGGCAGCTTGTTCCAGCAGCTCATCGCCCTCGCGGAAACGGCCGCGTTTCGCCACCAGTTCAGCCAGCAATGCCAGATGCTGAGGCAAGTGGTATTTGTCCTGAACTTGCCGCATGGCGGTCATCGCCAGATTGGCTCGCTCCTCGGCTTTCTGAAGATTGCCGTTGTCTCGGTAGACCTTGGCCAGTTCGAACATGCTCCAAGCGAGCGTGTGATGAAAGCCGCCTTGGATGCAAAGATTCCGGGTCGTCTCCAGATAGGCTATCGCCAGCGGCAAGTTGCTTTCCGCCGCCGATAGCCGGGCCAGCACGATTAGAAACCAGCTTTCATCCAAGCGTCTTTTTGCGGCGCGCAGTTCCTTCAACCCTTGCTCCAACAGCTTCCGAGCTTCGGCTCGATTCTTCAGCTCGGCCAGCGCGCGGGCTTTCCCTGTAAGAGCACGATACGGAAAGCCCACATCTGGATTGCTTTCGGCGATCTTGAAGGCCTCGTCCAGGAACTTCAGCGCCTGGTCGTGCAGCCCAAGTTCTCCGAGTCCATTTCCAATCGTGGTTGCGTACCAGATCTGGGCTCCGACATCTCCGAGGGATTGCGATGCTAACAGAGCTTCCCGCATGAGTTCTTGGGTCTGGTAAATGTCGCCCTGGAAAAAGGCAATGTAGCCAAGCTTCCCTTGGGCTCTGGCTTCCCAGGCCTTGTCTTTCAATCGGCCAGCAATGGCCCTGACCTCTTCCCATGCGCGCTGAGCAGCCGGCGGATCGATTTCGATATCCACTTCGGCTTTCGCGACCAGCCAACGCAGTTTCAAACTAGAGTCACTCTGGATGATCGGATTCTCCATATCTCTCGTCAGCTCGCGCGAAAGGTCGGGGACAAATCGAGTTTGCATGCTGGCCTGAATGCGTCCGATCTTGGCGAGCAGCAAGTTTCGGGTGTTGCCGCTCTGGCTGAAGAGTGTTTCAGCAGCTGCATATAGAGGGCCGGCCTTGTCCCAATTGTTTAGCCAGGCCAAGCGGTCAGCCTCATCAAGCAGGCGGCCGGGATCTTGCTCTTGAGCAGTCAAGGGAACCGAGACAGCGAGAAGCGTGAAAGAGAGCAGGTTTAGAAGAGCAGAAATCAACCTGCGCGCGCGCTTCAAGCCGCTTCTCACCGAATGAAGGGTCATTAGCCAGATTCCCAAATCAATGGCAGGCATCATCACAACAAGTCTCGCCACGCAGGGCTTCCACGCCCTCTTTCGCGATGATCGGCGTCATGACTACAGCCGCGACCGGGTCGGCCCACCACCAGCCGAACACAGCATTAAGCACGAGGCCGCCGAGCACGATAGCCGACAGGAGAGCGCAAAGGTCGCTTTGCCGTGAGTCAGCCTCCAGAGCGCGACTGTTAACTTTAGCTGCAACTTTTCTCTTAGCCCTAGCGAGCCATGGCATGACGAAGAGCGATAGCGCCGCTAGTGCGATGCCGACGCGACTCTCCTGCGGCGGCTCACGGTAAATTAGGGACTTCACTGCGTCGAAGCCGACATAGGCAGCAAGGGCCAGAAAACTGATACCAACGAGCCTCAATGCGGTAGCTTCCGCCTGCTCGCGGCGATGCAAGTCGTCCAGGTGTAGCCGCCACAGGGTGCCGCACCTGAAAGGGATTCGATGAAGGAGTCGATACCGAAACCTACAAGCGCAATGCTACCCGCGATCAAGCCCGATCCAACGGCGACAGCCCCTTCGAGCAAGTTCCACCCGATTGTGAGATATTCGAGCAGGCGACCTCGCCGTATGCTTTCAGTCCGCCCATCATCTTGACTGGTTACCTCAGTGCTCATAACGGATTGTTTCCAGCAAGTGCCCCCTCAGTCCCTGCCGGCTCTCTCATTCGGCCATTTTCATCCAGCTATTCGCCAAGACTGGTCGTCGTTGTATCATCGCTGAATCTTGATGTGAATCACACATGATGGACTTCATCCGAAGCAAGAAATCTCTGTTCCTGATCTTCTGCTGTCTTGTGGCGCTGCTATACTTCACTCTCTCGATGGAAAAGAGAATACAGTTGCCTCCGGTTGAAGGAAACCCGATGAGCCTCATTTACGTCTTTGCTGCTTCGCCGTCGGATGGGAAGCGGCTCGCAAGTTTGTTGAGCCAGTCCGAAACCTCTCCCTCCGTTTTCTGTCGTGGCAGAGTCGGGGTGACCGAAGTCGCCCTGTTCGTTACCGGCATTGGTCCCAAGGCCGCCAGTTTGAAGGCAGCGTCGAGTTTGCAATCTTTTGGGACCCAGGAAAATTCCGTCTGCCGACCGGATGCGGTGATCGTAGCCGGGACCTGCGGAAGCCTGAGCCGCACCATCAACGAAGGCGACGTGGTCTTCTATTCTGGGTGCCTTTCCACTTCCAAGAGGGTTCGCCTCAACTGTCCAGCATCAATCGCGAAACACCTGAAGAACAGGCTCAGTGCACATGGCTTTCTCTGCCGATCCGCTTTGGGTATTTCATCCCCCCGGGTCGCCATTTCGAAGGCCGAAAAGCTGGAACTGGCGAAATCTGGCGCCGAAGTGGTGGACATGGAGAGCTATGAGATTGTGGCCGCTGCCAATCAAGCAGGCCTTCCCGTTGTAGTGATCCGTGTTGTCTCCGATTCCCTTGATCGCCAGATTCCAGACTTCAATTTCATCCTCCGCGAAAATGGGGAGATCGATCCCATCAATCTACTGAAATTAGGTATTCGCTCCCCAATTCTCACCACCACAACCTTGGCAGCTATTCACCGCGCCGTCGGAAAGCTGAGAAGCGCTCTTGCAATCGTCCTGAGCGACGAGATCTTTTCGAAGGTACCTGTCGAAGTGACTTCGCCTTCATCACCTCTTTGACTCAGAAGAACACCTTCACACTGAACTGAATTTGGCGTGGTGCGAAAGCTGCCACGGGCCTGCCCTGCTTGGTGAAGGAGTTGTCGACTTCGCGAATGTTGACCCGGTTGAAGAGATTGAAAGCGTCCATGCTCAGGTCAATCGTGCGGTTCTCTCCGATAGAAACGTGACGTGTCAGCCTCAGGTCGACCGATGCGAAGTGAGGCGTTCTGTAGACGTTCCTTCCTAAATTCCCGACAGAACCCAGCGGAGGCTGAACCAATCCCACTGCTCCGTCGGGAGAGGCGAAGCTATCCGACGTGCCGAGCGGTACCACGCTTGGCCGCGCAGTCTCCGAGCTGTTAACCAAAGTGCTATCGCGGAATGTCAGTAGATTGTACGGACGGCCGGAGGAGACTTCGACCACCGGCGCCACTGTCCAATCTCGAAACAGAGCGCGGATCGCAGGCACGCAGGAGAACCGCGAAGGGCTGTCAAAAATGCCGCTGACGACCAGGCGGTGCCTTTGGTCGAAGTTGAGTTGCCACGATCCAGCAGCGTGTTGGTGTTGTCTTGAGGTTCCTGAAGCGTTTGCAGATCTGTGGAGTCGTCGATGGCATGCGACCAGGTCCAGGACCCCAGGATCTGATAATGCCGTGAGAATCTCTTGTTCAGCGTGGTGGTGACAGCGTGGTAGACCGACGAGCCGGACGATTCGTATTGCTTCACATTGAAGAAAGGAACCACCGCGTCGCCCGCGGCATGAGGGAGGCCAAACGTTCTCACCAGAGTATCCATCACGGGCTTTGACAGCGCTCCTCGGGAGACGCTATTGGCCCAGGTGTAGTTGGGACCCGTTCCTCGAAACTGGTTGAAGATGAGTTGTCCGAGCGGTGCCAACGATGTGGCCGAACTTCCGCCTAGTGCATCCCACAAGCCCGACAATGGTCCACCTGCGCCTCCGTAGATTGGGCTCACACAGCCGTTGGAAGATACTCCAGGCAGATTCGGACAGACCGCCAACGCCCGTTCATAAGCAACGATCAGATCGTAGTTGCCCTGATTGATGTTGCGCGGCCGCAGAAGATGAGTACCGTGAGCATAGTTGTAGTCCACGGCAAGCGTGAGACTGGGAGCAAGCTGGCGTTCGACCCCAAAGGTAGATTGTAGGGCCGAGTCATACTGGAGGTTTTCGGCAACCGGGAGCGTTTGGGCCAGGAGAGGGCTGAGGGCCAGAGCGGTGTTTTGGTTCGAGAAGACGGCAGACAACGGGTCGTACCGTTGCGCAGAGCCATCGTAACCCAGAGCCGGATTGGCAATGGCTTGACCGAGCGGACCCGTGAAGGCCCGACCTTGGAAGAGATCGTCAGCACCAATCCCGTGCGGCGCGATCAGATAGGGCGATTTGGCTCCGTCAACCACTGTCGACAGGAATGCAGCGGCCAAGAGCGGATGTCCATAGAACAAGCCATAGGAACCACGAACCACCGTCTTGCTGTCTCCTGTTGGGTCCCAGGCAAAACCGGCTCGCGGCGCCCAGTTGTCGGTGTCGCGAGGAATGCCCTGCATCACGCCGAGCAAGTCTTGTCCTACTTGAGAGAGCTGAGTGCTGGCCGCAAATCGCGGAGTGAATTCCATGTCGTAGCGCAAACCGTAATTGAGGGTGAAACGGCTTGCGACCTTCCAGGAATCCTGCACAAAGGCACCTATCGTCGTATTCTTCAGTCGAGCGGTTGTGTTGTCGTGACCTCCAAATTGCTGGACAAACGAGTCGGGCAATCCAAATCCGTAGGCTTGAGCCGCTGAGAATGCAGGAGCGCCAGAGGCTCTCCATGCGGATGTCAGCGCTGGCCCGACGACTGCTGAAATGATGGGATCATCAACAGCCAGCGTTGCGGGAAAGTAGTAAATCCCTGACTGGTTGATCGGGAAAACGGCCTTCACGGGGAGGACATTGAAGTCGACTCCCATCTTCAGCGTGTGGGAGCGATGGATATGCGTGACATTGTTGGCCAGTTGCCACCGCTTCTCTGTCCTGTAGAGTGGTGCGAATTGCTGTTGCCCGATGGAAGCAACACTGGGGATTTCGACCGCTACTTGTGATGCGTTGGGCGTGAGCCCTGCTCCACGCCGGGCAAACTGGAAGCGGAACTCACTCAACCAGGTAGGACTGATCTGACTGGTGAACTGTGTTGCCATGGCCAGATCCCGAGTTGAGCTGTTGGATGTCCGAGAGAAGGCGTTCAGCGCGGTGACCTGGTTCTGGCTATTGCTTTGAAGGCCGGTCAGATCGGAGGGGCTCACACTGAGTCGGGCAAAGAAGTTGTGATCGGTCGAGAACTGGTGGTCGAAACGAGCGGAATAGAAGTAGGTCTCTTCGGTCGTTTTGTAGTTTCCTGTTTCTGTCGTCAGTCCACGAAATGAAGTTGGCAGAGGATTCGGGACCAATCCAAAAGTTGTCGGGCCGCCAGGAGTGTTGCCTCCCAGTGCCGTCGTGGCCCCAGCGTTAGCCAAGAGTGCATAGGGCACAGCCAAAGCAGGATCAGCGGTTTTGAAATACTGCTCTTGGGCAGGGGTTAACAGAAGTCCACGAGTCTGTAGGCCCACAGCAAACGGCAGGAAGACTTCTCTGAATCCAAAATTGTCACGGCCAATCTCGGAGAAGTTGATGGAGTTTGCCTGTGTAGTCTCGAAAGACAGAAACGCGAAGGTCTTGTCCTTCTTGATCGGTCCGCCAAGAGTTGCCCCGGCTTGGGTGCGCGTATCCCCAGGGTCAGGCTCGCCCGCGAAGGCGTTGGTTGCCGAGACGTTGCGGCTGCGTAAATAGCCAAAGAGGTTCCCCCGCCACTGATTGGTGCCTTGCTTCGAGACAATGTTGATGACGGCACTGGAGGCACGTCCGTACTCAGGAGCGTAGCCACTCTTGAGAATCTGAAATTCCTGCACGGCTTCCTGCGACAGTGTTGCTCGGACTCCGTTGACCGAAGCATCAGTCGCATCAACTCCATCAATGCTGACAAAGTTTGCACGGGCTCGTTGCCCATTGATGTTGAGCCCACTGGTAGGTGCTGGCGCCAGAATCGGCTGGTTGTCACGTGTAGTCGCAGAGTCCAGCAGCGTGAACTGGATGTAGCTGCGACCATTGATGGGCAAGTTTTCAATTGCCCTTTGGTCAATGGTAGTAGCCAGCGATGACCGTGTCGTTTCCACTTCAGCGTTCGAGACCAGTATGTTCAATGCCTCAACCAGAGGACTGATTTCCAGTCGAATTGGGAGCTGTGCCTTCTGACCGACCGTCAAAAGAAGATCTGAAACAACGGCAGGCCGAAAACCTTTGGTGTCGACTCGAATCGTGTATCGGGCCGGAGGGAGAGACAGAAAACCGTACTCCCCTGTCTCACGGCTGGTGGCTTCGCGGACCAAGCCGACAGCCGAGTTCTCCAGTCGAACACGAGCTCCAGAGACAGTACCTCCAGAGGGATCAGTGATCACTCCCGACAGGTCGGCTGTGTTTCCTTGAGCCAGGATCTGGGCTGTCAGGGGGATCAACCAGACAGCAACGGCTAACAGATGTCCAACAGATCGCCAAGGTTTGTTCAGCAAGATAGAAGTCTCCTTTTTGAGTTCTCGACCGCATATTGGCAGGATGTGAGCAATCTCGTCTCTATTCCACAGAACCTTTGAAACGGAAAAACTTAGGAAAATATTTTCAACGAGGCCGCAGGGCGCCCCCTAAACCAGGAATGAACCTCGAATGGAACTCCAAGTGTATCCGTAGATCGACCTGTTCATACGACGTAGCAAACTTCTTAGTGCTCCCCTGATGCAAGGGGGCACGAGGGCCTTGTCACCACCAACGACGTCGCCGCGATCCACCAACCCAGAGATCCTCCCGGGACCCCGAATTTGGCCTTTGCTAGATAAAGATGGGTGGAAAATGCGAGAAAGTCACATGGGAGTGACTTTTTCCTTCTCTCAAGGGCAAGTGCAGCAGGATTTCTCAGGTAAACAGGTGTGAATCTAATCCTTACTGACGTGACGGCCTCCGAAAAAATGGAGCTTCGTCGAAGTTCCGAACCACGTCCCCGGCTTGTGGGACATGCACGTCCACGTCACTCTCACCTCGGATTTGGCGGCTCCCATTATGGTCGCCCTGGGCGTAACCAGCACGCATGACATGGGAAGAAATCTGGCGATCGTGGACTGGCGCCGCGAACGCCTCAATACAGGTGCCATTCGCGGTCCGCGCCTTTCCGACCGGGACCGTTCGTGGACTGTCGTAAAGCTGGCACGCCAAATCGCTGGAAGTCAGTACTGCGGAGGACGCCTGGCTCACTCTCGAGGGCTGCGATCTGTGGTGACAATGTTGCCAACCTCTTGCCAGATCATTGACGAAGGATTTAAGTTATAAATCAGCACGATTTCAACATTCAGGCCCTTTGGCCCACCCATTCTGAGAGCAAGGAGGTCAACAACATATGCGTCTGTCGTATCGGAAATCGACGACTTTCTGTTTTACCGTCTCACTCTTGTGCGCCAGTCTTTTGTGGAGCGCGGATCAGCAAAGGAAGGTCTCCTGGAGAATTTCCGGGGAGCTGGAGGAGGCTTGCTCTTGCGATGCCGCTTGCCCCTGCTGGTTTGATTCCAAACCCACCAAGATGACCTGTGGCGGTGGGGAAACACTCTTCATTGAAAAAGGAAACTACGGCGACGTACGCCTCGACGGGTTGGCTGTCGGGCTCATAGGCCAGAGCCCGTCCGGCAAGAGCATGATGGAGTCCTTCGGCAACTGGAACTTTGCCTACCTTTATGTTGACGAGAAGGCCAACGCCGATCAGCGTAAGGGGTTGGAGCAGATTGCGATGGCGATTGGCGGTCCGGCGGCACCCAAGGAAAAAATGAAGGTGCGTTATGTACCCATCAGTCGAAAAGTGACAGGCAAGGAACACCAGATCACTCTCGGCACCTATGGAGAATATTCCGGGCGCCTCGTGGAGGGGGGCATGGGGTCACTTTCGAAGATAACCAATCCGACCGGTGCCGACCCGATTCGCAAAGAGTATTATCAGGGACGCACTTCGAAGTACGTGTACAACGATGCCGACCAGAAGTGGAATTGGAAGAATTCAAACTACATGTGGAATAAATTCGAAGTGACCAGCGAAGACTATGAGAAGTTTGCCGCTGGTCTGTCGCAAAAGATGCAGCAGATGCAAAAGAAGTGACGCTCGTCTCGGCTGCGGGCGCCCTGCCGCGCCGGACATGGAGGGATGTCTCCGTTGGCAAATCGCTTGAGGCTTCAGGAGCAGAGGTAGGCACCGGATACAAAACAGGGCAACCGAAGGGAGAATCCAATGTACGTGATCACAGGAGCAACCGGCAATACGGGCAGAGTCATCGCCGAAACCTTGTTGTCGAACGGCAAGAAAGTCAGAGTGATTGGACGAAGCGCCGAGCGCCTCAAGGCGCTATCTGAGAAGGGAGCGGAAGCCTTCGTTGGTTCGGTCGCTGACGGTTCGACGATGACCCAGGCATTCAAGAGTGCACAAGCGTTGTATTTGATGATTCCTCCAGATTATACAACGCAGAACTTCCGCGCTTACCAGAAGGAAATTGGTGCGAGCTACGCTACGGCCATCCGCCAGGCAGGAGTTTCACACGTCGTGACCCTGAGCAGTGTTGGAGCCGATCTTGCCCAAGGGGCCGGCCCTATCTCCGGCTTGCACGATGTCGAGCAGCAGTTGAATGAGTTGCAAAACGTGAACATCGTTCACTTGCGCGCGGCCTTCTTCATGGAGAATCTCCTGTTCGGTCTCGACCTCATCAGGAGCCAGAACATCAATGGAAGCTCATTGAGAGGGGACCTGCTCTTCCCCATGATCGCCACGCGCGACATCGCTGAGGTTGCAGCACAGCTGCTCCTACGTCCGCAGTTTTCGGGTCACTCGACTCGAGAGCTGCTGGGACAGCGCGATGTCTCGATGCGAGAGGCCACCCGAATCATCGGCAAGGCGATCGGGAAAGAAGACCTGCCTTATGTTCAATTCCCTTATGAGCAAGCCGAACAAGCCATCGTGGGTATGGGGTTCTCACCAGATGTGGCGCGTTCGTTGAGCGAGATGGATCGCGCCATGAACGAAGGACGCGTGCGGTCTTCGGAAGGGCGCAGTGCCGCTAATACGACTCGAACTTCGATTGAAACCTTCGCAGAGACTTTTGCCGTAGTCTATCGGAGTCAGGGCGGTGCGAAAGCCAAGGGAGTTTAGTTCGACACGATAGCCCAGGTTGCCCGTTCTGGCTGCGTTGCTGCAGAAGATATTGGCTTGCTTGACGTGTTTGAGGCTCTCAACTGCGTTCTCCCAAGCTCCTGCGTATCCGACCGAAGGCATAGCTAGTGGCAACCTCCCCCAACATCAGAGGGAACGACTCTTTCTCGCGTTGCAATACGAGGAGCGTTTCATCATCGTTGCGACCCCCGTGACGAAACGACTGCAGTCGCTGCAGCAAGGCTTCGCCCACGGCCTTCGGTGAGTCCGCCGGAGCCTGGCGCGCCCATTCCAAAAGCCGATCTCGGCCAAGATCCTGCCCGGCCCCATTCTCGGCTTCCGTGATGCCATCTGTGTAGAGCACCAGAAGATCGCCTGGCTTCAAAGTCACGACCGTTTGCCGATAATCAGTTCCGGGAATCAACCCTACCGGCAAGCCAGAGACCTTTGTGGTTGCAGGATCCACTGTCTCCTCGAGCCAACTCCAGGTTTGCTGGGCAGCGTGATACCAGAGGGGAGGCAGGTGCCCCGCGTTGCTGAACGCCAGACGTCCTTTGACGCGATGAAAGCTCAAGACGATCGCCGTCGCATACTCACCATTACCGCCTTGACCGAACGCCTCATTGAGTCCTCGCATGAAATCCGACTG
>Ga0180085_1000116_pt1 | contig 25551 bp, 25 predicted proteins | sample EasRiv730_16_10D_FD_123013 | JGI IMG/M metagenome (GOLD analysis project Ga0180085, IMG submission 123013) | Soil microbial communities from meander-bound floodplain in the East River, Colorado, USA - East River metaG ERMLT730_16_10D | ecosystem: Environmental > Terrestrial > Soil > Floodplain ... | reverse complement strand
AGGTGACGGGTCTCGACGATGCGGTCGCGGGGGCCGGGCCGTTCACACTCTTCGCGCCGACCGACGAGGCTTTCACTTCCCTGCTCGCTGAGCTGGGGATCAGCGCCGAGCAGCTTCTCGAGAACCCCGATCTGTCGAGCATTCTGCTCTACCACGTGCTCGGCAGCCGCGAGGAAGGCGTTCAGCTGCTCCGAAGCGGGCAGGTGAGGACGCTCGAGGGTGCGGACTTGAGCATCCGCCTGCGACGCTTGGGCGTCTACGTCAACGACTCTCGCGTGATCAACCCGAACGTGAACGCGCCCAATGGCTTCATCCACACCATCGACAAGGTTCTACTCCCGTAGGGGGGAGATGCGAGTCGTCCCCGTCGCAGATCTGTTCCCGTTTACCGATGCACCACTTCAACCGAAGGAGAAGTCCCATGAAGAGCTTCCTGAATCGATCGACCGCTTTCGCCGCCATACTGACCCTTGGAATCGTGGCCGCCCAGGCCGGCAAGGCGCAGACGGACATCGTGGACACCGCCGTAGCCGCCGGGTCGTTCAAAACGCTCGCCACCGCGCTGAACGCGGCCGGCCTCGTGGATACCCTCAAGGGGAAGGGGCCGTTCACGGTCTTCGCGCCGACTGACGAGGCCTTCGCCAAGCTCCCGGCCGGCACCGTGGAGAACCTGCTCAAGCCCGAGAACAAGGCGAAGCTCGTTTCGATCCTCACTATCACGTGCTTCCCGGCGCCGTCTCTTCCAGCCAGGTCGTCAAGATGACCTCGGCGAAGACGGTCCAGGGTCAGTCGGTCCGGTTCTCCACCCAGGACGGCGGCGTGATGATCGACAACGCCAAGGTCGTGACGGCCGACATCGAGACTTCCAACGGCATCATTCACGTGATCGACAGCGTGATCCTGCCGCAGTAAACCGTTTCGATGGGTCCGCGGAGGGCGCGAACGGCGCGCCCTCCAACGACCTTCTCGGAGAAGACTCGAATAGTGGTGCTGATGGCTCGAAACACGAACGGACGGCTCGTCCTTCTCACCGGAGCGACGGGCTACGTCGGAGGACGACTCCTCCTGGCGCTCGAGGCCGCCCGGATACCGGTGCGCTGCCTGGCCCGGCGGCCGGAGTTCGTCGCGTCGCGCATCAGGCCAGGCACCGAGGTTGTGAAGGGGGATGTTCTCGACCCTCTCTCGTTGCGCCCCGCCCTTGCCGGCGTGCACTCGGCGTACTACCTGGTTCACTCGCTCGGATCGAAGGGGGACTTCGAAGAGCAGGACCGACAGGCCGCCGAGAACTTCGGCTGCGCCGCACGAGACGCAGGGGTGAAGAGGATCATCTACCTGGGAGGACTTGGCCAGAGCCACCAACGGCTATCACCGCACCTCAGGAGTCGTCACGAGACCGGGGTCGCCTTGAGAGCGTCGGGCGTTCCGGTCGTCGAGTTGCGGACGTCGGTCATCCTCGGATCCGGAAGCTTGTCCTTCGAGCTGATTCGCGCCCTGGTAGAGCGGTTGCTCATGATGATCACCCCGCGATGGGTGCAGGTGAAAACGCAGCCGATAGCCGTCGAGGACGTCGTCGCCTATCTCCTGGCCGCCCTCGATCTTCCTCCGGGGCAGGAGAGGGTGTTCGAGGTCGGCGGCGCCGACCAGGTATCCTACGGCGAGATCATGCTCGAGTACGCACGGCAGCGCGGACTCCGCCGCGTCCTGATCCCGGTGCCGCTCCTGTCGCCCCGCCTTTCGAGCCTGTGGCTCGGGTTGACGACCCCCGTGTATGCCCGCGTCGGCCGCAAGCTGATCGAGAGCGTGCGAAACCCGACGATCGTCTGCGATCAGAGCGCCCTCACGGTGTTCGCGATTCGTCCGATGGGATTCCGCAAGGCGATCGAGCGCGCGATCCTCAACGAGGACCGAGAGTTCGCGGCGACTCGGTGGTCGGAAGCGACTTCGGCGGTGGGAGCGGTGCGCTCCTGGGCGGGCATGCGGCTCGGCTCGCGCCTGGTGGATTCGCGGGAGCTTCGGGTGGGCGTGAGTCCTGCCGCTGCGTTCGAGCCGATCCGACGGATCGGCGGTGCGACCGGGTGGTATTTCGCGGACTGGCTCTGGAGGCTCCGAGGGTTTTTGGACCTCGTGGCCGGCGGGGCGGGGATGCGCCGTGGCCGGCGCGACCCCGAGGATCTCGCCGTGGGGGACGTGCTCGACTTTTGGCGCGTGGAAGAGTACGAGTCGGGCCGCCGGTTGAGACTCGCCGCGGAGATGAAGGTGCCGGGCCGAGCGTGGCTCGAGTTCGAGGTCCGGGAAGGGGAGAACGGCGGGTCGACCATTCGCCAAACCGCCGTCTTCGACCCTGCCGGCCTGTTGGGCCTTGCCTACTGGTACGGCGTGTACCCGCTCCACGCGTTCGTGTTCGCGGGGATGTTGCGGGGCATTGCCCGAAGAGGCGCTAGCAGTCCGTGTGAACGCCGTAGCGGTTAGCCATTGAGACGCCACACCGAGTACGCCAGATACGTGGCGAAAGCCACCCAGGCGGCGTAGGGCGCCAACAGCAACGACGCCAGCCTCGAGAGCGGCCACACGAGCACCATCAGCCAGACGACGGTGGCTCCGAGGAGCGTCGCCTCGACGGTCGCAGCTCCGATCCGATGAAAGCCGAAGAACAACAGACTCCAAAGGACGTTCAGCGCCGCATTCAGCGCCGCGACGCGGACGATGGGACGCAAGACCCGCTCGGCGTGCCCACCGTTGAACACCAGCAACAGACTCGCGGCCGCCAGGACGAAGATCGTGGTCCACACGAGGCCGATCGTGGAACCCTGCGGAGTCCAGGACGGCAGTTTGAGGGTGCGGTACCAGGACATGCCGCCCCTGGTGAAGGCGCTCCCCAGCACCGCCACCAAGGCGACCGCTGCCGGGATGAGCAGGTGGTTGAGCTTCACGCCGACATCCCTTGAAGAACCGAGCGGACCGCAGCCCGATCACGGACACCATGCCGGTCAACAGCGCACCCGTCACGAGCGCGCGTCCCGGCGACCCGTTTGCCGCCAGCGGTACCACCACGAACGTCGGGGGCCACGAGGTACCCCAGCCGATTGCCATAGAAACGCCTGGCCACCGCTCCGAGCCAGATGGCGTCACGAGAGTCTAGCTCAATAGGAATCGTCGGCCACACGGTGCGCGGCCCGCCCCGAGCCCCGTAAGACACGGTCTGCGCTTGTGACGCTCGAAGAGAGCTGCGAGCCACGGCACGGTTGATCCTGAGCACGGCGTTTCTGATCCGGTGATGGAGGGAGCTGTCCATCTGGGTCACCGTAATCCTCGCGCAGCACGACCCTGGAGCGGGGACCGCTGGTATCGTTGGATCGGGGCGCGGTTCGATCCCAGGCCGCGAAGAAGAGGAGGCCGCATGGCCGAGACCAAGAAACCCAAGGTGGGCGGTACCGGCAGGAAAGTCGTGGTTCCCGTCGAGCGCCCCGCGGGGACCTTCAAGGAGCGGTACGCCGCGGGGAAGGCCCTGCGCGAGGCGTGCCCCCGCGACGCGCACGCGACCTGGACCTCCCCCCTAGGTCGTCCGGACCCGGTCCATCTGGTGTTGGAGTCCGAGAAGGGGCGCCTGCCCGACCTGCTGCCGCTCCGTCACGGCCGCATGGTTCGCTCCCCGTTCACCTTCTATCGCGGTGCGGCCTTCACCATGGCCGCCGACCTCGCGTCCACGCCGGCCACCGGCGTCCGCGCGCAGTGCTGCGGGGACGCCCACCTGTGCAACTACGGCGGCTTCGCCACCCCGGAGCGGAGGATCATCTTCGCCATCAACGACCTGGACGAGACGCTGCCGGCCCCGTGGGAGTGGGACGTCAAGCGGCTGGCGGCGAGCTTCGTCGTGGCCTGTCGCGACAACGGCCTCGGCGATGCCACGGCCAAGGACGTCGCCCGGACCTGCGTCCGCAGCTACCGCGAGTCCATGGCCGAGTTCAGCCAGATGAAGACGCTGGAGCTCTGGTACCGGGCACTGACGGCGGAGGAGTTGATCGCGGGCCTCGGCCCCGCCCTGCGCAAGCGGGCCCTGAAGCGGATCGAGAAGGAGCAGGCGAAGAGCCGCGGGGAGGAGCTGTTCCCGAAGCTCGTGGAGCACAAGGGCGAGATGCCCATCATCAGGGACCAGCTCCCGACGATCTTCCACGCCGAGGGGCACACGCCGGGCGAGATCCAGCAGGTCATGCGGAACGCGCTTGCGACCTATCGCGACACCTTGCCGCCCTCCGCGCAGTCCCTGTTCGATCGGTACGAGCTCCGGGACGCCGCCATCAAGGTGGTGGGGGTCGGCAGCGTCGGGACGGCCTGCTGGGTACTCCTCTTCATGGCCGGCGAGGGCGATCCTCTCTTTCTCCAGATCAAGGAGGCGCGCGCCTCGGTGCTGGAGCCGTACGCCGGAAGGAGCGTCTTCCCCAACCAGGGTCAGCGGGTCGTGAGCGGTTACCGGCTCATGCAGCCCGCCAGCGACATCTTCCTGGGGTGGGCCCGTGGCCCCAGGCGCCATTACTTCGTCCGTCAGCTGCGGGACATCAAGATCAGCCTCCGCGTGGAGACCTTCGGAGCCCAAGAGATGGGGATCTTCGCCACCTGGTGCGGCAGGGCGCTCGCGCTCTCGCACGCGCGCTCTGACTGTGCGGTCACACTCAGCGGGTACATGGGAAAAAGCGACGTGTTCGACAACGCCTTGGCGGCGTTCGCCCTGGCCTACGCCGACCAGAACGAGAAAGACCACGCCGCCCTCGATCGTGCGGTACGCGCGGGGAAGGTGAAGGCTGTGTTCGAAACGGAGCAGTGAGACACGCGGCCTACCGCCGCGTGGCGGCCGCCGTTTGTCGAAGGGTCTCCGACGGCAGCTCGCCAAAACAGTCCCTGTAGGCGCGGGAGAACTCCCCGAAGTGCCAGAACCCCTGGTTGAGCGCTTCGGCCGAGACCGTGGTCGATGCTGGAGTCGCTGCCTGCAGTGCTTTGCGCACCCGATGGAGTCTCACCCGGGTCAGGTATGCCGTCGGCGTCATGCCCATGATCTCTTTGAAAGCGTACTCCAAGGAGCGCTCGCTCACCCCTGTGGCCCGGCAGAGATCCGTCAGGTAGAGACGATCGCCGAGGCATGCCAGGGCGTAGTCTTCAGCGATCTTGACGATACGGCTCTGGGCCCGACGCGTGCGGTCGCTTGCGGGAGGTTGAAAGTCCGTCGCCGCGCCAAGGGTCGCGAGAAGCGTCTCCAGAAGCTCCACCTGAGTCGCGACACGTGCTTCCCTCCGATCGTTGAACAAGCCTGGCTGTCGGGTGGCGGTGTCGACCAGGCGCTTCCCCCACGCGAAGAAACGGCGCACCGAGGCGGCGTCCCGATGCAGGATCTCCGCGCCGCGCGGCATGCGGAAGGCGCCCTCCTGCTGCCGACCGCGGAGGTGAGCCTCGATCTCGTCCGGTCCGAGCAGAGCAAAGACGCTCTCGTATCCCGGTTCGGAGACGAAGACGACCTCGGTTCCGGGCTCAATGGCCAGCATCGTGCCGGCCCGCATCGGCAGACCGTTCGCCGAGCCCTCCGCGCGCGGGCCGCAGGCGCCGTACGCCACGAGCTCCCGGTTGACCGACGTCCGCGTGCGAACTCGAAGGTTCGTCCGATGGAACAGGACCAGCCCACCCTCGAGGCGAACGGTGACGCGTCTCGCCCTCAGGTGCTGCGATCCCAGCGTCACCACATCCTGCTCGAGAACCTCGATCGTCTCGCTCGCCGTCGTGGGATCGGTGATCTCGACGACCGTCACCGCAGGCGGCGAGACAGCTTGCGGCGGTGAGACGCGGTCGGACGGCGTCATCGGGTTTTGCGGAATTCCGATAGACCGGATGGTCCGCCCAGGTCGACAATGCGGCTCGACGGGCCTTGGCCCGCGGCCGTTGAGAAGTGCGTAGGGATGCGCATGCCCGCGCCGGATTGTACCCGTACTCACGACGGGCAGGGGAGCGGACCATGGAGATCGCGCCGCGGCGCTCGATACGCGCCAAATTCATGAAAACAGGCAGCCTCGGTCGGTCGCCGAGAGCGTTGGGCATCGTCGTCGTCGCGGCGCTCGCCGCCGCCCTCGCCTCCGCGGCCGATAGCCCGCGCCGGCCGAACATCGTCGTCATCCTCGGCGACGACATGGGCTTCTCCGACATGGGCTCGTTCGGCAGCGAGATCCGGACGCCGAACCTCGACTCCCTGGCCAAGGGTGGCGTGAGGTTCACGAACTTCTACACGCACGCGAGCTGTTCGCCCACCCGGTCGATGCTCCTCTCGGGCGTGGACACGCACCTCAACGGCCTCGGCAACATGAGCGAGTTTACGGCGCCGAACCAGATGGGCCTGGACGGCTATGAGGGCAACCTCAACGACCGCGTCGCCACGCTGCCGCAGCTCCTGAAGGACGCCGGCTACCACACCTACATGGTCGGCAAGTGGCACCTGGGGAAGGAGCCGACCCAGATCCCGGCCGCGCGCGGCTTCGAGCGCGACTTCACGCTGCTCGACGGGATGGGCAGCTACTGGGACGACTGGAACTTCTCGGCCGCCAACCCCAAGTCGCTCTACACCGAGGACGGGCGCTACCTGAAGAGCCTGCCGAAAGACTTCTACGCGACGAAGACCTACACCGACAAGCTGATCTCCTGGATCGACGCCAACCACGGCGACGGCAAGCCGTTCTTCGCGTACGTCGCCCACCAGGCGCCGCACGAGCCGTACCACCTGCCGAAGGAGTGGCGCAACCGCCACGTCGGCGAGTACGACAAGGGCTGGGACGCCCTGCGTCAGGAGCGGCTGAAGCGGCAGGTCGAGATGGGCATCGTCCCCCCGGGGACGCAGCTTTCCGAACGGATGTGGTTCGTGCCCGATTCCACCCTGCTGGCCCCGGCCGCTCGCGCGGTCATGGGGAAGAAGATGGAGATCTACGCCGGTCTCGTCGAGAACCTGGACCACCACGTCGGACGGCTCATCGACCATCTCAAGAAGATCGGCGAGTACGACAACACGATCTTCATCGTCTTCGGCGACAACGGCGCCGAGGGCAACGACCTCCACGAAATGATCGCCGGCTCGCCCGGCTCACGCGACTACCTCTTCGCCGCCACGCACTGGTCGCAGAACCATCCCAACGCGTGGGGCGACCCGGGCTCCTGGCTCGCCTACGGGCCCGCCTGGGCACAGGTCTCCATGACGCCCTTCAGCCAGTACAAGGCCTGGCTCGCGGAAGGCGGTATCCGGAACGCGCTCATCGTGAGCGGTCCGGTCGTCGAGCGGCCCAAAGGGAGCGTCAACCACGGACTCATGCACGTGGCCGACCTCATGCCGACGCTGCTCGAAGTCGCGGGCGCCAGCTATCCGAAGACCCACGACGGGCGCGACGTGCCCGCGCTCCTGGGCAAGTCCTGGGGCCCGGTGCTGGCGGGCAAGGCCGAGTCGCCGCGAACGGACCAGGACGTCCTCGCCTGGGAGCTCTTCGGCAACCGCGCCGTCCGGCAGGGGAGCTGGAAGCTGCGCTGGGAGTGGAGGCCCTTCGGAAGGGGCGACTGGGAGCTCTTCGACCTCGCGGCGGATCCCGGCGAGCTGAAGGACCTCGCGGCGGAGCACCCCAACAAGCTGAAGGAGATGGTGGCGCTCTGGGACGACTTCGCCCGGAGGAACAACGTGGTCCTGCCCAACCGCTCGCCCCACGAGACCCTCGAGGACGTGCTTCCGCAGCGCGTCCCGGTCCAGGCCGGCTACCCACCGCTCAACCTGAAGCGCCAGTACGTCCCGCCCGCGGACATGCTCGCGGACCCGAAGAAGTGAAGGAGCCGATGTGATGAACGACGAGAACATCTCGCGGACACGGGTCGTGCGGCCGTGGCTCGCCGTGGCGTCGGTGCTCGCCGTGGGCGCGCTCTTTGCGCCGCCGGCGTCGGCGCAGGTGCCCGCGCGCTTCTACTGGAAGTCCCTGTCGGGGGGGAGCGCCGTTCCGCTCATCGTCAACTCGATGAGCGGCAACACGAACCCGTTCGACCCGGCCCTTACCGTGAACTCGGGAGCCAACTTCGAGGCGACGTTGGCCCTGGCGGGGTACGCCCACACCTTCTCGCTGTTCGACCGCTCGGCCATGGCGGCGGTTCTCCTCCCCATGGGGAGAATCTCGGGAGAGGTCGTCGGGAACGGAGAGACGTTCGGCCAACCGGTCAGCGGGTTCGGCGACCCGACTTTCGAGTTCGACATCAACCTGGTCGGTCCGCCGGCGCAGAAGAACCTCGTCGACGCCCTGCGCTACGAGCCGGGGTTCTCGCTCGACGCGATCATCGATCTGGCCGTGCCGATCGGGGAATACGACAGCGACCAGCCGCTGAATCTCGGCCAGAACCGGTGGTATGGGCGCGTGGGCGCGCCGATCGTCTGGCAGCTCGGTCCGTGGGTGCCCGGTCGGCGGACGACCCTGGAGCTCCTGCCCGCGGTGTGGCTCTTCGGCGACAATGACGACTACGTGGGGCAAACGCTCGAGACCGACCCCATGTACCAGCTGGACACGCACCTGACGCGCGATCTCACCGAGCGCCTGTGGGCGGCGCTCGACGGCGTCTGGTACAACGGCGGAGAATCGAGCATCGACGGCGTCGAGGGCGAGAAGCTCGATAATCTGGCATTCGGACTCACGCTCGGGTACCAGATCAACGAGAATCTCGGCCTCACGTTCGGCTACAAGTCGACCGTCAGCGACAGCGCGCCCGGGGACCTTCGCATGGACGGGTTCATGGTGTCGCTCGTTTCGGGATGGCACCCGCTCGTCGAAGGAGCGCGGCGGCTGCAGCAGGAGTAGGCGATGTCGAGCGCATCACGGCACGCCCCCGCGAAGCTCGTACTGTGGCTCGGGACGGTGGTGGCGCTGGGGAGCTGCGTTCCGCACATCGGCCCCAGGACCATTCCGGTCGACCGCTTCGACTACAGCACGGCGGTCGCCGATTCGTGGAAGCAGCAGACCCTGCTGAACATCGTCAAGCTCCGCTACATGGACCTGCCGGTCTTCGTGGACGTGTCGTCCATCGTCAGCGGCTATTCGCTGCAGACGGGCGTGAGCATCGGCGGCACCGTGTCGTCGAGCAAGGCGGTGCAGGGCAACTTCGCGACGGCGGGCGCGCAAGCGGTCTACACCGACCGGCCCACCATCACGTACACGCCGTTGACCGGCGAGAAGTTCCTGAAGAGCATCCTCGCGCCGATCGATCCGAAGAACATCTTCTTCCTGCTCCAATCGGGCTACCAGGCGGATTTCATCCTCGCGCTGACGGTCGAATCCCTCAACGGCGTTCGCAATCGTTCGGTGGGGGAAGGCGGGATGCGCGAGGTGGACCCGGATTTCACGCGCGCGCTGCAGTTGCTGCGCGAGTTGCAGAGCGCCGGTGTGGTCGGGATGCGCGTGGAGGAGGACAAGGACAAGGGATCGACCGGGGTGCTGTTCTTCCGGCGCGACGACGTCCCCGCCGAGGTCGTGGAGAAGGCCGCCGAGGTCCGGCGATTGCTCAGGCTACCGCCGGACCAGCAGCGGTTCTCCCTCGTCTACTCTCCGGCACGCGGCGCCGAGAACGAGTTGGCCGTTCACAGTCGCTCGATGCTCCAGATCATGGGGGCATTCTCGACCTACCTCGACGTGCCGGAGGAGCACCTGATCGGTCACTTCACCGTTCCGTCCTTCGAGCACGCCTCGGCGGAGGGGCGACAGGATGTGGTCCGGATCAAGAGCGGCAAGGACGAGCCCGAGGGCGCGTTCGCGGCGGTGAAGTACCGGGGCTACTGGTTCTGGATCGACGACGGGGACTGGCGCACCAAGCGCGCGATGACGGCGATCATGTACTTCTTCACACTTTCCGAAACCGGTGGCGAGGGGAAGCTGCCGCTGATCACGATCCCAGCGCAGTAGACGTGGGATGCGAGCCGGGCGGACCTACTCGGACCGGTTGGTCATAAACGAATCGAAGAAAGGGAGAATCCGATGTCGAATCGCATGCCGGGGATGATCGCATTGCTCTCGCTCTGTCTCGTTCTGCCTGCTTCCGCGCAGCAGCCCCCGGACGCAGCCGCCGGGAAGAAGGACCACGCAGCCGCGGTGAAGGAGTCGCTCCAGAGGAGCATGGCGGCGCTACGGCAGTATCAGTGGGTCGAGACCACGGTCGTATCCATGAAGGGCGAGGAGAAGTCGCGCACCCAGAACAGCTGCTACTACGGCGCCGACGGGAAGGTCCAGAAGACGCCTGTCGCCGCTCCTCCGAAGGACGAAGGGAAGGAAAAGAGAGGCGTCCGGGGGAAGGTCGTCGAGAACAAGAAGAAGGAGATCTCCGATGCGACGAAGGAGGCGATCGCCCTCGTGAAGCAGTACGTCCCGCCGGATCCGGCCAAGATCCAGGCGGCGCAGGCCGCGGGTAAGCTCACGGTGACGCCGCCCGATCCGCAGGGGAACGTGCAGATCGTGATCAAGGACTATCTGAAGGCCGGAGACTCGCTGACACTGGCGGCGAACGCCGCGACGGACCAGATCGGCGGTGTGACGGTCGCCACGTTCACCGACAAGGCCAAGGACGCGGTCGGCCTGAAGGTCGGATTCGGGGCCTTCGCGGACGGCACGGTCTATCCGGCGAAGATCCAGCTGGACGTGGCCGCGCAGAATCTGGCGGTCGCCATCGAGAATTCCGGGTACAAGAAGTCCGGCAGCTAGCATTCCAGGGGACGGCCGAGGAGGATCGCTGGGAGCTGAAGCCGCGCGCGGCGCTTCTCGACGACAGGTGGGAGCTCTACGCCCGAGGCGTACACCTCGTTCGACAGTGCGTTCACCGGCAAGATCCTCGAGGTCACGGTCGGCGTGAAGCCGATGGGGCAAGGCCGCCGCGGAAGCCGCCGCGAAGCTGGAGGCGGCGAAGTGATCCGGGGACGTCAGGGCTCGGACCTCTTCCGCATCAGCTCGCCGAGCAGCGCCTGGGCGTCGCGGTACTCCGGGTGCTTCGCCAGGAGCGCCTCGAGCGTCCGGATCGCTTCGTCCCGCGCCCCGTTTCGATCGAGGTAGAACGCGAGGGTATAGGCATAGTCCGGGTTCTGCGGGGCGAGCGCGGCCGCCTTGCGGCACCAGCCCACCGCCTCGCCCATGCGGTCCCGGGCGGTGAGGATGCAGAGGTTGTAAGCCGCCTGCGCCATCTGGGGGTCCGACTCCAGGGCCCGCTTCAGGTAGCCCTCCGCCAGGCTCGGTGCGTTTCTCTCCGCCTTCAGCAGGCCCATGTTCAGATTCGCCGCCGCGTCGGCGGGGGCCAGCTCGAGCGCACGCTGCAGCGATCGCTCCGCCTCGTCGAGCTCGCCCATCTGGGAATGGGCGATGGACGCGTTCACCAGCGCCGCGACCGCCCGGGGCGCGAGCTCGAGCGCGGTCTCGAACGCCGCGACGGCCTCCCGCGGCTCGCCGCGGCCGAGCCGGTAGTTGCCCAGGTTGTAGTGCGACGTCCACTGGTCGGGTCGTGCCATGACGAAGTCGAGGTATTCCCGGTTCGCCCTTTCGAAGTTCCGCTTCACGCTTCCGGAAAGCCGCTCCGTCGGGTACCCCGCGAGGGCGGCCGCGGCGCGCGTCCGGACGAGCCGGTACGCGTCACCCGTGGCGTCGAGCAGGGCCTGCGCGCCCTCCGGCGTGAGCCGGAGCGCGATACCCTCCGCCGCGGCGCTCCGCACGAGGGGCGAAGGATCGTTCCTCGCCGCGAGCAGGGCAGGCACGATCCGCTCGTCCGCGGATGCCCCGAGGAGCCGGATCAGGGAGGTCGCGACGATCTCGTCCCGACCCTCGTCGCGCAGGTAGGCGAGCATCTCTGGCAGCTTCGACCAGTCCCGTTTCCGGGCGGCCGCGACGAGCGCGGCCCGCGCGAGCACGGGCGCCTGATAGTCCCGCTCGCGCCACCGGCGCACGATCGCGTCGGCCCACGCCGCGTCGCGGTCGGCGTGGCAGAGGTTGCATGCGTTCGGCGACCCGAACTCGACGGTCGCCGCGGGCGCCGGCGGGAGCATCGAGTGGTCGCTCCGGCTCATGCGCGCGAACGTGGTCTTCGGCATGTGGCAGGCGATGCACCGGCCGGCCGGGCCCTCCGGCGCGTGGCGCGTGTGCGCCCGCGGGTCGTTCACCTCGTCCTGGTGGCACGGGGCGCAGGCGTCGTTGGACCGCTCCGCCCCGAACCGGTAGCGGCCGCTCGAGGTGTGGCAGTGGAGGCAGTCGAGCCCGCTGGCCTTGACGCAGGGGCTCATGCTCCACGAGGTGTAGGTGTAGTTCTCCCCGAGGTCGCGGCCGTCGGGGTAGTAGTCGGGGTCCTCGAGGGTCACGAGGTCGAAGTGGTCGTAGAAGCGTTCCCCGGGCGGATACGAGAGGGTCAGGGGGCTCCCCCTGGCGTGACAGCTCGCGCAGAGGTCGTTCCGCTGCCGAGGCGTCATGGACTTGATGCTGACGATCCTCGGGTCCGCCAGGGGCTCACCGCGGGGTGCCGCCCTGGCGATCTCGTTGTGCTCCACCGCAGGACCATGGCAGGTCTCGCAGTTGATCCCCGGCTCGGACCACGTCGTGCGGTAGGTGCCGTTTCTCGGATCGTAGTGGGTCGAGAGCTGGCTGACGTGGCAGCCGTAGCAGGCGGTGTTGAAGGTGTAGGCGGGGTCCCTCCAATCGACGGCCTGGCTCCGCTCCCCGCCCGGGAAGTGCCTCACGCCGCTGCCGGCCGTATCGAACCACTCCTTCTCGCGAACGTCGTAGGCCAAAGGGAGCGTCTGGAGGCGGCCCTTGTCGAGGGAAGTCAGAAAGTAGCAGACGTTCTTGCCGCCGAGCACGTGCTCGATTCGGTAGCGCTTCGACCCGTCCGCGCCGGCTTCGATCACGACGCCAACGTCGATGTCGGCGCGGTACTCGCGCCGATCGATCGTGACCGCGCGCGTCTGGGGTGTCAGCCGGGCCTTGGCGAACTCGGGGGTGTACGGCTGCATCGCCAATCCGTGCATGGAGGTGGACCAGAGGCGGTAGAACGTCTCGTGACACTCCCGGCAGCTCGAGGAGCCGGCGTGGGGGAAGCTCCGGGCCACTGCGGCCGGTGTCGCGGATGCGAGGGACGCACAAGCTACCCCGAGGGCCGTCGCCAGCAACGCCACACCACGGCGATTCCTCATCGTCGCCTCCTCGAAGGGGCCGGGGCCTGTCCGCCAGGCGCATCATAGGGAACTTCGCGCAGATCATTGCTCTTGGCACAGTCTCTTGGGCCGTCTGAGGTCTCGGTCGCCCGCCGGAATGGACCCCTGGCGCTCGAGCGAGGCTCTCAGTGACAAGCCTGCAGAACGCATGCGAGAAAGCGAGATCTTCGGAGCATCCACCGGGGCGACGCTGCGGCGCGATGGGCGGTTCGCGCCGGGCTGAGTTCACGGTTGCGAGCGATTGAGGCTGTCCACCGTGGTCGCCGCGAAGCTCGCCGGAAAAGCGACGAGGATCACCCGCTTCAACGCCACCTGTGGTTCGTCGAACAGGTCGAGGCGGTCGATGCTGAAGAGAATCAGGGCCGAGATCACCAGCGTCAGGCCGTAGGTACTGACGACCCTGAGCGCGAAGTCCCGGCGGTCCGATCCGGCAACCGTCGAGTGGTGAAGCTGGTACATGAGGAGCGCGAGGAAGAAGATCGAAGCCACGGCAAGCAGCAGCGCACGCACGGTAGAGAGCGTCTCCCCGAGCGTCCATATCTCCTCCGCTGTCGCGACCGGAAACGCCATGATGCAGCAACCGATCGCGATCTCCGCGACGTCCTGGCGCGAAAACTCTACAGGGCGCGATCTCGACTCCTTCACGGCAACCTCCAGGGGTTCAGTTCTGCTCCTTCGTCCCCGAGTATAGCCGGCCCTTTCGTCGCGAGAATCTACCGCGAGCGTGAAGTCCTGCACCTGCCGGCGGAAGGGCTCACGATGAAAGAAGTCGCGAATGTGCTCGACGTCACGCCTCGGCGTGAACACCGACGCCGATGGTCGGCCGCTCGACACCTGTCAGTTCTGACAGTAGACCCTCGCGAGCGCGGGTTGATACCGTGCGCTCGAGAGAGGTTCTCATCGAGAACAATGCAAAGCGCACGCGAGTGATCTCGGCCGACGATCAGCCGCCGATGTTGGCGGAGATCGAGCGCGTTCTCGGTGAGACGTACGAAATCGTCGATACGGTGGGCGACGGGCTGTGCTTGCTGGAATCCGTTGCGCGGCTGGATCCGGACGTGATCGTGTCGGACATCACCATGCCTGGCATCGATGGCTTCGGCGCGGCGCGCGGTCTGTCGGAGCCGGTTCGTGTTTCTCACGGTGCACGAGGATCCCGACTTCGCGCGGGAAGCGCTGTCGCTGGGGGCGGACGAGTACGTCGTGAAGTCGCGGCTGGCCGTGTCGGGCAGGAGATTCGTGTCGCCGACGGTGAAGATATGAGGCACTGCAAGGAACGAAGAAAGGAGGAGCGTAAGAAGTGAGGTGAAGACGGGCGGGGCAGCCGGCGTTGAAGCGACGACCGCAACCGCGCCGGTCGATTCCAGGCCGGGATGACGGAGCCACCAGGCCGCGTGTGACGGCATTTCGCCGGCGGCCGTTACGTTGATCGAGGGTCCTTCAGCACACGAAGGAAACTCGGAGTAGCTCCAGGAGGTTCGTATGTACGGATTCAAAGCGTTCGTGTTCAACGGCAAGAGGACGGCCGTCAAGGCCCTCGACACTCTCGAGGACCACATGCCCGTCTACCCGTGGATCGATGACGCCGCCGTGGTGTCGCGGAGCAAGCACGGGATCATCCGGATCCACAGCACGTGGGCGCAGGACGACAGCGCGGTCGGCGCCGGAGCCGGCTTGGGCGCCGTGACCGGTGGCATGCTCGGGCTGCTGCTGGGTCCGGGCGGCGCGCTGGCCGGCGCCGCGATGGGCGGTTCCATGGGCGCCCTGTTCGGCATCGGCGACGAGATCGCCTTCGACGACCCGCGGCTGGACGAGTTCGCGGCTTCGCTCGCCAAAGACACCTCGGCGCTGATTCTGGTGGGCGAGAAAGCCACGATCGCCGACTTCACCTCGGCGGTCACGCCCTTCGGCGGGAAGATCATCGAGACCAACCTCAACGACGACGACGTCAAGAAGCTGAGGAAAGCCCTCAAGAAGGGCAACGTCGGAGCCGTCCGAGCGTGATTCCAGGCGGAAGCGGTTTGAGGATCGTAGCCGGCGCGAGAAGGGGTCTGAAGCACACCCCTCGCGCCGGCCCGATCGTGTCGGGGCATGACGCTGAACGCGGGACTGCCGCCACGCACACTCCGGCTCGTCGGCGCTAGTAAGACAGCTGTCACTTCTGACAGTAGACCGTAGCTTGCGCGGGTTGATACGTTGCGGCTCGAGAGAGGTCGTCATCGAGAACAAAGCAGAGCGCACGCGAGTGCTCTTGGCCGACGATCAGCCGCCGATGTTGGCGCTGATCACGCACGTTCTCGGCAAGACCTACGACATCGTTGGTACAGTCTCGAGCGCGCGGGCTGTTGTAGCCGGTTCGTGCGTCTCGCGGACGCGTACGACGTGAAGTCGCGGCCGGCCTCGGATGTCCTCTCCGCGAAACCCCTGGAGCAGCGCTTCCGGGGAAGGCCCGTGCGTCGCATGCATGTGATGGTCAAGCCGACCGGGGCGCTGTGCAACCTGAACTGCACCTACTGCTACTACCTCTCCAAAGAGGAGCTGTTCGGTGCGCCTCGAGCGTGGCGGATTTCCGACGAGACGCTCGAGACGTTCATCCGGCAGTACTTCGAAGGGCAGAACCACAAGGAGGTCGTGTTCTCCTGGCAGGGAGGCGAGCCGACGCTCCTGGGGATCGACTTCTTCCGAAGGGTCGTGGAGCTCCAGAAGAAGTACGGTTCGCTGCACGTCCGTTGCGAGAACGACCTCCAGACGAACGGTACGAAGCTCGACGACGACTGGTGCGAGTTCTTGCGCGAGGAGAACTTCCTGGTGGGGCTCTCGATCGACGGCCCGCGGCAGTTGCACGACGCGTATCGGGCGGACAAGAGCGGGCGGGGGAGCTTCGACAGGGTTTTCCGGGCCGGCCAGTTGCTGCGCAAGCACGGCGTGAACTTCGCCACCTTGAGTTGTGTGAACCGCCTCACGGGCCGGCATCCGCTCGAGGTCTATCGGTTCCTGCGGGACGAGGTCGGCTCGCGGCGGATGCAGTTCATCCCAGTCGTCGAACCGGTGAGGTTCCAGGCGACGGCGCCGCAGCACTGGAACGAGCAGGCCATGGCTTCCGTTGGATCGCCGGAGACCCGGCCGGGCACGCCGGGCTCGATCGTCGAGGAGTGGAGCGTCGACCCCGAGGACTGGGGTGAGTTCCTGTGCCGCGTCTTCGACGAGTGGTACCGCAAGGATCTCGGGGGCGTGTACGTCCAGTACTTCGACGCCGCGGTCGAGACCTGGATGGGGCACGTCTCCCCGCTCTGCACGCTGGCTCCGATGTGCGGCAAGGGGCTGGCGATGGAACGGGAGGGCTCGGTCTTTTCCTGCGACCACTACGTCTATCCGGAGTACCGGCTCGGAAACGTCCGGGAGACGGCACTCGCGGAGATGGCGTTCTCGGAGCGGCAGGAGCGCTTCGGCAGGGCCAAGGAGGCGACGCTTCCCGACTACTGCTGGCGGTGCGCCTACCGGTTCGCCTGCTACGGCGAGTGCCCGAAGAATCGATTCATCAAGACCCCCGACGGCGAGCCGGGTCTGAACTATCTCTGTGCGGGTTGGAAGAGATTCTTCTCTCACATCGACGAGCCGGTCCAGCAGCTCGTGCGGCGCCTGGGAGCGACGGTGCGAAAAGAAGCAACCGCCCGCGCGGCGGATCACTGGGTGCCGGAACGGAGCGGGCCCTGATGGAGTGGACGATGCTAGCAGACGAGAACGACTACCGTCGCCTCAGCATTGAGGCTCCGTGGGGCGAGCTCGCAGAGGAGTACCGAGATCTCATAGCGCGGTACGCAACCGTGGCTCGGCTGCCGGGCTTCCGGCAGGGCAAGGCGCCGCGGGAAGCCGTCGAACAGCGCTGCCGCGCGGAGATCCTGGCGAACCTTTCGGCTCACGCGGTCCAGAGGCTCGGTCGAGAAGCGGCGCGCGAAGCGGGCATCGAGGCGCTGGGACCGCTCGAGGCGTCCGAGATCGAATGTGAGAACGGCAAGCTCTTCCGCGCCCGGTTGCGGTATCTGCCGATGCCGGAGTTCCCGCTGCCCGAGCTCGCCCATCTCGAGACCGAGGATGACGGGACAGATGCCAAGGACCGGATCTCGCGGCGGCTGCTCGACCTGGTGCACTTCGAGATTCCCGGTGCGCTGATACGCCAGGAGCTCGTCGTGGACGGCCTCGAGGGGAGCGCTCCCGGCAGCGACGCTTGGATCGCGGCGGACGAGCGGATCCGGCTACTGGTGGTCCTGAAGAAGATCGCCCGACAGGAAGGAATCGAAGTGGACGGGACGGACATCGACCGGCGGATCGCGGAAAAGGCGGAACAGTTCGGCACGACGAAGCGAACTCTGCAAGCGGAAATCGAGAAGGGAGACAGTACGGCTCGGCTGCACGACATGCTTGTGGCCGAGCGCACGCTCGAGTACTTGATCGAGATGAATCACGAATGACTCCGGCGAAGAATAAGGAGGAGAGGTTATGGAGAAACGAAGAACGTCCCTGGTCAGGAAAGCGGTTCTGTGGGCCTCGGTCGGTACGGTCCTGTCCGCCGCGACGCTCATCTGCGTTCCTCAGGCGCGGGCCGCCGAGCCGAAACCCGCACAGTCGAAGCAGCCCAACATTGTCATCATCTGGGGCGACGACATCGGCCAGTTCAACATCAGCGCCAACAACATGGGCATGATGGGCTACAAGACGCCGAACATCGACAGCCTCGCGAAGCAGGGAGCGCTGTTCACCGACTGGTACGGCCAGCAGAGTTGCACCGCAGGCCGCGCAGCGTTCATCACCGGACAGTCGCCCATCCGTACCGGTCTCACCAAGGTGGGGCTGCCCGGAGCCAAGGAAGGCCTGACCAAGGCCGACCCGACCATCGCCGAGTTGCTCAAGCCCCTCGGCTACACGACGGGGCAGTTCGGCAAGAACCACCTCGGTGACCGCAACGACATGCTGCCCACGGTTCACGGATTCGACGAGTGGCTGGGCAACCTCTATCACCTGAACGCGGAAGAGGAGCCGGAGAACGTGGATTACCCGAAGAATCCGGCCTTCAAGGAAAAGTTCGGCCCGCGTGGCGTCTTGCACTGCTTCGCGTCGGACACGGACGATCCTACCGATGACCCGCGCTTCGGCAAGGTGGGCAAGCAGACCTGCCAGGACACGGGCCCGCTGACCAAGAAGCGGATGGAGACGATCGACGACGAGGTCACCGCCGGGGCGATCGCGTTCATCGACAAGGCGACGAAGGCCGGCAAGCCGTTCTTCGTCTGGTACAACACCTCGCGCATGCATGTCAACACGCACCTCAGCCCGAAATGGGAAGGCAAGACCGGGCTTGGCATCGCCGCGGACGGCATGGTCGAGCACGATACCGACGTGGGCTTGTTGCTCGCCGAGTTGAAGAAGCTCGGCGTCGACGACAACACGATCGTCATGTACTCCAGCGACAACGGCGCGGAGTTCTTCAATTGGCCCGACGGTGGCACCACGATGTTCCGCGGCGAGAAGAACACGCAATGGGAGGGCGGCTTCCGCGTCCCCTGCATGATCCGTTGGCCGGGCGTCATCAAGCCCGGCACGATCATCAACGACATGGGCGCCCACGAGGACATGCTGCCGACGTTGCTCGCGGCGGCGGGCGATCCCACCGTCAAGGAAGACCTGCTGAAGGGCAAGACGATCGGGGATACCACCTTCAAGGTTCATCTCGACGGCTACAACCTGATGCCGTTCTTGAAAGGGGAAGTGGCCAAGACCCCGCGTCGCGAGTTCATCTACTGGACCGACGGCGGCAGCGTTGCGGCGCTGCGCTACGACGACTGGAAGATCACCTTCCTGCGGCAGAATTCCGTGGGTATCAAGGTCTGGGAGGCCCCGTTCGAGGAGTTGCGCTGGCCGGTCGTCACCAACCTGCGCATGGATCCATTCGAGCGCGCCTCGGATGAATCCACCGGTCACCCGATATGGGCCGCCAACCGCATGTTCGCGCTCGCGCCCGCAAGCGCCTTCGTCGGCGATTGGCTGCAGAGCTTCCGCGACTTCCCGCCGCGCATGAAGCCGGGCAGCTTCAGTCTCGACCGCGTGATGGAATCGGTGACCTCGTCGCACAAGGGCAGTAACTGACGCAGCACGATCAAGCCGCGTGTGAAGGCATTGTGCCGGCGGCCGTTGGGTTGATCGAGTGTCCTCCAGCACACGAAGGACACTTCGAGTAGCTCCAGGAGGTTTTTGTGTACGGATTCAAAGCGTTCGTGTTCAACGGCAAGAAGACGGCCGCCAAGGCCCTCGACACCCTCGAAGACCGCACGCCGGTCTACTCGTGGATCGATGACGCCGCCATGGTCTCGCGGAGCAAGCTCGGCATCATCCGGATTCACAGCACGTGGGCGCAGGACGACAGCGCGGTCGGCGTCGGGACGGGCATGGGTGCGATGACCGGTGCCCTGCTGGGGACGCTGCTGGGGCCGGGCGGCGCGCTGGCCGGCGCGGCGATGGGCGGCTCGATGGGCGCGCTGTTCGGGCTGGGCGACGAGATCGCTTTCGACGACCCGCGGTTGGACGACTTCGCAAATTCGCTCGCCAAAGACACCTCGGCATTGATTCTGGTGGCCGAGCTGCCGATGCTCGCCGACTTCAGCGCGGCGGTCGCGCCCTTCGGTGGGAAGGTCATCGAGACCAATCTCGACGAAAAGGACGTCAAGGCCCTGAGGAAGGCCCTCAAGCAGGGCGACAAAGCAGCCGCCCGCAGCTGATACGCAGAGAGATCGGTCTGGGTATCGTGGCCGGCGCGAGAACGGGGTCTGAACTCCATCGCTCGCGCCGGCGCGATCGTGTCCGCCGCCCGAGGTCCACGATGCTGTCTCAGCCGCCGAGGGCGATGACGAGGCTGACGAGGATGACGCCGATGGCAAGCATCGAGAAGCCGGAGCGCCAGGCTCCGAAGCCCGCATAGTGGCCGAGGGCGGAGCCGTTCAGGAACAGCATGGTGAGGCCAATGCCCTGGGACACGCGCAGGGCGAGGGTTACGTCGGAGAGGAAGGCGAACGGTAGCGTCACCGGCAGCGTGCCCAACACGACCAGCAAGAAGACGCCGAGGGCGCCGGCGAGGTCGCCGCGCGTGATCCGCGGGCGCGGAGCGTTGCGGGCGCCGTCGGCGATCGCGGTGCGGATCCCCTCGAGCACGCTCGCGGGCAGAACGTCGGCGAGCCCTCCCGGCAGGTTCTCGGCCACGAGCCGTCGCCCCGCGTCCGCGTCCTTCGCCCCCTCGATCGCGCGCCCCAACCGGTAGGACGAACCCCGGTCGGCGACGCTGGTGATCATGTACATGACGGCGTCGACGATGCCCCACGCCAGGTTGCAACCGACGGCCGCGTAGAGCAGCTGGCGCATGTCCTGCTCGCCTGCGCTGGCGACGCTGACGGTCCCGGTGAAGGTCATCGCCATGACGACGCCGAACACCACCTCGGAGAAGCGGTCGGTCGGGTCGAGGACGTCCCCCGTCCGTGGTTGCGCGTCGTCGGCTTCGGCCATGGTCGCAGCGGAGGCTACACCGCTTGTGGGCTGGCCGCGAGGCCTTTCCACGAAGTCAGGATCCCGGCCGGTCGCGTCTCACCGTGCCTCCCCGAGGCGCCGGCAGTAGGGTGTTCGCTGCTCTTCGCCTCCGTTTGTCAGGTGGCCTTGCTCCGGGAAGCGATGGTCGAAAAACACGACCTGCCGCCCCCTTCCCTGCGCTTAGAATCTGCTCCACGTAAACCGCAATTCGAGGCCAAGCAGCATGAGCTGGGTGACAGTCATCTGGTCGATGGTCTCTTCGGCGTGCTTGACGCTGGCGGGCGTACACGGCCTGGTCTGGTGGCGACGCCGGGAAGTGCGCGCGCATGCACTGTTCGCGCTGTCGGCCGTGGGGACGGCGCTCCTGGCCGGGACCGAGATCTGGATGATGCACGCCGAGACGCCCGGCGAGATCGGTCGGGCGTTGCGCTGGCTCTTCGCTGCGGCCTGGCTCGTGAGCGTCTCGCTCGTCGGATTCGTGCGGCGCTATCTGAGGGCCGGACGACCGTGGCTCGCATGGACGGTATACGGCGCACGGACGCTGGCGTTGATTCTCAATTTTGCCCTTCCGCCGAATCTCGGCTACCGGGTGATCACCGGCGTGCGACAGATTCCCTTCCTCGGCGAGCCGGTCTCGATCGCCGTCGGCGTTCCCAGTCCTTGGATGCTGTTCGGCCAGTTCAGCTTGTTGCTGTTGGTCATCTTCACCGTGGATGCCACGCTCACGGTCTGGCGGCGAGGAGACCATGGACGGGCGGTCGTCGTGGGCGGGAGCGTCGTGTTCTTCACGCTGCTGGGAAGCGCGCAGGCCGTTCTGTCGTTCTGGCGTGTCCTTCCCATGCCAACCACGCCGAGTGTGTTCTTTCTGGCAATCGTCCTCGCGATGGGTTACAAGTTGGGCCACGACCTGTTCCAAGCCGCGGAAGTCGGTCGCGAGCTACAGGTCAGCCAACGGCACGCCCAGACCCTGTCCGGCCGGCTCATCGCGGCGCAGGACGACGAGCGGGCGCGATTGGCGCGGGCGCTGCACGATGGCTTGAGTCAGAGCATGGCGCTGCTGGCGGTGGAGCTGGAGCTTCTCGGGCAGCAACCGCCGGATGCGCGGGAGCCGATCAAGGGCCGCGTCGATGATCTTGCCTCCCAGGTGAGGGCGCTGTCGGCGGACGTGCACCGGATCGCACACGGGCTGCACCCGGCCAAGCTCGACCAATTGGGGCTCGCCGCCGCGACGATCGGGCATTGCCGTGACGTGGAGCGGGCCCACGCGATCGCAATCCGATGCGAGTGCCGCGACGTGTCGCGATGGCTGCCGCCGAACGTGGCCCTCTGTCTCTACAGCGTGACGCAGGAAGCGCTGCACAACGTCGTGAAGCACAGCGGCGCGAGGACGGTGACTGTCGAACTGACGGCGTCGGACGGCGAGTTGCGCCTGAGCATCTCGGACGACGGGAAGGGCTTCGACGTCGAAGCGGCTCGGGACGGCGCAGGTCTCGGGCTGCTCAGCATGACCGAGCGGGTGCGACTGGTCCACGGTCGGATCGAATGGCGGTCCCGGCCAGCCGCCGGCACCCGTGTGGACGTCCGCGTACCGATGCCTCCGGCGGGAGAGAGCGCATGACCACCCGGCCGCGCGGGCTGCTGGCCGACGATCACGCCATGCTGCTCGAGGCGTTCAAGGGGATGCTGTCCGCGTCATGCGACGTCGTGGGTGCCGTATCCGATGGACGAGAGCTGCTCGAGGCCGCGCCCAAGCTCAAGCCCGACGTGATCGTGCTCGACATCTCGATGCCGCGGCTGAACGGCATCGATGCGTGCCGGTTGCTCCAGCCGAAGCTGCCGCACGCCAAGTGGGTGTTCCTCACCGTGAACGAGGACCCGGATATCGCGCGGGAGGCGTTCCGGCTGGGCGCGTCGGCGTTTCTTCTCAAGAGCTCGGCGGCCTCCGAGCTGTTCACGGCGATCCAGAAGGCGATGGCCGGCCGGCGCTATATCACGCCGCTGATCCTGAACGGCATGCCGGAAGGCATCTTCCTCGGGCAGCCGGCTCCGGCGCATCCCGACAAGCTCACCGACCGCGAGCGTGAAGTCCTGCAGCTGCTGGCGGAAGGGCTCACGATGAAAGAAGTCGCGAATGTGCTCAATGTCACACCGCGCACCGTCGCGTTCCACAAGTACGCGATGATGAAGCGCCTCGGCGTGAAAACCGGCGCCGAGCTGGTCCAGTACGCGGTCAAGCACGGTCTGGTCGGCCGCTAGACACCTGTCAGTTCTGACAGTAGACCCTCGCGTGCGCGGGTTGATACCTTGCGCTCGAGCGAGAGTTTCCAATCGCGAGAGGGGTAGGACGATGAAGAATCGAGTCTGTTTCGCCGTCGCCGTCGCTTTGGCGTTCGCCGTGTGCGGCCCGGTCTTGGCGCAGAAGCAGGCCAAGTCAGCCGAGAACATCGCCGAGGGAATGACCAAGTTCCAAGGGAATCTCACGTCAGCCAAGAGTCAGGTCGACACGGTGCTGAAGAGTCTAGGCGACCTCACAACCGCACCGAGCAAAGACATCTTGAGCACATACGAGTCTTTCGCCAAGGAAGTCAAGAAAATCGCGGGTCTGAAGGAGAGCACGCAAAAGCGATCCAAGGAGTTGAACGCCGACCGCGATAGATTCCTGAAGGCCTGGTCGGAAGATCAAAAGAACATCCAGAACGAGGATCTACGCAAGGCCGCCGAAGCGCGTCAGGCAGAGCTATCGGCGATCATCGACCGCCTCAAGACCGCGATGAGCGCCGCCGGGGAGACGTCCGCGCCCTTCATTCAAAACATGAACGATCTGGTCCTGTTCCTGGGCAACGACCTCTCTCCCGCCGCGATGAGTGCCGCGGCGCCGTTGATCGGCAAGTGCGACGAGGCGGGCGCCAAACTGCAGAGCGATCTCGATGCTGGCGTCTCTGCGGCGAGCGAGCTCGTGACGTTCTTCGAGCCGCAGGGAGTGAAGTAGTGCCCGACCGGTTCGGTCCCGCGGCTCGGCGCGGGACGGAGGAACCTGCTGTGCGCACGCGAGTGCTCTTGGCCGACGATCAACCGCCGATGTTGGCGCAGATCGCGCGCGTTCTCGGCGAGAGGTACGACATCGTCGGTGCGGTGGGCGATGGGCTGTGCTTGCTGGAATCCGTGGCGCGGCTGGATCCAGACGTGATCGTGTCGGACATCACCATGCCCGGCATCGATGGCTTCGGCGCGGCGCGCAGTCTCAAGCGCGCGGGCTGTCAGAGCCGGTTCGTGTTTCTCACGGTGCACGAGGATCCCGACTTCGCGCGGGAAGCGCTGTCGCTGGGGGCGGACGCGTACGTCGTGAAGTCGCGGCTGGTTTCGGACCTCTTGACCGCGATCCACGAGGCCGTGGCCGGCCGCAAATTCGTGTCGCCGACGGTGAAAATGTGAAGACAAAGGAGGGTAAGCGATGAAGAGTCTCGGATCCTGCATGATGGCCGCCTGCATGGCGGGCATGCTGTGCCTGGCGAGCGAAGCTCTGTCCCAGGCGCCCGCGTCCCCGCCCAAGGGCCAAGTCGCGGTGAGTTCCGTCGCGGTCACCGCGACCGTGGAGAAGATCGACCAGAAGACGCGCGAGGTCACCCTAAAAGCGGACGACGGCCAGGAGTTCAGCTTCGTGGCTGGCGACGGGGTCCAGAACCTCGCCCAGGTGAAGAAGGGCGACCGGGTGACCGCGACCTACACGGAAGCGATCGCCTACGAGGTGAAGAGAGGCGGGGCGACCGGGACGGAAACGATGGCCGCAGCCGCGGCTGCACCGCTTGGCGCGAAGCCGGCGGGCGTCGTCGCTCAAGCGACGACGGTGACGGTCAAGGTAACGGCGATCGACTCCAAGGTTCCCTCGGTCACGTTCGAGGGACCGGCAGGCAACACGCGCACGATCAAGGTGAAGGACCCGGCGAAGCTGCAGGGCGTGAACGTCGGGGACACGGTCGATATCAGCTACGTCGAGGCTGTCGGGATCAAGGTCGAGAAGGCGCCGAAAAGCTAACGGAAACCAAGGGAGGATGTCATGGACGAGTCCAAGGATCTGATCGGTTATGCCGGTGTCTACGTCGATGTCGATGACGCGAAGGTCGACTTCGATGTCATCAAGGAAGCGCATCGCACGAGCTGGATCGGCACCTACGATGCCGCGCTGTTCACCAAGACGCCCGAGGGCAAGGTCAAGGTGCTCAACATCGACTCCACGGAGCGGACGACGGGCGCCAAGGCCGGAGCGATCGTCGGCGGCGTGCTCGGTGCGATCTTCCCGCCTTCGATCCTGTTGAGCGCGGGAGTGGGCGCGGCCTACGGCGCCGCTGTCGGCAACGTGGCCAAGGGCTTCGGCAAGGGCGACATCAAGGACGTCGGGGAGCGGCTCAATCCCGGAGAGACGGGCATCCTGCTCATCGCCGACGCGACCTTCGATGCCGGCGCGGAGAAGCTGATGAAGAAGGCCAAGAAATTCGCCAAGCAGGTGGTCGCCGCCGAGATGTAGGCCGCACCGACTCGGCGCGGAGTGAACACGAAGGCCGCCCGCACGGGCGGCCTTCCTCGGGTAAGGGCGGCATTCGTCCGTGAGGAAGGAGCGGCATGGAAAGCGTCCGTGAAGCGGTAGGCGGCTGGGCTCAGCAAGCGAAGAAGAACGCCGGGTGGCTCGTGGCGCTGGGCGTGGTGACGGTGATTGCGGGTCTCCTGTCCATGGCGTCACCCCTGCTCAGCGGTCTCGGTGTTACCGT
>Ga0180085_1000115_pt1 | contig 25664 bp, 20 predicted proteins | sample EasRiv730_16_10D_FD_123013 | JGI IMG/M metagenome (GOLD analysis project Ga0180085, IMG submission 123013) | Soil microbial communities from meander-bound floodplain in the East River, Colorado, USA - East River metaG ERMLT730_16_10D | ecosystem: Environmental > Terrestrial > Soil > Floodplain ... | reverse complement strand
GGCCGGCATGACCAGTTCCCCGCGCTCGCGCCGCAGAACTTCCTCGATGAACGCCTGGCGGAGAGCCGTTGGATCATCACCGCTCACTTCGCCGGCTTCAAAGACGAGCCGATAGCTCGTCAGGACCTTGATGCTGAAGTCCTCGGCTGAAAGCTGCCGGACTCGTTCGACGAGACTTGGCGCGACGCTCGTGCCCGTTGCGTCGACACCGTGGCAGGTGTGACAGGCCGAATGATATGCCCGCCAGCCGAGAAACGTCGCCTTGTCGACTTTGCCATCGCGGACACGATAGGGCTTTGTGTCCGGGTCGGCCTGGTTTTCGTCACTCGCCGCAGACAGGGAAGCGACTGACGCCAGTGCAGCGACACACATCAAAACCCAACTGCTCTTCACGACGCCGTAGAGACTACGCATTTAGAACCGTCCCTTCTGGCTGAACCACACGACTTACGTTTACGTTGGACCGGGCTCGCTGAGATGTAAATATGGAAATGTACGCACCTGATAGCCGAAGGCAGCCATGCAACTCTAAGGCAGTCGATCGGCGGTGATCAGGTCATCCAAATACGACCGGAGCGGCGCGAGTTGCTGCGCGTAGTGCCGCCAGCGACCCGAGGAGCGTGAATAGAGCGGCTCACGAACCTGCCAAACGCTCGCTGTCTTGACGGCATTACCGAGGCGCTGAAAGGAGAGGCATTTCTCGTCCCAATCCAGCCCGCAGAAGGCGAGCAGCCTTTCCGCGGCCGGTCGTGGTTCGCGAACGAAAACGTCATAGTCAAAATCAAGAATGTCATTGCCGTAGAGTGACTTCCAATGTGCCATCAGGCGGCGGTACTGCCGGTAATAATGACCGATGTCCATCAGGTCGAATGCGTAGCTCATGCTTTGATCGAGATGCAGAAAAAAAATCGACAGGCAATTGTCCAAAGGATGTCGCGTCGTGTGAATGATCCTGGCGTCCGGGAACAGGCTCTTGATGAGACCGATAAAGAGGAAATTGTCCGGTCGCTTGTCGGTAACGCACTCGCCACCGGGGTAGAGGTTGCGAAGCGCCTCGAGATAGCGCGCGGCGAAACGCCGCAGCTGATCCGGGGAGGTTCGGGCCATAGCTGACGGAAACGGTGTCAGTTCGGATCGCACGAAGGTCGGCAGCATATCGATCTCGCCTCCTGCCGTCACACGCGGATGTCCGGCCAGCACTTGCTCCGTCAACGTCGAGCCCGAGCGAAACATGCCGCAGATGAAAATTGGCGGGACGGTGGAGAGGGGCGCTTGGAGCTTGAATCGATCCGGTGTGAAAGTCTCAATCAGTTGATCGATGAACTGCTCCTGCAGCCGATGGCTGTAAGACACGCCGGGCGGCAAAGCGCTTTCGCGGCTGTGCCGGTTCGCCGCGACACAGGCGTCGAACGCCTGGTCATAGGCACCGCATGCATCCAGTGTCTTGCCGAGTGCAAAACCGAGACTCGCTCTGTCCGCAGGCGTTGCGCTGGCATGCGCGACTGCTCGTCGCAGCCGGTCGATCAACGGATCGTCAAGTGCGGCGACGAACTTGAGATTTGCATAGCGCGCCAAGGCTGCGAAACACGTGGCATCGAGGGTCAGAATTCTCTCGTACACAGCGAGCGCCTCTTCTCGCTTGCCACGATCCTCGTGGAGATTGGCGAGGTTCAGCAGCGCCGGAACGTAATTGGGATTCAGTGTGAGAGCAGCGTGTAACTCTCTTTGCGCCGCGTCATCCTGGCGCAAATGGTCGGAGTAGATAACGCCGCGATTGAGATGCGCTTCCTCGGGTCGCCTCACACCGCGGTCGAGCGCCTGCTGGTACGAAGCAAGTGCCGCATCGTAGCGGCGGGCCCTGCGTTGCAAACGAGCCAAATTGAACCAGCAGTCCGGCAGATCGGGCCAGCGCGCGAGCACGCGTTCGTAAGCAGCCTCCGCGTTTGCAAAACGGCCCGCGCGCTCCAAAAATATTGCCTCGCGGACCAGGGCTTGAGGATTTCCATCCGCAGTCATAGCGCACGCTCGGCAAGGAACCGACGATCGCTGACGAAGTTCTCACTCATGATGAAAGTGGGGCCGACATGCGGAATCATAGCGCAGGCGAGCAAGCTCAATCTGATCCTGAAGCCGCCTGAACGCGCTCGTCGTGGGCTGCAACTGTCGACCTAGGCATCGATACTCAGCAATGCCTCGAGGAACTTCACCACCGGCGGCGGCATGAAGTTTCGGCGGCGGCGAAACACCGAGAAATGCCGCTGCGGGGTCATCTCCTTCACCGGCAGCGGCTTGATGAGTCCGGCGGCTTGCTCCGCGGCGAACAGCGGCTCCGGCAGCCAACCGAGGAAATTCGTCTTGGCGACCATCGCCTTGATCACGCTCGGTGACCGCGTCTCCACCGCGATTCGCGGGCTGGCCACGCCGAGCCGGGCAACCAACGCGTTGAACTGACGGCGCGGCTCCGCCTCCGCCGATGGCATCACCCACGGAATGTCCGCGACATCCTGCATCGACAGCTCCCGGCGCTGCTGCAACGGGTTGGTGGCGGAAGAAATCACCGAGTAGCGGTCGGTAAACGTGTGCTCCGCGACCAGCACGATGTCTTCGCTCTCGTGAATCGGGCCGGCGATCGCTACGTCGATGGCGTTGTTGGTGAGGGCCGCAGTCAGCACGTCCTCGACCGCTTCAGTGATCTGGACGTGGAGGTTGGGCCATTGCCCGAGCACTTTCTCGAGCACCGCGGGTAACAACATGATCGCGGCGCTCGCGACGGCGCCAACCCTGATCGTCCCTTGACCGAGCCCGCGTAGAGAATTGATCTGCTCGATCGCGAGCACTGCCTCCTCGCTCAGGAAGGTTGCATGGGGGAGAAGGGCATGGCCGAAACTGGTGAGCTCCATCCCGGTGCTGCGGCGTTCGAAGAGTTGCACACCGAGCTGCGTCTCCAGCCGCCGGATGATCCGGCTCAGTGCCGGCTGAGTCACGTGAAGCGATTCGGCGGCGAGTCCGAGGCTCCCGGATTTCACGATCGTGACGAAAGCTTTGAGTTGCCGCGGATCCAAAGCCATACCGAAGTGTTATGACTCCGCCGCTAATTGGCAATAGCCAGCCGTGTGGGTCTCCGTAAAGATCGCCGCGGATCGTTCGAATCCGAACCGCGACAGGCGCAATCGATGCTCGATCGAGCCGTGACATTGTCTTCCGACCGCAATGCACGGAGAGCATCGCAAGTCACTGTGCGCCAAGCCGTTTTCGACCTGTTCCGCGCCTTCAAGCTGACCACCATCTTTGGCAATCCGGGTTCGACCGAGCTGCCGATGTTCCGCGGCTTCCCGGCAGAATTTCGTTACGTGCTGGGATTACAGGAGTCGATTGCCGTCGGCATGGCGGATGGATACGCCCAGGCGACCGGCCACGCGGTTCTCGTCAATCTGCACTCCGCCACGGGCGTCGGGCACGCACTCGGCAACATCTTCACGGCCTACAGGAATCAGACACCACTCGTCATCACCGCGGGCCAGCAAGCGCGCTCGATCCTGCCGTTAGAGCCTTTTCTCTATGCCGCGCAGGCGACGGAGTTCCCGCGGCCCTACGTGAAATGGAGCTGTGAACCGGCGCGGGCGGAGGACGTGCCCGCCGCGATTGCACGGGCCTATTACACGGCGATGCAAGCCCCGCGGGGCCCAACGTTCGTTTCCATTCCGGTCGATGATTGGGAGCGGACCGGCGCCCTCATCGAGCCGCGCCAAGTCAGTCAAAGAGTGGGCGGCGATCCCGTGGAATTGGCGGCGGCGGCTGAAGCAATGAGTCGCGCGCAGCGACCGGTGATCGTGGTCGGCGCGGCGGTTGCACGCGACGACGCATGGGTCGAGACCATTGCGTTGGCAGAGTGGCATCAGGCGCCGGTGTGGGCGAGCCCTATGTCGGGTCGCAACAGCTTTCCCGAGAACCATCCCTTGTTCGCCGGCTTCCTGGCAGCCGACCGAAACCGGATTGTCGAGAGTCTCAGCGGCGCTGATTTCATTCTGGTGCTCGGCGCACCGGCGTTCTTGTATCACGTCGAGGGCTTCGGCCCGCACGTTCCCGAAGGCGCCGAGCTCGTTCAACTTGTCGATGACCCGGGGACCGCCTCGTGGACTCCGATCGGCACCTCGATCGTCACTCATCTCAAGCTTGGCGTTCGCGCGCTTCTCGAAGGCTCGTCGCCAGGTCCGCGCACGGCGCCTGAACCGCGAGCGCGGCGGCCGCGCCTTCCGCCCGATCGCCTGACGGACAGGTACCTGTTGCAGCAGATCGCAACGCTGCGGCCGGCGGGTGCGGTCATCGTCGAGGAAGCGCCGAGCAGCCGCGAACCGATGCACGATTTTCTGCCCATCATCGAGCAAAACTCCTTCTACACCTGCTCGAGCGGGGGTCTCGGTTACGGCTTGCCAGCGGCCGTCGGTGTCGCTCTCGCCCGTCCGGAGAATCGGATCGTGGCAATCCTCGGTGACGGATCGAGCATGTACTCGATCCAGGGCCTCTGGTCCGCGGCGCAGCTCGGCCTGCCGATCGCATTCATCGTGATCAAGAACGGGCGCTACGAGGCACTGCAGGACTTTGGCCGCCACTTCGGCCTGGACCGGCTCCCGGGAACCGAGCTGCCGCAGCTCGATTTCTGTGGCTTGGCGCAGAGCCAGGGGGTGAGCGCCATTCACGTTGAGAGGACGAACGAACTGGATGCTGCGCTTGCCAGCGCTTTCCGGTCGCCGACACCGATGCTGGTGGAGGTCGTGGTGGAAAGAGCTGTCGAGTCAGTTTCTGGAGAGACGTAGTCGGGTGGAAAAGTTGCAAGAGTTTACAGGGAGGTGCTGTGAACGCACGGCACTTGGATAACAAAGTGTGCGTCATCACGGGCGCGGCCGGCAGCATCGGCCTCGCGACCGCCAGGCTTTTTCTCCAGGAAGGCGCGCGCGTGATGCTGGTCGATCTCAAAGACGATGAGCTGCGCCGGGCCGCCGCAGAGTTCCCAGCGGATCGCGTGGCATTCAAGACGGCCGACGTTCGGCAGGCCGTAGACGTCGAGGCGTATGTCGCTGCGACGGTGGCGCGCTGGGGCTGGATCGACGTGCTGTTCAGCAATGCCGGCAATGCGGGAACGATCGGGCCGCTGGCCGACTATCCGGAGGAAGTCTTTGACGACGTCTACCGCGTCCACGTGAAAGGCGCCTTTCTCGCCTGCAAGTACGGGATCGCGCAGATGAACGACGGCGGCAGCGTAATCATCACTTCGAGCGTCGCGGGACTCCGTGGCGATCGCGGCGTATACGCCTATATCACGGCGAAGCACGCGCAGATCGGTTTGATGCGCTCGGTCGCCAAGGAAGCCGCCACCCGGCGCATCCGTGTCAATACGATCCATCCGGGTCCGACGCGCAACAGTTTCCAGTCCGGTATCGAGGACCAGCTGAGCACCGTGCTCGGCCGGGATGCCGGACGCTTTTTCGACGAGCTCATTCCACTCGGACGGCATGCCGCTCCCGAGGAAATCGCCCGCTCCGTTTTGTTCCTGGCATCCGAGCAGAGCAGCTTCATGACCGGCAGCATGCTGGTTGTCGACGGTGGAATGAGTGCTTGAGTCGTGCTGAACACGATCACATCGGGTTTTGAGGTTATCGAAAATCGTGCCGCCACGCTTCGCAGCGGGACGCGGCGCCCACTGACCGGAGAATGACCATGAAAAGCGCTTCATCTTCAGTGCGGTGGCTTTGGGCCGCACGTGTCTTGTACACGGCTCTGCCGTCGGCGTTCGCCATGCTGGTGGCGAACGTCGCGACCGCCCAGGAGGCGGAACAGCGCGCACAGGGAACGATCGAGGAAGTGATCGTGACCGCGCAGAAACGCGCCGAGAACGTGCAGAACGTTCCGATCGCGATGCAGGCCTTCAGCAGCGAGCAGCTGCAGAACCAGCACATCAACAAGATCACCGACATTGCGCGGCTGGCGCCAAATCTCAATGTCGTCGTGCAGAACGCCCTGAGCCAGCACATCGTGATTCGCGGCGTGGGCACCAACGAGTTCTTCGGCAACGCTCCTTCGTCCGTAGGCACGTACATGGATGAAGTGACGATGAACTCCTCTTACATGAGCACGCTCGGACTGTTCGACATGGAGCGCGTGGAAGTCCTGCGCGGCCCGCAGAACAGCTTGTTCGGACGCAATACGACCGGCGGCGCCGTCAACTACATCACGCGCACGCCCACCGTCGGAGCCGACGGCGCGGACGGCGACCTGCTGCTGACGTATGGTGATGAGGATCTGGTCGAAGCCGAAGGCGGCATCTCGCTGCCGCTGGGCTCGAAGGCCGCTCTGCGCCTGGCGGGCCTGTATCGCCAGCGCGAAGGCATCTGGAACAACGTCGATACCGGCGACGACAGCTTCGGGGATCAGGACCACTATTCCCTGCGCGCGACGTTCGCATTCGAGCCCTCCGAGGCGACGCGCATCACCGCCAACATTCACTCGGCGCGCGCCGATGACGAGGCGCAGCCGCAGAAGATGGCGGGCGCCTTCGCCAACAATCCACCGCTCCGAATGAACGACCTGATCCCGTTCGCCGGCAACATCGGCTGGGAGGATGGCAATCTCAACACGGTCGGTGGCGTGCCGGCGGTCAACGTGCAGGGATTCGACCGGTTCACCAGCCGGTGGCAGGATGTGTGGAATGGCGGCTCGCAGCGCGCCGAGCTCCGCGTCGACGGCGGCTACCTGAAGCTGGTGCACGACTTCGGCCGCGCCTCGCTCACCGCCATCGCCTCGTACGACAAGACGCATGGCTTCTATGAAGAGGACAACACCGGCAACGGCAACGTTGCCGGCGCGGGCACGCCGGGCGTGACCAATGACGTTCTCGTCATCGACATGGACCAGTTCTACGAACAGTACACTGGCGAACTGCGGCTGGCGTCGAACGACGGTGACGCGGCCTTTCGCTGGATCACCGGAATTTACTACTTGAACGAGGACGCGCTGCTGGCGCAGGACATCCGCTTCGGCAGCAACGGCTTTCCAGGAGCGCATCCGTCGGCCAACGGAATCACGCCTCCGGGCCTGTTCGACGTGATCCCGAATCCATACGAGAACACGGTGGCCTTCAGCATCGCGGATCTCAAGGACCAGAGCGCGTCGATCTATGGCCAGACCGATCTCAAATTCGCCGACAGCTGGAACTTCACGCTCGGCGTCAGGTACACGAAGGACAAGAAGGAGAATCCGTCCTATTACGGCGGCGGGTTCCTCAAGCCGGCCAACTGGGATCCGTCGATTTACATCGGCGAGGACCAGATCCGGCAGCTGGCGGCGGGCCTCCCGACCTGCGTGCCGAAGAGCGATCCGCTCTACATCCCGTTCCAGCGCTGCGCCAATACCAACACGTCGCGTGAAGACCTCGACACCGACGAGGTGGGCGGGAAGATCGGGCTGCAGTTCTTCGCGTCCGAAGACGTGATGTTCTATGGCAGCTATTCCCGTGGCTTCAAATCCGGCAAGTTCGACGTCGAGTTCCTGCACACCGACGACACGCCGTTCCCGCAACGGCCGCTCGATCCTGAGACGCTCGACGTGTTCGAGCTCGGCTTCAAGTCGACGCTGCTCGATCGCTCGCTCATGTTCAACGCCGCGGTGTTCTACAACATCTGGAAGGACCAGCAGGTGTTCAGCGTGGGCGTTAATGGGCCGGAGTTCTTCAATCTGCCGGAATCGGAGATCAAGGGCGCCGAGGTCGAGACCAGCTGGGTGCCGGCGGAGAGCTGGCTGCTTTCCGCCAGCGTCGGTTGGCTCGATACCGAGATCACGGATGCGACCGGCATCAACTTCGATCTGGGGCAGGGCGACTTCCAGGAGGGACACGAGTTGCCGCTGGCGCCGGAATTGACGGCCAACGCCGCGATCTCGAAGGGCATCGCCATCGGCACGAACGAGCTGACTCTGCAGGCGGACTGGCGCTACCAGAGCGCTTCGAAGGTGAAGTACAGCCCGCAGGTGCCCATCGACGAATATACCTCGCGCTCCGAGGTCAATGCCCGCGTGGGCTTCGCATTCGGCGCATCGCAACAGTACGAGCTCGGCGTGTATGGCAGGAATCTCACGGACGAGGAGTATTGCGTCGAAATCCAGGACCTGCGCGGCGTATCGGGCTCTCTCTATTGCGTCCCCAACGAGGGCGAAGCTCGATACGGTGTGCAGATGCGGGTGAGCTTCTAGTGTCCCCGGCTCCGGGTGGCGGTAATCGCCACCCGGAGCGCCGCCGGAGCATTGCGTGAGCGATTCGCGTCCCCGCCACTATCAGTCGCTGCTGGTTGCTCTTCTCTGCCTGAACTTCGGCGTCCTGTTCTTTGATCGGAATGCGCTGAATTTCCTGATGCCGTTCGTGCAGCCCGACCTGCTGCTGTCCAACACGCAGGTCGGATTGCTCGCATCGGCTTTCTCGCTCACGTGGGCGATAGCCGGAATCCTGGTCGGCGGCCTGTCTGACCGGACCGGCATGCGCAAGCCGATCCTGATCTTCGTGACGATTCTCTACGCGACGTGCTCCGCGCTGTCGGGCGTCGCCGCCTCATTCGGCATGCTGTTCGCGGTGCGGTTGCTGATGGGGATCGCGGAAGGTGGCGTCCTGCCCATCAGCCAGGCCCTCACCGTGGTCGAGGTAGCGCCCGAGCGGCGCGGCCTGGCGATGGGATTCATGCAGAACTTCGGCTCGAACCTGCTCGGATCGACCGCGGCTTCGCTGCTGCTGGTGCCGTTCGCAACCGCGTTCGGCTGGCGCAACGCGCTCTTTCTGGCGGCGATCCCGGGCGTGATCTGCGCGTTGCTTATCTGGATCTTCGTGCGCGAGCCGGCGCGCGCAGCGTGGACGACGGGCTCCGCGGCAGGGCATCTCTCGCTCGGCCAGGCGTTCGCGCACCGGAACATTCTCCTGTGCGCGCTGATCTCCATCCTGCTGGTCTCGCACCTGGTCATCTGCTTCGCGTTCATGCCGCTGTTCCTGATCCGCATACGCGGGTTCGATCCGCAGACGATGAGCTGGCTGATCGGGACCCTCGGTGTCTCCGCCGCCGTTGCCGGCTTCGTAGCGCCGGGTATCTCGGACCGCGTGGGGCGCAAGCCGGTGATGGTGCTGGTGTCGCTGTCGGGCATCATCCTGCCGCTCGGCGCGCTGTACTTCGAAGGATCCGTGTGGGCGCTTGCCGCCATCTTCTTTGTCGGCTGGACTGTGGTGGGCGTTTTTCCGTTGTTCATGGCGACGATTCCGTCAGAAACAGTTGACGCACGGCATACCGCCACCGCTCTCGGGATCATCATGGGACTCGGTGAAGGCCTCGGTGGTGTCGTTTCCCCGACGCTTGCGGGCATGGCCGCCGATCGATTCGGTCTCGAAGCGCCGCTGTGGATCATGTTCGTACTGCCGATCGCCGCGGGGCTGCTGGCGCTCGGCCTGCGTGAGACCGCACCAGCGGTACTGCGCAGCGCCCGATCTTGACTGTCGTGTTGAAGTGCATTGCGGCTCGACGTCGCGACGGTGGGCTACCCAAGCGAGCCCACTGACCGCAAGATGACGAGGTGGGTTCGAGTCGCCTTCGCTATCTTCGCCGCGCCGAGTTGCCGGTCGACACAGTCGAGTTGGCGCGCTTCCTGATCGGCAAGTTCGTCGTCCACGATACCCGGGGCGGCCGGCTCAGCGGGCGCATCGTCGAGACCGAGGCCTATCCCATCGGTGATCCGGCAGCGCATTCGTATCGAGGCCAGACGCCACGGAACCGCTCAATGTTCCTGAAGCGAGGGCATGCCTACGTATACTTCATCTATGGGACCTCGCACGCGCTCAACGTCTCGGGCGAGTTTCCCGGCGTCGGCGGTGCGGTCCTGGTGCGCGCGATCGAGCCCCGCGAAGGGATCGAGCAGATGCAGCGCCGCCGCGGCGCCACGCGCAAAATCGACCTGACGCGGGGCCCCGGCCGTCTGGCACAAGCGCTCGGCATCGATCGCGCATTCGATGGACTCGACTTGTGCAGCCCGGGTCCGCTGCGACTGGCTGCCAACGCCGAGAAGCCGGGTCGTATCGGCACGAGCGTGCGAATCGGCCTGACGCGTGCCGCGCATCGTGTGCTGCGCTTCTACGAGCGTGGCAACGTCTTCGTGAGCGGGCCGAAGCGACTGCTGAAATGACCGGATGAGAGGCGTGGCGCTCGGCGCCTGCGTTTCAAGGATTCGGGCGAGAACGCCATTCCTCGTGTGTCTGACCCCAGATCTCGACGGATTCGCGTTCGAGCGGTGGCGGCAGCCTCCCTGCGCCGCGATTGCGCGAGCCCAGCTTGCGCGCCACTGCCTGCGACGCGACGTTACCCGGTGCGATCGAATGTATGACTTCGCTCCAGCCAAAGTGTTCGAACGCCCAATCGATCGCCGCGGTGGCGCCCTCGACCGCGTAACCGCGACGCCAGCACTCGCGAATGATTCCCCAGCCGACTTCGGGACCTGGCCACCCGTCCGGCCTCCAGGGACCGAGGCGCCCGACCCATCGACCGGACGCTTTCTCGATTACCGAAAACATCGACGGCTGGCGCAGATACCAGGCTCCCGCCATGGTCATCATGGTTCGCCATGCGGTTGAGCGCGGCTGCACGCCGCCGAGAAATCGCGTGGCTTCGGAGTCGCCCATGAACGCCGCCCAGGCCTCGAAGTCTTCCCAGCGGATCGGGCGCAAGATCAGGCGCGACGTTTCGATTTCGAGATCGTCAATGCTCATCGGTTGCTCCGCGCGCTCCGTCAAGGGAGCTTGAATGCCAATCCGTCCTTGATGACCACCACTACGTCCTGCAGGCAGCCGATGTCCGCGAGCGGATCGCACTTCACCGCGATCACGTCGCCGAATCGTCCCGGTGCGACCTGACCCACACGATCCGCCCAGCCCATGAAACGGGCGGCGACGGTGGTCGCTGCCTGGATGGCTTCCATGGGAGTCATGCCGCGCTCAACCATGATCGGAAACTGCCGCGCGTTGCAGCCGTGCGGATACACGCCGGCGTCGGTGCCGTAAACGATCGGGGCCCCGGCCGCGTGAGCGCGTGTGAATGCCTGGCGCTGAGCTGCGGTTGTTTCGATGTTCTTGCGCAGGAATTCCTCGGCCCATCCTTGTTTGCGGCCCTCGGTGTCGATGTAGTCGCCGTTGTAGACATCCATTGACAATGCCACGTCATGAAGGCGGGCCAGTTCAATTCCCTCGTCATCGATCAACGACGCGTGCTCGATCGTGTCGGCGCCGGCGAGGATGGCCTCCTTGATCGATCGTGCGCCGTGGGCGTGAGCTGCCACCTTGCGGCCGGCGGCATGCGCAACTTGGACGACCGCGGCGAGCTCATCCGGAGTCATCTCGGGCTCCCCGGGGACCCCACCGTAAGCAAGCACGGCGCCCGAGGCGATCACCTTGAGAAAGTCAGCACCTTCATCGACGGCATTTTGCGCCTTGAGGCGAAACTGCTCGGGTCCGCGCGCGACGCCGGCGCGGAATCGAAGAGGAATGGACGCCTCGGGAACGCCCGGCACGATCAAATCGCCGCCCCCAGCGGGGATCGTCAGGTAAAAGCCGCTGACCTGCATTCGGGGTCCGATAAATTCGCCGCGATTGATGGCATCGCGGAGTTCGCGGTCCGACCAGGACCTATATACGCCGACGTTCCGCACCGTCGTGAATCCGGCCAGCAGTGTTGCCTCGGCTTGCTGGCGCGACAGCGCCCATTGCTCCTCGGCAGTGCGCCGGAGATAGATTGCCATGTCGGCCATATCATCCGGGCGTTCGGTGATGTGGTCGTGCATCTCGATCAGCCCGGGCAGGCAGGTGTAGCCACCGAGATCGAGCAACGGCAGATCGGCGGATCGCCGCAGTCCCTGTTCCACAGTGATGATACGGCCGTTGCGGATGATGATCGTGGCGGCGGGCCGCGGTTGCGCGGCCACGCCATCAATCAGCGATCCGCAGTGGATCGCAAGCGATGCGGAACCAGGCTGAAATGGCGCGGTCGCGAGATTAACGCTGCGTAGCGGCGGAACCGCGGCTTCGCGTGAGTTGTTGCAACCCACCGCGACGATCGCCGTGAGCAAAGTGACAAGGGTACGCAGGTGTTCCATTGGAGTCGGGATTCTGACATAGGCCGGAAAAAGAAAGCCGCCCGAAGGCGGCTTGGAAGGTGATTGACAGGGATACTCACAGTACCAATGCGGAGACCAGGACTCTGACGTGCTCATCATTGATGGTGTAGCCGACGACCAGGCCGGCGACCAGCAGGATCGCCGCCGCGTAGGGGATGCTGACGAATGCGCCGATCACCGCCAGGACAACAGCAATCCATCCGACGATCTTCTGAATGTTCATCGATTACCCCCTGTTGCGTGTTGTTATCAAGGGTGGCAACACTGCTCTGATGCTGGGCGGCAGCACAGGCCAAGTCGAAAATCGGGTCGATTTGACGCCGACAGCTGCCGGTCAGACTGCGTGAGCGATCTAAGGCGGGGGCCTGAATCGCTGTGAAGAAAATGTGCTCCCTGACAGTTAGTGAGCGAGCCGCATAAGTATCTTCACGAATGGATTCTAGGACGTTTCGGTTGCATCGTCGTTTTCAACCGGAGGTGACGAGCGGCGATGCAAAAACCCTGGCTAAATGCTTACCCACCCGGGACGTCGGCGGAGATCGACACAGGTGCGTATCCTTCCCTGGTCGCACTGTTCGAGGACAGCTGCCGCCGCTTTGCTGAGCGGCCGGCGTACCACAATCTCGGCGTGACGCTCACATTCGCCGAGGTCGAGCGGCTGTCGCGGCAATTTGCCGCTTACCTCGCCGGGCTGGGGCTGGCGCGCGGCGAGCGCATTGCGCTCATGATGCCGAACCTCCTGCAGTACCCGGTGGCCTTGTTTGGTGCACTGCGTGCCGGACTGGCGGTGGTCAATACCAATCCGTTGTATACGCCCCGCGAGCTGCGCCATCAGTTGCAGGATTCAGGCGCGCGCGCCATCGTCATCCTGGAAAACTTCGCGTACGTGCTCGCTGAAGTGCAGCCGAGTACGCAAGTCGAACACGTCGTGATCACCAGCGTCGGCGACCTGGCTCCGTTCCCGAAGCGGGCAGCCGTCAATTTCGTCGTCAGGCGCATCAAGCACATGGTGCCGCCGTACCGCTTGCGGAACTCCGTGGGATTTCGCGATGCGCTGGCACGTGGTGCCCGATCCGGGTTCCGGCCGGTGGAGATCGGTCCCAACGACCTGGCGTTCCTCCAATACACCGGTGGAACGACCGGCGTCGCCAAGGGAGCGATGCTGACCCATCGCAACATGACCGCCAACCTGCAGCAGGTGGCCGAGTTCTGGAAGGCACTCATAGAGCCCGGCCGCGAGACCGTGATCACGCCATTGCCGCTTTACCACGTGTTCTGTCTCACTTGTAACTGTCTCGTGTTCATGCACCACGGGGGACTCAACGTGCTGGTGACTAACCCGCGCGATATTCCCGGGTTCGTGCGTGAGCTTCGCAAGTGGCGCTTCTCGATCATCACCGGCGTCAATACGCTCTACAACGCCCTTCTCGGACATCCGGATTTCGCCAAGCTCGACTTCTCGCGTCTGAAGCTTGGTGCCGCAGGCGGCATGGCGTTGCATCCGGCCGTTGCGGAAAAATGGCAGGCCGTGACGGGGCGGCCGCTCGTCGAAGGCTATGGCCTGACCGAGACGTCCCCGGTTGTGACGTGCAATCCCTTCGATAAACCGCGGATCGGTACCACCGGGGTCCCGCTGCCATCCACCGAGGTTTCCGTGCATGAAGGAGAGTCCGAGGTTCCGGCGGGTGAGGCGGGGGAGTTGTGGGTGCGCGGGCCGCAGGTGATGCGCGGTTATTGGAACCGGCCCGATGAGACAGCGAAGACGATCACCGAGGATGGCTGGCTACGCACCGGCGATATCGCGAAGATCGACCCGGACGGCTTTATTCGCATCGTCGACCGCAAGAAGGACATGATCATCGTTTCCGGCTTCAAGGTATTTCCCAACGAGATCGAAGCCGTGGTTGCCGAGCACCCGGCGGTGCTCGAGGTCGGTTGCGCCGGCGTTCCCGATGCAAGGTCGGGCCAGGCGGTGAAGATCTATGTGGTCGTGCGCCCGGGCGCCTCGCTGACAGCCGACGAGCTCACGGAGCATTGCCGGCAGGGACTCACCGGGTACAAAGTGCCGAAGCACGTCGAATTCCGTGCATCGCTGCCGAAGACAAACGTTGGCAAGATCCTGCGACGCGCGCTCGCCGAGGAGGAAACGAAGTCGCGTGCCGCTTGATGTGGCACCGGTTCCTACCGGATCAGCAGCCGCAGGACGCGATCGAGCCGCGGCCCGTACGGTGGCCGCAGTCCGAGCAATCCCGCCACGTCGAGTCCCGTCTGACGGTAAACGGCTCGCGCGTGGCTGAAACGGCGAAAGCCGTGCTCGCCATGGTATGCGCCCATCCCGCTCGCGCCGATTCCGCCGAAGGGCAGGTCCTCGACCAGGACGTGCATCGCCACGTCATTGGTCGTCACCCCGCCTGACGTCGTGCACGCCAGCAGCTCGCGCTCCTCGTTGCGATCACTGCCAAAGTAGTAGAGAGCCAGAGGTCTTGGCCGGCGATTGATATCGGTGATGACCTCGTCCAGTCCTTCGTACGCCTTCAGCGGCAGCAGCGGCGCGAAGATCTCTTCCTGCATCACCCGCATATTGTCGGTGACGCCCAGTATGAGCGCGGGCGGAATGAGCCGCCGGCGCGATGGCAGCCCCTCTGGCGTCACTCCAAGCTCAACCACGTCCGCACCCTTGGCACGCGCATCCGCCAGCAGCTCGGCGACCCGGCTCACGTGTCGATCGTTGATCAGGCTCGTGTAGTCACGGTTCGACGCCAGGTCGGGGTATGTGCGCTCCATCCAGCGGCGTGCCCGCTCTACGAATGCCTGCAGCGACTCGCGAGCAACGTAGGCGTAATCCGGTGCCAGGCACATCTGGCCGGCGTTTGCGAGCTTTCCGAGGAGAATGCGGTCAACGGCGCGGCCAAGGTCGGCAGAGCGGCCGACAACGGTCGGACACTTGCCGCCGAGCTCGAGCGTCACCGGAACCAGATGCTCGGCTGCCGCGGCCATGACGCGCCTGCCAACGGCGGTCGAGCCCGTGAAGAGCAGATGATCGAAAGGCAATCGTGAAAACTTCTCCGCGACCGCTGCGTCGCCGGTGATTACGCTGACTTCCCGCACATCGAAGGCGGCCGCGACCAGCCGCTGCATCAGGGCCGAGGTCTGTGGCGTGATCTCCGATGGCTTGATCATGCAGCGATTGCCGGCGGCCAACACGCCGGCGAGCGGACAGAAGCTGAGATTGACGGGGAAGTTCCATGGGCTGATGAGGCCCACGACGCCGAGCGGTTGATAGAGAATTTCCGTGCGCACGCCAGCGAGCCGAAACGGAAGCCCGGGATCGCAGCGCTGCGGTCGCATCCAGCGCCGAACGTGCTTGCGGACGTGTTGCAGGGCACGCACCGCCGGCACGATATCGGTGAAGCGTGTCAGGGCCGGTGGGCGTTGGCCGAAATCGGCCGCAACGGCGTCGATGATTTCTCGCTCGTTGTCGACGAGCAGGCCGATTCCGCGCTCGATGCGGTCGATGCGAACCGCTGTGCTCGCGCCGGCTTCCACCATGAATGCCGCGCGCTGTGCTTCGAGCGTTCGCTCGAGGTGCTCGTCGACCTCATTCACGGAACTGACCGACGCCGGTGCTGTTGTCATTCGCCATCACCAGTGGATACCCTTCATGATGGAAGCGAAGGCAATTGCATCGGCGGACGGCTTGGCGTCGCCGCCCCGGGCGCCACCCGCGGCTTCAGATTCCGGATACATCTTGAAGCTCTCGTTCATGATGATCTCGGACACTTTGGGTGCCAGCAGGGCGACGACCTGGGCAAAGATGCCGAGGCGAGTCGCCAGGCGCTTCGGCTGGTAGATGATCGCCTCGCAGACGATATCCGCGGCCTGCTCCGGGGAAATGAGCGAGAACTGCTGATAGATCCGCGTCGGCGCCACCATCGGTGTCCGGACCAATGGCATGTTGATCACGGTGAAGCGCACGCCGCGATCGCTGTATTCCGCGGCAGCGCAGCGCGAAAACGCTTCGAGCGCAGCTTTCGAGGCGTTGTATGCGGCGAAGCGCGGCGCGTTGCTCAGCACGCCGATCGAGGAGATGCTGATGACGTGGCCGGCGCCGCGCGCCACCATGCCGGGCAGCATTCCGAGCGTCACGTGCACGGCGGCGAAATAGTTGATGCGCATCAGCCGCTCATAATCGTGGAGCCGGTTGTACGTGCTCTCGATCGCGCGGCGAATCGAGCGACCGGCGTTATTGATCAGGATGTCGACGCGGTCATGCTCGCGCAGGATCTGCGCAATCACCCGGTCGCAGGCCTCCGGATCGGCGATGTCGCTGCTGTAGGTGCTGACTTTGCCGCCGCGGCCCGCGATCTCCTCGCGGGCGCGATCGAGCTTCTCGGGATCGCGCGCTACGATCACCACGTGCGCGCCGGCGTCCGCAACCTTGATGGCCGTGGCACGCCCGATGCCGGAGGACCCTCCGGTGATGAGCACTACCTTCCCCTTCACCGCACCGCTCAGGCTCTTATCCCTGAACAGATCGGGGTCGAGCTGGCGCTCCCAATAGTCCCACAGGCGCCAGGCGTAATCCTCGAGTCGCGGTACACGGATGCCAGTGTTGTTGAGCAGGCCCTGTGTGCGGCTCGAGTCGAAAATCGTGGGATGATTCACCAGGCCGACAATCGACTTGGGAATCCGGAGGTCGCGCATCACTTCGTCGACGATTCGCCGCAGGGGGCGAAGCGCGCCAATGGCTGCGCTGGCAACGTCCGGCAGCGCAGCGAGCAGGCTGGGATCGATGCGCAAGGTCATCGTCGGGGCATGCGCAGCCCTGGCGAACAGATTCATGACCTCACCGACCCGGCGATTCTGCGGGTCGGTGAGATGAAAGCACAGCCGATCCTGCCCGGGCACGTGCGCGAGATGGGCGAGGGCGGCGGCGACAAAGTCCACGGGAACGAGGTTGACGTGGCCACCTTCGAATCCGATCAGCGGCACCCAGCGCGGCACGTTGTCGCGCACTTTCTGGATCATCTCGAAGAAGTAGTACGGTCCGTCGATCTTGTCGGTCTGGCCAGTCTGGGAATGTCCCACCACCATGCCCGGCCGGTAAACGCGCCATGGAATGCGGCAAGTCTTGCGCACCATCGCCTCGGAATCGTGCTTGGTGCGGAAATAGGGGTGGTCGAGGCCCTCGGCCTCCTCGAACATGTCCTCAGTGAAGGTGCCCTCATAGCTGCCCGCCGCCGCAATCGAGCTGACGAAGTGAAAGCACGCGGCGCCGACGTCGTGCGCAAAGTCGAGCGCGTTCTGAGTGCCGAGGATGTTCGCCCGCTCGAGGTCGGCTGCTTCGGCCTCGAGATCGTAAAGGGCGCCCAGATGAAAGAAGTGTTCGATGCCCCCGCGGAGTCTCGCCCGGTCATCCGCGGCAACGCCGAGCAGGCCCTGACTGAGATCGCCGTACACTGGCGAGATGCGGCGGCCGTGCTCGCCCCAGCCGCGCAGCAGGGCTTCGACCTTGGCACGTGAAGCCGGCCGCACCAGGATATGCACCGGCGCCCCGCGTTTGGCCAATTCGCCAACGAGGTGCCGCCCGATGAATCCGGTTGCTCCCGTGACGAAATAGGCCATGAGTCCTGCGCTACGCCGCGCCCCGACGCGGGGCGAATCCCCGGCAACTTACCTTCTTGTGGTGCTGCTGGCATCGTGGGAAACCGAGGGTCAAGTCCGGCGGCAATTGAGCGAGAGTTGCAGGTCATGAGCGCTATCGAGCCCATGTCTTCCGTCGATCGGGCCTGGCTGCTGATGGAGCGGCCAGCGAAGCCGATGATGGCCATTGGACTGACCATCTTGGGCCAGCGCCTCGCTTACGCGCGTCTTCGCGACATCGTCACGGAGCGCTTCCTCGCCTTCGAGAGATTCCGCTGTCGGCCCGTCGCTGACGCAATTGGTGGCCGTTGGGTGCCGCAGGAGGATTTCTGTCTGGACGACCACGTGATTAGCGTGGCGCTGCCGGGGGCCGCGGGACAGCACGAGCTCGAAACGCTGGTGGCTGAACTCGCCGGAACGCCCCTGAGTTCAGAGCGGCCTATGTGGAGCTTTCACTTGGTCGACGACTATCGCGGCGGCAGCGCGCTGATCATACGGATCCACCATTGCTATGCCGATGGGATCGCGCTCGTACGCGTATTCCTGTCTCTGACGGAGACGGAGTCGAAGGCCCGCCGCAGCAAGGCCGTCCGCGGTGTCGCTCGGCAGGCGCCGCAAACTGAACTCCGATCCGGGGCGTTCGGTGAGCTGCTGGACTCGCTCGAATCGCTCTACTCGCCGGCGGCCGATCTCGTCGAGAAGGTCGTGAGCGAAGGCGCGAATTTGCTGGAGAAGGGTCTGCAGTACGCCTTGCATCCAACCGAGGCGGCGGCAGCATTGCGCAACGTCGCGGAGGTGGCAGCAGAACTGGCACGGATCGGCACACTGTCCGATGACCCGCCCACGCGCCTGAAGCGTACGCCAAGCGCGATGAAGCACGTGGCCTGGGGCGATCCGCTGCCTTTCGAAGAACTGCGCACCGTCAGCCGCGCGCTCGGATGTACGGTCAACGACGTGGTCATGGCGACTCTCGCCGGAGCGTTGGGGCGATATCTCGAGTCTCAGGGCGACGCGGTGAACAAACTGGTGGTTCGCGCGGCTGTGCCGGTGAATCTGCGCAACAATCCCGGCGAGGCGCTCACGCTCGGAAACAGGTTTGGCCTGGTATTCGTCGAGTTGCCGATCGGGATCCGGCACCCGCTGGAGCGCCTCTACGCCATGCGCGCGCAGATGCAGGCACTCAAGGGCTCGCGTCAGCCGCTTGCCACGCTGTTGTTGCTGGCGACCATCGGCAGCCTGCCCGCGCCGATCGAGGACCCGGCGCTGGCGCTGTTCAGCGCCAAAGCCAGCCTCGTCCTCTCAAACCTGCCCGGCCCGCGCGAACAACTCTACATGGCGGGTGTGCCGATTTCGCAGCTCCTCTTCTGGGTCCCGCAGGCGGGTAGCATCGGCGTCGGAGTCAGCATTCTGACGTACCGCAATCAAGTGCAGTTCGGTGTGATCGCCGACCGAAATCTCATTCCCGCGCCGGCCGAGCTCGTGAGACACCTGCACGCGGAGCTCGAGCGGATTATCCTGCTGGTCTTGATGGGACCCGGCGCGCTTGCAGAGCAGGGCGCACGTCACATTCCGAAGTGACGCTGATCCGCCGCCCTCCGGGTCAGCCTAATCCACGCTTCGCGCGCTCGACGTCGAGGCGCTCCATGGCGTCCGCCGGCTTCAGGAGCGCGGCCGCCTTGAAGAGCTTGCGGGCCCGGTCGCGCTGCGCGCGCTCATCGATGAGCAAGAGCGCGCTGGCGTACTCGACGCGGGCGATCGCCGCTTCGGGCGCGAGCTCAAGGGCCTTCTCGAAATGCTCGACAGCGGCATTCTCGGAGACGCCGTAAGTGAGCCGCGCCGCGAGGGCCCCGAGCTTGGCAACGATTTCCGCGTGATACAGGCCAAAGGCCACATGGCATTCTGCGTGTCGGGGTTCGAGCTTGAGCGTGCGTTCGAGGTGTGTGCGGACGCGACCGGCAATTCCGGCGGCCAGCGCCTGCACGATCGAAATCCGCTGGGAGTATCGGCCCATGACGAACGCCAGCATGTAGTGCGCATTGGGCTCATCCGGGAGTGCCTTGACTGCATCCTCGCCGCGACGCATCGCCGCCTCGAGGATCGCGGTCGCGCGGCTGGCGCTCGATTCGAGGTAGGTCGCGTAAACGCCCGCTGCCTTGTTCGCAGCGGCGGCTCCCAGCGGACCGAGGGCGCTACCCAGCTCGACTGCGGTACCGAAGTCACCCGCGTGAAATGCGCGCCAGGCCTTCTGCAATCCCTGGCTGAACGCGTCGGGGCCGCCTTCAGCGTCAATGCATTGCGCCACGCTGCGGGCGCGCTTGCCGAGACGCGCGACGCGCTCGGTGTCCGGAAAGGGCTCGCAGTCGCCGCCGTGTAGTCTTGCCCACTGACGCTCGAGCTTGCTGCCTGAATAGTCGTAGGCCGCCGTCCGGTGCGGAAACCGGGCCCACTTCGCCGCTCCCGGAGCCGTGCCCGCACTGTGGGAAGTACGCATCGCCATCTCCATATTGTCGCTCCTATAGTACGCGGCGTCACAGGTGGGCCTAGTCGTGCAATTACGCATGCATGCCGGGCATCGCCAATGGAGGATGAAGACATGGCAACCCGCAAGAAGTCTCGGAAGTCCCGCCCCGCCTCACCCCGCCTCGCACAGGCGCGCCTGCTGGAGGCCATGCATCAAGTCTGGCTCGCCGGTCTTGGCGCGGCATCGAGAGCGCAGACGGAAGGGCCCAAGCTCTTGAAGGAGCTGGTGGCCGAAGGTGCGCGAGTGCACGCCTCGACAAGTCGCGCGACGCAGAAGGCAGTTCGCGGCGCACTCGACCAGGTCCAGTCGGGTATCACCAGCCGCATGGATCAGGTGCGCGAGCAGGCCGGCGATGCGTTCGACAATCTCGAGAGGATTTTCCAGACGCGCGTTCACCGGGCGCTCACTCAGCTCGGGGTGCCGAGCGCCGAGGAAATCGCCGAGCTGACCAAGAGGGTCGATGCGCTCAATGCAAACATCGACAGGCTGCGGCATTCGCGCGTGAGCGGAAGAAGGCGGCGCGCGAGGCCGGTTCGGAAGAACGGCGAGCACGCGAGTGCGGCTGCCGCTTGACGGTCGATGCTGACGATTGAGCCCGCACTGCGAAAGCGGCTGGCGGGCGGGCGGAAAGTAGCGGTTGCGCTCGCGGGGGGCGGTCCCTTGGGAGCGTTCTACGAGCTTGGGGTGCTGCACGCCCTCAATGAGGCCATCGAGGGCCTCGAGCTCACGAAACTCGACGTCTACGTGGGCGTCAGTTCGGGCTCATTAATCGCGGCGGGTCTCGCGAACGGTTTCGACACGACGTGGATGGGCGAGACGTTCATCCACGACGAGTCGACACTGTTCCCGTTCACGCCGGCGATGCTGTTGCGCCCCGCCGTGGCCGAGTATGCGCATCGCATCGGGCAGCTGCCGAAGGCTCTGGCGACAATCCTCTATCAGTACGCGCGCGATCCCTTGCGCAGCGCCTGGCCGGCAGGTGTCGGTCCGCTGGGGAGGGTCGTACCCACCGCCGTGTTTGACAACGAACCGATGGAGCGCTTCCTGCGCGAGCTGCTCGCCTCGGCGGGTCACACGAATGACTTTCGCAAGCTGCGGCGGCATCTGTACGTCGTAGCAACCAATCTCAACACCGGCGAATCGGTCCGATTTGGTGAACGGGGCCGCGAGCACGTGCCCATATCGCGCGCGGTGGTCGCCAGCACGGCTTTGCCGGGACTTTATCCCGCCGTAGAGATCGACGGGCAGTTCTATGTCGATGGCGCGCTGATCCGGACGATGAATGCCTCTCTCGCCCTTGAGGAGGGCTGCAACCTGGTGATCTGCGTCAATCCACTCGTGCCCTTCGATGCGTCCAAGCCGCGGCCGGGTGCAAGGACCAACGTCGCCGAGGCGGGGTTGCCCGCCGTCCTCAGTCAAACGTTTCGCTCGCTGATCCACTCGCGCATGAAGGTCGGCATGGCGAGCTATAGATCGCGTTTCCCGGCGGCGGACCTGCTGCTGCTCGAGCCGGACCGGCACGACGACAAGTTCTTTTTCTCGAACGTCTTCCGCTACGCCGACCGGCGGCGGCTGGTCGATCATGCCTACCGTGTGACACGCCGGGACCTGCTGCGACAGAGCGACGCGCTGCGCGGTGTGCTGCGAAGGCACGGGATGCGACTGCGAATGGAGGTGCTGCGAAATCGGACCCGCACATTCTCATCCGCGGCTGCAGAGCGCCACAACCGCAGCCGCCATGTGACTCAGCGCCTCAGCCATGCCCTGGGTAGACTCGAACGCGCGCTGGGACGGCGTCAGGCGTCGGTTTAGCGGCGGTGGCGGCTCGCTTCTGGCGATGGGTGCTCGCTGGCGAGCTCGTCGTTGCGGCTGTTGTCGCGTGGGTATCGACGTTGGCGACGCCATGGCCGCTTGCGTTCACCATTGTGCTCGTACCCGTCGCATTCCTGGTGCTGCAAGTACTGCTCGTGGCTGGGACCCTGGTGTTTGGGCGGCTGTCGGCGCATGGCGCTTCGATGCGGTTGCACGCCGTGCAGGCGCTGCGCGTTTGCCTTACCGAGGCGCCCACCTTCACTCTCGCCAAGCTGGCGATGAGCGTCGAACCGTGGCAGTCGTGCCCCAAACCTGTCCGAGTGAAAAACAGTGCCCCGGCGCGTCCGGTGTTGCTGGTCCATGGCGTCTTGTGCAATCGCGCGGTTTGGCGTCCGCTCTACCGGCGGCTACGGTCAGCGGGTTTTGCACCGATCCGTGCGATCAACCTTGAGCCCCTGTGCGCGGACATCGACGCCTACGCTGACCAGATGGTGCGCGAGGTGTCGGCGCTTCGCAGCGAGGCCCGAGGCGTGCTCGTTGCGGTCGTGGCGCACAGCATGGGAGGCCTGGTTGCGCGTGCAGCGATGCGAAGGGGTGCGTCAGCGTCGATCAGTCATCTCATCACGCTGGGCACGCCGCATCATGGGAGCGCGCTGGGCCGGTGTGTCCCGGGCCCGGCAGGGAGGCAGTTACAGCGGTCATCGACGTGGCTGCAGGCGCTGAACGCGCAGGAGAATCGCTTCTCCGCGCTTGTCACGAGCATCTACAGCGAGGACGATAACTTGGTCGTTCCCGCGCGAAGCGCAGCGTTGGAAGGTGCCGAATGCCACGCCCTGCACGGCATCGGTCATTTTGGGTTGCTGCGCTCACCGCAAGCTCTCGAACACGTGCTGGCAGCGCTCCTGCATGCGGCCGCTTAATGAAGCCGCACGACATGACGCGGGAGTTGATCCGGGAGCTCGAGGATCTGTTTGCGCGCAAGCGATTGCTCGCGGGCCGGCGGGACGCAGAGTCGATGTTTCGTGCACGAGTCCGCGACCTGCGCACGTGGCAGGCGCGGCGCCTCGCACGCACCTATTCCGACATGCGCCGTGAGCCGCGTTTCAGGCGCGCCATCGATTTCTTTCTCAACGATCTCTACGGCCCGCAGGACCGTGCGCGGCGCGATGATGAGCTGATGCGTGCATGGCGATACCTCAAGCGCTCATTGCCGGAGGCGGCATTGCGGGTGCTGGGCGAGGCGATGGAGCTGGAGCTGCTGACACAGGAGCTGGATGAACAAATGGTGGGTGTGCTGCCTCCGGGACCCCTGACTACTGAGACCTACAGTGCGGCGTACCGGGCAGTCGGGCGACGCCAGTCGCGTCTGCGCCAGATCGACTTAGTCGTCGGCATCGGTGAGCAGCTCGATCGCCTGCGGCGGCACGCGTGGATCGGGCACGCGCTGCGCGTCGCGCACCGGCCGGCGCACGGGGCGGGATTCGGCGTGCTGCATGATTTTCTCGAGCGCGGATTCGACGCTTTCAGGCGCATGAAAGGGGCGGAATCGTTCCTGCGCACGATCCGGGATCGGGAAACACGCTTGATGGATGACTTGCTTGCCGGACGCGAAGGTCCGTTCCGGGAGGTCGCCGGGCGAGTGAGCGTCAACGATGCGTGAGCATACGTACGACTATGTCATCGTCGGTGCGGGCTCGGCAGGATGCGTGCTGGCGAACCGGCTCTCGGCGCAACCCGGCGTTCAGGTCCTGCTGCTCGAGGCGGGCGGTCGCGACTTAAGTCCGCTCATTCACATGCCGGCGGGTATCGCAAAGCTTGTCGGTAACCGCGACATCGATTGGCGCTACTACACCGAAGCGGAGACGGAGCTTCACGGGCGGCGACTCTACTGGCCGCGCGGAAGGGTGCTGGGTGGGAGCAGCTCCATCAACGCCATGTGTTACACGCGGGGTCATCGACTCGACTACGACGAGTGGGCGACACTTGGAAACCACGGGTGGGAGTACAAGGGTGTGCTGCCGTACTTTCGCAAGGCCGAGGACCAGGCGCGCGGCGCCAGCGAGCATCACGGAGTCGGCGGCCCGTTGCACGTCGAGGATCTGAGGTTCCGCAATCCGCTGAGCAGCGTGTTTGTCGAAGCAGCGGCGGCCATTGGGCTGCCGCGCAATGGCGATTTCAACGGCGCGGTGCAGCAGGGTGTCGGGCATTATCAGGTCACGCAGCGCGACGGTCGACGCTGCAGCGCAGCTGTCGCATACCTGCATCCGGCCCGCGGCCGACGCAATCTTCGCGTCGCCACCCAGAGCCTCACGTCGCGCGTTCTCTTTCAAGGTCATCGGGCGATCGCCGTCGAGTATCGGCGCGCCGGCGCGCTGCATGTTGCCCGGGCGGATCGCGAAATCATCGTCGCCGCCGGCTCCGTCGGCTCACCTCAACTGCTCATGCTCTCGGGTATTGGACCGGCGGACGAGCTCCGGGCGCTCGGCATTTCGGTGGTCGCGGACCTGCCTGAGGTGGGCGGCAATCTGCAGGACCACCTTGATTTCTGCACGCTCATGCAGTGCCGGCAGCCGATCACCTACGACTTCAATGCCTGGCAGGAACTTGCTGTCGGCCTGCGCTATTTCCTGACGCATTCCGGGCCCGGAGTGAGCAACGTTGCCGAGGCCGGTGGCTTCGTGCGTACCCATCTCGCCACCGACGAACGTCCCGACGTGCAACTGCATTTCGTTCCGGCGCAGCTCGACGACCACGGCCGCAACCGGCTTCCCGGTCACGGGTTCACGGTGCACGCGTGCGTGCTGCGTCCGCGCAGCCGGGGGCGCATAGCGCTTCGGTCCGCGCGCCCGGAGGATTCGCCACGCATTCATGCGCGATACCTGACGGAAGCCTTCGATCTCGATGTCCTGATCGAGGCCGTATGCGTGTCGCGCGAAATTCTCCACGCGGGGCCGTTCGCGCCGTTCCGCGGGCCGGAAATCCTCCCCGGGGACAGTGTGACGACCCGCCCGAAGCTGGAGGACGTCGTGCGACGTAAGGCCGAAACGATTTATCACCCCGCCGGGACCTGCCGCATGGGAAGCGATGCCGGAGCGGTGGTGGATCCGCGGCTCCGCGTGCGCGGTGTCGAAGGGTTGCGCGTGGTGGATGCCTCCGTCATGCCCAAGCTGATCGGCGGCAACACCAATGCCCCGGTGATCATGATCGCCGAGAAGGCCGCCGAATGGATCGCGGCGGATGGATCCGCACCGCACGCCCTCAAATGAAGGAACGCACCGGATCCTTGCCGTCCCAGCCGATCGTGGCCCGGTAAAACTTGCTGAATACCGGCTCAAATGCGCCGCCGAGCTCGATGAACTCCACGAAGCCCGGGAGCAGGGCGGTCGTGTCCATGTAGGCGACACGTCCGCCGCTCGGCACGCGCGCGAAGAACGCAAGCTCGTGACCGGCGGCGCGATAGCGTTCGACGTCCTGATCGAAGTTCCAGGTGCCTACGCCCCAGTGG
>Ga0180085_1000114_pt1 | contig 25699 bp, 22 predicted proteins | sample EasRiv730_16_10D_FD_123013 | JGI IMG/M metagenome (GOLD analysis project Ga0180085, IMG submission 123013) | Soil microbial communities from meander-bound floodplain in the East River, Colorado, USA - East River metaG ERMLT730_16_10D | ecosystem: Environmental > Terrestrial > Soil > Floodplain ... | reverse complement strand
GACGCTCTACAATCTCGGTCCTGCGCCGGAGCCGAATCTCACCATCTGGTATTCACCGCGCCTGCCCGATGCCTTCCGGCGCTTCGCCGCCAAGGTGGCGATCGATACCAGCTCGCTGCAGTTTGAAAGCGACGAGATCATGCGTCGCGCCTGGGGAGACGATGGCGCCATCGCGTGCTGCGTCTCGCCGATGCTGCTCGGCAAGCAGATGCAGTTCTTTGGCGCCCGCGCCAATCTCGCGAAGTGCCTCCTGTACGCCATCAATGGCGGCCGGGACGAGATCAGCGGCGAACAGGTGGCTCCGGCTTTCGAGCCGGTGAAAGGCGACGTGCTCGATTTTGACGATGTTCTGGGCCGGTTCGACAAAATCATGGATTGGCTCGCGGGCGTGTATGTCAACGCCATGAACATCATCCACTACATGCACGACAAGTACGCGTACGAACGCCTCGAGATGGCGCTTCACGACTACGCACCGCTCAGAACCATGGCGTTCGGAATGGCCGGCATGTCCGTGGTGGCCGACAGCCTCTCGGCAATCAAGTATGCGAAGGTGCGCGTGGTGCGCGACGCGACCGGACTCGTGACCGACTACAAGACCGACGGGCAGTTTCCGGTGTTCGGCAACAACGACAATCGAGTTGACCAGCTCGCCGTGTGGGCCGTCAGCACGTTCATGAACAAGCTGAGGAAGTATCCCACCTACCGCCACGCGCTCCACACGCAGTCGATACTGACCATCACGTCGAACGTCGTGTACGGCAAGGCAACCGGAAACACGCCCGATGGTCGCCGGCAGGGCGAGCCGTTCGCGCCGGGCGCGAATCCGATGCACGGACGCGACAGCCACGGCATTCATGCGGCAGCGGCCTCGGTGGCGAAGATTCCCTATCGCGATGCCCAGGACGGCATTTCACTCACCGCAACGCTCGTGCCGACCGGGCTCGGGCGGGTGGCCGAAGACCGGGTCACCAACCTCACTGCCATGCTCGACGCATTCTTCAGCTCGACCGGCTATCACATGAACGTCAACGTGCTGAACCGCGAGACGCTGCTGGATGCCATGGAGCATCCGGAGAAATACCCGAGCCTGACGATCCGGGTATCGGGCTATGCCGTCAATTTCGTACGGCTCACGCGCGAACAGCAGATGGACGTGATCAATCGGACCTTCCATGGAGATGATCGTCATGCCTGAGAATGAAGCGATTCAGCAAGCTTCCCTGGAAGCGAATAGCCCGTTCGAGCTGCGCGTCAATCTTGGCAAGGACGTTCCGGAAACCGATGTTCGGACGGCGCTCGCCACCGGGGATATGGGTTTTTTGCATTCGTTCACGACCGGATCGGCCGTCGATGGTCCGGGCGTGCGTGTCGTCGCGTGGACGACGGGCTGCATGTGGCGCTGCCAGTATTGCCACAACCCGGACACGTGGACCATGCGGAACGGGATCCCTGTCAGCGTCGCGAAGGCGGCCGAAGAGCTCGGCAAGTACCGTCACGGTCTGAAGATCATGTCCGGCGGCTTCACCATCAGCGGCGGTGAGCCGCTGATGCAGGACCGCTTCGTGGTGAAGCTCCTGACTGCCGCGAAGGCGATGGGAATCCACACCACCATCGAAACCAACGGCTTCTACGGCGATCGCCTCACCGACGCCGAGCTTCAAGTGATCGACCTCGTGATGTTCGGCATCAAGACCTGGGACCCGGAGCGTCATCGCAAGCTCACAGGCAGAGAACTGACGCCCACGCTGGAATTTGCCCGGCGCCTCGCTGCCCAGCGCAGGCCGGCGTGGATTCGATTCGTGCTGGTGCCGGGCTTGACGGATGACCCGGAAGACATCGCGCAGATCGCGGGATTCGCGGCGGGTCTCGGGAATATCGAGCGGGTGGAAGTCCTGCCGTTTCACCAGATGGGCCGGTTCAAATGGAAGCAGCTCGGCATCCGCTACGCGCTGGACGATGCCGAACCGCCGTCGCTCGAAGCGGTCGAGCGCGCTTGCGCGATATTCCACAAAGCGGGGCTGAAAGCCTACTGAGCACGGATGTCGAGGTTGGCCGGGATTTCACACTGGAACGCAACGCCCCGATAAGGACGCAAATGCCATGCAATCTGGCATAGCAAAGCCTGCAACGCTGGCGGCCGAGCCGGCGACAGCGGCGGTGCGACAATCGACCCGCATCGCTTCAATCGACTGGATGCGCGGGCTGGTCATGATACTCATGATCATCGACCACGCCTCGATGGCCTTCGATGGCCACCACGTCGCGAAGGACTCGGCGCTCTATCCGGATGCAGCGACGATGGCGCTCCCCGCAGGCGAGTTCTTCACGCGCTGGATCACGCATCTGTGCGCCCCGACCTTCGTCTTTCTGGCCGGCGCGGCGCTCGCGCTCAGCGTCGAGCGACGGGTCGCGAAGGGCGTAAACGCCTGGGAGATCGACAAGGGCATCCTCACGCGTGGTGCCATCATCGCCCTGCTCGACCTCACCATCATCTCGCTCGGTTCGGGCTACCTGAACCTGGGTGTGCTGTGGGCGATCGGTGTCGCCATGATCTGCATGGCGTTCCTTCGCCGTTTGCCAACATGGGCGCTGCTGGGTTTGGCGCTGGGTTGGATGGTGCTCGGTGAAATCGTCACGGATTGGGTCTGGGATCCGCCCGGGTCGGCTTCGCCGCTCGCCGCGCTCCTTGTGGCCACTGCCGCCGGCGACATTGTAGTAAACAAGTATCCCGTGATTCCGTGGCTGGCGATGATGACCCTGGGCTGGGTCTACGGCCGACACATCCTGCAGTTCCAGGCGGGCAAGTCGCGCGTCTCTCCCAAGAAGGCCCTTCTGGTCGCTGGCGTGATCGCCCTGATCGTGTTTGCGATCGTGCGCGCCTCGCAGGGTTACGGGGACATGTTCCTGCCGCGGACGGATGACACGTGGCAGCAATGGCTGCACGTCAGCAAGTATCCGCCCTCGCTGACGTACTACACCCTGGAGCTGGGGTTGCTTGCGCTCAGCCTTGCACTGCTGATGAGGATTGAGCCAGTGATCGGTGTCCGGCCGAACGGCGTCTTTCTGGTGTTCGGGCAGACCGCGATGTTCTTCTACCTGGCGCATCGACTGGTGCTCGAAGTGCCCGCGACCTATTTCGGCCTGCGAGGCGTAGGCGACCTGGCGACCACCTACATCGTGTCGGCCGTGTTGCTCGTGTTGCTCTACCCGGCATGCCGCTGGTATCGCACGTTCAAGTCCGCCCATCCGAAATCGTTACTGAAATACCTCTAGCGCGAAGCATGATGACTTGGCGACGATGGCAGTGACCGCCTTGCGCGGACAACCCTTAAACCCTGCTTGCGCGGGTGGAGATACCCCATGGGTATGAAGGCTCTCATCCTTGGGTTGGCCATCGTTGCCCTCCGAGTTGCACCGGCAGCTGCGGGTAGCCCTGCGGCGCTGCCTAAAGATCCTTGTGCAATCATGAAGACTTCCGAGATCCAGGTGCTCGATCCGAATGCCCAGATCAGCGACGGCGTTGCGAACACCAAAATGGTGGACCTCGGTTCCGTCTACTGCGAGTACGAGTGGGGAGCCGGCGGCAATGTGCAGTCCGGACGCTTCTTCCTGAACGTCATCTTCAGCGACGGTTCCAAAACCTTTCCGGGCATGACCTCGGAACTCATCAAGAGCGGGCTCCTGGCCGACGTCAAAGCCGGCGACGCCAATGCAGCCGTAATCCCCGGCGTCGGCGAAGCTGCGACCTACGTGTCCGACGACTCAATCCGGGCTAAGACGACCGCGTACGTGAAAGGTATCCTCCTCATGGTGAACCTCGAATGTTCCGACGCGCGCGCAAAGAGGGATCAAGTAATCGCGCTGCTGAAGTTGGCCGCCGCGCGACTCTAGCCCCGCGACCTATCCCTTCCAGAACCCCGGTCCCGTGTCGGGGTTTCTTCTGATACTTCCACGTCGCGCCGTCGAATTGCGGCGTGTGCGACCCCATCAGGAGCTAAACCAAATCACGTGGCTTCGCATCCCATTAATATTCAGATCTGCCAGGTGGCGCCATGGCACCTGCATGGACTCGTGTCCTCATGGCCTTGGCCTTTGCCTTGGCGAGCTTGCCGACGTCTGCGGCGGTCGCGCCCAGCCTGCCGCTCGACGGCTACTGGAGCGGTTGGGCAGAGCGTGATGGCGTCAGGAGTGAAATCGCAGTTCGACTGATCACCCGCAACGGCGAAGAGAGCGGCACCGTCGACTGGCCTGCAATGGGCTATTTCCGAGTCGATCTGCTCGGTGTCAAGATCGATCAAAGCGACACCAGATTCAGTGTTCCACTGCCAATTGGTGCGCTCAAGCTCTTGGGCAGACTCCACCGTGACAGCATCACTGGAACCCTTGAACCCATCGGCCTGGTGCGCGGCGAGTGGCAAAGTCTAGGCAAGGGGGGCGCGTTCGAACTCGTGCGTCGTGATGAACCGGTCATTTCCTACGGAATCGAGGATGTGACGTTCCAAAGTGGCGATGCGACCATCGCCGGCTCGCTATTCCTGCCGCTCGATAAGACTCCCCGCCCAGGCGTTGTATTCGTCGCAGGTTCTGGAAATACCACACGCGGCGACGGATCGTTCCTGGCGGATCGCCTGGCACGCACGGGAATTGCGACGCTCGTGTACGACAAGCGCGGGGCAGGCCGGTCATCAGGAGACTGGCGCCGGGGCGGTTTCGAGGAACTCGCCGCCGATGCGACCGAAGCACTGAAACTGCTGCAGCGCCGTCCCGGTATCGAGCCGGTCAGGACCGGATTCGTCTGCCAGAGTCAGGGCTGCTGGATCGTGCCGATCGCACTTCGAAGCGGCGCGCCTGCACGCTTCCTGGTCGCCCAATCCGGGCCGGGGGTTTCAGTTTCGGACGAGGACCTCGATTTCTACCGCGTGACGCTCATTTCCCAGGGATTCGGCCCGGCCGACGTCGATGAAGCTTTTAAGCTAGTCGGGATAAACCAGCGAGTCAGCATGGGCAGCGCATCGTGGGCGGAACTCGAAGCGGCGATCGCGAAGTACAGGGACTTAGCCTGGTTCCAGGCATTGAGCTTCTCGCCGTTGCCCATCGACGCACCCGAACGCGTATTCGAGCGCAAGACGCTGGCCTATGATCCTGCAGTCGATCTTGACGCCATCCGGATTCCGTCGCTTTGGATCTATGGCGATGCCGACACCATCATTCCAGTTCAGGACTCGATCGACACAGTGCGGAAGGCCAAATCTGTCCCGCGTCCCGAGGTGGTGATTCTGCGCGGCGCGGGACATAGCTTTACGGTAGGTCAGGCGATCATTCCCAGGCTGGCCGCTGAATATCCCGACCTCGTGATCGACTGGATCAACCAGCGAGAATGATTGTCACTGAATTTCGCCGGAGTTGCGTTTCGACCTCCAAGCTGTTGCTTTCCTGACTGCCTCGCGCACCCGTGATACAGGTTCGATCGCGCCCCCGCTGACATCATTATTTCCTGATGTGAACGGGATCTCGGGCCGGGTCGGCAGGACTCGGATTGCCCCTTCCAGCCGCCTGCGGCTATCTGGCCGAGCCGCCTCGAACCTTTTGTACCACCAGCAGCAGCACCGCCGCGCCTACAACGGATGCAATCCAACCGGCGCCTTGGCCGGCTTGATACCAGCCGAGCGCCTGGCCCAGAAATCCAGCCACCACCGAACCGGCGACGCCCAGCACGCATGTCAGGATCCACCCCAGTCTCTGTTCGCCCGGCACTACAAAGCGCGCCAGCGCACCGACGATCAGGCCGACGATGATAGTGCCGATGATGCTCATGGCGACGCTCCCGGCTCAGCTGAAGAGTTGCTTCGGCACGTTGCCGCCATTCTCTGCGAGCTTCTGCAGCACGGTCTTGTGCAGCCACATGTTCATCTTTGCCGACTCGCCCATCTGATCCGCGGGGCAGCCGAGCTCGGCTGCAAGCTCCTTCCGCGCTGTGTAACTGCTGTCGAGGCTCAGTAGTTTCAGGAGGTCGACGATCGAAACCCTCCAATTGAGCTTTTCACGGTGCGAGGCCGCGAGTCCCTCCAGCTTGGATACGACGTCGACCAGCGGAATCGCAACAGGGGCAGGCGGCGCGGCCTGCAGGGACGGTGGTGTAACGGGGGCCTTCGGGGCTGGGGCAGCTTCGGCCTTGGCGCGATCGAAGCCGAGCTTCTCGAGGATCTTGCCAAACAGACTCATGGCGACTCCTTTTGATGTGGAGCGAGGCAATCCAGTGCAGAGGGCCGAGTCTATTGCAATTGTCCGCATCGAACGATTGTGGCTTTCCGCAATCCGGCGCCTCCGCAAACATCACTTAGTCCTTGCGGCGGCGAGCGCGCCACGCAAGTACACGGGCCGGAAACGGCGGCTGGTTGAGAAAATCGCTCGAACGGCGAGCGGCGCGGCGACACCCCGACGATTGTAGTTGTTGCGCCCGCTCATTACAGATTCGTGCAGAGTATCGAGACGGGTGCGAGCTGCCTCAAGCGAACACGAATGCCGACGTTCCGCGAGCACAACGCGGGGCGGCTTGACAGTCGCAGGTTCTCGATGTTGCGCTCGCGACTCACCTGAGCGAGGACCACGTGCTGAAGCTGCCGAGAGACTCGAACTTGCGCGCCATCGGCAGTGCCGGTACATCGCAAATCGCTCCCCCATTGCCAGCCTCGGGTGACGCGAGCCGGCGAGGCGCTGTAAAGCGCTGTCGTCGGAGCGCGCTTCCTCGCCCCCGGCGCGTATACTGGGATTGAAATACCTTCGCCGGCTCTCTCTCTCAGGTGGCAAGCCTCAGGCGAGCGATGGCCGGTTCCTTACGACACAATCAACAAAGACCAAGGGGAACTTAATGACGAAGCAATCGCTGCTCGTGGCCGCTGGCCTGCTCGCACTTGTCGCGTGTGCGGCTCCCACTCCGCCCGATTATGCCGCTCAACATATGCCCGCTTTGGATGCTGTTCTAGGGGGGTGGAATGATGGAAATATGGACGGGCTCGACGCGGCAATGGCGGCGAATTTCCAGCGGCGCTCGCCGGGAGGCCTCACCACCGACGGTCTGGACGCGTTCAAGAAGGCCGTCACCGACTTCCGGACAAGCTGGCCCGATACGAAGGTGGTCTTCGACGAAAGCCACTTCATGAAGGATCTCTCGTTTCATCTGTGGACCTTCACCGGCACGAATACCGGGCCAGGGGAAATGGCTCCCACCGGAAAGAGCACAAAGGTGTCGGGCGCCACGCTCATTCGTTACCAGGACGGCAAGATCGTCGAGGAGTTGGTTTTCTTCGACGCGCTGGATTGGCGGACACAGATGGGGTTCACGCTAACACTGCCGGCGAGCGGTGAGACGCCGGCGGCGCAGTAGTCCCATCAGGCTCGGTGAACCCCGGCGTAGGGTGACCAGGGCTGTCGGGTAGCGCGCCGTTGACTATAGAGACAGACGCCGTCGGAAATTAGCGAATCGCGCCCACGCTACCCACCATTCAAGGCCTCGGCGCGAACCGCCGGGGCCTTTTCATTTGTCCGCTATCGGACCCGGAGCGGACCATCGCTGATGGTGGATTACGCTCTACGCCGCGAGACGCACCTTCCGCCCGCGCAGAAGTACCTCGATTCGCTCCAGCAGTTCGGTGCCCTCGAGACTCGCGTCGGTGACGGCCAAAGCGAGCGCGGCGTTGAGGCGCGGATCGTCGAGCAAGAGAAGCGACTCGAGCGCTGCGGCACGCATCTGCTGCGTGGCGCTCGAATCGGCCAGCAGCACGGCCAGCGTGTCGCGCAGCTCTTTCGCATCAGCTCCAGACTTCTTGATCAGTTTGCCGGCGCTCTGCGCGGCGGCGGCCACGATCACTTCGCTGCGTGAAGTAAGCGCCCCGCGTACGGCCGGCAGAGCCTGTATCTCTCCGAGGTCGCCCAGCGCGATCAGCGCGGCGGGCGCGAGAGGGTTTTTCCAGTCCTTGATGATATCGAGAAAGCGTGGGGCCATCTTGCGCACGTCCATTGCCCCGAGCACTCGGATCGCTGCCCCGTTCCAGGCCTCGTCATTGCTCGTCTCGAGAATCTTCTGTGATTCCTCGATTGCGCGCGTGTCGCCGATGGCGGCGAGTGCGGCAACCGCCCGCTCCAGCAAGTGTGGCTCCGACATGTGCTCTATGGCATACGGGTAGCCATCGCGGACGCCGTGCCGGCCAAGGAACTCCGCCATGAGGAGTTTCTGTGAAAGGTCGGTCTCCTCACGCAGGCGCGGCTGGAGCGCTCGGACGGCAGCGGTTGTGTCGATATCGATCAGCGCTGAAATGGCCGCAGAACGCGCCTGGGCTTCGCGCGGATCAAGCATCATCGCGAGCGGTTTCACCAGTGGCTCGAGCGCGCCATTCTTCGGGAACTTGGCCGTGACGGTGCTGGCCGCCGCGGTGAAAGTACGCCGCTCCTGTGCGCTCAGCGGCAACTCGGCGAGCCGCACGAGCGTCTCGGCAGCGAGCGCAGGCGGCATCAGCATCGCGCCGTTGATTTCGTCCTCGATGGAAAGACCGGCAGCCAGCTTCGCCCGCGCTCGCTCAGGGACCAGCACCGCGGTGCGCTGTGGATCCGAACGCGCGAGCGCCGCCTCGTAGGCGCCTGCGTTGGGATGGTCCAGTGGCAGGCCGGCGAGTATGGAACCGAACTGCGCGTACTCCTTGCCGAACTTGCTGAGCGCCTCGATCTGCGCTCGCTCGACGGCAAGTAATCCGTCGGCTTTGAGCAGCGGAACGACCTTCAGTCCAAACGGTGGCAGCTCACCGGCCGCTTCGATCAACGCAATCTTCGCGGTGACGTTTGGCCGGTCCGGGGTGAGCGCGGCACTAAGCGCGCTTGCTGCCTGCTCGCGGAATTCTTTTTGCTCGAGGTAATCCGCCGCGAGCACGGCCTGCAGCGCTTCGCCGGCTGCGACACGCACTGCCGGCGACGAATCTGCGAGATGCGGCGCGATGGCTTTAAGCATCGTGCCTCGCTGCGCGGCAAGTAATGCCCGGCGCGGGAGGGCTGCCAGCAGCGGCACGGCGGCCGCGCCTCTCGCGCGCTCGAGCGCGTCGGTGAGCAGCGCCACACGCCGCATCCGATCGGGCGCAGCGCGTACGGCGAGCAGTGTGCTCACGGTCTCGGTCAAGGGATCGTGGTCGTCCCGCAAGAGCGGCAGCGAGCGGTCAACATCTGGGGCGACGTTGCGATTCTCATAGCCGGTCTGCGAGCGGCCCAGAAACAGCAGCCGCAGCTCGCCCGCCCTCACGCGATCGAGTCCGGAGTGCGATTGAAAGTTGCCGAGGTCGTAGCCCGTCAGCGTCAACCCGTCGCGGGCGAACACACCCTTGAGGACGCGCACCGGCTTGAACTCAAGCTGATGCATCATGCGCACGCCCTTTCCGCCGACCGGCATCGGGATTTGTTTCACTTCATCGACGTGCGAAACCAGGATCAGCTCCGAATCGGCGACGGCGGCCTCGATGTCCAGGTCCCGAAACCACTCTTCGCGCGGCTCGATGGGATCCGGTGCCTGCGTGAACACGGAGCTGGTGACGAAGAGCAGCGCGAGACTCTGTGCGAAAAAAAGAGTGGGCCTTTTCATACCGGCAATGTCCCGCGGTTGCGAGTACGGGTTGTCAAGGCCCGGAGCAACAGGAGCGCGAATTGAAACTATCGCTTGTCAAACACCAATATGTTTTTGACAGCCTCGCCTTTCGCGTTCGTTCCGTTCGTCCTGAACAACATTTCCTTACCATCTTTGGAAATCACCCGAGTCGTGGTGGAGACCACCCTGCCGTCCTTCTTCAGCGTCGCTTCGACCGTGACATTGTCGATACGCTTCAGCGAAATCGTATCGGCGACCGGATTTCCGGTGATCGGGTAGTCCTTGCCGTCGTAGCTGGCGGTGTACTCAACTTGCGTCGGCTTCCCTTCCGCGTTTACTCCTTTGCCGATGTGCTTGACGGTCTGTCCGTCGGATTCGTACGTGCGAGTCTGGCTCTGTGGCCCGGGACCGGGGTCGAACTGTGACTTCGCTAGGTTGAGTTCCCATGTTCCATTCACGGGATCGGCAGCCTGGGCCAACAGATGACCCACAGGCAATGTCATTGTTATCACTGCTCCGAGAGTGATCATGCGCAAGAGTCGTTTCATCGAACTTCTCCTTTTTCCGTGGCGTCGTTGGATGTCGAATTGTTGCTTGAGCGTGTTGACTATGCGCTTCAGTAAAGGCGGCGAGCAAGGATTGTGCCGCCGTTGCGCGACGGCCGCCAGCAACCGATCTCAAAGGAAGGGCCACCCGGCGGGTGGCCCTTGCATTTGGCCGTCGAATGAGACCGCAGCCGTTATCAGCGCCAGCCGGTGATCTCGAGCACGACACCGTGCCCGGTGACGTTGTGCTGAACGCTGACGAAGAAGCGGCGCCCAGTCCGGTCGAAGACGCCGCCGGTCCACTCGGCGTTGAGATCGTTGAGTGTTCCGATCTTCGCGCAGACGTCGGCCAGATGGTCGCGATCCATGCCGTCGTCGACGCACGAGAACAGGTCGTTGTTGCGCGGGGGAGTGGCATCCGCGCCTTCGCCGTCCTCGTGGACGATCCAGTTGCCGCGGCCCGGTTGGTAGGTGATGTTGTCCATCATGCCGAAGTCTGAATCACCGAGCACCAGCACCTGATACTCGGGCGTAGAAAGTGCGCCTGTTGACGCCGCATCGGTCACGGTGGCGTCGGTGAGACAGAAAGTCTCGCCGTAGTCCTTGCTCACGCCGTCCTCACCCGTATTGTTACCGCACATGCGCACGTTGCCGAGCTTGAGGGCCTTGAGATCGATCGCAATGTCCTCGGGTCGGTAGTAGGTCGTGAGTTTCAGGAGCGGTGCGGACGCACGCAGATCGAGGCGCGTGACGCCTGCGGGAGCGCCCTCGATGACCTCCACCCAGACTCCTCGACCGCTCTGATTGCCCTGGCCGAAATCGGTATTGTTCGCGCGCTTGCCAAGGCGCATCCCGAATACGCGGCCGGACACGAGCGGAGATGCGGAGAGATTCGTAATCGGCGGTCCGCCGGCCCAGAGATTGTCGGGGATGAACTTGAAGTATGCGCCGCCGCCACTGCCATTCTGTGGGCGGTTTTCGTCGCCGTAGTAGGCCACTCCGTTCGGAAGAATGCCGATGCCCTCGAATGCGAGCCGACCGAGGGAGAGGCGCAACGCGACATTGCCGGCGTCTGCACCGCTCAACGTCTCGCCCACGCGATCGAAAAGGACGCCGGTGGTATGCAGCGGGTCGATAATCTCGAGCACGTGACCTGTGCCGCCGACCTCTTCCCCGACAACGATCGTCCCCCACGGAGTACGGTGCGTGGGGTCGCATGAAGTCATGCCGGTCAGAACGGTCGTGGGAGTTCCGGTACCCAGATCGATTCGCTGCACCGCCGCCTGCGTCGGCCCTTGCTCATTGCAGGCGATGATGTGAGTCGGGGCGAAGTCGTTCGGCCACAGGGCCATCATGTCGATGTTGGCACCGAGGGTCGCCGCCGAGCTTACGACTCTCGCCCGCAATCCGGGCGCGAGCCTGACGAGCGCGGTCGGATCGGCGTTCGCCGCATCCGCAGTGATGCTCTCGGACGAAGAGGCCCGGAGCGTCCCAAAAGTGCCAAACAACTTGAGCGCCTGGGCTCTTGCGAGTATTTCTACCTGCTCACCAAAGTCCAGACGATCGAAGTCCGGTCCAAAATCGGTAGCGAGTGCGCTGGTCGACGCGCCGATGGCCGCAGCGGCGGCAAGCATTGCGAGTTTCCTCATGACGTTCTCCAGGACGAGAAGAGTTGATGGTCGAGAACACGATAGCCACCGCGCTGTCCGCCAGCGCCGGCGACGATTCACGCCGCGCATAGAGATAACGTTCGCGTATGACGCGCGAGTTGCAAATTGGTGATGTCTTTGCGACTTCGGTGCCGATGCACGGCAGCGTTGCGCCGGGAGAGTCTATGATCCACTGTGTCCGAGATGCGGCAGCTTACGCAGCCACGCCGGCAGGCACGGGGGGCGAATTGGGGGACGTCACTGCCTTACTCGAACGGGCGCATCAGGGCGACGTGCAGGCGCGCAATGAGCTGTTCGAGTGTGTTTACGTCGAGCTCAATCGTTTGGCTCGCCAAAAGCTCGCACGGGAATCGACGCTCACTCACTTGAATGCGGCGAGCCTGGTGCACGAGGCATACCTGCGCTTGGTGGGTCAAACGGAAGTTCCCGGCGAAAATCGGCGCATGTTCTTCGCGTATGCTGCCGGCGTCATGCGCAGCGTAATCGTCGATTACGTGCGCAAACGCGGAGCACAGAAGCGCGGTAGAGCAGAGGTCCACGTCACCCTCACAACCAACGACGCGGAAGTGGACGCTCCCGCCCCGGACGTCGAGGCGTTGGATGCGGCACTTCAGCGGCTGGCGCAGATCGACAGTCGGACGCACCAGATCGTAGAGATGCGATATTTCGGCGGACTGTCGGTAGAGGAAATTTCGAACGTCCTGGACATCTCGGTCGCGACAGTAAAGCGCGACTGGCAGAAAGCGCGTGCATTTCTCTACAAGCACCTGCATCCCGGCCCCGGATAGCGATTGGCGCCGGAATCAAGCGGTTTCAAGAGATTCTGGCAATCCGGCCATCGCCGGTATGACAATGTCCCTGCCGTAATAAGACGGCGCTTGGGCGGGTTCCAGGCGAGGGATACCCCATCTTGGACGTCGCACAGCCATCGGCGGAAATCTGGCGCGAAGCGCTCGCCCTCTTCGAGCGCCTGCTCGCACTCGAGTCACAGAACCGGAATCAGGAGTTGGCAGGGCTGGCCAGGTCGCGGCCCGACTTGTATCCGCACGTTCTGACGCTGCTCGGCGCGGATCGCTCTGCGGAGGCGTACGGCTTTCTGGCAGGCGACGCGGTCACGGACGCTGGCATCACGCCTGCTGTGCCTGCCACTACTCTCGAGGCAGGCACTCGCTTTGGCGCATATCAGCTCGAACGACAGCTGGGCTTGGGCGGCATGGGAGACGTCTGGCTCGCTCGCCGCATCGACGGTCGGTTCGAGGGCGTCGTAGCCCTGAAGGTACTGCACGCCCATGTCGCGCAGTCCTCGGCGCGCGAGCGCTTTGTTCGCGAGGGCAGAATTCTGGGTCAGCTTTCGCATCCACACATCGCGCGGCTACTGGACGCCGGTGCGACATCGCTGGGTGCCTTGTATCTCGTTCTCGAGTACGTCGAGGGTCAGCCCATCGACCGCTGGTGCGACGAGCGTAGCCTCGATATTCCGGCCCGCTTGCGGCTCTTCCTGCAAGTGTGCGACGCGGTGGCGCACGCGCACACCCACTTGGTGGTTCACAGGGATCTCAAGCCAGCCAACACCCTGGTGACGGAGCGGGGTGAAATCAACCTGCTCGATTTCGGCATAGCGAAGCTCGTAGAGGCGGAGAAGTCCGCTGACGAGACCGAGCTCACGCGTCTGAGCGGACGCGCGTTGACGCCGGATTTCGCCGCGCCGGAACAGATCCTGGGCCAGCCAGTGACAACAGCAACCGACGTCTACGCGCTGGGCATCCTGCTGTATCTGATGTTGTCAGGTCGTAGACCCTATCGCCGACAACACATGACAACTCGCGAGCTGGAGCGACACGTGCTGGAGGCGGAGGCGGTGCCCCTCGGTCGTACAACCCTTGCCGGCGACGATGCAGCCGCAATTGCCGAGCAACGCAGGTCGACACCGCAGAAACTCAAGCGTGCGCTCTCGGGTGACTTGAACACGATCGTCGCCAAAGCGCTGCGCGCGGAGCCGGAACGGCGCTATGCAAGTGCCGAGCAGTTGTCAGCTGACGTGGGGCGCCACCTGGCAGGGCACCCCGTCCTCGCCGCTCGCGATACCTGGACTTACCGCACGCAGAAGTTCGTTTCGCGACACGTCGCCGGTGTGATCGTGGCGACAGCCAGTCTGTTGCTGCTCGCCGGTTTCGCGCTCGCCATGTACGTACAGGTTGAGCGCACCGCGCGCGAACGCGTTCGCGCCGAGCAGGTGTCTTCCTTCCTGGTCGACCTCTTTGAGCTTTCGGACCCATACAAAGGGCGCGGCAACGAGGTGACCGCCCGCGAGCTCCTGGACATCGGCACGCGCCAGGTCGAATCACGCTTCGTGGCACAACCCGACACGCGCGCGGAGCTCATGGGAACGATGGGGCGCGTTTACAACCGCCTCGGACTTGCGGGCGAAGCGAGACCTGTGCTCGAGAAGGCCCTCGAGGGCCTCGTCCAGATCCACGGGCCCGCGCACCCGGACATCGCCGCAACGCTCAATGAGATCGGCAATGCGTTGGCAGCCCAGGGGGAGCTCGAGGCCGCCCAGACGCGGCTACAGGAAGCACTGCAAATGCGCCGCGACCTGCTCGGCGCCGACGCAGCCGAGGTTGCCGAGACGCTTACGGATCTTGGACGAGTTGCGTTCGAGCGAGGTGAGCAGAGGGTCGCCGAGCAGTACTTTCGCGACAGCCTCGCCCTTTATTCGCGGCGCGGATTGCAGGCAACGCCGCAGGCCGCGCAAGTGATGAACGAGCTGGCAAGCCTGCTCGTCTATGTCGGCCATTATCGCGAGGCGGCTGGCTTGCTCGAAGCCGCGCTCAAAATCGATCGGCGCGCGTTCGGTGAGGATTACCCACGCGTCATCATGGAGATTCACAACCTGGCTTTTGTGCTGCAAATGCAGGGCCAATTTGCGGCGGCGGAGCCGTTGTTCCGCAAGTCCAATGAGCAGCTGCGCCGCGTGCTCGGACCCGAGCATCCTTACACGATCGACGCGCTCTCCAACTACGGACGCTTCTTGCGCCGCAAGGGCGACGTTGCGGAGGCGGAAAAGGTCCTGCGTGAGGTGCTTGAGCTCAATCTGCGGGTTCGTGGTCCTGTGCATGCCAATGTCGGTACGAGTCAAGTCAATCTGGGGATTCTCCTGCATGACGCTGGACGGCTGAGCGAGGCCGAAGCGCAATTCCGCGCGGCACTGGAGACGTACACCAAGGCCTTACCGCCCGATCATACGTCCTTCGCTCCGGCTCTCTCCGGCCTCGGTCGTGTACTCGTCGACCAGGGGCGCGCCGCTGAAGCGATCCCGCTTCTGAGACGCGCCGCGCAGATCGCGGCGGCCACGATGCCGGCGGAGAGCCCGATGCTGGCAATGGCCCGCAGCTCGCTCGCCGGCGCATTGGTTGAAATGCGCCTGTACGATGAGGCCGAATCGTTGCTGCGCGACAGCTACCCGATCGTGATCAGCACGCAAGGCAAGGAGAGCGCCGTCGTTCGCCAGGCGCGCAAGACGCAGGCAGAACTCGAGCGCGTGCGGGGCGAGAGCCGACATCCAGGGACGGGTTAGGTCCCTGGGTGCGACCCGCAATCCTCACGGCGTCTCTCAAGGGTCCCTGGGTCTAGTCGCTGCCGGGGGTGACTCTGCCTTGCGGCAGCGTGATGTCGACGCCCTTGTCGGGGCGAAACTTGATGGTACCGGTACCCGTGATGACGCTGCCGTCTGGCAAGGTAATCGTGACCTTGCCGTCCGGCGGGATTATCTCGGCACTATCGCTGCCCGGGGTGATTCTGCCCTGCGGCAGCGTGAGGTCGACGCTGCCGCCAGCGTGAATCGTGACGGCAGCAGTAGTGGCGACCACTCTGCCGTCCGGCAGGGTAATCGTGACCTTGCCATCCGGCACGATCCGGTCGCCAATGTCCGCGCCAGCGAAGACTCTGCCCGGCGGTGCCCGGTCCCTGCCCCTGTTGCCGGTGGCGTGGACGACTCGGCGCTTCGGCGTCGCGCGCTTCTTGACCTTGGTCGCCTTCCTGGTCTTGGCGGACTTCCTGGCCTTGGTCGCTTTCCTGACCTTGGTTGTTTTCCTGGCGAGTCGCTTGCCCGTCGCCTTCTTCTTCTTCCATCCAGCCTTTTTTCGAGCCATGGCTTTTCTCCCGCTGATGCTATGCGCCGGCCGACGCATCGATCGGGGCTTATAGCACTGAGCGGATTCCAACGCACCGGGCACCACAGGCGTTCACGGATGAGCACATTCGATGGGTGGTCAAGAACCGATCAATTGTCGTCCGGGTCCCGCAAAGAATTTTGAGCCGATTTCCAACGGCTTTACGCCTGTACTGATGTAGGTACCGGGATGGCGGATTGCCGCACCGCAACCTTGACAGCCCCAGACACCCGGAGGATTTCGCCATGAAGAGCCACAACTTGTTTATCCCTGCCCTCGGCGCCGTGCTCGCTCTTACCGCGGACGCCACCCTGGCCGCCGATGTTGCAGCGCAGGTTCCCCGCACCGCCGCGGCTCAGGCCGCTGCCGACCTGATCTCCAGCGCCGAACGCGCAATTACCGGCTATGTTGCCGCGTGTGTGTCGCGTGACGCGCAGGGTCTGAACAGCGTGACGACAGACGATGTACGCATCGAGTACGCGCTGGATACGCCGGGGACTTACTTCAGCCTGGATGCGAACTCGTTGATCGCGGATTGCTCGGCGAACACGCCGGCGGGAAATTCCGAATCGCATGTCTCGAATCTCTGGATTTTTCCGACGGACGATTCCAATGCGGTGTTCGTTCAGTACGACGCACCGGCGGGGTCAGCTGAAACGATGTCGCATCGGCAGCTCGCGCTCGTCGAAATGCGCGGCGACAGAATCTCCAGAATGCTCAACTTCGCAGCAGTACCGCCGCCCATCATCGCGAGGGCCGTTCGCGAGGTCGCCGCGACGCATGCCGGAAGGGCAGCCTTCGACAATCACTGCCGGACCTGTCATTCGGTGAAAGAGGGCGACCATCGGCTCGGGCCGTCGCTGTATCGAATCTTTGGCGCGGAGGCGGGATCGGTGTCCGGTCACCGCAACTCCGCCCGGGGGCCTTCGGGCTCCAGGGTCATCTGGGATGAGACGACACTGGACAGATTCATCGCGAATCCGGATCAGGTCATCTCGAACAATGCCATGAAGCCATACAGCGGCATCACGGATGCGGCCGTGCGCAGGAGAATCGTCGAATTCCTGAAGTGGTCCTCGACGAGAGCCACTTCATAGAAGTGCCGGCGGCGCAGGCCGAGCAGCATGAGCCTCAGAACCCGATCGCCAACAGGCTCCACAGCGCCAGCAGTGTGACGACGAGCGCGCTGCCGTAGCACAGCAGTTTGGCCAGCGCCCCGGTGTGGATGCCGACATCGTGCAGGCTGTGGAAAATGCGGTGCGCGGCGTGCCAGGTGAACAGCGCAATCACCGCGAACACGAAGCTCTTGCCGGCCCAATGTTCGGAGAAAGCGAGCATGCGCGGGTAGTTCATCAGGTCGCGGGGCAGCAGCAACCCCAGCGGTACCGCGATGCCGGTGATGAACACCAGCATCGGCCCGAGCAGCGCCGACAGCATGCCGCCGGCACCGAAGAGCCCCCAGAAGATCGGTGCGTTCGATGCTTTCATGCTCGCAGCAACCAGGCAACGACGAACAGGGCCAGTGCGGCCGCCACCGCAGCCGCCAAACCCACCATCGTGATGGTCGCCGCGGCCACCCGCTTGCCACCCACGAACATCACCGGCATCGTCTTGGGCATGATTTCGAACCAGCTGTAGCTGTGGTAGATCATCGCGACCAGCATCAGCACGTGCAGCGCGACCGAGAGCGGGCTGCGCATCGCCGCCAGCCAGCCGTTCCACGCGACTTCGCCCTGGCTCAGGCACAACGTGCCGGCGAGCAGCACGAGGGCGTACGCCGCCACGATCAGCGCGGTGGCTTCGCGGATCATGTAGCGCACGAAATACGGGTCTCTTCGCCACCAGCCGTTCATCGAACGCATGTAGGGCCGGCGGCCGCTCACAGCCTCGTTCCTGGGCAGGCTCATTTGCTTGTTCCCCTGGGCCGCAGGAAGCGCAGGAAATAGTCCTTCGCGCTGTTGACCTTGTTCTGGTTCACCGCGTTGGCCGGGTCCACAGCCTTGGGGCACACCTCGGAGCAGTAGCCCACCGCGGTGCAACTCCACACGCCTTCTTCGGCATTGACGAGCTCCATGCGCTGCTCACGTCCGCCGTCACGTGAATCAGCGTTGTAGCGGTGTAGCAGCGCCAGCACGCCCGGGCCGGCGAACTTCGAATCGAGCCCGTACTGCGGGCAAGCGGCATAGCACAGCATGCAATTGATGCATGAACTGAATTGCTCGTACTGCTCGAGCTGATGGGGAGTCTGCAGGTATTCGCCCTGCTCGAGGCGGCGCGGCTCTTTCGGAATGAGGTAGGGCTTGATGCTTTCGAGCTTGACGATGAAATCGTCCACGCCCGCCACCAGGTCGCGCTCGATCGGGAAATGCGCCAGCGCCTCGACGCGCAGCCTGGCCGGCTGGTACTCGCGCAGAAAAGTCTTGCACGACAGCTTGGGCTTGCCGTCGATCATCATCCCGCAACTGCCGCAAATCGCCATGCGACACGACCAGCGAAAGCTCAGCGTGCCGTCGAGATGGTCCTTGATGTATTGCAGGCCCTGCAGCACCGACATGTCGTCGGTGAACGGCACGCGATAGCTCTGCACCACGGGAGTCGCGTCCTGCTCGGGGCGGTAGCGCAGGACTTCGATCTCGATGGTCTGCTCGGCCTCAGCCACGGGCTGCCCCCTGGAGCTTCCGTTGAGCTTCGGCCTTTTCGCCTTCAGCGCCGTAGGCACGTGTGCCGGGTTTGGACTTGGTGATCGTGACGTCGCCATAGCTGATGCGCGGCGTGCCGCCAGCGACAAACGTCGCGAGCGAGTGTTTGAGGAAGTTGATGTCATCGCGCTGCTCGAAGCCATCCAGACGCTGGTGTGAACCGCGCGACTCCTTGCGATGGATCGCCGAATACACCATCGCCTGCGCCACGTCCAGCAGATACCCGAGCTCGATCGCGAGCAACCATTCGGTGTTCCAGACTTTCGAGTGGTCGTCGACGTGCAGGTTGAGGTAGCGCGCCTTGAGCTCGTCGATCTTGTCGCAGGTGGCCCGCATGTCGGATGCCAGGCGGTAGATGCCGCATCCGCTTTCCATGCTGCTCGCCATTTCGGTACGCAGCACGGCGATGCGCTCGGTGCCGCCCTGTCGGGTCACGATGTTGAGCGCGCGTTCACAAGCTGCGTCGGCCTGGCGTTTGAGGTCAGCGGGCTTGCTGCTCGCCACGCTTCTGGCGAAGTTCGCCGCCTCGACGCCGGCGACCTTGCCGAACACGATCAGTTCGGTCAGCGAATTTGACCCCAGCCGGTTGGCGCCGTGGATGCCCACGCTCGAGCACTCGCCGACCGAATACAAGCCCGCCAGCGGCGAGGCCGTCTTGCCGTCGGCGAGGATCCCGCCCATCGTGTAATGCGCCGCTGGCACCACCGGAATGGGCGTACGCGCCGGGTCGACGCCGAGAAACTCTTCGGCCAGCTCGTAGATCTGGGGCAGGCGCTCGCGCAACTTACGCTCGCCGAGGTGGCGCAGGTCGAGGTGCACCACCGAGCCGAGCGGCCCTTCGATGGTGCGGCCCTGCTTCTTTTCGTGCCAAAACGCCTGGCTCAGGCGGTCGCGCGGCCCGAGTTCCATGGCCTTGTTGCGCGGCACGGGCTCGGCGGGCCCGAGGCCGTAGTCCTGCAGATAACGGTAGCCGTCCTTGTTGAGCAGGAAGCCGCCTTCGCCGCGGCACGCCTCGGTGAAAAGCAACCCGGTGCGCGGCATGCAGGTGGGGTGGTATTGCATGAACTCCATATCGCGCAGCGGCACGCCGTGGCGATAGGCCAGCGCCATGCCGTCGCCGGTGACGATGCCTCCGTTGGTGTTCTCGCGGAACACGCGTCCCGCGCCACCGGTTGCGATGATCACCGCCCGGGCCTGGATCAGCCGGAACTCGCCGCTAGCTATTTCTATCGTCACCACGCCCTGCGCGCGGCCGTCTTCGACCACCAGGTCGACGCAGAAGTGCTCGTCGAAACGCTTGATCGAGGGATACTTGATCGAGGTCTGGAACAGCGTGTGCAGCATGTGGAAGCCGGTCTTGTCGGCGGCGAACCAGGTGCGCTCGATCTTCATGCCCCCGAAGGCGCGCACGTTGGCGTGTCCATCGCCCCTGCGGCTCCACGGGCAGCCCCAGTGCTCCATCTGCACCATCTCTTCGTGCGCGTGAGCCACGAAGTACTCGACCACGTCTTGTTCGCACAGCCAGTCGCCGCCAGAAACGGTGTCGTTGAAATGATGGTCCAGGCTGTCGTGCGGTTGGGTGACCGCGGCCGCGCCGCCTTCGGCTGCCACGGTGTGGCTGCGCATCGGGTAGACCTTTGAAACGAGCGCGACCGTGAGAGACGGATCCGCTTCAGCCACTGCGATGGCCGCGCGCAGCCCCGCGCCGCCACCACCGACGATGACCACGTCCGCCTCAAAGACTTCCAGCATCGCTCGTTCCTTGCTCGCCCGCGGCCGATCGACTGCTGGGCTGCCGAATGCAACCGTCAGCGAATCAGGACCAGTTTCTGATACAGGCCGCCGAAAAAAGTCTCCTTGTGCATCGATGCGGGCGTGAATGCGTCGGGCAGAAAATGCTCGATCTCATGGCACCACAGGTCGATCGCATACGGCTCGAGTCTGCGGAATACCGCCCGCATCAACGGACGCATCGGGTGCAAGCGTGCCGGGCGGTGGTAGTCGACGATCACGACCTTGCCGCCAGGCCTGACCACGCGCATCGCCTCGGCGAGCGTGGCGCGGCGCACTGGCTCGGGCTGCTCGTGCAACAGAAAAAACAGCAACACCTGATCGAAGCTCGCGTCGGCCGTCGCCAGCGACGACGAATCCCCTTGCAGGACCATGACGCGCTCGTCCGCCGGCAGTTTCGCGAGCAGGTTCTTCAGTTGGATCGGCAGGATATCGACCACTTGCAGGCGAGCATTGGAGGCGAGCGCCGCACGCAGGCGCAGCGTCAGGTCGCCGTAGACACACGCGACCTGCAGCGTACGGCCATGTACCGGAGCGCCGAGTTCGGCCAGTGCCCGGTCGCGCAAACGGCCGTAGTTGCCGAACAGGATCAGGTTGACGAGCCACTCGCGTTCGAACAAGTGCACGGCACGCGGGTGCAGATACGCCCACCAGTACACCGTCTCCAGATAGCGCGGAATCGGCAGACCGTGCGGCACGCGCAACTCCGGGCGGTCGTAGGTCGCTTCGGCGGTGATCGGGACGGGTGGTGTCATGCGTCAGGGTTCTTCTATGTCCTGGACAATATATCGAATATCGCGGGTTGGCGTGGCTGTCAGACGAGTTGCTGAAGGGCGGTCTGCAGGCGAAATTCGCGCCTTCCCTTTGCTCTGACGACGCGCGGCGCTAGTAAAGCCTGATGCGCATTGAGAATTTCGTAATCAGGCTCCCGCTACCACTTCAGCGTACGCTAGGTGTGGTTGTCTTTTCCGATTATCTTGCGCCCTGGAGGAAGCCCATGCGAACGGACCTGCCACAATCGGTTCTCGATGCGGCCGACATAATCGCGGTGACGCAACTCGTACTTATTGAACGCGAGAGCCGCGACCTTGGGCGGTGGGATCAGATGCGCGATTGTTTCCATGCCGACTCGCTGGTGCGTGTGAGCTGGTTCACTGGCACTGGCCACGATTTCGTCAGCGGCTCGATCGACATGGCGCGCCGCAACGTTCTCGCCAAGCATCGGCTCGGACCCATCCTGGTTCGTCTTGCAGGTGATCGGGCCGTCGCGAGCCTGTCCGCGATCATCGACATTCCTGCGACGTTGTCCGGCGTCGAGGTGCAGCTCTCGAGCCACGCACGGTTCCTGTATCGCGTCGAACGCCGCGCTGAGCGGTGGCGGATTCTGAGTTTCGACGCGATCTACATGCGCGACGAGTTCACGACGGCGATTCCCGGCCTTTCGCTGCCGATAACGCCGGCGGATGTGGCCGGATTCCGTCCGTCGTATCGAATGCTGTCGTACTTGCTGACAAGCCAGGGCTACGACGTCAATTCCAACCTTCCCGGCGAGGACAGACCCGAGACCACCGCTGCACTCAACCGGGAGCTATACGGCTGGGCCGGTATACACCTGTAAGCGCGCTCGATTCGTGCGGTCGGCGAGTTACCGCAATTGTTTGGGCATCGACATGAGCAGTGAGGCATGAGCAGTGATTAAGAAGCGGGGCGCCGAAATCGTCTCCAACTTGCGCGGCATCAGCCAACTGGCCGTCGCAGCGGTGGTGGGAGTCACGGACATCGTGGAGGATATGCATTGCAGTATCGTTCGCCTCTCACCCATCGCTGGCAAATCGGCCGCGGGCACTGCGCGCGGCATCTCCGGCCTGGTCTACCGAAGCATTCGCAGAGTGACGCATGTGGTCGGCGTCGGGCTCGATACGGTGTTGACGGAAGTAGCCCCGCTGTTCGGCGGCGCAGCTGCCCCCTCGTCGCCACGGCGTGAAGCGGTGTTGGCCGCGCTCAATGGCGTATTGGGGGACTATCTTGCCGCCACCAATAACCCGCTGGCGATTGCCATGTGCTTGCGCAAGAACGGACAGCCTCTGGTATTGGAGCGCCAGGCGCTTGCATCCGCCGTCACACGCGCCGACCGCAAACTGCTTGTCCTGGCGCATGGGCTGTGCATGACTGACATGGAGTGGAACCGTCAGGGAGACAATCACGCGTCTTCACTCGCACGAGACCTCGGATACACGCCGATCTACCTGCGATACAACAGCGGCCGTCACGTCTCCACGAACGGGCGGGAGTTTGCCGATGCGATGGAACGACTGCTTCGGGCGTGGCCCGTGCCGGTGGAGGAGTTGGTCATCGTCGGCCACAGCATGGGTGGCTTGATCTCGCGCAGCGCCTGCCATTACGCGGCGCGTGCGCGCCATCGGTGGCTACGTCTCCTCAAGAAGCTCATTTTTCTCGGCACGCCGCACCATGGGGCACCGCTGGAGAGGGCCGGTAACTGGGTGGAAATTCTCATGGGCATCAGCCCTTATACGGCTCCATTGGCGAGGTTGGGCAGGATCCGGAGCGCGGGAGTCAAGGACCTCCGTTACGGCAACATACTGGACGAGGACTGGGAAGGGCAACGCGGCAATCATGCTCATGATCCGAGAAGGTTCGTGCCGCTTCCCGCCGAAGCGCAATGCTTTGCGATCGCGGCGACCAGACGGGCAAAGTCAGCCGGCCCGAGCAAGCGACTGCCGGGAGACGGTCTGGTGCCTGTCAAGAGCGCGCTCGGCCAACACGAGAATCCCGCGCTGGCTCTGCCGATTCCCAAGTCTCGCCAATTTACAGTCTATGGATTGAATCACTTCGGTCTGCGCACCAGCCGCGAGGTCTACGATCGAATCAGGCTGTGGTTGTCTGAAACCGATTGACCGCGCGAATCGCGACGCCGACTTGCAAGTACGTCGCATCTCCAGGATGGACCCCGGCTTCCGCAAGCGCATTGCGTTCTCCATGTTCCTTGTCAGCGCCATTTGCTATGGTTGCGTCACCACTGCGGCGTCACCAAAGGACCGCCGCGCAAGATCAACCACGGACAGGAGCACCAAACATGTTGCGCCACACCAAAGTGGGCGTTGCGCTCACCATTTTTTCGCTGTCGCTGACGGCCGCACACGTGGATATCGCGGCGGCCGCCACGCCTGAAGAACAACTGCTCGATACCGTCAAGAATGGGCCGTACGCAAAGCTCGGCCCGTGGCTCGCGAATCTCCACGAGGAGTACGCGGGCTCGAATGCGAAAAAGGGCTTCCAGACGCGCAACCCGGTGCTCAAAGTGCGTGGCGGGAAAGTGGGCGTTGAGGCCTATGCGAACGACCCGGTCAGCCTGCGCGCCAGCCTCACTGCGCTCGGCGCGACGAGCATCACGTCGAATGGACCGCTCGTATCGGCGCAGGTCCCGGTGAGGGCGCTCGGTGAGCTGGCGGCCCTCGATTCGCTCAAGTTCGCGGGCCCGGTCCTGGCGATGACGCAGTTTGCCTCGCAGGGCGACGTCGTGAGCCAGGGGGATGCAAGCATGCGTTCGGACGATGCCCGCACCGCTTCCGGCTTCGACGGCGCCGGTATCACGGTGGGCGTGATATCGGACAGCTACGAGTGCAATCCGCCGGCGTTCGTTCCCGGCGCACCGACCTCGACGGCCGCGCAGGACGTGGCGTCCCAGGATGTGCCGCCCAACGTCAACGTGCTCGACAACGGGGCATGCCCTGGCACCGATGAAGGTCGCGGCATGGCGCAGCTGGTGCACGATGTGGCGCCCGGCGCGGCAATCGCATTTCACACCGCGTTCAACAGCCTGCTGGACTTTGCCCTGGGGATCCTCGAGCTCGAGTCGGCCGGCTCGGACGTGATCGTCGATGACGTCATCTACTTCGCCGAGAACATGTTCTCCGACGGCATCGTCGCGCAAGCTGCGGACCTGGCGGTCGAGAGCGGTGCGGCGTATTTCTCATCGGCCGGCAACCAGGCGCGCAAGTCCTACGAATCCGCGTACCGCGAAGTGCTCGTGCCAATCAATGGCGGCATCAATCTCAACGGCAACGGAGCGCCCTTCGTCCTGCGCCGCCATGATTTCGATCCGTCTTCGGCCGCCGATACGCTGCAGAAGATCCACGTGACGCAGGCCGGCGGACAGGGCGTTATCGTCTTCAGTTTTCAGTGGGACCAGCCGTTCCTTTCATCCACGACCTTCGCGCATCTGACCGATCCGACGTCCACGTCGCAGCCGCGCGGTGCCACGGGTGACCTCGACATGCTGATCTACGACGACAAGGGAATCCTCGTGCGGTTGTGTCCCCCGGGACTCTCCGTCGGCATCACCTGCCAGCTCACCGGCCAGCGCAACATCGGCGGAGACGCCGTCGATATCGCCGCGCTCGTCGTCACCGGCCCAAAGAGCAAGTCGGGCGATTTCTTCGTGACCTTCGTGCGCGCGGGAGGCACGGCGCCGGCGCACGTCAAGTATGTTGCGTTCGAGTTTGCGGGGCTGCTCGACGTGCTCGAGCATGATACGCAGAGCGGCACCGCCTTCGGACACTCGAACGCGCGCGACGCCGAAGCGGTGGGCGCGAGCTCGTGGTACCTGAGTGCGGAATTCGACGCCTATTTCTCGGGTCTCGTTCAGGACACGGCGGGTGCCTGCGTGCCTGCCTGCCTCAACGACTTTTCATCGGCCGGTGGCGTCCCGATCTACCTGACCAAGTATGGAGAATTTCTGGGAGCGCCCGACGTGCGCAAAACTCCGGGCGTGACGGGTCCGGATGGGGGGAACACGACGTTTTTCTTCGCGGATTCCTCGTTCGACGATGACGACGGTGACGGATGCAACAGTCCGACCAGCGTCTTCATCACGCCGTGTCTCGACAACGCCGCGGACGAGCTGCCGAACTTCTTTGGCACGTCGGCCTCGGCTCCGCACGTTGCGGGTGTCGCGGCACTGATGCTCGACAAGAACGCCGGACTCGAGCCACAGGAAATCTACGACATTCTGCGCGCGACGGCGGACGACATGACGAAGCGCGAGGTCCTCGTGATTCCCGGTCCGGGCAATTCGATCTTCTCGCCGCTGCCGGCGGGATATGACTTCGATTCGGGGCACGGTCACGTCGATGCCGCAGCCGCGGTGGCTGCGACTCCGCCCTGAAGCTCGTCACAT
>Ga0180085_1000113_pt1 | contig 25770 bp, 16 predicted proteins | sample EasRiv730_16_10D_FD_123013 | JGI IMG/M metagenome (GOLD analysis project Ga0180085, IMG submission 123013) | Soil microbial communities from meander-bound floodplain in the East River, Colorado, USA - East River metaG ERMLT730_16_10D | ecosystem: Environmental > Terrestrial > Soil > Floodplain ... | reverse complement strand
GTAGTAATGAAAATCTGATCGCCCCAAAGCACTGGCGAAGAGTGTCCCCGACCGGGAATGGGAACCTTCCACTTGATGTTTTTGGTGTCGCTCCAGGTCGTGGGAGCGTCGCCACGCGCCATGCCCGTCTCATACGGCCCGCGCCACCGCGGCCAATCTGCATCTCCTGGAGGAGTATTTCCGATCGACCCGGCACGGATGCTCGCTAGCAATAATAAAAAAGTTGATAAAAACAATGGTTTGATTTTCATCTGGCAATAGCTCCTTCTCTCATCCTCACCGATCGTTTCAAGGTTGTTGCGGTCTTGGCCTTTGCCCACGACCGCCGACATTGATTCGATCCCAGCGCGGATTCCCTGTCTGGCGGTAGTCTTTGGGAAGGCTCTGCCAGTCTGGCCGCGCCTGCCCATTAAGATCGTAAACCACTTTCCCATCTTTGAGTGTAAGTTCGCAAGTCAACTTCTGGGTTCCACCTTGTCTGGCGCCATACATATCCACGAACCCGTAGTTGCCTTTCTCGAGCCGGAGCACCGCAACATCGGCCAAAGCACCCACGGAAAGGTGACCCAATTCTTCATGCTTGATCTCGCGCGCTGGATTCCAAGTCGATCTTACGATCACGTCTTCCACTGAAAGCCCAAGGGCCAGGAACTTATCCATGACGTTCAGCATGTCCTTCATGCCTGCGTTCATACTGCCGATGTGCAGGTCGGTAGAGATGGAATCGGGCAGGAACCCTTCCTTCACCGCCGGAGCGGCGATGCGCCATAGGAAGCTGCCACCTCCGTGTCCGACGTCAAAGATCACACCGCGCTTTCGGCCTTCCCAAAGAGCCGAACTCACTTTGCCTGAAGGATCCTGTTCAAGCCGATTCCCGGAGTGCACATGCGTGTAGATGTCTCCGGGTCGCAGTTTCTTGGTCAGCAACTCCCCAATCGGGCGCTCTGGAAGATTACTTCCAAAATCCACCATCACCGGAATATTCGCGATAGTGCCCGCTTCAACGGCCTGCTCCACGGGTTTCCATTCCGGTCCCGCGTAATGCGCAGTCTTAACTCCCACAATGAGACCTTTGTGCCGCAGCGCCATCTCCGCGGTCGGCTTCGCCTCCATGTCCGCCAAGTCCTGTTCAAACTTTCCGCCACGCATCCCGTGCCCAACGATGTTGATCAACGCGAGAACACGCGTCCTCGAGCGGTCGATGATGCGTTCCTTGAAGTCTTCAAAGTTTCGCCAGCCCGCACATCCGGCGTCGGCCACGGTTGTCACACCCACACGGAACGTGAAACCGTCCGGGGGCACGCTGTTGTCTCCGGCATAGGAATTGCGCTCGCCCGTTCCGGTGTAGACGTGGACGTGGATGTCAATCAACCCGGGCGAGACGTAAAGCCCTGAAGCGTCCACCACTTTGAACGCTTCAGCCGGGTCAATCCTCTCGGCCACGGCAGCCACCTTCCCATCCAGAATGGCAAGATCACGCACGGCGTTGATCTTGTTCTTTGGATCGATCAGGTGTCCCCCACGCAACAACAAGTCGTATTTCACCTGAGCTACCGCCATTCCCGGCAGCAAGAAACAAAACAGGACCACTGCAATCTGCCTGATATTTGTTGCCATTCGATCTGCCTCCAATTCACAGGATTAATCTGCGCCTTGCGCTAGAAGGATCCAAATCATGATACCGGCCAAATGCCTCGTCAAATCGTCATTCCCGCAAAAGCGGGAATCCAGCCCGTTCTCGGTCGGTGACTGAAGTCGTGGGGGCGAAAGCGAGCTGGATTCCGGCTCGCGCTGCGCTTGGCCGGAATGACGATAAGCCCGACTTGCTTGATCACTAGCGGCGTTTGCTGTCCTCCAGCCAAACTGCCAAATAGCGTACTTTTCCCTGGCGCTCCAACTGGACAACAACAGGTTTGTCGGCATCCAAAGCACTCACACTTGACCTCAATCCTTCCAGGTCTTTGACCAGGACACGACCCACAGCGTAAATGACGTCTCCGGGAAGCAACTGTTCTTCACCGGGAAATGCTGTGACGACACGCCCCGCCACCAGGACGCCTTCGTGTTTGCGCAGGGGCGGAAGCTCCTGAGCAGTCTTCGCGTCTAGCGTGAGGCCAAGAACGCCGAGCCGCTGGACGCGATTTTTCTCAACGCTAACGTGGGCGCTAAAGCGCTCAGGGTCTGGATCTCTGGCTGCGACGGCGACTTCGACCTTGAGTTTGTCGACTCCTCGCAACACTTCCACCGAGATTCGTTCGCCTATGGCGTGACGGTAGATGTTCACTTCCAATTGTCGTGCGTTTTCCATCACTTTGCCGTTAAGCGTCAGGATCACATCTCCCTCTTTCAATCCGGCGCTGGCGGCAGAGCCTCCTGGAAAGACATCCCCGAGAATCACACCCCAATCGTTCGCCAGGTTCAAACCCTGTGCGAGTTCTGGGGAGATACTTTGGGCATACACGCCGATGCTTCCACGGCGTACTTGCCCAGACTTGCTGAGCTGCGTGAATACGTTTCGCGCAATGTTACTGGGCGCGGCAAAACCGATTCCCTCGCTGCCACCCGACTGCGACAGAATGAAGGTATTGATACCGACAACATGACCGTGCAAGTCCACTAGAGGGCCACCACTATTCCCTGGATTGATGGGAGTGTCCGTTTGGATGTAGATCATCGGATCTTCCGGCCGCAATTGGCGCGCCGTGGCGCTGACAACGCCCATCGTTACGGAGTTTTCCAAACCCAACGGGCTGCCGAATGCCAACACAAGCTGTCCCTGCCTCACGTGGTCAGAATCTCCGAAGGTCAAGAACGGAATCCCTTTCCCCGGGATCTTCAACACAGCTAGGTCTGTATCAGAATCGACACCAACGATCTCGGCGGAAAACCTCCTGCCACGTCCTTTCAGAATCGACTGGCGGGGGGAACCCGCCTCAAACAGCGCTGGTAGTGCGACCTCAACCGCGGCCGCCCCCTCAATCACGTGGGCATTGGTTAATACGTGGCCTTCGGCGTCCATCACCACTCCAGAACCCACATTTCGGGTCTTGCTGATCAGCCCTGGGTCGGAAGTGCCCCCTTCGGGATTCACGCGAAAGCCCGAAGCAAACACCTGAACCACGGCAGGAGAAACGCGATCCGACAGATCTTCAATCGATCGGCTCAGCTCGGCAAGCCGCGTGGATGGGACTTCCTTGTCGCCAGCCTGCGCGACGAGATCCTGCTTCATCAGCAGCATCGCTACGATCGCACAAAGAACTCCAATGAGTCGGTGTTTCTCGCAGATCATCATTTTGATAGCCTCGTTTGTCGAAGCCCTTTTATCACGGCCTCTCTTCGGCAACAAGGTTCGAGCAGCAGGAGAGAAATTAATTGAAACCATGAGTTGAATAAGATCGTCCTTAAACTGTTACAGCTAATAGGCATTAGTATTACGTGATCGCTTGAGAGCGCCTTCGCCCAGTTCAAAGTAGCGCTAGGCAGATTTCTACGGACTGGCTTACCATCAAGGGTGGTGCTTGTCGTAATCCCTCTCGATCGGAAACATCTCGAATGAAGAAATGGATCGCCATTCTTACGGTCGTTGTCCTGACGCTTTTTCTTGGATACCGCGTCAACCAGGCTCTGAAGCAACAGGCGAAGCCAGCGGCAGCTCCCAGGGTCGCGATGCCTACTGTAGAGATCAGCAAGGTGAGGCTGGGCCCGTTGAATGAAAAAGTCTTTCTGGTTGGCGCGCTCAAGCCAATCGCCCAAGTAGACGTGGTTTCCAAAATGACGGGAAGAATCGACCAGCTCAGTGCTGAAATTGGAGATTGGGTCCAGAAGGGAACTCTCCTCGCAAAAGTGGATGAGGACGAAGTACGGCAGCAAGTGAATCGAGCCGCTGCCGCTCTTGAGGTGGCAAAGGCCAGCCGCAGCCAGAAGCAGACCGACCTGGAGATTCTCAAGAAGGAACTGGACCGCACCATCGAGCTGCATGAAAACCAGCTGATTCCCCGCCGCGATCTGGACACGGCGGAAGCACGCTACCGTGGAGCCATCGCCCAAGAGAAACTGGCTGAAGCACAAATCGACCAAGCCCAGGCTGAGCTGCGCGAACTCCGGGTGCGTCTGGACAATACCCGGATTCTCGCGCCCATCTCCGGGCTCGTGGGGAAGCGCCACCTGGACAACGGCGCTTTGGTAAACCCCAGTATGCCGGTCGTTTCCTTGGTTGATCTTTCAACCATGGTCATGGAAATCAATGCTCCGGAAAAAGATTTGGTCAAAATTCGCCCTGGCCTCGAAGCCGGTATCGTTCTGGATGCCTACCCGGAACAGAAATTCAAAGGGCGCGTGATTCGGTTATCGCCCATTTTGGACCCGGCGACCCGGACGGGTTCAGTCGAAATTGAAGTACCGAACCCAAAGATGATGCTCAAAGCCGAGATGTTTGCCCGAGTCGAGCTGGATCTGGGCACGCGGCACAACACGTTGCTGATTCCCCGTGAAGCTCTAGTAAGCCACGATCAACAACGTGGCGTCTTCAAGCTTCAAGACGAAACCGCCCGGTTCCAGCCCGTGGATGCGGGCATTATTCAAGGCGGAGAAGTGGAAGTGATTAGTGGACTCAAAGAAGGAGAAGCGGTCATCACACTGGGTGTGAATCTGGTGAAAAATGGAGACAAGGTGCGGCAGAGATCGGAGAAGCCGGCAGGCACGGCACAGAAGGCACAGAAGAAGGAGGGTGCATGAAGCTCGTTGAGTTCTCCATCCACCGGCCGGTCACGACTTACATGATGATCGCCACGATTCTCCTGCTCGGCATGATCGCCTTTTTCCGGCTGCCGGTAGACCTTATGCCGGAGATGGAGTTTCCAACGCTGACGGTGGCCACCACCTACCAGGGGGTGGCGCCGGAAGAAATGGAGACACTCATAACCCGCCCAATTGAAGAAGCCGTGGGCGCGTTGGCAGGAGTGGAGAAAATCAGATCGAGTTCCTCTGAAGGGCAAAGCTCAGTTCGCATCAGCTTCACATGGGGCACCGATCTGAACGAAGCCGCCAGCGATGTGCGAACCCGTCTGGATCGCCTGCGGCGCATCTTACCCGAGGATGCCGATCCGCCCACGCTTTTCAAGTTCGACACTACTCAGTTTCCCATCATGTTTCTTGCTGTGGCCAGCAGCGAGATGGATGCCCTGGCGCTGCGGCACCTCATGGAAGACCAGCTTCAGTATCGCCTGGAGCGTGTTCCGGGCGTCGCCGCTGCCGAGATCCGCGGAGGGCTGCGACGGGAAATTCATGTGGACATGTTTCTGGAAAAGCTGCGCGCGCTGAATATCTCTCCGGAAGAAGTCACCAATACTCTGCGGCGGGAAAACCTCAATCTGCCGGTCGGCCCTGTTGAGGAAGGCAAATACGAACTACTACTTCGGACTCAGGGAGAGTTTCAGTCGGTGGATCAGATTCGCAACGTCGTGGTCACCGCGAGGAATGGCATTCCTATTTACATTCGAGACGTTGCCCGTGTCGAGGATTCTCACGAAGAAATCCGCCAGATCGTTCGGGTTGACGACCAGCCGGGGCTTCGCCTCTCAATTCGCAAGCAGGCAGGTGCTAACACGGTGCATGTCGCCGAGGCAGTGCATGCGGAGCTTGAGAAGATCCGGCAAGACTATTCCCATCTCACCATCGTCGCGACGATGGATTCCGCCATCTTTATTCAACGATCCATCGCCAACGTCCGGGATTCAGCCATCTCCGGCTCCGTGTTGGTGGTTCTGGTCCTCTTCCTGTTTCTGCGCAGCATCAACAGCACTCTGATTATCGGCATCACGATCCCCATTTCGATCATTGCCACGTTCGCATTGATGTACTTTTGCGGCTTTACACTGAATACTCTTTCGTTCGGCGGTCTGGCGCTCGGAGTGGGTATGCTGCTCGACAACGCCATTGTCGTTCTAGACAACGTTTTCCGATTTCGGGATGAAGGCCAACCCATCAAAGCCGCGGCAATTCGGGGCACTTCTGAGGTCGGAACAGCGCTCATGGCTTCCACGCTAACCTCGGTTGCCGTGTTTGTGCCGTTGGTCTTTCTCACCGGCTTTTCGGGGGTCATGTTCAAGCAACTGGCCTATGTCGTGTCGTTCGCGCAGTTCGTTTCTTTGTTTGTCGCACTCACTATTATTCCCCTGCTATGCACCAAAATGCTGCGCCATCGCGCGCCAGACGCCAAGCGCCACCCGTGGGCGCACGCCGTGATCGAGTGGTGGGTTGAGGTGCTGGACAAGCTCGACGCGCAGTATCAGGAAATCCTGCACTGGAGCCTCACCCATCGCAAAACGATCGTGGCGTTCTCCGGTCTCGTCGTGGTTGCAAGTTTATACCTGGGCCAGTTCGTAGGCTTCGAGCTGATGCCAGAAACGGACGAGGGTGAAATCCGCGTTGATGCAGAATTGCCCTCGGGAACTCGCATCGAGGTGACAGACCAGGTCGCACAGCAGTTGCTGCGTGTCATTCGGGAAAATGTGCCGGAAACGCAGCGAATCATGACGGAGATTGGAGGAGGTCCTGGTGGCGGAGGCGGCGGTGGACGTCCTTCCTCGGTGAATACTGCCGAATTCAGGCTGCAACTGGTGGACCGCAAGAAGCGGCAGAGAACTGCGCAGCAAATCGCTGCAGCCTTGCGGCCTAAGCTTAATATTCAACCAGGAATGATCGTGCGCACACGTTCCGCCGGAAGCAACTTCATGCAACGTTTCTCGAGCACAGGCGGCGATCGCGCTTCGGTTTTGATTCGGGGGCATGATCTGCCCGCTGCTACAGAACTGGCCAAGAACGTCAAGACACTGATGGATACCACTCCGGGATTGGCCGATGCTCAAATCAGCCGCCGGGAAGGCCTACCGGAAGTGCTCATCAAAGTGGACCGCGACAAGGCCTCAGTACTGGGTTTGAATGTTTCCCAACTGGCCGGCGCTCTGCAAACCACCGTGGGCGGCACACGGGCTTCCATGTATCGCGACGGAGGCGACGAGTACAATATCCTGGTGCGCCTGGTAAAGAGCGATCGCAACCGTCTGGAATTTATCCCGCAGATCCCCATCAATACACCGCTGGGCAAGACACTTCCCATTGGAAGCCTGGTCTCGATGGAACAGACGCAGGGTCCAGTCTCTCTTGAGCGCGAAGATCAGGAAAGAGTCATCACGGTTTCCGGCAACCTGGCCGGCCGTGATCTGGGCAGCGTGATGCGCGAGGTGGAAGCCAAGACGCGTACCCTGGATTTGCCCCGCGACTTCAGCATTTCAATGGGGGGTGAATTAGAAGAACAAGAGAAGGCCTTCAACGAGCTGATGGTCAGTCTCCTATTGGCGATTGTGCTGGTTTACATGGTGATGGCCGCCCAGTTTGAATCGCTGCGCGATCCGCTGATTATCATGTTCTCGATTCCTCTGGCATCGATCGGCATCGTGCTCGCGTTGCTTCTCACCAATACCACCTTTAACATTCAGGCATTCATCGGCACAATCCTTCTGGCCGGCATTGTAGTCAACAACGCTATTGTGCTGGTGGACTGTATCAATCAACTGCGGCGCGAAGAAGGGCTGTCTCTTCGCGAGGCCGTGGAACTGGGCGGGCGGCGGCGTCTGCGACCGATTTTGATGACAACGCTGACGACCGTTTTGGGTCTGGTGCCGATGGCGTTAGGGTTGGGTGAAGGTGGCGAGGTTCAGGCTCCGATGGCCCGGGTCATTCTGGGCGGACTCACCACATCTACGCTCATCACGCTGGTTTTCATTCCCATTCTGTACACTTTGGTGGAGGAACGCGCAGAGAGGAAGGCGCGCAGCAGTCAGGCTGCCGCAGAATCCGGCGCGGAGCCTGTTGCGGTGCAGCAGTAGCGCACGGCCTCGTGCGTCCGGTATTTCTTCGCTAGAGTTCATACGGCGGAACTCTCAGCACAAATCGTCTTGAGCTTTTTGAGGTCTCGAGCACAGACGCCATGCTGCCATCAATCCTGGCTCAATCAGGCTGTTCGGGCATTGACGCGCTCCGCGTGTTGCGATACGTTGCAACTCCTTGAATTGCCTTCAGATTGATTATTGAGTCAGACCGCAACCTGTCGCCCCCTCACGGTGGGATCGTTGAAACTGTTCCTATCCTATGACATTGGGAAGCGCAATTGCCTCCCATCTAGATCGAGAACCTTAGCATCGCAAAGGAGAGTAATGATGATTCACCGAATGATGTTGTTTGCCGCCCTTCTGGTGCTGCCTGGTTTGGCGGTCGCACAGACGCCAGCGAATGTGACCGCGACCAGTCCACGGATCTTCAACACGGTAAAACTGAAACTTCAGGAAGGCAAGATGGTGGTGGGTGGCACGGTTTCATCGTCTGACCCAGACATCTATTGCGCCATGGCTGGGGCGGGATTCGACTTCCTGTGGATCGAAATGCAACACAGTCCATTGTCTTATCAAGAGGTGGCTCGCATGATCTGGGCTTGCCGCGGCGCTCCGGCTATGCCGTTCATCCGTGTCCCTGATGCAACGGAGGGAGACATCCAGAAGGCAGTCGACATCGGCGCGCTGGGAATCATCATTCCTATGGTTGAAAACCTGGAAAAAGTGAAGGCAGCCATCAAGTTTGCCAAGTATCCACCACTAGGTGCCCGCAGCCAGGGTGGAGGCCAGTATGGGTCACTCTGGGGCAGTGACTATCGTAAGAATGCCAACGACAACATCATGATTGTGGCAATGATCGAATCTCCCGCTGGCGTCGCCATTGCAGAGCAGATTGCCTCCTTGCCAGGAGTGGACGCTGTCTTCGCAGCCAGCACAGATCTGTCAAGCTTCTCCGGCCTTCGCCAGGGCGATCCGCAGTATGAAGCGATGGTGACGAAAATTCACGACTTGACTCTGAAGTATGGCAAAGGGCTGGGCGGCCCTCTGGCCTGGAAGAATCGTCCCGGCTTCAACTTCTTTCAAGGGCCAGGCGAAACATCGCTCCTTCGCTCGGGTGCCCGTGCCGCTCTTGGCGGTACGCCGTCCGAAGGCGCGTCCAAAGGAGTCGCCCCGCTGGAGGGTACCGAGAAAAAGTGACACCGCGTCTCTGTTGAGGGGAACTCAATTCCGATGTCGCCCGCGCACACCTCGCCTGGCGAAACCTGGTGGGGGTGATCTTGCGTAGTCCCAATGTCAGACGATGAAGAGAGACTTTCAGCTCGCCCTTTCTATGATCTCCTGAACCCTGTTCGAGAAAACTTCGGGTGGGCAGGATACACGTAAGTGAGGTGGGCCGAGAGGCTCATAGCTGCAAGCACATCATGCGAGCGCAAAAGAGACGGTAACTTCACTTCATTCTTTTCAATACTTGGAGGGTACACGATGAAACTCAGGCAAATTATTCCGATTCTGCTGGTGGGAGCCATGTCGCTGGTTGCCGCTGTCACGCCCGATACGGTTTCAACGTCGCAAGGAATGTTGAAAATCACTCCAATCAAGCATGCCAGTGTGATGCTCGAGTTCGGCGGCAAGGTGATTCATGTGGATCCCTGGAGCCAGGGAGACTACACGGGCCTGCCCAAAGCTGATGTGATTTTCATCACGGACATCCATGGCGACCATATGGATCCTACCAAGATCGCCGAGATCAAGAAGGACGGCACGGTGATCGTAGCTCCCGCAGCTGTCGCCAAAACCGTGACCGAAGCGACGGTCATCAATAATGGAGAGAGCAAAACCATTGCGGGCATCCAGGTTGAAGCCATTCCCATGTACAACTTGGTTCGCGGTCCCAGTGGCAGGCAAGCTCTTTCACGATAAGGGACGGGGCAATGGATATGTGCTGACGCTGGGCGGGAAGCGAATCTATTTCTCCGGCGACACAGAATCCGTTCCGGAAATGAAGGCGTTGAAAAACATCGACATTGCCTTTGTCACGATGAGCCTTCCCTATACCATGCCTCCGGAAGAAGCCGCTGAGGGAGTCAAGGCGTTCAAGCCAAAGATCGTCTACCCCTACCACTATCGAAACTCAGACCTGAACGTTTTCACCAATGCATTGAAAGACGAGAAAGGGATTGAAGTGCGCTTGCGGAATTGGTACTGAGGCCTCCGAAGGGGATCAATATGAATAGCCACGGGTGAAGCGTCAAGCCCAACCCGTGGCTGCGACCCATTGACGACCCAACCTCGAAAGGGTTGAAGATCGAGAGGGACTGGAATTCAACCCCTTCAGGGTTGGCATTCGTTGCTTCGTTACCAACCACGGTACCCTATTTACAAAACGATATTCTGAGGACCACTCGTCCGAAACCAAGACGCGCAGATTTCCGCGACAAGCGTAGGTCTTGGATGTGGGAACTTGGTGGCCATTCGCTCGCCACCTCCGCCTCTACTTCGCCGAGAACTTGTAAACGGTCGTCGTTGCATACTTCTGTCCAGGCTTCAAGACCGTTGACGGGAAGTTCGGGTGGTTTGGCGAATCAGGAAAGTGCTGGGTCTCCAGACAAAACCCCGCGCGTTGTTGATACACCTTGCCGGCTTTTCCCTTGATGGTGCCATCCAGAAAGTTGCCCGTGTAGAACTGCACGCCCGGCTCCGTCGTAAAAACTTCCAAGACCCTACCACTCGTGGGCTCCTCCACGCGAGCCGCGAGCGAAAGACTGGCGTCCTTTCGGTTTAAGACCCAATTGTGATCATAGCCGTTGCCGCGAACTAGTTGTTCATCCTTCTGGTTGATGCGCGTGCCAATCGCCGTGGGTGTGGTAAAGTCCATCGGCGTCCCCTTCACGTTCCTCAGTTCGCCTGTGGGTATGAACGCCTCACTGATCGGTGTGAATCGATCCGCGTTGATCGTCACTTCGTGCTTGAGGATGTTGGCGTCTGTACCCAGATTGAAATAGGCATGGTTGGTCAGATTCACAATGGTCTCTTTGGTGGTGGTGGCCGCGTAATCAATCTTCAACTCATTGTCATTGGTCAACGTGTAAACAGCCGTCACAGTCAATGCACCCGGGTAACCTTCCTCGCCGTCAGCGCTGACGTAATCCAGCTTGAGTCCAACACTCTTTTGCCCACGCACCTCGGTTGGCTTCCATACGGCTTTGTCAAAGCCGCGGATACCGCCGTGCAGGTGACTCTCACCATTGTTGGTCGCCAGGCGGTACTCTCGTCCGCCGAGGGAGAATTTACCCTTGCCGATCCGGTTGCCGTAGCGACCGATCAGGGCCCCGAAGTAGGGACTGTTGTTCTTCAGATACCCGTCCAGCGTGTCGTAGCCCAACGTCACCTCTTGCAGTTTTCCTTTGCGGTCTGGAACCTTGAGGGAAACCACAATACCCCCATAAGTCGTGATGCTGACTTCAACTCCACTAGCGTTGCTCAGCGTGTAGAGATCGACTGGCCTTTTCTCAGCCGTGGCTCCAAAAGGCTGCTTGCGAATCTGCAGCTGTGGCGCTGCAGCAGACATCGCAGCAAGAAGCAGAACAAATTCCAGCCCAGCCGTCAGTTGTAAACACGATCGATTCAGCTTGTTCACAAGGGTTCTCCTCAAGAATCTTCGGGACCCAATCCCATCGAGGCTATTCCGCGAACACCATCGGGTGGCGCGAGCAGACGTTCCAGCTCTCTGTTGCAGAGACAGACGGCCAGAGTTTAGCTGGTTATGTCCGTTACAACGAGGATTTTGTTCTCGTTTTCCTTGGACACGCCAGGACTTAGCGACCAGTAGGGTGCGTCGCGCGCCTTTCGACGCACCACTTCCCCGGCCGAGCTCATTGGTGCGTTGGAAAAGCGCAACGCACCCTACGGGATATCGCTTCAGCCCTTGGCTAGTCAGCACCTGCGCCACTGGCAACGGAAAAGCATTCCGAATTGGTCCCATCTCTGCGATACCCTTTCCCTCGAACCTCACTATTCACACAAAAGGAGACATCATGCGACCCTACCGCGCAGCCCTTATCATCCTCACAACGGCGGGAATCCTTGCAGCAGCCGGCCCAGTTCGGAAGCCCAAGAAGCAGTTTCTCAACCCCCAGGGCACTCCGAAACCCACCGGCTACACTCAAGTCGTGAGCACAGGCGCAGGCCGAATGATCTTCATCTCAGGCCAGGGAGGGGCCGCGCCTGATGGGCAGATGCCGGAAGACTTCGCCGAGCAAACCAAAAACACCTTTGAAAACATCAGTCGTTGTCTAGCTGCAGCCGGCGCCAAGTTCGATGACATCGTCAAGATCAACTATTACGTCACCGACATGGCCTACACAGGCGAGCTTCGACGGATCCGGGCAAGCTATCTCAATCAGGCGGGGCCGCCAGCTTCCACGTTGGTACAAGTAGGCTTGGGCAAGGGTTTGAAAGTGGAGATCGAAGTGGTGGCTGTGGTACCGGAATGAAACTGTTGAAGTCGCACTCGGTTCGACTAGGAGCTCATACGGCAGGCGACCGAAAATGCTTCCCGGAGTGCTCCCACATTCGCGACTCCCTTGCCGGCGATATCGAAGGCCGTGCCGTGGGCGGGTGTGGTAATGACGACTGGCAGTCCACCGGCGAGGGTGATGCCACGATCAAAGCCGAGCAGCTTTAGCGCGATTTGTCCTTGATCGTGATACATCGTCACCACGCCGTCAAAGTCACCACGTTTGGCAGCGATAAACAAGGTGTCGGCTGGCAAGGGTCCTCTTACATTTGCCCCATTTGTCCTGGATTTTTCAATCGCCGGTCCGATCACGGTGATCTCTTCAGTCCCAAGCAGCCCTCCTTCACCTGCGTGGGGATTCAAAGCAGCAACAGCGATGCGTGGAACCGAAACCCCGCTGGCCCGCAACGCCTGATGAAGAAGATCAACGGCGCCGCAGATCCCATCAGCCGTCAAGGCACTCGATACAGCACTGAGCGGAATGTGTGACGTGACGCGGGAGGTCCAGAGCTTTCCGCAAATATTGATCTCCGAAACACGGCCTTGGTGTCCCAACAGATCCGCAAAATAGTGAAGCTCGTCCGACTGCTTCATGCCGGCCAATTTCATAGCCTGCTTGTTGAGGGGAGCAAAGAGGATGGCGCCGATTTTTCCAGCCTGCCAGGCTTCGATAGCCTTGCGCAAGCAGCCCAGCACATACAGGCCCGCTTCGGCGCTGACCTTCCCGAGCACGTGGTCCGCACGAGAGCAGGGATACTCAAGTAACTGCGGATGAACATCGACCACCCCTGCAATTTCTATTCCGCGCCGGTACAGGCGGCTATCACCGATAACCAACACCTCAGCCTGAGCCAGAGTCTCCGGAAGAGCTAGCAGTTTCGCGACCAGCTCCGGCCCTATGCCGGTGGGATCGCCCAGAAGTAAGCCGATCCGAGGTTTCATGGCCGTTTTCCTTGTTTCTCCCTTGCAAGAGATACGTTCAGAACTTGGCAGCGTAGCCCCGACTCCCACCAAACCTGCAAGTCTGACTGCCCATTTCGCCGTCATTCCGGCCAAGCGCAGCGCGAGCCGGAATCCAGACCGTTCGTGAGGTCAACGATTGCCATACTTGAAAGGCGGCCTGGATTCCCGCTTCCACGGGAATGACGGGACGTCTCGAATTCATCTCACTATCGTGTCCTCACAACCCACCCTGCAGGTAGGCAATGACATCCGCGAGGCCTTGGTGGGTTAGGGATTTCTCCAGCTCCTCCGGCATTAGCGAGATGGTAGACGCACGGATCTCTGCAATGTTCCGGCGCAGCAGCGTGGCGTCACCTTCGTCTGAAGTGCCTCGGAGCGTCACTGCGCCGGGTGTTTCGTTCGCCAGAATGCCATCATACATGCGACCGTCTTTGGTCATCACAATGTAGTTCACAAAGCGTGGCTCAATCGAGGCACCTGGATTCAGAATCGCCGTCAACAATTCTTGCTTCGTTTTGCTGCTGATGCCCGAAAGATCAGGTCCCAGCCGGGCGCGCTGGCGCTGTGGCATATGGCACTTGGCACACGTTTTCTCGAACGCCTGTTTTCCGCGGGCTACATCTCCCTGCAATTGCAGAACGTCACGATGGGCCTCCACGATCTTTGAGCGTTGGTCGGTTTGTGTGGAGAAGTATCTCCGCGCTCTCTGCACAACCGTTGGGTCAGGGTGTTCGAGCAGGCGCGCCTGGACGGTAACGTCGATGGTGGATCGCTCTACTGTACCTTCCTCCAACGCTTTCAACAGGATTGCCATCCATTCGCGCTGGCTAAGCAACACCGCCTGCACTTTCTCCCGCACCTCCGGGCTATAGGTCTTCCAAGGCGCGAGCAACACCGTCGGAATGGTTGGATCATCAAAGGCGGACAATGCCTCAACCGCAGCAATCTTCAACGCAGCAGTGCTTGGCGAATCCAAAACACCGCGGAGCACGGAGCTGACCGACGCAAAGTTGCCGCCCTGCAAAGCGTGAACAGCAAAGACCCGCTGAGCCGAGGGAAGGGTTTCTGACTGTGCCTCGGTCAAAGCCTTCTGCATGAGACCGCGTAACTCCAGGTAGCGCGCAGCCTCCCAGGCGGCAGCCTGGACGGGTTTTGAGCTACTCTTCAGAAACCGCGACAAAGATGTTTCGGCGTCGGGAACGTTGAGATTCTTTATACCCGCCAGTTTCAATCCCCTGGCCAGCCCGTTCAGACCGGCATCAGGATTCGCCTGGGTACCGAGAGCCTTAAGGAATCGGTTTATCTCGCTCACGTCATGCTTTCCGCCAATGAGCGAGCCCAATTGGGTGAGCAGGTCCGGGTTTTCCACGGACGAACGTTTGGCTCGTAGCCGATCGAAAAACTCAGACGCAGACTCCGCCACCGAACTGAGGATTGCCGTGCGGAACCACGGATCGGCGGCCCGTTGCAAAGCAAGGTCGACGAGCGCAGACAGCGCGCGTCGGTCTTTGCTGTTGCCAAGGGTCATGGCCAATTGAAACTGAACGCGAGGTTCCGGATCATGGGTCATCGCGAAGACAGCACTCTTCAGAGCCTCGGATGTTTCCAGGAACGGCTCAGACAGGCGCAATGCATGCTCACGGACGTGGAAATCCTGGTCCCTAAGAGCTTTCGCCACCTGAGCGGCGTCCAGCGCCGACAGCCCCTCGAGAGCCCATAACGCATGAAGCCGTGTCTGAGGAACGGTGCTCTCTTCCGCGAGCTTTGTAAGCAGAGGGATAGCCGTTGCGTCCTGCCGCTCCAGCAGGAGTCGTTGGGCAGTCTGCCGATGCCAGCCGTTGGTGCTCTCCAGCAATTGAACCAGTTCGGGCGTCGTCGCCACACCCAATTTGGGTTTGAGATCTCTTTGCCGTAGAGGCTTGTTGGGCACAATCCGGTAAATGCGGCCCATGGTGTCGCCCGCCCAGAAGTCCATGTTCTTCTTGAGCTCTTCGGGAATCGACTCAGGCGTCTCGATGAACATCCGGTAGATGTCTGTCAAATAAAGGTTGCCATCGGGCGCATTGGCTAAGTTACAGGGTCGGAACCAGGCATCAGTGGAAGCCAGAAATTCAACACCGTCCTTGGCACGAGAGGCTGAAAAACTCACGCCATCAGGCTTCAAAACGTCGCGATGGATCAAGTTGCCATTCACTTCCCCGGTAAAGACATTGCCCCAGTACTCTTTTGGAAAGACATCGCCGTTGTAGACGGTGCTTCCCGAGGCGGCGCTGAAGTAGCCCCCAACCTGCTCGGTGCGATTCAACTGATTCTCGTTGTAACGCTGCTGACGCACGCGCGTGCGTTCCACGCGCCAGGCCTGTGGCTGCGTGAGCGGGAAGATGGGTGACGACGGTCGACCGTGATCTGAGATGTCCTCCGCTACGGCCGGAATCTCAAGAAATGGCGTCTTGCCGAGATACTGCATTGGAAGCACGACGTGACGCAGATGGATGGTGTTCTGGGTGATGAACCGGTTGCCCCAATCGTCGAATGTTGATCCAAACTGAGCCGGCCCACTGGCAGGCTCCGCGATTCCGCGGTCTGGGCGGAATCGGAAATCGGTGCCGCGCACCAGAATCGCGGGACGCTGCGGATAGTCAGGCGCAGTAATACGGCCGTCTGATCCAGTGTTCGAAGCATAAATCCAGTTGTCGATCGCCAGTCTGGGATTGGTGATGCGCGCTTCCGGATTCACTTTCGGGAAGCCGGTGTAGAGCACCCGGCGTTCGTCGGCAATGCCGTCTCCGTTCGTATCCTTCAGGAACAGGATGTCGGGTGCGCTGGTAACGATCAGCCCGCCTTTCCAGGGCTGCAGGCCACTGACCTCCAGGACCTGGTCGGCAAAGATGATGGCTTGGTCGGTGCGGCCATCGCCGTCACGGTCTTCGAGAAGCCGGATGCGGGAACGCGCCGGCTTGCCCGGAGGTGGATCTTCAGGGTAGTCCAGCATCTCAGCAACATAGATCTTTCCGTTCTCGTCGAAAACCATTTCGACCGGACTTAGCACTTGAGGCTCGCTCACGAAAAGCTCGATCCGAAAATCATCGCTCAAGCGAAAACTCTTCAGGGCCGCCTCCGGGGGAAGCGCCGGAGACTCAGATTTCTTCCGACTGCAACCAACGAGAAGAAAGATGGCAGCGACGACTACGAGCTTCCCAATCGGGTCGCGACACTTCGACATGAGGCACCTCGGAGAGAATCACGGTCGCGCAGCGCGAGCCGGAATCCAGCCCACTCCTGGCGGCAGCGACCTGCCTTTCGGGCAAGAGCGTTTGTGATTGGTCAGAAGGAATGACGATATGGAACTCTTTCTTGTAGCGGCGCTGTTTTTCCAGCGGGTTTTCCTGGACTCCAGTTCCGCTTCGGTGGGTTGGACACTGCCCTGAATGTCGATCAGTTCGCGTCGACTGACGCGGTTACCTTCCCTTCCCCAGTAACACGATCGGGATCGTCCGCAAGCAGATTTTGAAGTCGAGCAGCAGCGACCAGGTATCGATGTACTGAAGATCCAGCTTCATCCATTCCTCAAAGTCTATGTCGTTCCGGCCCTCAGCTTGCCATAGGCAGGTGAGCCCAGGCTTCATGCGCAACCGGCGACGCTGCCAGCGTTCGTACTGCTCCACCTCTTCGGGAATGGGCGGACGCGGGCCCACGAAGGACATGTCTCCCTTCAGAATGTTTACCAGTTGCGGCAGCTCATCAATGCTGAACTTGCGCAGCCACTTGCCAATCGGTGTGCAACGAGGATCATTGCTCAGCTTAAATACAGGACCCGACATTTCATTGAGATGATTGAGCCGGTTCTTGACCTCCTCAGCTTCAACAATCATCGAGCGAAACTTGTACAAGACAAACTTTCTGCCCCCCAGGCCACAGCGCACCTGTCTGAAGATCACTGGACCGGGCGATGTCAGCTTCACCAGTAGCGCTACCAAGCAGAGCAAAGGCGCAAGCAATGTCAAAGCAAAAGCTGCTGTCAATACGTCGAAGATGTTCTTGATGAAGAGCAGGTAGTCGTTTTCCGGTGTGGTAGAAAAGGTGAGCAGCGGCAGATCTTGAAGGGCTTCCAGATAAATCTTCGAAGTGACATGAGGAAAGAAGCTGAGCATGACACGTGTCTTGATGCCCTCTTCCTCACAAATCAGAAAAATTTCCTCCAAATGTGCCAGTGCGTCTTTATCGACCACGAAAATCACTTCGTCCACGACGTGGTTGCGCAAGACGTCGCCAAGTCGTTCAATTTCAATGAACGGATAGCGGCGCAACCGCGAGTCCACCGGCTGGGGGTCCGTCGTTCCATTGGGTGCACGCACCACACCCACGAGGCGATACCCCCATTCGTGAGCCTCCTCCAACGCTTCGGCAACCTTGGCCGCTTTGTCATTGGTACCGACGATCAACGCCTGGTGCTCGCCATCGAGAATGTGGGTAAACTGGCTGACTCCTGCCTTGGCATAGACTCGAAACGCACAGAGGTACAGGAAGTTGACAATCGCAAAGATGGCGATGAAGGGGCGGCTGATGAACTCGTACTTCAAGACAAAGATAGCGGCACTGATGAGGACGGTCCCTGCAAAGACCGTGAGGGAGACTTCCTGGATGACTTCAAACCAGTCCTGGGCCAACCCTTGCTTTCGTACACGGATGAGTGCGAAGAGAATGTTCCAAAGGACAAGAATGACAACCAGCAGACCAACGTAGCTCTGAAACGGGAAGAGCTGGCCAAAGTAGCTGGACGGAAGATGAGCGCGCAGGAGATAGGCGGTCAGAAATGACAGCAGTGTGACCAAAGATTCCAGCGAGGCGTAGATCAGGGTCGCGATGCGATATTTTCTTCGGATCATGGCACCAGCCGACGCTTGGGTAGAAAGTTCCTGCAGATTGAAGCCAGTCGAGAGAGTCGGAGCAGAGTCAAACTAGACTCAATTCGCAGTGACGCGAGGAGCCTCAATCGGCTTGAGCATCCCGGCAGGTTGGCAACCGACACATGACGTGAGCCATCCAAGCCGGGGTATCTCATTCGGGTTGTTGGGTTACTGTTTGAATAATCAAACCTTATCTTCAGCGGTGCTTCTGCCGAGATGAATGATGGAGATCGAGTCTAGCCCACGGTAAAATCCTTGTCAATTTCAGTCCTATGTCTGGACTTGTGTTAGACTTGCGTTGCTTTTGGCCAGTTTTCAAACCCACGTTTCGCCTACCAGGGAAGTATTCAAGTTGGACGGCAAATTCGCTCAGGGCTCGCTTTCCGGCCCGACTCAATGAAACGGATCTAACGCATGGTGCTTAAGCAGAGACCTTCAACCGCTCACTTCCTCTTGTGGCTCATTGTCTTGGCTCTAAGTTCCGGCTGCGCAGCATCGAGCGCCTTCAAACGCGGAAAGAAGTTCGAGAAGTTGCGAAACTACGACGAAGCCCTGGCGGAGTATAAGACAGCGTACGAAAAAGAACCGAAGAACCATGAGTATCGATTGTTTTTCGAGAGGACGCGAGCACAAGCGGCCATCTCGCATCTGGATTTCGGCAGAAAACTGAGGGAGGTCGGCAAGCTTGAAGAGGCCTTGCTTGAATTTCGTCGCGGTGCAGAAATCGATCCATCCAATGCGTTGGCAGTCCAGGAAATCCGAACAACCGAGAAGCTGATTCTAGAGCGGGAACAAAAACAGGAGGAAGAGAAGCGAAAGCTCGCAGAGATTGTGGAACGCAACAAAGTGGTTTCCCCTCGGGATACCCTTGCACCTGTCAATACCACTCCGATTGTTCTAAAACTGACCGGCGACCTGAAACGCGCTTTCGAGTCCATTGCCAAGATCAGCGGCATCAACGTCATTTTCGATTCGGACCTGGGGCAGAAGCTCACCACTCAAGTTCCAGTAGACCTTAACAACGTCACGGTAATCGAAGCTCTCGATCTGTTGGCTCTGCAAACCAAGACCTATTGGGCCGTGGTCAATGCAAACACCATCATCGTGACCAACGACAACCAGCAGACGCGCCAGTTCTACGAAGAACAGGTTATCAAGACGTTCTACCTTGGTAACACCCTCGCCACGGCAGACTTGCAAGAGGTTCTCAACACGCTGAGGACACTGCTCGACCTGCGCAAGGTCGGCGTGATCAATTCCCAAAATGCGATCGTAATCCGCGATACGGCAGACAAGATTGCCATGGCCGAAAGAATTCTTCAGTCCATCGACAAAGCCAAGCCTGAAGTGCTCATCGACGTGGCTGTCATGGAAGTGGATCGATCGTACAAGCAGACTATTGGTATTAATCCTCCAACTGGCGTTACGGCTGCCAATCCGCCGGGAGGAACAGGAACCACAATTTCAATAAAGGATGCCGACCGTCTGGGAAGCGGCAACTACTACATCACGATTCCCACAGCCCAGCTTTCCGCTACGCGAAACAACGCTCGAGTTCTCCAGAATCCAAGTCTGAGAGCATCGGACGGCAAAGTGGCCAAGCTTCGAATCGGTACTCAGCAGCCGGTGGCGCAGGGCAGCTTTCAACCGACTTTTGGCGGAACTGTGGGGGGCTCTCCGGTCGTGCAGTTCACAACAATCGACGTTGGCGTTGATCTGGACTTGACTCCCAGGGTTCTCATGAATCGTGACATCGCGATGAATGTGAACGTAAAAATCAAGTCGATCAACGGTTTTGAGACGTTGAGCGGAAACCGGTACCCCATCTTGACGAACCGTAGCGTGGAGCACGACATTCGCTTGAAGGAAGGCGAGTCCAGCGTCATTGGCGGAATTATCTCAGATTCCGATAGTATTGACGTTGGCGGAATTCCGGGCTTGGAAAGGATTCCGCTCATCAAATACCTATTCTCTCAGGAGACAAAAAATAGGGTCGAGGCAGAAATCATCATCGTCATCACTCCCCACATCGTTCGTTTGCCTGACTTCCAGGATTCCGACCTCGAGAGTCTGGCGATCATGGGATCGGGCATCAGCCCGCGCTTTATTGGGAAGCCTGTGCAGTTGGGTAACACCAAGGGTGCTGACTCCAAGCCGGCGGCAGCCTCAGCGACTTCGCCTCCTGCGGCAGTTCAGCCAACCTCTCCGGCACCAGCGGTCCCTCCTCCGTCAACAGCCCAACAGCCCGTGGAAAGCCTGCCGGTTCCAAGACTGGCCTCCGTAAAATTGGCAGCCTCTTCGGCTGAAGTAAGCGTAGGCGGCAAACTCACAGTCGCTGTTTCGGTTGAGAATGTGCAGGATGCAAGTGCCGCCATCTTCGCGATAACGTTCAGTCCCAAGGCTTTGAAGCTAGTCGCCGTCCAGGATGGAGGATTTCTGAGCCAGGGTGGACAGCCAAGTTCGATGACTCCAAGAATCGAGAATGACAATGGCACTGCTACTGTCTCGATAACGCGACCTGCTGGCAGCCCGGGAGTAAGCGGCAGCGGCGTCTTGGCAAACTTGCAGTTTGAAGCGACGGGCCCGGGAATCACTTCCATCACCTTTAGCCAGGCCAGCGTGGCCGATACCTCCCAGACACCACGGCCAACCAGTTCGTCAGGGACGCAGGTCACGGTAAAATAGGAGTCACAGGGCGGCAGCCGATGTGGGTGTTGATCCCAGCTTCGGCGCAACGACCTATAGCATTCGGGATTCTGTCGTGAGCTTGACTCTTTTCTCTAGAAAGTCGGCAATCGCCAATCGCCGATCGGAAATACTCCGGGACCAACGCGGACTGACCCTGGTCGAACTGATCTTCACCGTGACAATCGTCAGCATTCTGTCGATGGCCGCATTGCCGCTGGCTCGGGTTTCCATCAAGCGACAGAAAGAAGTCGAGTTGAGGCGTGCCCTCAGAGAAATGCGCGACGCCATCGATCGCTACAAAGATGCCTCCGACCGCGGCTTTATCGAAGTGAAGTTTGGATCGGACGGCTATCCGCCCGACATGGAGACATTGGTGAAGGGCGTCACGCAACTCAACGCCATCGACAAGAAGCTGCGGTTTCTGCGACGTATTCCGAGAGATCCGATGACAGGTTCAGAATGGGGGATGCGCTCATCGCAGGACAGTCCCGATTCCAACAGTTTTGGCGGCCAGAATGTTTTTGACGTTTATACCAAGAGCACGGGCATGGCCCTGGATGGCACCAAGTACTCCGACTGGTAGGTCTCTAGACGCCACATTGAGCCAGAGCGTCTGAAGTTGCTGGAGAGAGGATGCAGCAGAGAATTTCAATGCGGATTGCTGGATACAGTGACGAGACTTGTTATGTCTCGAGTTCACTCAATCGCCTTCGGTTCCCCTTGCCCCAGCGCGGGAAGAGGATGAAGGCGTTAGAAGACCCTTCATGGAGTCAGGGGGCGAACTCAGGGCTGATTAGGCTTGGAGACATCCAAACCGGCATCCCGCGTTTGCTGCAACGCGCCGATCGACTGCATCGGATTCCCCCTCACCCCCAGCCCCTCTCCCGCGCTGGGGCAAGGGGAGCCGAGTCCAGTGCCTCACCGCAGCGAACAGGCACCCATCATTCGCGAACAAGACCTGTTGCGCAAGTCCGTGGTTTCACCCTCATCGAACTGATGATGGTGCTCACGGTGATTTCCATCCTCGTAAGCATCGCAATACCCATCGCGAACTCGGCGATCATTCGCTCCAAGGAGGCAGTGCTGCGTAGCAATCTCTACACGCTCAGAACTTTGATTGACCAGTACACGGCCGACAAGCTGAAGGCTCCCCAGTCTCTCGATGACATTGTCGCCGCCGGCTACCTGCGATCGCTACCCAAAGACCCCATCACCAACCGCAACGACACCTGGCAGATTGTGATGGAAGACGCCTCTCTCTTCCCTGAACAGACCGAAACTGGCATCTTCGATGTCCACAGCGGCTCGACAGCTACTTCTTCGGAAGGCACACCCTATAGTGAGTGGTAGGAAGTAGGTGACAGGGTACAGGTCACAGCGGCCGGCGCCGCCGTCTCCGTAACCTGTCCCCTGTTACCTCCTTTCTACCTGACCACACCGTCAACAGGACTGCTGGCTGTCGCGTAGAGTTTCTTGGGAATGCGACCAGCTAGAAACGCTAGTCGTCCTGCACGCGTGGCGTGATTCATGGCTTCCGCCATTGCAACTGGATCTTGGGCTTGCGCGATTCCGGTGTTCATTAGGATTCCATCTGCGCCCAGTTCCATGGCCAGCGTCGCGTCAGAAGCTGTTCCCACACCCGCATCGATAATCAGCGGCACCTCACGAATCATTTCCCTCATGATTCGGATATTCGCCACATTCTGAATGCCCATGCCGGAGCCGATCGGCGCCCCCAGTGGCATCACAGCCGCGGCACCGGCATTGATCAGCCGTCGTGCCATGACCAAGTCGTCATTGGTGTATGGCAACACAATGAAGTCTTCCTTAGCCAAAGTTTCGGTTGCCTGAAGCAAACCCAGATTGTCGGGAAAGAGCGTTCGCTCGTCGCCGATCACTTCGAGCTTCACCCAGTTTGAGAGTCCGGCTTCCCTGCCCAACCGGGCAGCGCGCACTGCTTCATCGGCAGTATAACAACCTGCCGTGTTGGGAAGGATAAAGTACTTCTTCGTATCGATGTGATCGAGCAGCGATTCCTTGTTGCGATCAGACAGGTTGACGCGCCGGACAGCCACCGTGACGATCTCTGCGCCCGACTTTTCCCAAGCCTGAACCATCTGTTGGTAGGACGCATACTTGCCAGAACCCACCAACAGCCGGGAAGAAAATTCCCGATTTGCAATCTTCAATTTGTCGTCAATCATGGTTCCCCCGGTCCTGTCATCAGAATGAATCACCGCCATTCTAGTCGAAAGCGTTTCCATGCCGCCAGTGAAAGCAGCTGCTGGGAGCGCAAGCCCCCGCCCTCCCCGGAACGGACAGAGGCGACCTGCAGTCATCAGCGGCTGGAAACCGCTGGCACAGTGGAAGCGGCTTCCAGCCGCTTTTCTTGCTGGCAGTGAAGGGCGCCCAACGCACCGAAAGGCCGCGTCGGTGGCCTGCGGCCACAGGTGCGGGCGGGACGCCCTCGCCCCCCAGGGTTGACCGCGCTTGCATCCCAAGTTAATGTTCCTGTGGCCGGATTGCCGGAATAGTTTTTCAAAGGACACCCATGACCTCTCCGCAGGATGCAACCAAAGCCAAGTTCACTAATCGCCTGATTCACGAGACTAGCCCCTATCTCAGGCAGCATGCGCACAACCCGGTGGATTGGCACGCCTGGGACGCCGCAGCGCTGGAGCAAGCCAGGAAGGAAGACAAACCCATTCTGCTCAGCATTGGATATTCGGCCTGCCACTGGTGCCACGTGATGGAGCGGGAATCATTCGAGAATGAAGACATTGCGCGCATCATGAACCAATGCTTCGTGAATGTGAAAGTCGACCGCGAGGAGCGTCCGGACCTCGATTCGATCTACATGAGCTACGTTCAGATGACCACCGGCAGCGGCGGTTGGCCAATGACCGTCTTTCTCACTCCAGACCAGGTTCCTTTCTTCGGTGGAACCTACTTTCCGCCCGACGACCGTTACGGGCGTCCGGGCTTCCCCAAGATTTGCCTTGCAGTCTACGATGCCTACCAGAAGAGGAGGCCGGAGATCGAGCAGTCCGCAGTTGACATCGTCAAGAGCCTGCAAGGCGCAAACCAACTGCCCGAGGGTGAGGACCTGCCGGACGCAGAGACACTTGGCCTGGCTTTCCGAAATCTCGCTCAACGCTTCGATCTCACGCACGGTGGATTTGGCGGTGCACCCAAGTTTCCGGGCTCGATGAACCTGGCATTTTGTTTGAGGCACTACCATCGCACAGGGTTTCAACCTGCATTGGACTTTGCCGAGCTGAGCCTAGAGAAAATGGCACTCGGCGGCATCTACGATCAGCTCGGTGGAGGATTTCACCGCTACTCGGTCGACGACCATTGGCTGGTACCGCATTTTGAGAAGATGCTCTACGACAATGCCCTGCTGAGTCGCGTCTACCTGGACGCTTTCCAGCAGACGGGCAACCCGCTGTACCGCCGAGTTGCCGAGGAAATTCTCGACTATGTCAGCCGTGAGATGACAAATCCGGACGGGGGTTTCTATTCGACTCAGGATGCCGACAGCGAGGGCGAAGAAGGCAAGTTCTTTGTCTGGACTCCGGACGAGATTGAAACCGTTCTCGGAAAAGCTGATGCGGAGGTGTTCTGCCGCTATTTCGACGTCAGCCGCCGCGGGAACTTCGAAGGCAAGAATATTCTCAACGTTCCCGTCCCCGTGTCGGAGTTTGCGGCAAAGCAAGGCTTGCCCGCAGAAGAGCTGCATACCCTCCTTGAGCGTGGACGCCGACAACTGTTCGCCGAGCGTGAAAACCGCATCAAGCCTCATCGCGACGAAAAGATCCTGACGAGTTGGAATGGTCTGATGCTGGTGAGCTTTGCGAACGCGGCCGCAGTCCTAAACCGACCCGACTATCTCGAAAGAGCCCTGAGGAACGCTGAGTTTGTTCTCCGCGAACTGAAACGGGACGGACGACTTCTGCGGACTTTCAAAGACGGCCAAGCCAAGCTTAACGGTTACCTAGAAGACTACGCCTGCTTCGTCGAGGGGTTGTTGTCCCTGTTTGAAGCCAGTGGTCAACTCCGTTGGCTCGAAGCAGCAATGCAGCTGAACGAAACCATGATTGACCAGTTCTGGGATGCTCAGAGCGCCAGCTTCTATTTGACAGGCAGGGACCACGAGAAGCTGATTGCGCGAGTCAAAGACTTCTACGACAACGCCACACCCGCCGGAAGTTCTGTGGCGATCTTCAACCTGCTGAAGCTTGCGATTTTCACGGGCGACGAAGAATGCCGCCGAAAAGCTGAAGCAAACCTACGCTCCATGAAGACCGCGCTGGAGCGCTATCCCGGCAGCTTTGGTTACCTTCTCGAGACCGCAGATTTCTCCATCGGGCCCGTGCGGGAGATTGCCGTTGTGGGCTCTCGGACCGAAGTTGCCACCGCGCAGTTGCTGGAAGCTGTTTACCGGCAATATCTCCCGAACAAACTTGTCGTGGTTGCCGCCCCTGACGACGCCGCGTTGATCGCAAAGCTGCCATTGCTGCACGGAAAGGGTTTGGTCGCTGGAAGACCGGCTGCATACGTTTGCCAAGACTATACATGCAAAGCGCCTGTGACTTCTTCAAGCAACCTTGAAGGACTGCTCGCGCGTAAAGCTTGAGCCTGACCGATCGTTAGTGGAGGGCGATCTTCAAGTGTCGACTAGATCTGATAGGGGTAGGGAGAGCGTACTGCTCCCCCTCCCTCCGAACCGTACAGGCGGATCTCCCGCATACGGCTCTCCAGTCGGTGGTTTTACCTGGTTGAGGATTGACAGGCCATAGCATGG